>Ga0247829_10001533_pt1 | contig 10630 bp, 13 predicted proteins | sample 12C_Control_Day4_FD_207765 | JGI IMG/M metagenome (GOLD analysis project Ga0247829, IMG submission 207765) | Soil microbial communities from agricultural site in Penn Yan, New York, United States - 12C_Control_Day4 | ecosystem: Environmental > Terrestrial > Soil > Agricultural land | place... | reverse complement strand
GCGAGGACTTGCTCCTCGTCGCGGTGGCGGGTCCCGACGCGAACGTCGGGCTCGCCCGGCTCGAGCTGCTTGCGGCTGCACGGAGCTTCGCCTGATGCGGAGCGTCGAGCCGTGGGTGACCGACCCGCTCGACCGGTTCCTCGTCGAGTCCTCCGCGCGGGTGGCGCTTCTGATGACTGCGTCCGGCCAGGTCGTCGCGCAGCATGGCTTCACCCGGTCCATTGACGTGATGACCGCCGCCGCGCTGGGCGCCGGCATCGTGGCGTCCACCGAAGAGCTGGCACGCCAGCTGGGGTCGGGTCGCTTCGGTTCGTTGGTGCACCAGGGCACCCGCCAGCAGGTCTTCCTCTCGGGATTCGACACGCCCCGCGGACGCTGGATCGGTCTGGTCGTGTTCGACGGCGACAGTACCGTGGGCCTGGTGCAGCTCTTCTTCGACCGCCTCGTGCATGAGCTGGCGGCCGCGGCGCCACGCACCGCGCCCGACGCTCCCCGCCCGCTCGCGGAAAACTTCGAGCGGGACCTCAACGCCAGCCTGCGGGCGCTCTTCGGACGGTGAGCCGATGTCTCTCGTGAACTTCGCGGCCCGCGAGATCACCTGTAAGATCGTGTACTACGGTCCCGGGCGATCGGGCAAGACGAGCAATCTGCAATACATCTTCGGACGCGTTCCCGAAGGGCGGCGTGGCCAGATGGTATCGCTCGCCACCCAAACCGACCGGACGTTGTTCTTCGACTTCCTGCCGCTCGATCTCGGCACCATTTCCGGCTTCGCCACCCGCTTCCAGCTCTATACCGTGCCGGGTCAGAGCTATTACGCCTCGACCCGCAAGCTGGTGCTTCAGGGCGCCGATGGCCTCGTCTTCGTGGCCGACAGCCAGGCGCGCCGGGTCGAGGACAATATCGAGAGCCTCCAGGACCTGCATCAGAATCTGCTGGAGCAGGGGGTGGACGCGCGTCAGCTGCCGGTGGTCTTCCAGTACAACAAGCAGGACCTCCCGCGCGATCTGATCCTGAGTCCCGGGGAGTTGGATGACGCGCTCAATTTCCGCTCGGTCCACAGCTACCCGGCGGACGCGCTCCACGGTGCGGGTGTGTTCGAGACGCTGAAGGGCGTGTCGGAGCTGGTCCTCCGCCGTCTCGCCGCGGGGGCCGCGCCGGTGTGACCCGTTTGCACCCGCACTACCGCTTCGACACGCTCGTGGTGGGCGCCGCCAATCGACTCGCGGTGACCGCGGCGCGCGCCGTGGCGGAAGCGCCCGGCGGAGTCTACAACCCCCTGTTCGTGTATGCGCGCCCCGGGCTGGGCAAGACCCACCTGCTGATGGCGACCGGCCATGGGGCCATGGCCATCGACCCCGCACTTGCGGTCGAGTACCTGACCTTGGACGCCTTCGTCGAGGCGTTCCGAGCGGCGATCGCGGCGGGGCAGGGCGATGCCTACCGCCGGCGCTACGCGGAAATCGGAGTGCTGCTGGTGGACGACGTGCAGTTCCTCGCAGGCCAGCGCGAGGCGCAGGCGGAGCTGCTCCGGCTGGTGGACGCGATGCAGACGGCTGGTCGCCAGATCGTGCTGACCAGCGACCGACCACCGGCCGAGATCGACTCGCTCGACGAGCGGCTCATCCGCCGGTTCGCGGGCGGACTGGTCATCGACATCGCCGCGCCGGACTACGAAACCCGGGTTGCGATTCTCCGGCGCAAGGCCTTGGAGCGGAAAGTCGAGCTCGCCCCGGGCGTGCTCGAAGCGGTGGCGGAGCTCGAAATCGACAACGTGCGGGAGCTGATCGGGACGCTCAACCGGCTCGCCGCACAGCAGGCGGCCGGCGAAACACTCGATGCCGCGCGGGCCGTCGCGCTCCTGGGTGGCCAGGCGGCGAGGCGGCCGAGCGCACGCTCCAGTGGGCAGCCGGCGGCAATCCCCGAGCCCGCCGCCGTCGCAGCGCCGGACGAGTTTTCCTCCTTTCTCTCGGACATTACGTCGACCGTTTCGCAGCAGATCGAGGCTTGGCGCGCCAAGGTGGCAGCGGCGATCCTCCGGTTCGGCGGAGAGGGGTATCGCACCAACCGGCTCGAAGCGTTGCTCGACGGCGAGCTCGCGGATGACCCGGAGCAGGCGATCCGGGGTTTCGAAGCCAACGTCCGCAGGCTCGAGTCACTCCGTGCCGAGGCCGTCGGGCTTGCGCCCGACCTCGCTGGGTCGGCGCCGTTCCGCGACCCCGACGCGGTGGCCGAGGCGGAGACACTGCTCCAACGGGCGCGCGACGGTACCGCTCCACCGCCGGTCCCATCACCCCGCTGGCAGCTCGCCGATCTGGTCGAGGGTCCCTCCAATCGCGTGGCCCTGCAGGCGGCGCTGGCGGTCGTGGCTGAGCCCGGACGGAAGTACAACCCACTGGTGGTGGTCGGGCCGGCCGGTGTCGGCAAGACCCACCTGCTGAACGGGGTCGGGAACGCCCTCGCGGCGGCCGGGGGCGCGGTGGCATGCATCGGTGCCGAAGAGTTTACGGCGGAGCTCATCGACGCCATCGGACGCGATGCGGTGCCGCAGTGGCGGGCACGCTACCGCCGGTGCGACGCGTTCCTCCTGGACGACGTGCACCGACTGGCCGGGAAAGATCGCTCCCAGGACGAGCTCTTCCTTCTGTTTAACCTGCTGGTCGAGAGCGGCCGTCAGCTCGTGTTCACCTCGGCCGTGGCGCTGCCCGCGCTTGCCGGTGTCGAGGCGCGGCTCCTCACCCGGCTCGAGGGCGGCCTGGTGGTCGAACTGCCCGCGCCGGACCGCGACACCCGAGAGGGCGTCGTCAGTCGCCTGCTGGGAGACAAGTTCGGATCCCCCGATGCCGAGCTGGCAAGCTATCTCGCCGGCCGGCCGGCCGATTCGGTACGCGCGGTACAGGGATTGGTCCAGCGGGTGCTGCACGCGGCGGACGCCGAGCAGGCACGTCCCACCGCCGCCAGCGCCCGTTCCCTCCTGGAAGGGGCGCCGCCCCGCGCTCCCCGGCGCACGGCTGGACCGCGCGCCTCGGGCATCGTCGCGCCCGGCGGCGGGGTCCGAAGCCGCGAGAAGATGGTGTGGGACTGGCCCGTCATCGCCGACCGGCTGCATGAGGAGTGGCGCTGATGGCGATCAAGGGGAGCCTCAAGGAAGCCAGTCTGCCGGACGTGATCCAGCTCCTGTTTCTGGGACGCCGCACCGGCTGCCTCGCGGTCGCGGACGGGCAGAACTTCGGCACCATCAATTTCGACGAGGGGCAGATCGTCTCGGCGTCCATCGTGAATCGGCGTGACCGGCTGGGTGACATGCTGGTGCGCAGCAGCCGAATCACGCCCGATCAGCTCCGCCGGGCCGTGGATGCCCAGACCCATGCCCGCGACCGCAAGCTCGGCGTGATCTTGGTGGAGCAGGCGGCAATCACCGCCGAGGAGCTGGCCGATTACGTGCGGCTCCAGGTGGAGGAGGCGGTCTACTTCCTGTTCACCTGGGCGTCCGGCACCTTCAATTTCGAGTCCAACGTATTGCCGGAGAGCGGCGAGACCGGCCTGCGCATCAATCCGGAGATGCTGTTGCTGGAGGGCGCCCGCCGGGTGGATGAGTGGAGCGTCATCCAGAAGAAGATTCCCAGTTTCGATCTCATCTTCACGGCGGACCCGGCCCACGTCGGACGGTCAGGCGTAACGCTGTCGCGGGATCAGCAGCGGATCCTGCCGCTGCTCGACGGCACCCGCGACGTACAGCAGCTGGTGGAAGATGCGGGGCTGGTGGAGTTCGACGTGGGCCAGGCGTTATACGGCCTCATCACTGCCGGCTTCGCGCACCGTACCGGTACCTCCGCGGCCGCGGCGACACCGCGGGTCAATGAGGCTCGGGTCGAGGAACATCGCAATCTCGGGATCGCTTTTTACAAGACCGGGATGCTCGACGAGGGACAGCGGGAGTTCCGCCGCGTCGCCGACCTGCGTCCGGGCGAAGGGAGCGCCCCGTTCTACCTCGGTCTGATCGCGCTCCGGCAGGCACGCTGGGCCGAGGCCGAAGAGGCCCTCCGCCTCGCTGCCGAGAAGGGTGGGCCACGGCCCGCCGCGCTGCATAACCTCGGGCTCGCGCTCGAGCTGCAGGGCCGCCTGGATGACGCCGAAGCCGCCTACGGTGATGCCGCCGGCCGGGCCCGCGACGACGTCCGGATCCTGCTCGGCTGGGGGATCGCCGCACTTAAGCGCGCCGATCACGCCGTGGCGCTCGGCCGGCTGGCCCGCGCCCGCGAGCTGCTGGGGCAGAAGACTCCCCCGCCGCTCTGGTTCTGGGCCGCCGCGCTGGCCAACGCCAAGGACGGCGAAGCCGCGGTGACCGTGGCGCGGGCCGGCGTGGCCGCACACCCGGCGAACGCGGTGCTAAGGAACAACCTGGCCGTGCTGCTCGAAGCGAGCGGCGATCTCGCCGGGGCCGAGGCGGAACTGCGCGCCGGGCTGGCCGACGATGCCTCGCTGCCGCAGATCTCGAAGAACCTCGCCGACCTGTTCTATCGCGCGGGTCGCTATGACGACGCCTTCGAGGCATACGAGCGCGCGGCCAAGCTGGATCCCGACCTGGGCGACGACCTCTACTTCAAGCTGGGCAATCTCGCATTCAAGCGCGGCGACCACGCGCGCGCCCGGGCCAGCTGGTCACGGGCCACGGAACTCAACCCCGGCCACCAGCTTGCGCGCGCGAATCTCGACATGCTGGGCCGTACGGCGTGACCACCGATCAGGCGGGCTTCGACGCCCTGACCCAGCACATCTCGCGCACCGCCGGGGTCTCGCTGGGCAACTACAAGGACAAGTGTCTCCGGCGACGCATCGCCGTCCGCATGCGGGCGTGCGGCGTCCACACCTATGCCGAGTACCAGGCGGTGCTCGCCCGGACACCGGCGGAGTACGAACATCTGAAGGACACGTTGACCATCAACGTGACCCGGTTCTTCCGGAACGCCGAGACTTGGCAGCGGCTCGCGGAGGACTTTCTGCCGCCGCTGCTGGCGCAGGTGCCGGGCACGATCCGGGTGTGGAGCGCGGGCTGTTCCTCGGGCGAGGAAGCGTATGGGCTCGCCATCCTGATCGCGGACGCGGCCCTGGCCCTGGGCGACACGCGCAGCCTCGAGCGGGTGCACGTGGACGCCACCGACATCGATCGCAAGAGCCTCGAGCGGGCGAGCGAGGGGCGCTACCGGGCCGACGCGCTGTGCGAGACCGCCCCGGAAGTTCGCGAGCGGTACTTCGAGGCCGAGGCGGACGGGTGGAGGGTCTCCGCAGCGGTGCGCCGCCGCGTGAGGGTGCGGCAGCACGACCTCGGGCGCGATCCGGCCCCGGGCACCTTTCATCTGATCGTCTGCCGCAACGTGGTGATCTACTTCGAACGGGCGACGCAGGAACGCCTTTTCGAAACGTTCTGGCAGGCGCTGCTTCCCGGGGGACTGCTCGTGCTCGGCAAGGTAGAGGCTCTGCTCGGCCCGGCGCGGGAGCGGCTGCAGCTGGTTCACCCGCGCGAGCGGATCTACCGGCGGCCGGCATGAGCGGAGCCGACCTGCTGGTCCGGGTAGCCGACCTCAACGTCGGCGGGGAGAACGACACCCTGCTCACCATTGGATTGGGAAGCTGTGTCGCGATCGTATTGCACGACCCTGCGGTGCGGGTGGGTGGCCTGGCCCACATTCTCCTCCCGTCCCTCGGGCTGTCGCGGCGGCAGATGAGCCCGGGCAAGTGCCCCCAGACCGCGGTGCCGGCGCTGCTCGAGCGCATGGCCCAGCGCGGCGCGAGTCCGCGCCGCGTCACGGCGCGCATTGCCGGAGGGGCGAGCATGTTCGCCGCCCTGGCGCCGCTCGGCACCGTGCAGATGGGCGAGCGGAATGTCGTCGCGGCGCGGGAGACCCTCCGGACTGCCGGCCTCCCGCTCGTGGGGGAAGACGTCGGTGCCGACTACGGCCGGACCGTGCGCTTCCGCGTGGCGGACGGGCGCGTGGAGATCACCTCGGTGATGCATGGTGTCCGGCTCCTCTGAAACGACCAGCGTGCTCATCGTCGACGACAGCCCGTTCTTCCGTCGGCTGATCGGCGACGTCGTCGCGGCGAGCGGCGAGTTCCGCGTCGCGGGCACTGCCCGGAACGGCACGATCGCGCTGCGGAAGCTGCATGAGCGGCAGCCCGACATCGTGCTCATGGACCTCGAGATGCCGGAGCTCGACGGTCTGGCCGCTATCGGGTACATCATGTCGGAGGCCCCACGCCCGATCGTAGTGGTCAGCGCCTACGCGGGACCCGGCACGGCCGGGGCAATCCGGGCGCTCGAACTCGGCGCGGTGGATCTGGTGCCCAAGGAGGAGGAGCGCAGCGAGTCGGCGCTCCAGCGCTTCGCAGACCGGTTGCTCGCCGCGCTGCGAGCCGCACGGGCGGCCGATGTCAAGCGCCTGCCGGTGCTCGCCCGGCCTCGGGTCGCGACCCCGGCCGCACCGCTCCTTGCCCTTCCCGGCCGGGCACGATTCTGCGTGGCCATCGCAGCCTCCACCGGCGGCCCCCGCGCGCTCGCGGAGGTGGTTCCCCATCTGCCGTGTGGTCAGCTGGCGGCCTACGTCATCGCTCAGCACATGCCGCCCAAGTTCACCCGAAGCCTCGCCGAACGGCTTGCGTCGCAGAGCCGGGTGGCGGTGGTAGAGGCCGAGGAGGGAACTCCCCTCCTGGTTGATACCGCGTACCTCGCGCCCGGCGACTATCACATGCGAGTCGCCGACGGCCCCAGTGGTCCGCATCTTCGCCTCAGCCGCGAGCCGCCGGTGTGGGGAGTCCGGCCGGCCGCCGACCCGCTCTTCCGCTCCGTGGCCGCATTGTTCGGCTGGCGGGCCATCGGCGTTGTCCTGACGGGACTTGGCCGCGACGGCGCCGACGGTCTCCGGCAGATCCGTGATGCCGGCGGGTTCGGCATCGCCCAGGATCGCGACAGCTCCACCGTGTATGGCATGCCCAATGCTGCACTTCAGGCCGGCGGGGCCAGTCAGGTGCTCCCGGTTGGACGGATAGCCGAGCGACTGAGCATCGAGCTGGAACGGCTGGGACGGGCGTGAGTGCATCCGCGGTCCTGCTGGCGCGCGCGGGCACCCGCCTGGTGGGGCTCCCGCTCGAACACCTTGTCGAGGTCATCGATCCCGGTGCAGCGATCGCCATCCCGGTACGCGAGCCGGCGTTTCGCGGACTCGCCAGCCTCCGGGGCCGGCTGGTTCCGCTGGTGCACCTCGGCGCGCTCCTCGACGGCGGCGCCTGTCCGCGGGCGCAGAGCGACGCCGCCGTGGTGATTTCGGTCGGGGGGCGAACCATCTGCCTCGAGGTCGAGGCGGTGGAGCAGGTCACCAGCGGCGACGTGGTGCCGGTGCCGGCCGGTCAGGCCCTACCGTGGGCGCTCGGCGTGGTGCGCTCCGCCGACGGACTGGTGCCGATCCTGGATGTGGCCGCGGTGGGCAGCCGACTGGTTGAAGGAGGTCCCGGCAAGTGAATCTCGAAGACCAGATCCAGCTCGTTGCGTTCCGCGTCGGATCCCAGGAGTTCGCGCTCGAGATCCTGCAGGTGGAGCGCATCCTTCGCTACGAGCGTCCCAGCCCGCTCCCGAAGTCCCCCGACTATCTGGAGGGCATGGTCACCCACGACGGGATCCCGGTGCCGGTGGTGGATCTGCGCAAGCGGCTCGAGGTTCCCGCGCCGATCGACGAGCAGACTCGACTCATCGTGCTCGCGCTGGAAGACCAGCGGGTCGCCGTGATCGTGGACGAGGTGCGGGAAGTGCTCCGGGTGGACAGCACGACCATTGCCGCGCCGCCGCCGATCGTCCGAGGGCTGGCAGCTACCTACATCGCCGGCCTGGTGACCCGCGGCGAGCGGATGCTCATCCTCCTTCAGGCCGCGAAGCTGCTCAGCTCCACCGAACGGCTGGCCCTCGCCGAAGCGGCGCTCGCGCGATGACGGACCTGGGTGTGACGCCGTTCCGTGACCGCTTCTGCGAGCTGGAGCAGCGACTGGATGGGGCCCCGACCGGCACCGACCGCGAACGGCTGAAGCAGGACATCATCGAGTTCTTCAAGCGGGTGGACAGTGCGCTGAGCGAGCTGGCGCAGGTGAAGGAAGAGATCCGCGGGCTGGTGGACCGCTACAAGCAGCTCGGAACCGCGGCCGAGGGGCCCCAGGCGCCACAATTCACCGGCCAGCGACCGGCGGTGAAGGACGACCACCTGAATGCCTCTACCTTCATCGAGAAGGGGTGGAGCCTGATCTCGCTCGGGGATTACGCCGGCGCGATCCAGTCGCTGGAAAAGGCGCTGGCCCTTTCGCCCGGCGCTACCCAGGCGCTCTCCCTGCTCGGTTGGGCGCAGATGCTCAGCGAAGACTACGACGAGGCGCTGGGGACGTTTTCCAAGGTGCTGATGAAGGAGCCGGCGAACTCGCTCGCACGGATCAACGTCGGGTACATCTGCCTCAAGAAACGGATCTTCGGCGAGGCGATCGAGCACCTCTCCAAGGCGATCCGGCTGGACAACGACCGCAAGGCCACACTCTACGCGCACTACTACCTGGGCCTGGTGTACCTCGACCGCGAGATGTACGAGGACGCACAGACCTTCTTTCGCAAGACGCTCGCACTGGGGCCGGCGCTGGTGGAGGCCTGGTTCGAGCTTGGGCGCGCGCTCTGGTTCGGGGGGGACAAGGATGGGGCCCGCCAGGCATGGGCCGACGGCATCAAGGCCAACAAGTTCAACCCGTGGGCCAAGCGCTGTAAGCAGCTCCTCGACCTGGCGGCCGCGGGTCAGGAGATCCCCCGCGGCCCCTCCGCCGGCTGATCGGGCCCGCATCGATAAGCATCCACGCGATATCCATCGCTTCCCGCTCCGCCTCCGGAACATCCATCCATCCGTTGTAATCGCCGTTCATCGTTCACCTCGCCCCGCGCGGCAACGAGACTTCATGTCCCGGTGACCGGACCCATATTGAACCAGGCTCGAGCGGTCGAGCCGCGCTCAGACGTTTCGCCGGCGCGGACAGCCGGTGCCGCTCCGAAGGGACGAATCAGGACTTCGATGGTGTCAAGCCGACTAACGATCACTGCAGGCCTTCCGGAAACGGTTGTGATGCGCACCAGCGGCCGATGGCCAACGCATCGGCCGTGCCAGGGCCGTTGAATGCCCGGGTGGCGTGTGATGGCCATACCGGTGCTGCTGGCCACGGTCGCGCTCGCCCAGGCTCGGACCGAACCCATCGCCGTCCGCGTGGGACCGGTGACTGCGGTGGCCTGGCCCGCGCAGCGGGAGCTGGCGCGGACGCTCGCCGAGGTCGCCGCGCGCCCTGCCGAGTTTCCCGGACTGGGAACGTCCACCCCGGGTGTGCTCTCGATCATCATCGCACGCAATGGCGCCGCGCTTGATTCGATTGTGGGCGGCCGGGCACCGTCGTGGGGCGTTGGATTCGCCGATCCGGCGACGCGCACTATCCTGCTCCGCGCCGATGCGCCCGATGTCCATCGCACCCTCCGCCACGAGCTTGCGCATCTGGCGCTCCACGACCGCGTCCGCGTGCGGGTGCCGCTCTGGTTCGACGAGGGGTATGCAGGATGGGCGGCTGGCGAATGGGCGCGACTGGGTGGCTTGGAGCTCAATCTGGCCGTGGCCCGCGGCGCCGTTCCCGAGCTCCGCGACCTCGACGGAGAGCTCCGCCGGTCACCAGGAAGTGTCGGGCCCGCCTACGCGCTCGCCATGTCGGCCGTACTCGAACTGGCGCGCCGGCACCCGGACGGACGCCTGGACCCGTTGATCAACCGCCTCGCGGCGGGGGACGAATTCGACGCGGCGGTCCAGGCCACGACCGGGCTGTCGCTGACCCGGTTCGAGGACGCGTGGCGCCGGTCGGTCCGGAGCCGGTATACCGTCGCCACTTGGCTGGTGGCCGGCGGCGCCTGGGTCCTGGTGGCAACGGCTGTGCTGGCGCTTGGCTTCTGGCGTCGACGGAGGGACCGCGGCCGCCGCGCCGCCCTGGACGAGGGGTGGCCCATACCGGATCCGGACGATCAACTGAACGGACAGTCGGACGAAACAGCGGAACCTGCTGAGCCCGGCGGACCGGTGCTTGACCGCAATCCAAGGCCGTGATAGGCTCCAAGGTCTATGTCCGATCCGCAGATCCGCGACGGGGGCCGGTTGGAAGGCAGGCGCGCGCCGCTCGAGCGGCGGAACCTGCTCATCCTCGGCGTGGCGGTGGCTACGATAGCTGCGGGCTATGCCCTCCTTCAGGCGGGCAGTCCCAGCCTCGCCGCCGTTCTGCTGGTTCTCGGCTACTGCGTGCTTTTCCCTCTCGGCATCGCTCTTTAGCGGCTCGTGATGCCGGGCACGGCATGCTCCATGCAGATCTGTTATCTGCGAGGGGCGTCGAGCGCGTCTTCAGCGGGCGAATAGCTCAGCTGGTTCAGAGCGCCTGCCTTACACGCAGGATGTCGGGGGTTCGAATCCCTCTTCGCCCATCCCGATCGAGCGTGTGAATCCGTTGCGGAGGTCATGAATGTCACTGGTTCGTGTTGCTGCGGTCCTCGCCCTTGGCGCCGTGCTCTCCGCGCCTCTCGACGCGCAGG
>Ga0247829_10001532_pt1 | contig 10632 bp, 10 predicted proteins | sample 12C_Control_Day4_FD_207765 | JGI IMG/M metagenome (GOLD analysis project Ga0247829, IMG submission 207765) | Soil microbial communities from agricultural site in Penn Yan, New York, United States - 12C_Control_Day4 | ecosystem: Environmental > Terrestrial > Soil > Agricultural land | place... | reverse complement strand
ACGCGTGCCGGCCAATACTGGGTCGTCTTGTAGTAGTAGGGCGTGTAGCTGTACTGGTAGCAGCAGGGCGTGGGCGCGTAGTAGTAGACGTAGGCCGGCGGGCAATAGCCGCGGTATCTGTGCCCCCATCCGCCGGCTTCCGCCGATGTCGCCGTCCCGACGCTGCCGACACCCGCCACCGCCGCCGCGGCAACGACAAAAGACGCAACCTTGCGCATTCCACGCCCTCCAACTCGCAACACCGCGCACGCGCGCAAGCGCCGCCATCCTCTAGCCGCGGCATAACAACAATCCTTGCCCGGAAGGACAACCGGATTTGCTGCGCACACTTAAGCAGGCGTAACGGCGCACGCTGGCCGGAAGGCAATCGGTAATGGTTGCATCAGCCTGGGGGTCACAGCCGGCGGCGCGTGGCCTCTCGCGCGGCGGCAGCGGGCCTCGGGTCGGCCTTGATCTGCCGCGTTGCCGCGTGGTCGTCGAGCCCGCGCCGGTGCACGTCAGGTGCGCGCGCAATGCCGTATTGCCGGTCGGCTGGCAGGGATACTATCCGCCGATCACCATGCGGGCCGTGGCCATCGAGCGGCGGCATTTTTCGGAGTGCCACATGCATCCTGTCCAGAAGGTTCTGCCCACCCATCTGCAAAGGCAGAAGGAGGAAAAGCGCAAGATCACGATGCTGAGCATCTATGACTATGCGCTCGCCATTCTGGCCGACCGCGCGGGTCTCGACACGATCCTGGTCGGCGACTCGCTCGCCATGACGGCGCTCGGATATCCCAGCACCGTGGGCGTGACGCTCGATGAGATGCTGCACCACACGCGCGCCGTCGCGCGCGGCGCCAAGCGGGCCATGGTCGTGGCCGACATGCCCTTCATGTCCTATCAGGTCTCGCCGCAGGAAGCGGTGCGAAACGCCGGCCGGTTTCTGAAGGAGGCGGGCGCGGATGCGGTGAAGCTCGAAGGCGGGCGGGCCATCGTGCCGACCTTGCAGGCCGTCCACAACGCCGGCGTCCCGGTGATCGGACATATCGGGCTGACGCCGCAGAATGCCGCCCAGCTCGGCGGTCTCAAGGTGCAGGGTGGCGATGCCGTCGGCGGCAAGCGGCTGCTGGAGGATGCCCTGGCCCTCGAGGCGGCCGGGGCCTTCGCCGTCATCCTCGAGTGCGTCCCGCGCGAGGTCGCCAGGATCATCACCCAGCGCCTTCGCGTTCCCACCATCAGCTACGGGGCCGGCGTGCACTGCGACGGCCAGGGCATGGTGTCGGCCGACATGCTCGGTCTCTTCGAGCAATTCACGCCGCGCTTCGCCAAGCGCTATGTCGATCTTGCAGGTCAGATCAGCGGTGCGTTCAAGAGCTACTGCGAGGAAGTGGTCGCCGGAAGCTTCCCCGACGACAAGCACAGCTATGGAATCAATGCTGCCGAGCTCGAAAAGCTCGAGGCCGGTCTGACCTGAAAGTGGGTCACCTTGTCTCGGCGTCGGGCTTCCGTACGGGCACGGCATGGCGTATGCGTGGACGCAACACAAAGACCGGGCAGGAAACGTAGTCGAGGTCATCCGTGAACCTCTCCCAAGACGTGCGGCGCGTCGCCAGACGCCTGCCGCACAAGCCTGCGATCACCTCCGATGCGGGGACGATCACGTATGCCGAGCTCGAGAGCAACGTCGGCCGCCTGGCCGGCGGGTTGCGCGGGCGTCTCGGGCTGGCGCGCGGACGCCGCGTCGGCATCGCCATGGAGAACTGCGCAGAGTACCTGCAGGTCCTCTACGGCATCTGGCGGGCCGGCATGGTCGCCGTGCCAATGAACGTCAAGCTGCACGAGAAGGAGATCGCGTTCATTCTCGAGAATGCCGGCTGCGAGGCCTGCTTCTGTACGCCCGATGTGGCGGACAGGCTCGCGCCGCTCGACATCTTCAAGTCGAGGCAACCCGGCATCGTCTCGACGCGGACGAGGGACTATGCCGCACTGCTCGCATCGGACCCGATCGCCGAGGCGTTCAGCGCGGCCGGGGACGAAGCCTGGCTGTTCTACACCAGCGGGACCACCGGCCGTCCCAAGGGGGCCGTGCTCTCCTTCCGCAACCTGCAGTTCATGTCGCACTGCTACTACGCCGACATCGATCATCTTGACGATCGCGACGTGAACCTGCACGCCGCCCCCCTCTCGCACGGCTCGGGTCTCTACGCGCTGCCCCATATCGCCAAGGGCTCGCACCACATCATCATGTCGGGCTCTTTCGAGCCGGACCGGATCTTCGACGTGCTGGAGAAGCACCAGCACGTGACGATGTTCGGTGCGCCCACCATGGTGTCGCGGCTCATCAACCATCGCCGGGCCGGATCCTCCGACACGAGCGGGCTCAAGACGCTCTATTTCGGCGGCGCGCCGATGTACGTGAGCGATCTGAAGAAGGCGCTGGAGATCTTCGGGCCGAAGCTCACGCAGATCTACGGCCAGGGCGAGTCGCCGATGACGATCACGTTCGTCTCGAAGCGGCTGCTCGGCCAGCAGGACCATCCTCGCCGCGAGGAGATCCTTGCCTCGTGCGGCGTGCCGCGCACCGGCGTCGACGTCCTGGTCGTCGACAACGACGGCCGCGAGCTGCCCGCCGGCGAGATCGGCGAGGTGATTACCCGGTCCGACTGCGTGATGGGCGGCTACTGGAACAACCCCGACGCCAACGCCAAGGCCCTGCGCGACGGCTGGCTCTGGACCGGCGACATGGGCTTCGCCGACGCCGAGGGCTTCCTCACGCTCAAGGACCGCTCCAAGGACATGATCATCTCGGGCGGCTCCAACATCTACCCGCGCGAGCTCGAGGAGGTTCTGCTCACCCACCCGATGGTGCTCGAATGCGCCGTCGTCGGGCGCGAGCATCCGGACTGGGGGGAGGAAGTGATCGCGTTCGTGGTGGCGCACCCGGATGCACGCGTCACCCCGCAGGATCTCGACGCCCTCTGCCTCGACAACATCGCGCGCTACAAGCGGCCGCGGCAGTACCGGTTCGTCGAGAGCCTCCCCAAGAACAGCTACGGCAAGATCCTCAAGACCGACCTGCGACAGCTCCTGAAGGAGACCGGCAATGCGTGACGTGGCGATCACCGGCATCGGCTCGACATCCTTTGGGAGGCACGACGGCAGGGGACTGGAGAGCCTCGCGGTCGAGGCGGCCAACGCTGCGCTGCGGAATGCCGGCGTGGCCCGTAAGGAGATCGGCGCCGTCTACCTCGGCAACTTCATCGCCGGGCCGCTCAGCGGGCAGGAGGTTCTGGCCGGCATCGTCGCCGATGAGCTCGGGCTCGAGAACATACCCTGCACCAAGGTGGAGGGTGCCTGCGCCTCAGGCGGAATTGCTTTCCGGCACGCGGTGCTCTCGGTCGCCGCGGGCCTGTGCGATGCGGCGCTGGTGGTGGGCGTCGAGAAGATGACGCACGCCTCGGGCGGGCAGGTGACGCAGGCCCTCAACTGCGCCATGGACAACCGCTCCGACGGGCCGTCCGGACTGACCTTCCCCGGGCTGTTCGGCCTCGCCTGGCGCATCCATGCCGCCAAGTACGGAACAACACGCGACGAAGTCTCCGCCGTCGTAATCAAGAACAAGGCGAATGGTCTGAAGAACCCCCTGGCCCAGCTTGGCGCCAATCTGACCCTCGACATCATCCGGCAGTCGCAGCCGATCGCCGACCCGATCCAGCTCTATGACTGCTGTCCGGTGAGCGACGGCGCCGCCGCCGTGGTTGTGGTTGCCAAGGACCGCGCGAAGGGGGCGCCTGATCTCCCCATCGACGTGCTGGCCTCCGTGCAGACCCGCGGCTCTCCCAGGATCGGCGGCCACCAGGACATCGTCTCGTTCGATGCGACGGTGCAGGCCGCGCAACGCGCCTACCAGGCCGCACGCATGAACCCGAATGACATCGACTTCGTCGAGCTTCACGACTGCTTTTCCATGGCCGAGATCATCGACAGCGAGGACCTCGGGCTCGTCCCCCGCGGCATGGGCGCCAAATGGGCCGCTGAAGGCCGTACGCTGGTCGGCGGCGACATTCCGATCAACCCGTCGGGGGGGCTGCTGGCGAAGGGGCACCCGGTCGGCGCTACCGGCGTGGGCCAGCTCTACGAGGCCGTCCTGCAGCTGCGCGGCGGTCACGCCAACCAGGTCAAGGATGCCGCTGTCGGCATGACCCACAATCTCGGGGGTGCGGGGATCGCCTGCACCGTCAGCATCCTCAAGCGCTCGGATGCGTGAGGGCAAGGCGATGGCCACAAATCCTGGCATGGTCAGTGTTCTGAAATGCAGCGCCTGCGGCACGCTCGATGCCGGGCCGCGCGAGATCTGCCCCTCTTGTCACGAGGCGGCGCTGCGACGCCACGAGGTGGCGGGCGAAGGCAAGCTTCTGACATGGACCATCATCCGCCGCCCGCCGGCCGCGTTCCGCGCCGAGGGCTCCTATGCCGTGGCAGTCGTCGAGCTCGATGCCGGGGTGAAGGTGACCGGCCGTCTCGAGGGCCCCGACGACGTCAAGGGCCTCGGCGCACGCGTGAGGCTGGCGAGCAGCAAGGATGGAGTAGCGACCTTTTGCGCCGCCTAGGGCGGCGATGAACCGACAACCAGAACAACTGAACACCACCGGAGGAAACGATATGACCAGCAGACCATGCCTGACCGCTGCCGTCCTGGCGGCGCTCGCCTTGGCGCCAACCTCGCTCTCGGCCGACACAGTCAAGATCGGCGTCGTGCAGGGACTGAGCGGCCCGCCCGCCATCACCGACTTCGGCGAATCCTACCTCCAGGGCATCAAGTCCGCCGTCAAGGACTACGAGGCCAAGGGCGGCAAGCACAAGATCGAGCTCGTCATCTACGACGACGAGGCCAACCCGCAGAAGGCCGTATCCCTGGTCCAGCGCCTGATGCAGAACGACAAGGTGCCCGTCATCATCGGCACCGTATCGAGCGGGAACGTGCTGGCGTTCGCGCCGATCATGCAGAAGGCGGGCGTGCCACTGGTGGCCGGACCTTCGATTGCCACCAACATCACCGCCCAGTTCATCAACGAGACGCCCAGCTACATCTTTCGCTGCTCGATGGTGGAGAAATTCCAGATCGAGAACATGCTCGACTGGGGCGTGAAGACCTTCAAGAAGATCGGTCTCGTGCATTCCACGACCGGCTACGCCGTGTTCGCTGCCAAGGAGATCCAGGAAGGCCTCAAGGCCCGCAATGTGCAGCTCGTGGCCGTCGAGTCGGCGGCCCCCAACGTCAGCGATCTGACGCCGCAGCTGCTGAAGATGAAGGAGGCCGGCGCCGAGCTGGTCTTGAATTTCCACGAGTCGTTCGAGCTGATCTACCGGCCGATGTCGAAGCTCGGCTACAAACCGACGGTCGCCGGCAACTGGGGACTGTCCTCCAGAAGGTGCTGCAGATCGTCGGGCAGCAGGAGATCGAAGGCACCGTGATGGGGCAGGCGCTGGACATGTCGCTCGACCCATCGAAGGCGTTCGTCGCCAAGATGGAGAAGGAGTACGGCAAGGACTTCCGCTGGCCCGTCATTGCGGCGCTCGGCTATGACGCCGCCCAGGTGGTCCTGAAGGCGATCGACACCGCCAAGACCATCGATCCCATTGGCGTCAGGGACGCGCTCGAGGCCGTCGACGGCATCAAGGCTATCTCCGCGACGCCACCCAAGCCGTTCAGCGCAAAAGACCACGAATGCCTGGACAAGGAGCACGTGTTCCTCGGCGTCTGGAAGAACGGACAGGTCGTGCGGCTGAAGTACTGATGCCCGGCCGCCATTCGGACTGACCAGCCCCCAGAGGCACCACTCTCATGTCGGGAGCCAACTTCGTTCAGCTCATGCTGAGCGGTCTGGCGATGAGCGCAATCTACGCGCTCACCGCCACCGGCCTGTTCGTCGCGCACCTCGCCACCACGCGCATGAATTTCGGCCAGGGCGAGTTCTTGATGTTCGCCGCCTACCTCAGCATGGCACTGCTGCTCGCCGGCGTTCCGGTCCTGCTGGTCGTCGCCGCAGTCATTGTCGTGCTGGCAATGATGGGCTGGGGTCTGGAGCGGCTCGCCATCCGGCCGCTCGACCGTCTTCGCTCGCTCGCGGGCGGACAGTACTCGTGGGTGCTCACCACCATGGGCGTCGCGCTCATCTTGCAGAACGTCGTCACCCTCGTGTGGGGTAAGTCGTCCCAGTACTCCCCGCCGCTGTTCTCCGCCAATCGCCAGAACGTCGTGCAGTTCCTGGGCGTCGGGGTGTTCGTCGAAGAGCTGCTGGTGATCGTCGTGGCGCTGGTCGCCATCCTGATCTTCTACGCCTTCCTGTATCGCACGAGGCAGGGGCGCGCGATCTACGCGGTTGCCTTCAGTCCGGAGACCGCGTCGCTGTTGGGGATCGACGTCCGCCGCACGGTCGTCCTCGTCTTCGTCATGGCGTCGGTGCTCGCCGCCATCTCCGGCGTGCTCGTTGGACCGATCGTGACGGTGCAGCCGCACATGGGGCTGGTGTTCACTGTGAAGGCCTTCGCCGTGGCATCCCTCGGCGGCTTCGCCAATCCCCTGGGTGTCCTGGTGGGCGCGATCATCTTCGGCGTGGTGGAAAGCTTCTCCAACTACGTCAATTCGGCGTTCGGCGACCTCTACCCCCTGCTTCTCGTCATGGCCCTGCTCGTCATCAAGCCGAGCGGACTGTTCGGAGAGGCAAAAACCGATGTCCGCTGACAAGCACGCCAGTCCCTGGCCGCGGAACGGCGCCTATCTGGCCATGGCCACGGCCATCTTCGCCTTTCCCCTGCTGGTCGGGAATACGTTCCACATCCATATCGCACAGACCCTGCTCTACACGACGATCGCGGTGATCGGCCTCAATATGCTGCTCGGCCTGTCGGGCCAGATGTCGCTCGGCCAGGCCGGCTTCTACGCGATCGGCGCCTACGGCTCGGCCTTGCTGACGGCCAAGCTCGGCTGGCCGATCGCAGCGGGGATGCTGGCGGGCATTCTGCTCGCGGGCTTGGCCGGCTGTCTGGTCGGACTGATCGCGCTGCGCACGCGTGGCCTCTACCTGGCGATGGCCACGCTGGCGTTCGGCTTCATGACCGAGATCGCCGCGCAGCGCTGGGTCGATCTCACCGGCGGCACCATGGGCGTCTATGGCATTCCGGCGCTCGATTTCGGCTCGTCCAAGATGGGCAAGACCTACTTCCTGTGGGTGGTCGGGGCCGCCTACCTCGCGGTGCAGATCGCCAGCGACTACGTGATGAGCTCGCGCATCCGCCGCAAGCTGCTGGCACTGAAGGAGAACGAGAGCGCCGCGCGCACCACGGGCATCAACGTGCCGGTCTGGCGCACGATGGTGTTTGCGGTGAGCTCGCTCCTGGCGGGCACGGCGGGTGTCTTCTTCACGCACCAGAACGCCTACATCAACAGCGATGCGTTTACGCTCGGCCTGACCTTGACCATGCTGATCGCGACCGTCATCGGCGGACTGGGAACGTCCTACGGGCCGCTGATCGGCACGCTGATCACGCTCATGATCGCGGAGCTGATCGCTTCGCTCTACGACGTGTCCTTCCTGGTCAACGGCCTGATACTCCTGAGCGTCCTTCTACTATTCCCGCAGGGTGCGATCGGGCTGGTGCAGAAGGTTGCGGGGCTCTTTCGGGGCGCGGCGCGCGAGGGGACACCGGAGGTTGCCCAATCGGGGTCCTTCAGCGCATTTGCCCCTGGTGCAGCGCCGGCTTCGGCTGGTCCCACGCTCGTCATCGAGAGCCTGTCCAAGTCCTACGGCGGCGTGGTGGCGGTGAGCGACGTCTCCCTTTCGGTCGATCGCGGCACGGTGCATGCTCTCATCGGCCCGAACGGGGCGGGCAAGTCCACGCTCATCAACTGCGTCAGCGGTCTCTACCGCTCCGATTCCGGTCGCATCCAGCTGGCCGGCAAAGACGTATCCCACTTGCCAGCGCATGCGAGGGCCCGCATGGGCCTTGCGCGCACCTTCCAGAACCTTCAGCTCGTCAACAGCCTCACGGTGATGGAGAACCTGCAGCTCGGCCTTCGCTCCACGCGATCCATCCCCGCCGACTTCTCCTCCTGGCTGCTTTCCGACGCTTTCGAGAGGGAGGAGCGCGCCCGCGCCCTCGACATCCTTCGGCAGTTCGGCATGGCGCATCTGGCGTCCGCCTTCCCCGAGGACCTGCCCTACGGGCACCGCAAGCTCGCCGAGCTCGCGCGCGCCATTGCCGAGGAGCCGATCGTCATGCTCCTCGACGAGCCGGTCGCGGGCCTCAACGACCGGGAGGCGCAGGAGATCTCCGGCGTCATCCGCCGCATTCGCGATGCCGGCACGTCGATTCTCCTCGTCGAGCACAACATGGACTTCGTCATGCAGCTCGCCGATCGCGTGACGGTGCTCGACCACGGCGAGCGGATTGCGCAAGGCGCTCCTGCCGAGGTTCAGAAGGACCCGCGCGTGGTGGAGGCCTACCTCGGCGCTCCTCTCGAGGCGTCATCGGCTACGCCCGCTGAGGCCGTGTCGTGATCGTGCTCGAGAAGGTCAGCGCAGGCATCGGCCGCGTCCAGATCCTGCGCGACGTGGACATTCGCGTCGAGCCCGGCAAGCTCGTGCTCGTGCTCGGCGCCAATGGGGCCGGCAAGACCACTCTGCTGCGGGTGATCTCCGGCATCGTCCCGCCCTGGAGCGGCAAGCTGCTGTTCGGCTCCGACAGCATCGCCGGCCGGCCTGCCCATGAGCTGGCCCGCTTGGGCCTGGTGCATGTCCCGCAGGGCCGACAGATCATACCGACCCTGTCCGTCGAGGAGAACCTGGTCATCGGCGCTTCGCATCTGCCGGGGATCACGAAGGATGCGATCGAGCGGCGCCTCGAGCAGGAATACGCCCGCTTCCCGGTGCTCAAGACCCGCCGCAGCCTCGCCGGCGGCTCGCTTTCGGGCGGCGAGCAGCAGATGCTCGCCATCTCGCGCGGTTTGATGATGGCGCCGAAACTGCTCATGCTCGACGAGCCGTCGTTGGGCCTGGCGCCTCAGATGGTCCAGCGCATTCTCGGGGCGCTCTCGGGCCTCGCAAAGAGCGGCATATCGATCCTGCTGGTGGAGCAGAAGACGATGGCTCTAGAGATTGCAGACCAGGTTCACATTCTGAAGAATGGCGCCATCGTACATTCGGCGGCCGCGGCGGACGTGCGTGATCCCCAGGAGCTGTTCAGACACTACATGAGCTGAGTCTGAATGGCCTCCTGCCGATCTAATCTGGCTCGCGCGGGGCGCAGTCTCGTCATAGACTTGAGGCCAGAGGCCGAGCCGCGCGCGGCGGCCGGCGAACCACAAGACCGCATGGGAGGTTTCACATGGCGAGCACCGCGACTGCGCGCAATGCCAAGATCGACGCCACCATGAAGGCCGCTGCCGATGCCGGCGACGTGCCGGGCGTGGTGGCGATGGCGACCGACCGGACCTCGACCATCTACGAGGGCGCGTTCGGCAAGCGCGTGCTGGGCGAGCCGGCGGCGATGACGCTCGATACCGTCGGCTGGATCGCCTCCATGACCAAGGCGCTCACGGGCGCCGCCGCCATGCAGCTCGTCGAACAGGGCAAGCTCGACCTCGATGCGCCTGCCGCCAAGGTCGTGCCCGACCTCGGCAAGGCGCAGGTGCTGGAGGGCTTCGACGCCGCCGGGCAGCCGCGCACGCGGGCGCCCAAGCGTGCGATCACGCTGCGGCACCTGCTCACGCACACGGCGGGCTTCGGCTACGAGATCTGGAGCGAGGACATCGCCAAGTACCAGACGGCCAAGAACATCCCCGGCATCATCACCTGCCAGCATGCAGCGCTGACCACGCCGCTGCTGTTCGACCCCGGCGAGAGATGGTTCTACGGCATCGGCATCGACTGGGCCGGCAAGATGGTGGAGGCGGCGAGCGGCAAGCGGCTCGGCCAGTATCTGGCCCAGAACCTGTTCGCCCCGCTCGGCATGACCAGCATCGCCTACAAGATCACGCCCGACATGCGCGGCCGCCTCGCCAAGATCCACCAGCGCGAGGAGGGCGACAAGCTGGTGCCGCAGATGGAGCTCGAGATCCCGCAGGAGCCCGAGTTCGACATGGGCGGCGGCGGCCTCTACGGCACGGCCGGCGACTACCTCAAGTTCGTGCGCATGATGCTCAACCGCGGCAGGGCCAACGGTATCCAGGTGCTGAAGTCCGAGACGATCGATCTCATGTCGAAGAACGCCATGGGCGACGCCCGCGTGTGCCTGCTGAAGACGGCGGCGCCGCCGCTCTCCAACGACGCCGAGTTTTTCCCGGGCGTCGAGAAGACGTGGGGGCTCACCTTCCAGATCAATGCGGCGAAGGCGCCGACGGGGCGCCCGGCCGGCGGCCTGATGTGGGCGGGGCTCGCCAACACCTATTTCTGGATCGACCAATCGACCGGCATCGGCGGCGTCTACATCACGCAGGTGCTGCCCTTCGCCGACAAGAAGTCGCTGCCGCTCTACTACGCGTTCGAGAGTGCGTTCTATGCGTGATCCACGGAGCGATCGCATGAGCCCATACAGAATCGCGCATCCCTCCCCCCTTGTGGGGGAGGGATGGGGAGGGGGGGATTGCAG
>Ga0247829_10001531_pt1 | contig 10639 bp, 9 predicted proteins | sample 12C_Control_Day4_FD_207765 | JGI IMG/M metagenome (GOLD analysis project Ga0247829, IMG submission 207765) | Soil microbial communities from agricultural site in Penn Yan, New York, United States - 12C_Control_Day4 | ecosystem: Environmental > Terrestrial > Soil > Agricultural land | place: USA... | reverse complement strand
ACACTGGGGCGCCGGGCCGCCGTCCCGGTCTTCGTGGGCGATGTCGCCAAGGGCGCGCTCGCCGCCCTCGTCGGCCTCGTGCTGGCCGAGCCGTGGTGGGTCGGCTATGTCGGCGCGGCGGCGGCGATGGTGGGACACGCCTGGCCCGTGTTCGCGGGGTTCCGCGGCGGACGGTCGGTGCTGGCCTTCGTCGGCGGGATGCTCGTGCTGGCACCGGTGCCGGCGCTGATCGCCGCCGTCCTCTGCGCGGTCGTCACGCTCGTGACGCGACGCTTCGCGATCGGCGCCCGCGTTGCGGTCTTCGGCTTCCCCGTGATCCAGGCCCTGTTCGAGCCGCGGGCGCGCGTCGCCGCTACGGGCGCGCTCATGTGCATCATCGGTCTGCGCTTCGCCATGGCGGCCTACGGCGAGCGCCACGCCGCCGCCGGTGGCACCGGCCGCGGGTAGGTGCGGCCCCGCCAGGTCCGCCCCGGCCGGATGGCCCCCCACAGCACGCGGAGCACCGCGGCGGAATCGGCCACGGGGGACAACCAGTACGCCAGGTCTCTCCGCTCGTAGGCCCGGGCGGTCCCGGCCAGCGTGCCCGCGCGCAGGACCAGCAGTGCGAGGTCGAGCGCGTCGGCACGGCGCAGCAGCAGTCGGGGCAGGGGCAGGGCCTGGGTCACCAGCAAGGTGAGCCCGTCGGCGACCTGCGCGGCGACCGTGGTGACGTCGGGCAGGGGGAGCGATCGTCCCCAGGCGCGCCAGGCGTCGCCGGCGCTCGTGTGCATGCGGACGCGCAACGCCGAGGTGCCGTCGAGCAGGCCGGTCCGCCATCCCCGGGAGGCGAGGCTGCGGGCCAGCGCGACATCATCGGTGATGTTCCCCGCCGCGGCCGTGTACCCACCGGCGCCGAGCAGGTCGGCGCGGCGGGCGGCGGTGCACTGCCCGTTGGCCAGGACCCGCCCCGGTCGCGCGGGCGAAGCTGCCGGAGGGCCGAACCGGTAGACGAGCGTCGTGAGCAAGGCGGGGTGGAGGACCCGCAGCGGTGCCGTCGGGCACACGAAGCGCCCGGCCACGGTGGCCATGTCGAGTCCGTCCGCCTGCACTCGCTCGACGAGCGCGCGGGCCAGTCCGGGCGACGGTTCAACGTCGGCGTCGAAGCAGACGACCCAGTCCCCGCGCGCGGCGCGCAGACCCTGGTCCAACGCCCATGGCTTGCCCACCCAACCGCGAGGCAGCGGGGCACCGGTGATGACGGTGGCCCCGAGGTCGCGGGCGAGCGCGGCGGTCCCGTCGCGGGAGCCGTCGTCGACGACGATCACTTCCATCACCGAACGGTCGGTGGCCAGCAGCTGGAGAAGGGGCAAAAGGCGATCCTCCTCGTCCCGCGCCGGGATGACGGCAGAGATGGTTGCGTCCGCATCGATGTCTGCCGACGGCGCGGCAGACCCGACCGTGAGCGGCTCGGGGCGTCGTGCCGCCCGCGCCAGGCGGGCGGCCACCACGACGGTGGCCGCCAGCCTCGCCGCCAGCCAGAGGCGGCCGATCACCAGCCGTCCTCACGCACGAGGTCGGCGACGATGCGGGCGCTCATCGCCACCAGCGGCAGACCACCGCCAGGATGGCTGGACCCCCCGGCCAGGTACAGGCCGCGGTAAGGCCCCCTGTTGCCTGGGCGCAGGAAGGCCGCCCGCCGCCCGTTCGAGGACGTGCCATAGATGGCCCCGCCGGGGCTGCGGTACCGGTCAGCCAGGTCGGCCGGCGCCAGGCACTCGCTGAAGAGGAGCCGGGGCCGGAGGTCGGGGCCCCGGGCCGCCAGCCGCTCCAGCAGCAGGTCGCGGTAGGCCGCCCGGTCGACCCGCCGCCCGTGCGGAGCGTTGACCAGAAGGAACCAGTTCTCGTGACCGGCCGGCGCCTGGCTGGCATCGGTGACGGAGGAGACGCAGGTGTAGATGGTCGGGTCGTCCGCGACGGCGCCTTCGCGGAGCTGACGGAACTCGAGCGCGCCGTCCTCGGGGAACCAGACGGTGTGGTGGTGCAGGCCGGGCGTGATGTGCCGGACACCGGCCAGCACCACGAAGCCGGACAGCGAACGTCCCGCCCTCGTGGCGCGGCGGTGCGCGCGGGGCTCCGGCACGAGGTCCCCGTAGAGGTGTTCGGCATCGACGTTGGCGACGACGATGTCGGCGCGGCACCGCTCGCCATCCGCCGTGCGCACACCGCGCACGCGTCCTCCGGACACTTCGACCGAGCCGACCTCCACGCCGGTGACCACGTCCACCCCGCAGGCGATGGCGACGCCGACGAGCTCGTCCCGCAACGCCCCGAGACCACCCGGCGGGTACCAAACGCCCTCCCGGGCCTCGATGGAGGGGATGCAGGCCAGCGTGGCCGGCGCGAGCCGGGGGGACGACCCGGAGTAGGTCGCGTAGCGGCCGGCCCACTGCACCAGCCGGGGATCGGTGAAGGCGGCCCGCGCCGCGGAGTCCAGCGTGCGCAGCGGATCGACCGCGGGCAGGTCCCGGGGTGAGCGCAGGCGTTTCAGGAGCGCGGGGCCGCCGGTCATCGGCCCGGCCAGGAACGTGCGCCGGGCGACCTCCCACACGCGGGCGCCGCGCGCTTCGAAGCGGCGGTAGGCCGCACCGCCGCCCGGGCTGAACTGCTCGATGGCGGTGGCCGTGGCCTCGGGACCGTCGAGCGTGTCGAAGCCCGATCCGTCGGGCCAGCGGTGGCGGAGCTGCGGGTCCAATCGGCGCAGTGGCACGGCGTCGGCCAGGCAGGTGCCAGCGACACGGAACAGCTCGTCGAAGACCGACGGCAGCGTGAGGAGCGATGGCCCGGCGTCGAAACGGAAGCCCTCCCGTTCCACGACAGCCAGCTTCCCGCCCAGCTCTGCCCGGCGTTCGAGGATGGTCACCCCGTGGCCGGCCGCGCGCAGGCGGATGGCGGCGGCCAGACCGCCCACCCCTCCACCGATGACGACGACCTCAGCCACGGGTCCAGGCTCGGCGGGCCGCCAGCACGGCGAACGGGAGCATGGCCGCACCGCCAGACGCGGCCACCACGCGGTCCCGGAAGAACAGCGCGAAGCCGAGCGTCTCCATGACCGCCATCCAGCCGTACACGCCGACCAGCGCACGGTCGGCGTCGCCCGGCCCCGGGGGCACGAGTCGATCCAACCCCGCCATCATGGCGGTACCGGTGAGCAGCCAGCCCACCTGGTTGCTGAACGGGATCCCGCGGTACCGGCCACGACGGGCCCACTCCCAGTAGCCCTCACCGACCATCTGCGGATCGAGGAACAGGTCCCAGGCGGCCAAGGCCGCGCCGCCGACGAGTACCCGGGTCGCGGGAGTGGACCGGCGCCCGAGCGAGGCGTGCGCCGCTTCACGGGCCGGCAGCGCCATGGCGAACCAGGCCATCGGGACCAGCACGGGGACCCCGGCCAACGTGGGCCGCAGCGCGCCGGTGTAGCGGTAGCGCCCGAACGGCAGCCCGGTCGTCGTACCGATCCTCTCGATCAGCGTCGTTGCAGTAGCAACAGTCGCCGCCGCGGCGAGCGCGCGCTCGGGGCCCCACCGTCGCGCCGCGGCGACTCCGGTCGTGACGGCCAGTCCGCCGACGACGACCGACGCCGCCACAGCGCGCCGCCCCCTCGGCAGGAGCGGCGTGACCACCATGGCGGCGGCGGCCACCGCGAAGGCGGCCCGCTCGACGACCCTCTTGCTCACGACCCTCTTGCTCACGACCCCCTTGCTCACGACCCTCTTCCTCACGACGTGGCGCGCAGGTGCCTCGCCACCAGAGCCGCCTTCTGCCAGGTCGGCACCCGGGCGCGCCGCGAGAACACGTCGTACCCCTGCTCCTCGATCACGTCGAGGATGCGGCTGTACAGCACCCGTGCCGTCCGCACGCACCGCGCCGACTGCGGCGGGAGCATCCCGATGCCGATGTCCGCGGAGACGTAGAGGCGCCGGCAGCGGCCGATCTCGAAGCGCATCAGCTCGGTCCACTCCGGCGTGACCTCCCGCCGGCTCGGATCGGCGCTGTAGCGGCGCAGGTCCTCCTGGGGCAGGTAGACGCGCCCGCGGTCCAGGTCTTCGGCCACGTCCCGGAGGAAGTTGGTGAGCTGGAAGGCGTCCCCGAGGTCACGGGCGTGCGGAGCGGCAGCCGGGTCGAGCGGCTCGAGGATGGGCAGCATCATCTCGCCGATGACGGCGGCCGAGCCGTCCATGTAGACGCGCAGGTCCTTCCAGGACTCGTAGCGCGTGACCGTGAGGTCCATGGTCATGGAGCGGAGGAAGCGGTGGAAGCAGTCGGGGTCGATGTCGAACGCCCGCACCGTGTGCACCACCGCCTTGAGCACCGGGTCGTCACTGCGGCCCCGCTCGAGATCGGCGAAGAAGCGCTGGCCGAAGTCCGTGAGCGCGCGCGCGGTCTCCTCCGGTCCGCTCGACCCGTTCGCCCGAGGCTCGTCGACGATGTCGTCGGCGTACCGGCAGAACGCGTAGAGCGCGTGGACGTGGTGGCGCTTCACCCTGGGCAGGAGCATGGTCGACCAGTAGTAGGTCGTCCCGTGGCGCCGGTTGAGCCGCCGGCAACGCTCGTACGACTCGTCGAGCGTGACGACGGGTGAGCTCGGCCGCGTCATCGGCCCGCCCGGCCTGATCGATCCGTCCGGCCGTGGGTGGCCAGCTCGTCGACCCGGTCGGCGGCGAGCCGCCCGGAGATCAGCACCATCGGCACCCCGACGCCGGGCACCGTGCCGGACCCCGTGAAGACAAGCCCGGGGACGCGGCGGTCGACGTTGGCCGGCCGGAACGGTCCCGTCTGCCGGAAGGTGTGGGCCAGCGAGAACGGTGTCCCGCGTTCCATCCCGGCCGCCTCCCAGTCGAGCGGGTCGTAGAAGCGCTCGATCTCGACATCGACGGGATAACCCTGCGCCGCCACCCGTTCGACCAGCGCGGCCTGGACGCGGTCCCGCTCGCGCCCCCAGTCCACCCGGCCGTCCAGGTTGGGCACCGGTTCCAGCACGTACAGGCACGACGAGCCGGCCGGAGCCAGCCCCGCGTCGTCGCGACTGGGCACGGTCACCAGGATCGAGGGGTCCGGCATGAGCGTCCCGTCCTCGATGACGGCCCGGAAGGCGCCGTTCCAGTCGGCCCCGAAGTGGAGGTTGTGGTGCTGGCTCTCCGCCGGTGGGTCGCCCCGCACGCCCGCCACCCACAGCACGCAGCTCGGTGAGTAGATCCCACGGCGGGCCGCCCGCGGAGCCTCGACCCCGCCGAGGAGCTGGCGGTAGGCCACGGGCAGGTCGGCGTTGCAGACGACGGCGTCGGCCGGCAAGCGCTCCCGGTCATCGCCGTCCATCATCTCGACCCCGGTCACGGCGCCGCTGCCGGCCCGCAGGATCCTGCCCACCGGCGTGCCGTAGCGGATCCTGGCGCCCGCCTTCTCGACCGCGCCGGCCAGGCCTTCGGCCAGGCGGTGCATCCCACCCTCCGGCGCGTACACCCCCTCGACAGTGTCCATGTAGGTGATCACCGCGTAGAGCGCCAGCGCCTCGTACGGCGCCAGCCCTGCGTACATCGACTGGAAGGAGAAGATCCGCCGCAGGCGCTCATCGCGGAAGTAGGAGCGCACCACGCGGTCGAGGCGGCGGAACCCGCCCATGCGCACGAGGCGCAGCGCGGGCGCCAGCGGCCGGGCCAGGTCGAGCGGTGAGGCGAAGTTGGTGTCGATGAAGTGGGGCATCTCCAGCTCGTACAGCTCGGTCAGCCACCGGCAGAAGCGCTCGAAGCCGGCGGCGTCATCGGGCCCCGAGAACGCCTCGATCTCCGCGGCCATGCGGTCCCTGTCGTGCCACAGACGCAGCTCGCTGCCATCGGCGTACACGGCCCGGTACATGGGGTCGACAGGGCGGATCGTCACGAAGTCGGCCATGTCGGCTCCCGCGGCGGCGAAGGTGTCCTCGAGCAGGCCGGGCATCGTGAGCACCGTCGGGCCGTTGTCGAGCACGTAGCCCTGCCCGGTCACCGCGCCGGCCCGGCCGCCCGGCTGCGCCGACCGTTCGACGACGGTGACCTGGTGGCCCCGACCCACGAGGTGCGCGGCCGCGGCCAGCCCACCCAGGCCGGCGCCGACGACCACCACCTTCATCGGCTCGCTCCGGTTGTCGCCCCTCCCACCGAGCCCGCGATCACTGCTCCCGCCAGGCCACGTAGTGGGCCAGCTCCTCCAGCGCCTTGCGGGCGTCGTCGGTGATGTCGGCGCCGTCGAGCGCTTCCAGCGCTTCTTCAGCGAGTTCGTCGATCTGGGTCTCGACCTCAGCCAGCGCTCCTGTCTCGACGAGCACGGACTGGATCGACGCGACGTCCTCGGGGCAGAGCTCAGATCGGCCGACGAGCGCCAGCACCTCGCCCTGCGCCTTCGTGGCTCGGCCGGTGGCGATGGCCATCATCGGCGTCGGCTTGCCCTCGCGCAGGTCGTCCCCGACCGGCTTGCCCGTTCGGGAGGTCTCCCCGAAGGCGCCGAGGATGTCGTCGCGCAGCTGGAACGCGTCGCCCAGCGGCAGCCCGTAGGCGGAGAGGCTGGGCAGCAGCTCGCCGGCTCGCTCGGGCGCTGCCAGCACGGCGCCGAGGTGCAGCGGCCGTTCGACCGTGTATTTGCCGCTCTTGTACCGGGCGATGCGCAGCGCGGTGACCCGGCTGCGCTCGCCGCGCGCTGTGCCCAGGATGTCGAGGTACTGGCCGACGTTGAGCTCGATGCGCAGCTCGGACCAGACCTCCCAGGCCTGGACCGATGCGCCGTGGAGCAGCTGATCGGCGTACACGAAGGCCAGATCGCCGACGAGGATGGCGACCCCCTCGCCGAAGCGCCGGGCCTCGCCCATCCAGGCCTCGTCCTGGTGGCGGTCGGCGAAGGCCAGGTGGGTCGTGCGGGCGCCGCGCCGCGTCGCCGAACCGTCCATGACATCGTCGTGGAACAGGGCGAAGGCGTGGAGGAGCTCGAAGGCCGCGCCGGCGTCGATGGAGCGGGGGTCGTCGGGCTCGCCGCCTGCCCCGACGAAGCCCCAGTGGCAAAAGGCCGGCCGCAGCCGCTTGCCCCCGGAGGCCAGCAGCGCGCCCAGCGCAGCGAGGGGCGCGGCCAGGTCAGGGTCCAGTTCCGCCCAGCGGGCCTGCTCGGCCTCGACGAGGCTCCGCAGCCGGCCCTCGACCCGGTCGGCGACCTCCAGCAACGACGGCGGCGCGGCGGGCACCGCGCCAGCGTAGGCGACGGTAGGCGGCGGGCTCTGACCGGAGCCGTGCCTGCCGCGCTCGTGCCGGACCTGTCCCGGGACGCGGCGACGGGAGCGCCCTGTGGGCGCTCCCGTCGCACGACTGGATGGGACCGATCTCGTCACGTCGGGCGGTCACCTATGGGTGACGGCCCACCCGGGTGGGACCAAGCTCCGGGAACGGGATCGATGGTGGCTGGCGTGGACTCGCCAGGTGGTCCAGCAGCCGCCGCTAGCGGCCAACCACCTCCGGGGTCCCCAAACATTCACCGTTCAAGATTGGACCACCTCCTTCCTCCGGTGACGCGCACGATAGCGCGCGCTCCGGGCCGAGCCAACGGACTTCGCGGCCGGGCGGTGCACCGCCTCAGGCGCCCTCGTCAAGCTCGGCGACGACCTGCTCGATCTCGGTCCGGGCGGCGTCGATGCGGCCCCGGCAGACGCGAATCAGCGCTGCCGCCCGCCGGACCTGGTCGGCCAGGCGGTCGATGTCGACTGCGTCACCCTCGAGCTCGCCCAGGATCTCCTCCAGCTCGGCCAGCGCCGCGCTGTAGCCGAGCTTTCCCTCGACGGGCTCGTCGGTGGGTCCGGTGGATCCTGCGGTCGGTTTGGCCGTCATGGTCCCTGTACCTCCTCCACCCGGCTGTGGACCTCGCCGTCGACGAGGGTGGTGACGACGGCGTCGCCCGGGGCCAGCTCGGCGGTACTGCGCACCGATCGTCCGTCGAGCGTGCGCGTGATGCTCCAGCCCCGGGCGAGCGTCCGGGCCGGGTCGAGGGCCCGCACCCTGGCCTCGACGGCATCGAGGTCCCGCGCCGCCTGCCGGTTGAGCGCGGGGGCCCGGCGCGCCAGGCGCTCGCCGCCGGCGCTCAAGGCTGCGGACTGCTGGGTCAGCACCCGCGCCGAAGCGGCGACGGCACGGCGGGCCTCGTGGGTGACCAGCGCGTGCGACGCCGATGCCACCAGGCGGGACTGCCGAGTCAGCGCCTGCGCCGCCCGGCGGAGCTCGGCCTCCCCGGCGTCGACCGACCGCCGCGTGTCCCGGGCGGCCCGGCGGGCCTGCGCGGCCACGGCGCGATCGGCGGTCGCCAGGCGCACCGTTGCCGCATCTCGGATCGCCCCCCGCAGCCGGGTGAGCTCGTCCCGGAACCGGCGGACGCGCGCGATGAGCTCTCCCGCGCAGGCCGTCGGCGTCTTGAGGGCCAGGTGGGCGACCTCGTCGGCCACGCTGCGGTCCACCTCGTGCCCGAGGCCCGTCAGCACAGGATGCGGGCAGGTGGCGATGGCCCGGGCCACGACCTCGGCGTCGAACGTGGCCAGGTCCGACCGCGCCCCACCGCCGCGGACCACGAGGACGACGTCCACGTCCCGGCGCCCGAGCGTGCGGATGGCCGCGGCCACCATCTCCGGCGCCCACTCGCCCTGGACCCGGGCGTCGCAGGCCACGATCCGGAAGCCGAACCCGCTGGCCTCCAGCTCGTGGGTGACGTCGTGCCAGGCCGCACTGCCGACGCTCGTCACCACGCCGACGGCGAGCGGCAGTACCGGCGAGGCCAGCCGGGACTGCGCGTCGTACAGCCCGGCGGCCACGAGGCGGCGGACCAGCTCGTCGCGCTGGAGGGCCAACTCTCCCAGCGTGTAGCGGGGGTCGATCCCGCTCATCTTCAGGCCCAGCCGGCCGCTGGGGGCGAAGAAGTCCAGATAGCCGTGGAGCCGGACCTTCATGCCGTCGGCCAGGCGCAGCCGGTGGCGCTGCAGCAGAGGGCGCAGCTTGAAGCGCACGTTGGCGAAGAGGCTGACCGAGATGGTGGCGCGGACTCCTTCGTCGTCGTCGGTCAACGAGAAGTAGAGGTGGCCGTTGCGCTCGTTGACACCCTGGATCTCGCCCCGCACCCAGACCCCCTCGTAGAAGCCGCGGCGCAACGAGCCGTTGATCGCCTCCGCCAGTTCGGCGACGGTGAGGGTCGGGATGCCCCCATCGAGAGAGCTGGCGTCGTCGACGTCCTCGAAGCCGAGGTCGAAGCTGGGCTGGCTCACGAGCGCTCCGGGCGGCAGTGGGTGAGGACGGGCACGGTCCGGCAATATTGCCCGTCGTGAGCACTCGTGTGGCGCCTGGTGTGGTGGAGATCGACACCTACCTCGGCGGGTGGGACCAGGTCACGGCCGGCTACCTGGTGGAGGGGCCGGAGCCGTGCCTGGTCGAGACGGGGAGCCAGAGCTCGCTGGACACGGTCCTGCGGGAACTCGACGCCCTCGGGGTGTCGGCCTCCGACCTGGCCGCCGTCGTCGTCACCCACATCCACCTGGACCATGCCGGCGGGGTGGGGGACATCGCGGCGGCCTTCCCGAAGGCCACCGTCTACGTGCACGAGAAGGGCGCCCGCCACCTGGTGGATCCCGACCGCCTGGTGCGCTCGGCGGCCATGGTCTACGGCGACCTGCTCGACAGCCTCTACGGGCGCCTCACCCCGACCCCGGCCGATCGGGTCCGCGTGCTCGGTGACGGGGAGCAGATCAGGGTGGGGCCGTCGCGCACGCTGACCAGCGTGGACTCGCCCGGGCACGCCAAGCACCACCTCGCGCTCCACGACAGCGACAGCGGCCTGCTGTTCGTGGGTGACGCGGTCGGCGTTCGCCTTCCCAAGGTGGGCGTGCTGCGGCCCGCCACCCCCCCGCCCGACTTCGATCTCGACCTGGCCCTTCGCTCTCTCACCCGCTTCGCCGACCGCCGGCCGGCGGGGCTGGCCCTGGCCCACTACGGCGTGACGCCGGGTGACCCGCTCGACATGCTGGCCGAGGCGCAGGAGACGCTGCAGGGCTGGGCGTCCGTGGCCGAGACGGCTTTCCGTGCCGGAGAGGACATCGCCACCGCGCTCGCAGCCGCGTTCGCCCACGAGCTCGACGCCGTCGACCCCGAAGCCCGTGAGATCGCCGAGACGCTGAACGGCGTTCACTCCAACGCCGCCGGCTTCCAGCGCTGGCTGGAGCAGCGGGCCGACAGCGCGGCCGCGCCGGCGAGCGCCCCGCCGACGGACCACAGCCACAGCCATCCGCACCCGCCGAGGAGCTCGCAGGCCTAGCCCCGTCAGCAACCGGTCGCCGCCTGCAGCGTGCGGCACGCCTCGGCCATTCGCCCGGGCGGGAGCGTGGCCACCCGACGGCGGAACGTGTCGCGGGGGATGGTGTGGAGGTTGTCGAAGTTGACGACGCTGTCCGTCGGGACGCCGTCCTCCGGGGTGAGTGCGAGCTCCGAAACGAGGCCGCGCCGCGTCTTTGTCAGGGCGGCGACGACGACCGAGCCGATGCGATCCGCGACCGGGTCCCGCGTCAGGACGAGCACCGGGCGGTCTCCGCCGGGCGTGGTCGCGAACCAGATCTCAC
>Ga0247829_10001530_pt1 | contig 10642 bp, 10 predicted proteins | sample 12C_Control_Day4_FD_207765 | JGI IMG/M metagenome (GOLD analysis project Ga0247829, IMG submission 207765) | Soil microbial communities from agricultural site in Penn Yan, New York, United States - 12C_Control_Day4 | ecosystem: Environmental > Terrestrial > Soil > Agricultural land | place... | reverse complement strand
CCTGTGCTTCGGCACGAGCTTCCACGGGATCGTCGGCGGCCTCGACTTCCTCGGGCTCGACGGCGTCAGCATGGCGCCGGCCGGCGATGCGAACCCCGCCGCCTCGGCCTCGGTGCCGCACCTCGCGTTCATGATCTACCAGTGCATGTTCGCCGTGATCGCGCCCGCCTTGATCTCCGGCGCGTACGCCGAGCGCTTCAAGTTCTCCGCGTACGCGCTGTTCACGCTCGGCTGGGCGACGCTCGTCTACGATCCGATCGCGCACTGGTCGTGGGCGGCCGACGGCTGGCTGATGAAGCTCGGCGCGATCGACTTCGCGGGCGGCACGGTCGTGCACCTCTCGTCGGGCATCTCGGCGCTCGTCGTCGCGCTCGTCCTCGGCAAGCGCAAGGGCTACCCCAGCACCCGCTTCCCGCCCCACGACCTGACGATGACCGTGCTCGGCGCGGGCCTCCTCTGGTTCGGCTGGTTCGGCTTCAACGCGGGCGCGGCCTCGCTGTCCGACGGGCGCGCCGCGCTCGCCATGGTCAACACGCAACTCGGCGCCGCGGCGGGTGCGCTCTCGTGGTGCCTCGTCGAGGGCGCGCGCATCAAGAAGCCCACGATGCTCGGCCTCGCCTCGGGGCTCGTCGCCGGCCTCGTCGCGATCACGCCTGCCGCCGGCTTCGTCAGCCCGCTCGCCGCACTCGCGATCGGCGCGGCCGGTGGCGGCATTTGCTACGGCGCCGTCCTCCTCAAGGCCCGCCTCTGCTACGACGATGCACTCGACGCGTTCGGCGTGCATGGCGTCGGCGGCGCGACCGGCGCGCTGCTCACCGGCCTGTTCGCGCGGGGAATCTTCAACAACGGCACCGGCGGCGGCCTCCACCTCCTCGGCAAGCAAGCGATCGCGATCGGCGCCGCGGCCGCATGGTCCGCCGTCGTCACCTTCGTGCTCCTCAAGCTGATCGATCTCGCCGTCGGCCTGCGCGTCGACCAGGAGACCGAGCATGACGGCCTCGATGCGAGCCTGCACGGCGAGTCCGCGTACGGCGGCCCGGGGTCCGTCGCCCACACCGGATAGCGACGTGTATACTGGGCCCGCTTTGGGCTCGGTGAAGAAGAAACCTGCCGCGAAGATCGTGAAGGCACCGGAAGCGACACCAGCGCCGACGGCGACGGCAACCAACGCCCCGCCGGCCGAGTCCGCAGACCTCGCGCCCGTCGTCGGCGTGAACCTCCGCCGCCTGCGCACGCGCCGCGGCCTCTCGCTCGAGCGCCTCGCTCACATCTCCGGCGTGTCGCGCGCGATGCTCGGCCAGATCGAGCTCGGCCAGAGCGCGCCCACCATCAACGTCCTCTGGAAGATCGCCCGCTCCCTCGAGGTCACGTTCTCCGCCCTGATCAGCGCGCGCACGCAGAGCGGCGCCCTCGTGATGCGCGCCGCCGAGTCCAAGATCCTCACCAGCAAGGACCGCAGCTTCAGCTCGCGCGCCCTGTTCCCGTTCGACGAGCCCCGCCGCGTCGAGTTCTACGAGCTCCGCCTCGCCGCCGGCAGCACCGAGGACGCCGACGCCCATCCGCCCGGCACCACCGAGAACCTCGTGGTCACGTCGGGCACCCTCGAGCTCGACGTCGCGGGTGACACCCACAAGCTCGAAGCCGGCGACTCGATCCTGTTCGAGGCGGACACGCCGCACGCCTACCGCAACGTCGGCCGCACCGAGGTCGTGATGTACCTCGTGATGACGTACGCCGAAGAGATCGGCTGACGCGTGCAGGACTACGACATCGTCACGAAGCCCGTGTTCGCGGCGCTCGAGAAGGTCTCGATCGGCGCCGTGAAGCAGCTGAGCGACCACCACTGGTTCAATCGGACGCTGTGCCAGGTCAACGACAGCCTCGTTCGCGTCGGCGTCTTCCACGGCGAGTTCCACTGGCACTCGCACACGAACGAGGACGAGTTCTTCCTCGTGCTCGAGGGCCGGCTCGAGATCGAGATCGAGGGACGCGACACCGCCGTGCTCAACGTCGGCGAGGGCATCATGGTGCCCAAGGGCGTGCGGCACCGGCCGATCGCGAAGGACGGCGCCACGGTGCTGATGGTCGAGCAGGCGACGATCGTTCCGACCGGAAGCTAACGCCGCGAGCATCGTGCACGTCTCGAACACCGAACGCGCATGACGAGCCACCACGATGACCGCGTAGCTGTGCTGCTGAGGACACACTCGAGTGGGGAGACCCCCGCCACCTGTAGGTGACTCCCCGTACTTCGCCGGCCGCGGACTTGGTCGCGTCTTCAGCGTGTGTGCCCAACAAGCGCACGGATCCCCGCGGCGCTTACCGCGTCAACGTCAGCGCCGGCAGCGATGGACAGTCGGCCAACGCCAACGCCTCGTTCACCGTGCAGTAAGCCGCTCAACCGCACAGTTCCGTGCGCTGGACTTCGTCGCGGGGCCAGATAGGTTCGACCACCGCACACGATCGCGGGGAGCGGCGTCATCGGGTGTCCGTCAAGGAGATCCAGATGAAGAAGCTCGTTTGTCTTGCGATGTTGTTGTCGGTGGGCGCGTGCGCCTCCGACGAAGATGACTGCTCGGGTTCGGTGCTCGGCTGCACGTGGGCCGAGCTCAGTGAGCGGCAGGAAATGGAGGCGTGCGATCTGATCAGCGCCTCGATCAATGCGCCCGCCGGGACCAAGTACGAGTGCACGTCCGGCCAGAACGCCGGCCTGTACCTGGAGGTGGATACGGCGGCGACGTGCGTGTCGCGCAGCTACTCCGCGAGCTGTCCGGTGACGGTGCAGGACACGCTCGATTGCTTCAAGGCCGCGCAGACCAACGCATGCAGCGCCTTCGAAGATCGCGGTGCGTGCGGGATGCTGTTCGCAGTCGCTGCGCAGTGCCAGTAAGCACAAGGAGGCCGTGGCACGGAGCGTGCTAGCGTCAGTTCCCCGATGACCAAGCGCATGATCTCGTGGGTGAGTAGTCTGTTCGCTGTTGTCGTGATTTCGGCGTGTGCGACCGACGAGCCGCGCGCTCTCTCCGAGACCGCGGAGCTGATCGGGAAGTGCACGTTCGACGGTCCGGGCCCGTCGATCGAGCCCGGCGAGATCTATCTCTACGCCGGGTTCGATCCCGTCGATGGAACGTACACGGTGGTGACGGGGACGGCGCAGCACGCGGAGTCGTTGTACGATCGCACCGCGAGCCAGGAGGGCGGCGCGGTGTATCCAGCGACGGTCGCGCTGAACTCGCTCGAGTTCGGTGAGGGCTGGTGGATCGGCACCGGGAATCGGACCGGCGAGCTGCACGTCACCGGCGGCGAAACGTCCGGGACACAGGCGGTGTATCCGAGTTGCGTGTTCTGGCCCGAGGAGTAGTCGGCGATCGGTCATGGAAGAACACGGGCGACTCGCGCGTTCGCCGTCGATGATGCGGTGGCTGATCGCGTTCGTGGTCGTGGCCGGGCTCGCGACGCGCAGTGCAGAGGCGTGCGTGCAGCTGCAGGAGACGAACAAGCTGGTCGGCTGGTCGGCCGACGGCACGCTCGCGCTTCAGGCGCGCGTCGCGCCGGACGGCTCGATCTCGCACGCCGAGCTGCTGCCGACGCGCTACGAGGGCTCGAAGTACGTGATCACGGTGCGCGCGGGCGCACCGCACGTGCAGGAGATCGCGGTCGGCGCCTGCGGCCAGTACATCTCCGAGGACCAGCACGGCACGATGACGGAGCAGCAGCTCCTCGCGGTGCCCGCCGTGGTGGCGATGAAGCTGGTCACGCCGCCGGCCGATGACGGCGGTGCGAGCACGCTCGCCGCGAGGTTCGTGCCGAGGAAGCGATACGCGGAGCATCAGCTCGAGGTCCGCGATGCGGCGAACAAGGTGATCGCGACGCTGCCCGTGCCGGTGTGGTGCCTGGGGTCGTGCCTGCGCGACGAGGAGTGGAAGAAGTGGGGCGCGACGATCACGCGCGTCGCGACCGCGGGCACACGCACGCTGTACGTCGTGCGGATGGCGCGCGTGTGCAACGGCGGCAACGGCGAGGAGATGTGGATCGAGCGCGTGATCGCGGTGCCCGGCGACGAGCAGCGCCCGCCGCGCTCGCGGTGCAAGGGCTCGGGCGGTTTGGCCGTGTGCTCGAGCTACAACGTGTGCTCGACCGCGAAGGCGATCGCGCGAGAGAGGGCGAGCCTCGCTGCCTCTTCGTTGTAGACCTCGGGCCGCCGATCGTTACAGAACGCGTGCTGCGCATCGTAGACGTGGAGGTCCATCGGCGAGCTGACGGCTGCCTTGATCTTCTCCGCGCCGGCGATGGTCGCCCAATCGTCGTGCTTGGCGAAGTGCGCCTGTACGGGCACGTCGATCTTCGACCAGTCGAGATCGCCCGGCAGTCCGTAGAAGGGAATCGCGCACGCGAGCCCGCGTACGTTCACCGCCGTGGCGAGCGTCAGCGCCCCACCCATGCAGAAGCCAGCGACCGCCACGTTGCCGGTACAGCGCTCGTGGCCCTTGAGGAATGCGACGGCGCCGGCGATCTCCTGCACGGCCTTGCCGAAGTCGAGCGCCTTCATCGCCGCGTCGGCGGCCTCGGCCTCGCCGATCGGCACGACCTTGCCATGATAGAGGTCGGGCACGAGCGCGATGAACCCCTGCTCGGTCCATAGCTTGGCGACGTCCAGCGTCTGTTCGTTCGCGCCCCACCACTCGTGGATCAGGACGACCGCCGGCGACCGGTACTGGGTGTGGGGCAACTCGAGGAAGCCCGTCGCGTCGCCCGCACTCGATGGAAAGGTCACTCGTGTCATCGATTCCTCCGTTGAGGCGGTGGTTATACTGCGCGCGATGTCCGGATCGAAAGGCGATCACACTGGTCCTGCGGGGGCGCGCGGGCGCCGCTTCGAAGGTGCACTCGATCCGCTGGCGGCGGAGCTCAACGCGTCGATCGACTTCGATCGACGGCTACTGCCGCACGACGTCGCGGGTTCGATCGCGCACGCCGAGATGCTCGCCGCGCGCGGCATCATCAGCAAGGACGATGCGGCGGCGATCACGGCGGGGCTGCGGCGCGTCGAGGCGAAGCTCGCGAGCGGCGAGCTGGCGTGGGACGCGGCGCTCGAGGACGTTCACATGAACGTCGAGGCGCGGCTGATCGAGGACATCGGCGATGCGGGGCGGCGGCTGCACACCGCACGCAGCCGCAACGATCAGGTCGCGACCGATCTGCGGCTGTACGCCCGCGAGGCGGCGCGGCGGATCGTCGAGGCGATCGACGAGCTGCGCCGTGCGTTCGTGGTGCAGGCGCGCGCGCACGTCGACACGCTGATGCCCGGATACACGCACTTCCAGCGCGCCCAACCCGTGCGCCTCGCGCATCACCTGCTCGCCTACGACGCGATGCTCGAGCGCGATCGCGGGCGCCTTCGCGACGCGGCGAAGCGCGCGGACGTGTCGCCGCTCGGCTCGGGTGCACTCGCGGGAACGACGCTGCCGATCGATCGCGAGCACGTCGCGCGCTCACTCGGGTTCGCGGGGGTGACGCGCAACTCGCTCGACGCGGTGGGTGATCGCGACTTCGCGATCGAGCTGGTCGCCGCGTGCGCGCTGATGCAGACGCACCTGTCGCGGCTGGGCGAGGAGCTCGTGCTGTGGACGAGCCAGGAGGTCGGGTTCGTGCGCATCGGCGAGGCGTACTGCTCGGGCTCGAGCCTGATGCCGCAGAAGATGAACCCCGACCTCGCGGAGCTGCTGCGCGCGAAGTCAGGCCGCAGCGTCGGCGCGTGGGTGACGCTGATGACGGTCGTGAAGGGCCTGCCGCTCGCCTACAACAAGGATCTCCAGGAGACGCAGGAGCCGCTGTACGAGGCGGTCGAGACCGCGCTCGCGACGCTCGGCGTGGCAACCGGCATGGTGAAGAGCCTGGTGTTCGACGTCGAGCGCCTGCGCGCGGCGATCGGCGCCGGCCACCTCGTCGCGACGGAGCTCGCCGACTACCTGGTGACCAAAGGCGTGGCGTTCCGCGAGGCGCACGACGTCGCCGGGCACCTCGTGCGCGTAGCGAGCGGGCGCGGCGTCGAGCTCGCGCAGCTGGCGCTTTCCGAGCTGCAGGCAGCGCATCCGGCGTTCGCCGAGGACGTCGCGAGCTGGCTCGATCCGGCGCGCGCGGTCGATCGCCGCGACCTCCCGGGCGGTCCGGCGCGGGCGCGCGTGCTCGCCGAGATCGAGCGGATCTCCGCCGAGCTCAATCCATGATGCAGGCGCTCGGGCGCGCCTGGCACGTGCCTTCGCAGATCCCCGACGCGCACTGACCGGCGCGCGCGCAGGTCTCTCCGTTGGCGAGTGGCGCCTTGCACGTGCCCTCGCAGAACCCGATCTCGCACACGCCGTCGTTGCTGCACGTGGCACCGAGCGCGGCCGTCGGCTGACACGTGCCGCCGGTGCACACGGTGAGATACGGACAGCGATGGCGCGCATCGCACGACTCGCCGCGGCCGACGACCTGCGGCGGCTGGCAGGTGCCCGCGTCGCAGACGGAGCCGACGAGGCACGTGTCGTCGGGCGTGCACGGGTCGCCGTTGCGCGCGCGCGCCGCGCAGGTACCGTTGTCGCAGATGCCCTCGGCGCCGCACGTATCGGTGCCGGGCGTGCAGGTCATGCCGACCGGCACCACGGCGCGGCACTCACCGCACAGCGACAGGTCGAGGACGCACTCGCTGCCCGGCGCGCACACGAACGACTCGACGTCGAGCCCGCAGGTCTCGCCGACGGCCTGCTGTCCGCGCCACATCCCCGCGCACGGGCCCGCCAGCTCCAGGAACTGCTGATCGCACGCCACCGTCGAGAGATGCTCGCGGCACGCTTCGATGCCGTCGAGGTCGAGCGCGAGCAGCCCCGCGGTCTCGAGATCGAGGTAGCGCGGCTCGAACACCGCGTTGCACTTGGCGAGGAAGTTGTCCTTGCACGCGTCGACGGTCGCCACGTCCATGCGGCCACAGCGCACGTAGAACTCGCAGAAGAAGGGCTCGATCGCCTCGCAGTAGTCGCGCGCGCCCTGTGGCGTGAACGGCGCGTCGGGCATCGGGGGCGTCGCTCCGTCGGAGCCGCAGGCACAAGCGAGCATGATCGCGAGCAAGGGAGACCGCACGAGCGGACCCTACTCGCGCCGATCTCGCGGTACAACCCCGCTCGATGTCACAGACCGGACCGTTCGAGTATCGCAACGACGAGCTGCACTGCGAGGGCGTCGCCCTCTCGAAGATCGCGGCCGAGGTCGGGACCCCCGTCTGGGTCTACAGCAAGCGTGAGCTGATCCGCGCGTTTCGCGCGTTCGATGCGGCGCTCGAGGGCATCCCGCATCGCGTCTGCTATGCGGTCAAAGCGAACTCGACGCTCGGCATCCTCAAGGTGCTGATCGATCAGGGCGCCGGCGCGGACATCGTGTCGTACGGCGAGCTCTATCGCTGGCTCGCCGCCGGCGGCGCGGCGAACAAGGTCGTGTTCTCCGGCGTCGGCAAGAGCGAGTCGGAGATCGAGCTCGCGATCAAGGCGGGCATCGACACGTTCAACGCCGAGTCCGTCGAGGAGCTCACCACGCTCGACCGGCTCGCGAAGGCCGCGAACGCCACGCTGCGCGTCGCCCTGCGCGTGAACCCCGACGTGGATGCCGGCACGCACCCGTACATCTCGACGGGCCTCAAGCAGAACAAGTTCGGCATCTCGATGGACGAGGCGCGCGCACTCGGCAAGCAGGCCGCGCGCTACGCGAACCTCAGGCTGATCGGCGTCGACTGCCACATCGGCTCGCAGCTCATCAAGACGTCGCCGTTCTCCGACGCGATCGCGCGCCTGGTCGCGCTGATCCAGGACCTCGTGAAGGACGGCCTGCCGATCGATCACATCGACATCGGCGGCGGCCTCGGCATCGACTACGGCAAGGGCGATGTCGTCCCGTCGCCCGCCGAGTACGGCGCCGCGGTGCGCGACGCGCTCGCCCCGCTGCTGAAGACCGGCATCACGCTGTACACCGAGCCCGGCCGCGCCATCGTCGGCGCGTCGGGTGCGCTCGTCACGCGCGTGCTGTTCCGCAAGCGCAACGAGGAGAAGCACTTCACGATCGTCGACGGCGCGATGAACGACCTCATGCGCCCCGCGCTGTACGGGTCGTTCCACCCGATGCAGCCGGTGAAGCAGCCCGAGCGCCCGACGATCAAGACCGACGTCGTCGGCCCGATCTGCGAGACGGGCGACTTCTTCGCTCGCGATCGCGATCTGCCCGAGCTCGCGCAGGGCGAGCTGCTCTGGATCGGCGCCGCCGGTGCGTATGGCTCGACGATGTCGTCGAACTACAACACGCGGCCGCGCGCGCCCGAGGTCCTCGTCGACGGCGACACGTACACCGTGATCAAGCCGCGCGAGACGTACGACCAGCTGATCGCCGGCGAAACGCTCCCGTAGGTGGAATCGCGCAGCGAAGCGGAGCGACTTGTGGCTATCCTCGCGGCGTGAGGCTGAGCCCGATCACGCTGCTCGCGCTCGCCGCATGCGGCGACAACTTCGACCTGCAGCCCGACGAGCGCCGCCAGGGCGGCGAGCTCACGGTCGACGACCGGACGCGCGAAGCGTTCGAGCATCCGGCGCCGACACTCGACAGCGAGCAGCTGTACACGCACAACCTCGGGCGCGGGCCGTTCAACTTCGAGTGGCGGCCGCCTCAGCTCGGGCCGCTGTTCAACCACAGCGGCTGCCTCGCGTGCCACGGCCGCAACGGGCGCGGCTTGTCGTCGCTGGAGCGCGGCGTGTTCGGCTCGCAGGCGCTCGTGCGCGTGAGCCTCACGGACGGCACCCCCGACGTGCCCGGCGGCAACGTCTCGGTGCCGGGCTACGGCCAGCAGCTGCAGGATCACGCCACCGTCGGTACGCCCGAGGTCTACCTCACGCTCGAGTGGCGCGAGAACGTCGTCTACTACGGCGACGGCACGCCGCAGCCGCTGCGCGCACCGTTCATCACGATGATGCAGCCCGATGGAGCGCCGCTGCCGACGGGCGTCGCCTCGTCGTACCGCCAGGGCCTGCCGCTCGTCGGTCTGGGACTGCTCGAGGCCATCCCCGACGACACGATCCTCGCGCTCGAAGATCCGACCGACGCCGACGGCGACGGCATCTCGGGCCGCGCGAACATCGTGTGGGACGACGTCACGCATCAGCCGCGCCTCGGCCGGTTCGGGCACAAGGCGAACGTCGTCGACCTGCTGCAGCAGGTGGCCGGGGCGTTCGTCAATGACATCGGCCTCACGAACCTCATCTTTCCCGAGCCCGATGGCATGCGCGACGTCAATGATGATCAGCTCGTGCAGACGGCGTTCTTCATCTCGACGCTCGGCGTGCCGACGGCCGGGCCGCGAGACGAGGCTGCGCGTCGTGGCCGTGGGTTGTTCGATGACTTCGCGTGCTCGACGTGCCACGTGCCGACGCTGGTCACCGGCGATCACGAGATCCCGCAGCTCGCGCAGCAGACGATCCATCCGTACACGGATCTGCTGCTGCACGATGTCGGTGATCTCCTGACGGACGCGCGCTCCGACTTCGCCGCGACCGGCGTGGAGTGGCGCACACCGCCGTTGTGGGGCATCGGGCTCGCGCAGGTCGTGCAACCCGAGGCGACGTTCCTGCACGATGGCCGCGCGCGCACGCTGGCGGAGGCGATCCTGTGGCATGGCGGTGAGGCCGAGGCCGCGCGCGAAGCGTTTCGGCTGGCGACACCAGACGATCGCGATGCGCTGCTCGCGTTTCTCCAGACCCTGTGACGGGTACTGGTACACTCGAGGCGTGGTCGACGACGGGGACGACCTTCACACGGATGTGGATGCGGCGAGGCTCTCGTACGGTGAGGACACGCGTCTGCCTCCAGGTACGAAGGTCGGAGACAACTACGTCATCGACGAGGTGATCGGGAAAGGCGGCATGGGCGTCGTGTACAGCGCGACGCAGGCGCTGATCCGCAAGCGCGCCGCCGTGAAGGTGCTGCGCATGGAGGTCTCGGACAACCCCGACACGGTGAATCGCTTCATCCAGGAAGCACGGGCGGTGAACGAGATCGGCCACGCGAACATCATCGACATCTTCGCGTTCGGGCAGCTCCCCGACGGGCGCTACTACCACGTGATGGATCTGCTCGTCGGCGAGTCGCTGCGCCGGCGGTTGCGGCGCGGGCCGCTGCATCCGAGCGAGGCGGCCTCGGTGATCGAAGGCGTGACCTCGGCGCTGATCGCCGTGCACGACAAGGGGTTCATCCACCGCGATCTGAAGCCCGACAACATCTACCTGTGCACCGCGCAGCACGCGGAGTGGCCCGACGTGAAGCTGCTCGACTTCGGGCTCGCGAAGCTGATGCCCGAGGCCGGCGTGGCGCCGTTCACGACGAAGACCGGCGTGATGCTCGGGACGCCCGAGTACATGGCGCCCGAGCAAGCGCGTGGGCGCGGCGTCGATTACCGCACCGACGTCTACGCGCTCGGAGTGGTGATGTTCGAGATCCTCACCGGGCAGCGGCCGTTCCCGTCGGGGCATGACGCGTTCACCACGCTGCAGTACCACGCCGAGGAACCTCCTCCGTCGCTCGCGTCGCTGTTGCCCGAGCTCCCCGCGGAGATGGTGCAGCTCGTCGACGC
>Ga0247829_10001529_pt1 | contig 10643 bp, 10 predicted proteins | sample 12C_Control_Day4_FD_207765 | JGI IMG/M metagenome (GOLD analysis project Ga0247829, IMG submission 207765) | Soil microbial communities from agricultural site in Penn Yan, New York, United States - 12C_Control_Day4 | ecosystem: Environmental > Terrestrial > Soil > Agricultural land | place... | reverse complement strand
GCCAGCGGAACGCCCGGCGGCGAGACAGCGAGACGCGCGTCAGTTGCGCGTCGGCGCGAGGTCGGCGAGCGCGATCAGGCATCGCTCACCGGATGCGCCGTTGGCGCGCGCAACGAGCTCGCGGCCGCGCTCGTTCGCTTCATACGCCAGCGATAATGCGAGATCCGCTTGCGGCAGCCGGTCGCCGGCGCGCTCGGGCCATTCGACGATGCAGACGGCATCGTCGCGGAAATAATCCGCAAAGCCCGCGGTATCCCAATCATCGGGACTCGTGAACCGATAAAAATCAAAGTGATAAAAGTATAAGCTCGAAGCGGAATAATGTTCAACCAGCGCATACGTCGGGCTCTTGATCGACCCTTCGACCCCGCAGGCGCGCAACAGGCCGCGCACCAGCGTCGTCTTGCCGACGCCGAGATCGCCTTCAAGTGTGACCATCATTCCGCCCGCGAGCAACGGCGCGATGCGTGCGCCGCAGGCTTCCGTCGCGGCGGCATCGGGCAGGTGGAGCGTCAGCGGTGACACCCGATCGGTCCGCGCCGCTTGCCGCACCGCGTGCGAACGCGGCGCCGTCCTTGGAGCGTGGCGCCGCGGAGCAAACGCGCGACTGGGCGGCGCTCGGCGCGCAGATCGCGGCATGGGGCACGGAGATCGGATTCGAGGCGGTCGGCGTTTCCGACGTCGATCTCGCTGATGCGGAGACGCGGCTCCTGAACTGGCTTGCTGCCGGACGTCATGGCGAGATGGATTATATGGCGCGCCACGGCACGGCTCGCGCGCGGCCCGCGGATCTCGTTCCGGGAACCGTTCGCGTCATCACCGCACGCCTCAACTACTGGCCGGCGGCCGCGAAGCCCGCAGGCGACGTCCTCGCGCAGTCGCACGTTGCGTACGTGTCGCGCTACGCGCTCGGGCGCGATTATCACAAGGTGCTGCGCAAGCGGCTCGCGCGCCTTGCGCAGCGGATCGAGGACGAAGTGGGACGGTTCGGTTATCGCGTCTTCACCGACAGCGCGCCGGTGCTCGAGGTCGCGCTCGCCTCGAAGTCGGGACTCGGGTGGCGCGGCAAGCACACGCTGCTCTTGACGCGCGATGCGGGATCGTATTTCTTCATCGGCGAGATCTACACGAACCTGCCACTACCGGTCACGCCGTCGGTGACCGCGCATTGCGGGACGTGCACGGCGTGCATCGATGCGTGTCCGACCGGTGCGATCGTCGCGCCCTACGAACTCGATGCGCGCCGCTGCATCTCGTACCTGACGATCGAGCACGCCGGCAGCATTCCCGAAGCGCTCCGTCCGCTGATCGGCAATCGTGTGTACGGATGCGACGACTGCCAGCTCGTCTGTCCGTGGAATCGCCATGCCGTCGCGACGACGGTGGCCGACTTCGCGGAGGTTCGCAACGGCCTCGACGGCGTGCGCCTCACGGCGCTGTTCGCGTGGAACGAGGAGGAGTTTTTGCGGAACACGGAGGGCAGCGCGATCCGCCGCATCGGCTACGAGCGCTGGTCGCGCAACATCGCGGTGGCGCTCGGCAACGCCGCGCCGGATCCGGCGATCGTCGCCGCGCTCGCGCGCCGCGCCGACGACGCGTCAGCGCTCGTCCGCGAGCACGTTGCCTGGGCTCTGCACGCGCAGCGCGCGCGCGCCACGGAATAGACGTGCATGCGCCGATGTTGATGTCGTGCATCGCCCGTCGGCGAAGCGAGGTCCGGCATGCTCGTCCGGTTGCTGTTGCTCGCAGCAACGTTCCTTTGTCTTGCGTCCGCCGGCGCGCACGACGCCGGGCGACATGCCGCCTCGTCGCAAGCGCCGGCCAGGGCGAACGGCGCACCGGTCGAGCGTGCGGCACGCCTGTTCTTCAGCGATCGTCGTCTCCTCACACAGGACGGGCGCGAGGTCGCGTTCTACTCGGACGTATTGAAGGATCGCGTCGTTCTCCTGAACGTGATGTTCACGCATTGCGCAGACGCGTGTCCCACGCAAAGCGCCAAGGTGGCTGCGGTAGCGGCGCTGGTCGGTGCAAGTGATCCGACGCTGCGCTTCGTTTCGATCAGCGCCGATCCCGAGCGGGACACGCCGGATGCATTGGCGGCGTATGCGGCTAACTTTCGCGCCGGGCCGAACTGGACATTCCTGACCGGTCGCAAAAGCGACGTCGACGACGTGCTGCGCCGCCTCGGCCGGTGGGCGGCGGACCCCGCGTCGCACAGCACGCTGTTCCTCGCCGGCAACGCGGCGACCGGTCACTGGCTCCGCGTGCATCCCGATGCCACGCCGGCGTACATCGCCGCGCAATTGCGCTCGCTTGCGGCGGAGTCGGGTCTGCAGCCGCAATAGCGCGTGGGGGCGGGAATGCGAAGGAGGTGAACCCGCGGGCCGCAGGCAACGGTTCCGACGTCGTCATTCATCCGAAGGAGAGTGCCATGAGAACTACGATGCGGCTGGTTGCAGGGCTGCTGGTGGCGGCGGCAGCCTCCGTCGCGACCGCGGCGGGGAAGATCGAGATCGTCGACTATTGCGATCCCGCCGATCCGGCGTGGGCGCCGACCGATGGGTGCCTGATCAAGGAAGGCGACGTGACGTTCGCGGAATTCAACGCCCTGTTGCATTCGGTGCTTTCGTCGGCCGTCGTCGGCCATCCGGGATGGCGTTTTTCGCCGTCGTTCACGGAGATCAAGGTTGGCGAGGAGCTCCAGGTTCGCAACGTCGGCGGCAGGACCCATACATTCACCGAGGTCGCGGACTTTGGCGGCGGGAGAATTCCGCCACTCAGCGAGGGCCTGATACCCGCGCCCGAATGCGCGGCATCGCAGGACATTGCGGCGGGACAGCGGATCGACATTCGCAACCTAACCGAAGGCGATCACCTGTTCCAGTGCTGCATTCACCCCTGGATGCGGGCAATGATCAAGGTCGAGGGGGACTGATTCCCGGCCGGTCGGTGTCGGGGTACGCGGTGTCGGAGGAGTCATTCGTCCTTTCGGGTGAGTTTTACCTCCGACACCACCAGTTGCGCCCCGCACACCAGCGGTTCTAGACGCCTGCCGTTCTACCGGGCGGTGCCCACTTTCGCAGCATGTCGAGGAACTTGCGCTTGTCGTAGCTCTTGCCGGCCTCGAGCTTGCCCGTGTCCTGCGAGTGCAGCACCTTGCCGCCGGCGTCCAGCACGAACAGGTGTGGATAGCCTTCGACCTTCGGCCAGCGGCCGAGCAGCGCGGCGTTCTCGTTCTCCCTCGAGAAATTGACCTTCACCCAGACATATTGCGCGTCGATCAGCGCGCGGACGTCCGGATTCGCCGCGATGAAGCGGTCCATGATGTGGCACCACACGCACCACTCGCCGCCGACGTCGACAATCACGCGCTTGCCCTGCTCCTTTGCGAGCGACGTGGCGTACGCGATGTCGGCCGCCGCGTCGCGCGACGGATCGAACTTCGCCGGAAGATCGGCCGCGTTCGCTGAACTCACCGCCAACGGGAGCCACGCGAGCGCTATGAGATTGGCGATCGATCGCATGCGGCCCCTACCTGACCAACTGATTCATCGTCACGATCGGCAGCATCACCGCGAGCACCAGCACCAGCACGATTCCACCCATCAGCACGATCAGCGTCGGCTGGATCAGCGCCGCGAGCCAGGTGAGGCGCCGCTCCGCCTCCCGCTCCAGCTCCGCCGCCGCCCGCACGAGCATGGGCGCGAGGGCCCCGCTTTGCTCGCCGTTCGCGACCAGATGGATCAGAACCGGCGGAAAGACCTTTTGTTCCTTGAGCGCGCGGGATAGCGACACGCCCTCGCGGACGAGGCCTGCGGCCGTGCGCGCCGCGCGCGCCAGCGGAATCATCCGCACGACGTCGCACGCGGCCTCGAGCGAGCGCAGAAGCGGCGCGCCGCTGCCGACGAGAATCGCGAGCGTGCTCGCATACCGCGCCGTGTCGAGGCTCGCCGCCAGGTGACCCGCGGCGGGTACGCGCAGCAGCGCGGCATGGATGCGCGCTCGCGTGCTTTCCCGCCGCCAGGCCACGATCAACGCGCCGGCCGCGATGATGATGATCGTGAGCCACAGCCATCCGGTCGCGCGCAGGAAATCGCTCGTCGCGATCAGCGCCTGCGTCAATAGCGGCAACGTCTGGCGGCTCTGCTGATAAACGGATACGACCTGCGGCACGACGTAGGTCACGAGCACGGCGATGACGCCGATCGCGACGATCGTCACCAGCGCGGGGTAGATCAGCGCGACGACGAACTTCTGCCGCAGCGCGAGCCGTGCGTCCAGATAATCGGCGAGCCGCGCCATCACTTCAGGCAGGCGGCCGGTCTCCGTACCGGCGGCGATCAGGCCGCGATAGAGCGGCGAGAACGTGCGCGGAAAGCGTGACAGCGCAGCGGGCAAGGATTCGCCCGCCATCACCTGCGCACGGATCGCGGTCAGCAGCATCAAAGCCTGCGCGTCGTCGGCCTGCTCCGAAACGGCGGTGAGCGCCTGCTCGAGCGGCATGCCGGACTGCAACAGCGACGCCGCAAGGCGCGTGACGAGCGCGAGCGAGGCAGCCGGCAGTTTCGTTCGTACGAGCGGCGCGTCGCGTGACGGCGCCGGATCGACCGAGGTCGGCGTCAGGCCGTCGGCGCGCAGCAAGTCGCGCGCCGTGCGCGCGTCGGCGGCATCGAGCAGGCCGTTGCGCATCCGGCCTTCCGCGTCGACCGCCTCGAAGCGGAACGCGCTCATGAGGACGCAAGCGACGCGGCGCGCAGCGCTTCTCGCGCGCCCGTGCGATCGGCCGTCATGCCTCGCGCGTGACGCGCGTCAACTCTGCGAGCGACGTGCGACCGTCTGCAACCAGGCGCGCGCCGTCGCCGCGCAGCCTTCGCATGCCGGCGCGGAGCGCCGCGTCGCGCAACGCGATCTCGCCCGCGCCGTCGTGGATCAGCCGCCGCAGCGTCTCGTCGATGCGCAAAAGCTCGTAGATGCCGGTGCGGCCCGTAAACCCGCTGCCGATGCACTCAGCGCATCCGTTCGCATGAAACACCGGCTGCGACGGCGGCAGTCCGATCTCCTCGAGCAGCCGCCGCTCACCTTCGCTCGGCGGCGCGACAAGCCGGCAATGCGGGCACAGCGTGCGCACGAGACGCTGCGCGAGCACGCCGAGCAGGCTCGACGCGAGCAAATAAGGCTCGACGCCCATGTCGGCGAGGCGCGTGATCGCGCTCGCGGCGTCGTTCGTGTGCAGCGTCGCGAGCACGAGATGCCCGGTGAGCGAAGCCTGCACGGCGATCTGCGCCGTCTCGAGATCGCGGATCTCGCCGATCATGATCACGTCGGGATCCTGGCGCAGGATCGAGCGCAGCGCGCGCGCGAACGTCAACTCGATGCGCGGATTCACCTGCGTCTGCGCGACGCCGTCGAGCGCGTACTCGATCGGGTCTTCGACGGTCATCATGTTCGCCGTTCCGCGCGGCAGCCGCGACAGCGCGGCATAGAGCGTGGTCGTCTTGCCCGATCCCGTCGGACCGGTAACCAGCAGGATGCCGTGCGGCTCGCGGATCAGGCGGTCGATCGCCTCGAGTGTCCCGGCGCTCATGCCGAGCGTCGCGAGATCGAGGCGCGCGGCCTCCTGGTCGAGCAGCCGCAGCACGACGCGCTCGCCCGCGCCGGTCGGGAGCGTCGACACACGCACGTCGACCTGGCGGCCGCCGAGCCGAAGCGCGATGCGCCCGTCCTGCGGCAACCGCCGTTCCGCGATGTCGAGCCCCGCCATCACCTTGAGCCGCGAGACCAGCGCGCCGTGCAGCGCGCGCGGAGGCTCGATCGCGTCGCGCAGCATGCCATCGATGCGGAAGCGCACCACCGCGCGTCCCTCGTACGGCTCGAAGTGCAGATCCGACGCGCGCTCGCGCAGCGCCTGCAGCAGCAGCGCGTTGATCATGCGGATCACCGGCGCCTGCGCGCGATCGTCGAGCAGGTCCTCGCTCGTCGGCACTTCCTGCATCAGGCGCGCGAGATCGGCCTCGTTCGCGAGGCCTTCGCTCATCGCGACCGCGGCGCCGCCCTGGTTGTAGGCGCGCGACAACTCCGCGGCGAACGTGTCGGCCTCGACGGCGCGCGTGACGAGTGGCCGGTTCAGCACGCGCTTTAGCTCGGCGATGCCTTCGACCGTCGCGTCGGGCCGCAACAGCACGACGACGGCGTCGCCCTCGGTGCGCCACGCGAGAACGCCGTGCGCGCGCGAGAACGCATACGGAATGTTCGCGCTCGGCGCTGCGACGTGCGGCGTGCTCGCCACGATGTGCGCGACGCTACTTCGGCGCGGGCGTTGCAGGAACGGCCGGCGCGGGCGCCGCAGGAACGGCCGGCGCCCGCAGCACGGGAACGCCCGCAGGCGCGAGCGGCAACGCGCCGGGGGACGTGCCCTGGGGCGGCAGCTCGGGCATCGTCGGATCCGGCCAGAACCAGCGCGGCGCCGGCGCCGTGTGCAATTGCTCGCCGCGCAGGTACTCGTAGCGCTCCGATGTGATCGCGCGCCCTTCGTTCGTCCCGCGCACGATCGTCGGCTTCAGGAAGATCATCAGGTTCGTCTTCTGGCGCTGCCGCGTGTCGTAGCGGAACAGTTGCCCGAAGACCGGGATGTCGCCGGCGTACGGAAGCTTCTCGGTGCCGTCGGTCATGCTGTCCTGGATCAGTCCGCCCAGCACGACGATCTGCTGGTCGTCGATGACCACCGACGATTCGAGCGCGCGCTTCGACAGGATCGGACCCGCTGCCGAGTTCTCCTGCACGCGCGACACTTCCTGGTAGAGGCCGAGCCTGATCGTGCCGCCCTCGGTGATCTGCGGCCGCACGCGCAGGACGAGGCCGACGTCGCGCCGCTCGATCGTCTGGAACGGCTGCACGGTCGCCGTCGTTCCGGTGGTCGCGTACTGGCCGGTGATGAACGGCACGTTCTGGCCGACGATGATCCGCGCCTCCTCGTTGTCGAGCGTGAGGAGCGTGGGCGTCGACAGGATGTTGGCCTTCGTGTCGTTCTCGAGCGAGCGGACGAGCAGGCTCAGATTGTTGATGATGCCGAGCCCCGGAATGTTGATCGATCCGTTCAGGATGCCGAGATTGAGCCCCTGGCCGACGGTGCCGAGGTTGATCGAAGCGTCGATGATGTTGTCGCCGCTGCCGCGGGCGCCGAAGTTCGTGCCGCCGAATCCCTGCACGCCGGTGCGCTTGCGATCGGCGCCGGTCAGCACCTGCCATTGCACGCCGAACTCGGCCGCCTTGTCCGCCGTCACCTCGACGATCAGCGCCTCGACGAACACCTGCGCGCGCCGCGTGTCGAGACGCTCGATCACGGCGCGCAGATTGTTGTAGACCGGCTCGGGCGCCATGATGATCAGCGCATTGTTCGCCGTGTCGGCCTGGATCATCGCGCCGCCCGCTGCGAACGCGGCCGGCGGACCATTCGTGGCGCTCGTCACGAGCGGCGTCGTCGCGGCGGGCGACGCCGGGAAGCCGGTGACGGCGGCGACACCGGGCGCAGGCATCGCGGCAGGCATCGCCGCCGCCGCCACTTGCACCGCGGCGGGCGGACGCTCGCCGCCGTACAGGCCGCGCAGCGTCTCCGCGACGTGCGCCGCATCGGCGTTCTTCAGATAGACGATGAACACGTTGCCGCCGGTGCGCGCCGGCGTGTCGAGCTGCTCGATCAATTGCCGCACGCGCGCGCTGCGTCCGGGATTCTCGGAACGCACGAGAATGCTGTTGGAGCGCGGATCGGCGACGAGCGACACGCGCTGTTGCGCGTCCTGCTGCGAACCGGGCGACTGCCCTTCCGTCAGCAGCCGGTTGACCAGCGCGACGACGTCGAGCGCCGACGCGTTCTTCACCGGCACGAGCATGGGCTCGCCCGCCGGCGGCTGGTCGATCGACGCGACGATGCGGTCGATGCGCTTCAGGTTGTCGGCGTAGTCGGTGACGATGATCGCGTTGCCCGGTATGTAGGCCGAGATCGTGTTGTTCGGCGAGATCAGCGGCCGCAGCACCGTCACGAGCTGCGCGGCCGACTCGTGCCGCAGCGCGATCACCTGCGTGACGATGCGCTCGCCGCTCGCGGTAACGTTGCCGCGCTGCACGGGCCCCGCCTGCGTCTTCGCATCCGCCTCGGGCACGATCTTGACGACGCCGTCCGCCTCCACCGCGGCATAACCCTGCATGCGCAACGCGGAGAGCAGCGTCGGATACACGAGCGAGCGCGCGACCGGTCGCGCCGACACGATGTTGACCGTTCCCTTCACGCGCGGATCGACGACGAAATTGCGGCCGGTGATCTCGGCCACCGCCTTCACGACGGCGTCGATGTCGGCGTTGACGAAATTCAGCGTGACGGTGTCGCTGTCCTGCGCCGCGGCAGGCCGCGCCACGACGCACGCGAGCGCGATCGCCGCGAGCGCGAGGATGCGGCAGAAGCGGACGACGAACCGGGTTGCTGAAAGACCTGCGTCAGCCTGGAGCGGCGGACGCATGAAGGACGAAACGACTGCCATCGACGGTAGAGTACGGCACTCCCGTGAGCCGGTTCCGTGACGCCGGGGCTAGCGAGCGAGCGCCGTCGAGGCGGAATCGGCGGCGATGATAGCATGGGGTTTTGCGCCGATTCGCGACGAAATGGCCCGCACATCGCCGATCGGCGGTGAATCCGGTAACCCGCGTGGCTGCATCCAACCCTCGATGACAAACTCGGGGATGCCCATGCAGTATTCGGAAATGCCGCGGACCCGCGGCGCGTTGCGCAGGCTGGTGCTCGGCGGCCTGTTCGCCGTCGGCGCCGTGCTGGCACTTGCGCCGCGCGCCGACGACGTCTTCGCGGCCGACCGGCCGGCAGCGGCGGTCGTTGCGCAGGCGCCTGCGGCCGGCGACGCGACGCGAGCCAAGCCTGCGCCGGACGCCGGCGCTGCCGCGTCGCCTCCGGCCGCGAAGGCCCGTCCGCAAGGCGGGACGCCGGGCGACGACGAGCAGGACGACGAAGCCTCCGGATCGGAGCGCAGCCACGTCGTCATCGGCAGCCACGGCATCGTCGTCGAAAAGGGCGGCAAGCGGCTTCGCGTCGAAGGTCTCGGGCGCGATCGTGACTACGACTCGTTCGAGCAGTTCGTGCGCGACGCACCCTGGCTCGCCGGGCTCGTATTCTTCACCGTGCTGCTCGTATTCCTGATTCCGCTGCTGATCATCGTCCTGCTGATCTGGTACAAGATCCGCAAGAACCGCATGGCGAACGAGACGATGCTGAAGCTCGCGGAGCGCGGCATCGTCCCGCCTGCCGCAGCGATCGATGCGGTGGCGACGGGCACCGCCGCGCAGGTCGCCGACGCCGCCACGACGGCGGCGCCCGCGATGCCGGCCTACGAGCGCGCCCGAGCGCTGCAGCGGCGCACCGCATGGTCGGACCTGCGCAAAGGCGTCATCCTGGGCGCGATCGGCCTCGGGCTCTTCATGTGGTCGATGTTCGAGGACGGCACGCCGAACGGCCTCGGCGTCGTGTTTCTGTTCGTTGGCATCGGTTATTGCGTGCTGTGGTACTTCGAGGACGGCACACGGACGGCGCGCCACGACCCGCCGGTCAACCCGCCTGCGGGAGGTGCCTGATGACACGCGAACCGCGCAGCGCATACGATGATGGTCGCGATGCATGATCGCCGTCGCGATCCCGCCCGCCGCGCGACCGGCGCGGCGTCCGCCGTCGTTTTCGCACGGCGCGTGATCGATGGCGGCAAAGGCAGCGCCCCCGGAGATTTCGGACGCGCAACTGATCGCCCGCTGCCTCGTGGGCGACGACCGGCACGCATTCGCGGAACTGGTGAAGCGCCATCAATCGCCAGTGCGCGCGTGTCTGCGCAAGTTGACGGCGGGCAACCACGCGCTCGCGGACGACCTCGCGCAGGACACGTTCGTCCTCGCGTGGCGCAATCTGAAATCGTTCCGGCAGGAGGCGCGATTCTCGACATGGCTGTACCGGATAGCAACCAACTGCTGGCTCGCGCACGCGCGGAAGCGCCGCGAGGAATTGCTGGGCGACCGCGATGACGAGCTGCCGGAAGGAGCCGCGGACAGCGACGTCGGTGAGTCGTCGACCGCCGATCACGCGGCGGGAACCGAGATGAAAATCGACCTCGAGCGCGCGATGGCGACGCTGTCCGAGGCGGAGCGGGCCGCGATCGTGCAGTGCTACCATAACGACCTGTCGCACGAGGAAGCCGCGTACGTGCTCGGTTGCCCGGTCGGGACCGTCAAGACGCACGTGCTGCGCGGCAAGCAGAAGCTCGCGCGGGCGCTCGCCGCATGGGCGCCGCGGCTGGCGCAATGAGATGACCGCGAACCCGCATACCGACGCAACGCGCAGCGATCCCCCCGACTGGATCGACGGAATGCTTTTGCGCGACAGTTCGCAAGCAGCCGATTACATCGCTGACAACGGATTTACTGCGCGCGTGCTGGGGCAGTTGCCTGCAGTACGTGCGCTGCCGGCGTGGCGCCGGCCCGCGATCATGATGCTCTGGCTCGTCGCGGCGGCGCTCGCCGCCATTGCACTACCGGGCGTGGCGGTCGAAATCGCGCGCGCGACTTACCGCCTGTTTGCGGCGCTGCCCTTCTCGTTGTCC
>Ga0247829_10001525_pt1 | contig 10658 bp, 14 predicted proteins | sample 12C_Control_Day4_FD_207765 | JGI IMG/M metagenome (GOLD analysis project Ga0247829, IMG submission 207765) | Soil microbial communities from agricultural site in Penn Yan, New York, United States - 12C_Control_Day4 | ecosystem: Environmental > Terrestrial > Soil > Agricultural land | place... | reverse complement strand
CCGGCTTCGCTTCGGGCTCCATCTGCTCCTGCTTCCCGGCCCCTACCGCTTGCCGCCACTGCTCACACTTGTGAGCCCACGGCGTGCCATCCTTCTTTGCCTTGTACCAGCCCTGGCACGGGCCGCCCCGGACCTTGTTGTCACTGTCCATGTCTGCTCCTCCTGGAACGAAGTGGACCGGCCCCGGATGAAAGACGGGGCCGGTCCGGTCTGGGTTACTGGTTCTGCTCGTACGCGTCGCGGACGAACTGCGTCGCGTCATCTTGGTGCACGATCGTCTCGTGTCCGTCCACGCTCACGGTGACGTGGTGCAGCGGAGACGCGGCCCCGTCGGTCACTCGGATGTCGGGCTGGTCTGCCATGGTCTCTCCTAGGTCTGACATCAGGTACCGGAAGGCTGCTTCACCCTGCTGAGGGACAACGCCCCCGCCCAGTACGGTCATCATGTCGCTCCTGGACAGCCCAGGAACGCCCGTCACCCAGCCCTCGGGCAGCCCCATCAGCCACTCGTTGAAGTGGCGGGACAGCCTTCGCTCGGTCTTGCCCCCCGGTTCCACGGGGTCCGGGGCCGGACGGCCGAGGATTCCGGCCCACGCGGCTACGGCGGGTCCGTAGTCCTTTCCGTCTTCGGACAGCCACTGTCCGGACATGAACGACACTTCGTCGTCCAGGGTCGGACCGTGACCACCGGCCTTGCGCTTGCTGGGCGGCTGCGCTCCGCCGTTGCTGCCAAGATTCGCGGTGGGTGTCTTGAACAAGTGGACCTGGGTCTCAAGGCGCGTGCGGTTCTTAGGGTTGTCCAGCCGCCCCGGCCCCGTTCCGCTGTTCGCCATTGGCGTGCCGAAAAGGTCTGGCGAGGCCGAACCAGCGGTCACGCGGGTGGGGGGCGCCCACGCTTGATGCTCGAATACACGTCCACCGGAGCTCATACCCGACCTTGGCCAGATCCGAGGCAACGACGTCGAGCCCCCTGGACCTGAGAGCGGCCACGTTTTCCAGGAAAACGAGACGTGGTCGAGTCGTGCCCACGGCCTCGGCCACGTTTTTCCAGATCCCCGACCGAGCCCCATGGATTCCCTCCCTGTTTCCTGCGTCACTGATGTCCTGGCACGGGAACCCCGCCCCGATGACGTCCGGTGCGAAAGCGTCCAGGACCTGTCGCCAGTCCAGCTCGGTGATGTCCCCGAGGTTCGGAACCCCCGGCCACCTGTGCGCCATGACCCGGGAAGCGGCTGGCATCTTCTCGGCGTATGCCACCAGACCACCCCCCGTCAGCTTCTCCACAACCAGATCCAGCCCCCCGTACCCTGAGCACAGGCTCAGGATGCGGGGGCTGAACCGGCTAGGGCTGGCGATCAGCGTCACTTACGGCCAGCCGCACCGGAGACGGTGTTCCGGCCCTTGAGGCTGGCTCCCTGGAAGTGCTCCAGCCGGTGGGCCGCTGCCTTCAAGGTCCAACTCTTCTTCTTTGCCATGGTCTGCTCCTCGTGTCCGTACTCCGTTGCGGTGTCTTAAGTAGACACCCGTAGAGACTATCGTGTCAACCCCTACTCGCCCGCGTAGCAGTCCGCCCACGACGCGCCCTGGTCCGAGACCTCGCAGAGGATCGGCACGTCACGCCACTCGAAGGTGAACGCCTCGCGCAAGCGCCCTTGCCAGATCAGCGCGTGGTCCTCGGGCACGGACAGGACCACTTCGTCGTGGACCACGCCGCGGAGGTACTTCGTCGCCGCCGGGTAGTGGTCCACCAGGCGCAGCAGACCCTCGCACATGAGGTCACGTGCAGCTCCCTGGCCCATGAGCGCCGGAGCCTGGGTCCAGGCACGGTCGGGGTTGCACCTCATCAGGCGGCCGAACCCGTTGTCGAGAAGGTGACCGGCCGCAGCCAGCTCCCGCACCTGCTGCGTCCACTCGATCAGCTTCGGGTACGCACGAGCACGCTCAGCCAGGGCCGCTTTCACCAGGTCCAGGTCCAGCCCGTTCGCCTCGGCCGTCGAATCGGCAGACCCCCCGTAGTTCACCTTGTGGTTGATCGCCTTGGTCTTGTTGCGCGCTTCCTTCGTGCGCTCGCCAAAGTAGACCTCGGCCATGTCCATGTGCGCATCCTTGCCGGGCTCGAACAAGGCCATGTACGCAGGGTCTTGGCACAGCCCGGCAATGGCGCGCATGTCGACCTGGCTCAGGTCGCACGCAATGTGGACCATCCCGTCCCGCGACTCGTCGAACACACGGCGCTGCTCGACCTTGGCGCCCCGCTTGCCCAGGTTGGTCAGCGAGGGGCGGACCATGGCCCACCGACCCGAAGCCTGAACGTCCCCGATCTCTCCGTGTACGCGGCCGGCGGGCGTCACGAACTTGGCGATCTCCGCGTACTTCGCAGTCGCGCCGGTGGCCTGAGTGATCAGCTCCGCGATCTCCCGCACCTCGGGCAGGTCACCGTAGACCTGGAGCAGACCTGGGAACGCCTGGCCGGCCTTCGCGTCGTACCAGGGCTGGTTCCCGAGTGCGTCCGAGGACAGAGCCAGGGCCCCGCTTGCGGTCGTCGGCAGGTGCTCGGCACCCGCAGCATGGAGCGCCTTCTCCAGCGCGCTCCTGCCCGCGTCTGTGGCCCACGGCGCGGCGTACGGCTCACGCTTCTCTGTGGCGATGCCGAACGACACGGCCTTCTCCGGCTGCTCGTCGCGCACGCTGCGCGCCTCAGCCATCGACAGAGAGCGCATCTCCTCGGGCCAGTCAGCCTTCCGCTTGAGCGAGTACGTGACCTTATCGGTCGGCATGCCGAACCGGTCGCGCAGGGTGTTCACGGACAGCTCGCGCATCTTGTCCTCGGCCGCGACGCGGGCGGCGAGGAGTTCGGTGTTCACGCCCCACCCGTTGAGCGTCATGCGGTTCTGGATCGCGGCCACGCGCATCTCACGTTCGGCGTACTTGATCGTCCGCTCTGTGGCACTCGATTCACCAGGCAGGTGCAGCATGCGCAGGTTGTCGTAAGCGAACTTCGTCGCGGCCAGGTCGCCGCGGAGGTAGTCGTTGTACCTCCGGTCATCGACGGGGATCTTGTCGTACCCGCCGTGTTCCTTGGCCAGAGCCTTCAGGTCGTCGCTCTTGCCCGTGTGCCCGAGCCGCTTCGCCACCTGATCCAGGGAGTAGTACCCCTTGGGCGTGCCCTTGGCGACCGGCGGATCGGCGAGCCGGGCAAGGACGATGGTGTCGATCGACTTCGCGGCAAGCGCGTCGTAGTCGGCGCCGTGGTGCTTGGCCAGAGCCACCAGGTCAAAGGCCAGGATGTTGTGACCGTAGATCACATCGGCCCGGTTCAGATCTTCCAGGAACTCACCCGCCATGGGGCCCGCGTACTGCCATGTCCCGTCGTCTTCGGCTGCTCCGACCAGCCGAACGAAGTCACCTTCGTACCCGCCCGTGAACAGTTGCTCCGCGGACGCAGTCTCGATGTCGAACCCGAGGACGACCGGCGCACCGCACGACGGAAGCGGCGGGGCCACTGGCTGGGTGACGTCGATCGGCGCGTGAACCGGGGTCGGGTCTTCGAACCAGTCTGGCTCGTCGGAGGTAATGGCGGAAGGGAGGGAAGGACCCCCCTCCTCCATACGTGAAACACACGTCACGTCGTCGCCTACTGAAGGCTTTTTCTCTCTATGTGGGGTAGTGGTGTTCCCTCCATTACCTCCACTCGAACCGTTGTCGACGTCGATACGCCACTTGATTGTGGACTTATGCCCCATACCGGCCTTGACCAGACGGAGTCCGCCGTACCGCCGGTCCTGGTGGCGCGAGTAGGCGCGCCCCAACTCCCGCGTGTACCCCTTGGCGGACACCTCATCCATCTTGGGCGGAGCCTCGAACCCGGCGGGGTCGCGCAGAGCCTTCTCCTGGACGTTGCGGGTGGTGAATTCATTACCTCCGAATACCTCCCGGGCCCACGACAGGTGCGCTTCCCAGTACGACCGCTCGAAGTCTCCTTCGCTCCGGCGCTCCTTCACGTCGGTCAGGAAGTGCGGGTACCCGGCGAACGCGGTGACCGAGGACATCATCCGGTCCCACGGCTCGAAGCTGCCGAGCGTGGCGCCACGGGACCACGCGGGCTGGCCGGCGGCCCACCACCCGCGGAGCACAGTGAGGGCCGCAGTCACCAGCGCAGCCCGGTTCTCGGCCGTCCACAGCTTGATGTCCGGGTGGCGGTACGAGCGGGAGTCGCGGTCTTCCAGCGTGGTGCCCACCGGCCGGAGTGCGATGAAGTACACGCGTCGGCTCATGTCGCCGTTGACCTGGACCTGGTTGCCCAGACTGATCCACGTCACCTGGTTGGGGAAGCGCGCCATGCGCGAGACTCCGAGGACTCGGTCCACGTAGGTCAGCGAGGTGAGCGCCCGGGCCATGTGCTCGCCCTCGATCACATGCGCTTCGTCGAACACGAGCATTTCGTTGCCCATGGCCAGGGCCGCGGTGATCTGCTTCCGCATTTCGTCCCCGTTGCTCACCCAGGACTGCGGCTCGGAAGCGGTGCCGGTCGCGAGCAGAGAGACACAGTCCACCAGGAGGTTCTTTCCCACGCCCGCTTCCAGTCCGTTGACCACGGCCAGCGGCACGAGCGGCACCAGACCACGGATGAACGGGGTCAGCACCAGGCCCAGGGCGTTGGCACGATCCGCGTCGGTGAGCAACGGGAAGTCTCCCAGCCACTCGTCCATGAGGAACTTCGCGGCCGCCCGGACATCGTCCTTGGAGGGATTGGAGGGGACGTCCACGGTCAGCCCGGACGGGGCCAGCACGGTGGCGGTTTCCTTGTCGTACCCGGGGGTGCTGCACACGCTGCCGTCCGGCCGCAGGAAGGGAACGCGCACCACGCGCTTCAGCGTGGAGAACTCGTCCGCCTTGCTCATCACGGCGCCGACAGTCTGAGGGTCGGGCCACGAGGGATCGAACACGGCTGGCCGCTTGTCCGTCGCGGCCGTGTACCGGTAGCACGCGACCGTGTCCGCGATCAGTGAGTAAAAGCTGTCCTTGTCCATCGGCTTCGTCTCGTGACCCGCCACGCGGGTGAGGACGTCGCCGTAGTTGAACAGAGAGACCCCGTCCAGCCGGTCTTTCATCGCCCCGGTGATCTGGTCGATCACCACCTTGCGGTCCAGGTTGATCGCCACGCCGATACGGTCACCCGTGTCGGGCAGCTCGGTACCCATCTTGGCGCCCTTGCGCGTCGCCGGCCGCCGCTCGGCAGGCTTGGCCTGTGCCCTGTCGGCCAGCCGCTGGACGAAGGCGGAGCGCTTGTCCTCGGGGACCTTGGCCAGTACGTCATCGAGCCCCTGCGTACCGCGGGCGGGCAGCCAGAGGAACTTCACCACGGCGTCGTAGAACTCGGCCTGTTGCCGGAACAGATCGCCCGCTTCGTACACGGACAGGTTGCTTCCCGCGTCGGCATCGAGACAGACGAGCACGGTGCGCCCCTCGAAGCGGGACAAGTCGCACCTGTTCCAGCCCTCGCACCCCGCCATGCCGAGGACGGAGAATCCCTCCGGCGCCCAGGAGGCTGCGGCAAGGGACTGCTTCGTCCCCTCCACCAGGAGGATCGGCACGTCGTCGTACGCGTCCCTCAGGTTCCAGAAATGAAGATCCTTCCCCTTCTCCCAGTAGTAGATGCCCGACTCTCCGGGCCAAGGGCGGCGCTGGACCGTGGCCAGCGGGGTGTCCGTCCAGGGGAACAGAATCTCGTCGCCCTCGGAAGTGATCGAGTGTCGTTCGATCGTCTCGTCCGTGATCGCGTGTGCGTTCAGGTAGTCACGGTGGGCCTGGCTGAGGGTCACCTGTTAACCTCGTTTCGCGTCGTTGCCTGAGTATCTGGTGAGCCCCCGGTTGTCGTTGCCGGGGGCTCGTCGCTTTCCAGGTCCACTTCCATGAGGTGACGGAGCCTGGCCGACGCGCCATCCCCGCCCCCGTACCTGGCCATGAACCTGGACCACAGCGGGTCCCCGATCCGGACTGTTCGTCTCGGCGTAGCTGTCATGACAGGAAAGGTAACACGAGTCCAGGGGGCCGCAACCACCCCCGGTTAATCAGTCTCCTCCTGGACCGGCACTTCGATTGCCACCGCGACGCGGCCGGTTGTCCTGTCGCGACGGAACTTCACCTTGCGCGACCGCATCCACCGGTGAACGGTGCGCTCAGTCACACCCCAGTGTGCGGCCGCCTGCATCCTGCTTACCCATCGTGTCTCAGTCATGGACCCAGGATACGCGGGATGTCCGGTGTTGACATCTGTCCGAGTCTCTGAGACGTTTGTGTCTGGCAAGCAAGCGGGAGGAGGAACCGATGAACAAGCCGGACTACACGGCCGATGAACTCTGGGTCATGGAGCGCATGGCACACGGCATCACCCGCGAGGGGGTCGCCTCGGCACTGCGCAGCCCCAAGACCGGGCGCAAGGGATCGAGCACGGCGCATGTGGCGCGTATCGCACGCTCGGCCGCGGACAAGACGGAGTGCGAGTCGATCGTGCACGCGATCGCGGTCATGGTCGCCAACGCCTGGATCTCTGTCGAGCACAACGGGCAGAAGGCAACGGCCCACGACACGGCGCTGCACTGGCTGCACACGCGGATCATGTCGGCGCTCGACTGGCGGGAAGTTGTCGAACTCCGCACCGCGTACAAGCGGATGGCAGCAGAGGAGCAAGCATGAGGATCGACGACCGGGCGGCAGCTGAAGTGATGCTGTTCGCGGCCAAGGCCGGTTTGCGGGTGGCCCAGCTGGAAGCCCAGGAGAAGGCGACCCCGAACACCGCCCAGACCAGCAACGCCCGTCTCCACCTGGCCAGGAAGCTGAAGGGTGCGCGTCACCTGGCCGCCTCATGGATGCGCATCGCCGACCTGGTGGAGGCGGAGCACGTGGCCCAGGACACGACCGAGCGGGACACCGCGGCCATGACGTCCACCCCTGAGCGCACCGTGGCGTGGACCAACGCGGACGGCTCGCCTGATACCGGGGTCCTGTGCAACACAGGAACCTGTCGTTCGTTCTACGGCGGCGTGTCGAAGTGGATGCCGCTCCGGTCCGAGGACCTGCCCGAGGGTGGTATCTGCGTCCGCTGCGGAACGGATGTACTGGCATGACCAGGGCACCGAAAGGCTCCCTTGCGTGGGAGCAGCAGCACGAGTTCCTATGCCCCGATCCGGACGCTCTTGTCCCGTGCGGGGAGAAGTGCACGGTCCACAATCCCGAGGACCTTCTGAGCAACACCGAACCCGAGGAGAACCCGTCATGAAGATCGCTTCGTTCGCTCTGGCCCTGGCCATCGGATTCGGCCTCACCGCCACTCAGGCCCACGCCGCACTCGTCCCGCCGTGCAACACGGGGGCCCGCATCCTGTGCGGGGTCAAGCCCCTCCCGAAGCACCCTGCCAGCAAGCCGGCCAAGGTCCGCCACTCCGGTCCGATCGCCCGTGGCTAGCAAGAAGATGAAGCAGATGCGGATCACCGGCGCCACGCGCACCGGGGTCCGCGTCTTCTGCGCAGTCGACGTCCCCGCGGACCTGAAGACAGACACGCGGTGCCCGAGGTACCTGACCGAGAAGGCACGGGCGCTCCAGGCGTTCGCCAAGAAACACTCCGGCGCCCGCGTGCTGGAGATCCGCCTCATGAGTTTCAAGGAGAGTGATCACGCATGGTGAGTAACCGTCTCACCGCCGTGGCGTACGCACTGGCGGCCGTCGCCCTGATGCTGATGGCGGCTGTCAGCTGCGAGGACCAGTCCGGTGGGTACCCCACGCCGCAGTTCAGGAGCGTTCAGCATGGCTAACCACCTGAGCCCGGCGAGTTATGAGTTTCTGCTCTGCCAGCTGGTTGAGGAAGCCGCGCAGGATGGCGTGGTCTTTCAGGTTCGGCCCAACTTCGGCGCCGGCTACCTCCTGGTGGCAACCCCGTCCGAGGACGTTCAGGGGGACGCAATGGAGGTCACTCGTGACCGGGAGGTGGTCCAGCATGGCTGAGTTCCATCTCCGTACCTACCAGCGCGAAGCCATCGACGCCGTGTTCAAGGCGTGGGCCGAGGGCACCAAGCGACCGGCCATGGTGCTGCCGACGGGAGCCGGGAAGACCGTGGTCTTCGCGCATCTGATCAAAGAGTTCCGGCAGCAACAGACGCAGCCCCTCAGAGCCCGTTCGTTCGAGTACGGCCGTCGCGTCATGGTCCTGGTGCACCGTGACGAGCTGGCCGACCAAGCCATGGCGAAGATCCACGCCATCGCGCCGGAGCTGAGCGTGGGCAAGGTCAAGGCCGAGCACGATGACATCACGGCCGACGTGATGGTCTGCTCGGTCCAGACCCTGGCCAATTCCAAGCGCCGGCGGAAGCTTCGGAACGAAGCGGTGAGCAGCCGGTCCGGGGCGGTCGGACTGATCATCACCGACGAGTGCCACCACGGCGTGGCTCCCTCGTACCGTGCCGTGTACGACGAGTTCCCCGACGCGTTGAACCTCGGAGTGACTGCGACCCTGGCCCGCGGTGACGGGGTCGGGCTCGGCTCGGTGTGGGATGAAGTGGTCTACTCCAGGTCGATCCTGTGGATGATCAGCAAGGGCCACTTGGCCGACATCCGCAGGAAGGATGTCGACGTCGGGAACCTGGACCTGGGCCGCGTCAAGGAGTCCCGTGGGGACTTCCAGGTGGGCGACCTGGGCCGAGCCATGGAAGACAGCGACATGGCCGAGAAGCTGCCGGCGGCGTACCGCGAGCACGCGGGCGGACGACAGGGGGTGGTGTTCACCCCGACCGTGGCGACCGCCCAGGAGACTGCCCTGTCTTTCACCGCGGCTGGCCTGCCCGCGAGCGTCATTTCGGGCGAGACTCCGACGGAAGTCCGGCGCCAGATCTTCGAGGACTTCCGCACCGGCCGCACTCAGGTGCTGGTCAATTGCATGGTGCTGACTGAGGGGTTTGATGCCCCGTGGGCGAGCTGTGCCGTCATCGCCCGCCCGACCCAGAACGCGGCTCTGTACACCCAGATGGTGGGCCGCGTGCTGCGCCCCTACCCGGGCAAGCGGGACGCGCTGGTCCTCAACGTGGCGGGCACGGGCAAGCGCATCTGCACCCTGATCGACCTGGCTCCGGGTTCCGTCCGTGACGTAAAGGAGGGGGAGCTGATCACGGATGCGGTTGTCCGTGAGGCCGAGGAGGGGAACCGCAAGGTGCCGGCGGGGTCGCTGGCCTTCGAGCTGAAGTTCCGCGACATGGACGCGTTCGCCGCGTCCTCGGCCGCCTGGCTGCGCACTCCGGCCGGGGTGCTGTTCATCGAGTGCGGCGAGAGCAAGGTGTTCCTCTGGCCCACGCCCGGTGTGCGGGGACAGTGGGATGTGTGCGTCGCCACACCGGGCGTGCCGTGGCAGCGGACCGGCCATCAGGGCATGGACATCGGCACGGCCATGGCGTGGGGCGAGGCGGTGGCCGAGGACTACGGTGACTTCTCGGTCCAGCGCTCAGCACGGTGGCGCAAGGACAAGCCTTCGGATGCGCAGAAGGCGAAGGCCGAGCGGTATGGCATCGAGACCCGCGGCATGCGTAAGGGTGATGTGTCCGATGCCCTGTCCCTCGCGGTCGCCTCGGCCGTCTTCGACCGCTTCGTGGGGGCGGTCTCGCGGTAAGGGGTTGACACTATTGTCTCTAGTGCTGTCTACTAGAGACATCGGGACAGGGAACGAAACGAGGAGCAGATCATGGAAGCACGCATTGGCCACGTGACGGACGCCCGGGAAACGCGCCCCGCCTTCAACATCATGTACCGCAGGTACTCGGACACCCGGAGCAGCCTCCTGCGGGTTCAGGCGAAGGACGCCCGGGAAGCGATGCACGCCCTCACACAGCATGTCGGGAACCTTCACTATGTGGTCTCCTCGATCCGCGAGGAGACCTGGAGGCAGGACGGCCGTCCGATCGGCTGACCAGCACTGACAACCGAATCGGACCGGGCCCGCAAGGGCTACGGTCCTTTCGGGGTGAGTGAAGGAGGAGCAGTGCCCAGACACAATGACGTACTGCGCAAGGCAGTCAAGGATGGCAAGACGATCGAGACTTACTTCGGCGCCGAGGTCATCCACAAGCCGCGGCCGTGGGCCAAGCCGGGAGACAAGCGCCCCTGGCTGGAAGCGGGCAAGCCGGACGAGTCCAGGTTCCGGTACCGCTCGGGTCAGGTGCGGGTACGTGGCTAAGAAGGCATGCGCACACGGGTACATCCTGATGCAGGACTCCTGCCCGGGATGCGGCCACGCGAGCGAGAACAAGCACGCGCCTGAGATGGTCCGCGTGATGGGCTTCAAAGGCCGCGACGTGAGCCGCTGCACCCAGTGCGGCCAGGTCAAGTCGCACCCGGCGCACACCCCCGTCCGGGAGCGCAAGCGGCGCCGGGCCGTCAACACGAACCGGCAGGGCGCCAACTTCGAGCTACAGATCATGTCGCACCTGGCCGAGCACGGGTACGACGTGGCCCGGTCCTCGGGCAGCCGCGGCAAGGTCGACGTCTTCGCGATCGGGGACGGAGAGCTGGTCCTGATCCAGGCCAAGATTTCCAAGGCCACCCTCCCGCCGGCCGAGCGGCTGGCCGTGCTCTCCCTCGCGCTCCGGTGCGGGGCAGTGCCGGTCTCGGCATGGCG
>Ga0247829_10001520_pt1 | contig 10669 bp, 10 predicted proteins | sample 12C_Control_Day4_FD_207765 | JGI IMG/M metagenome (GOLD analysis project Ga0247829, IMG submission 207765) | Soil microbial communities from agricultural site in Penn Yan, New York, United States - 12C_Control_Day4 | ecosystem: Environmental > Terrestrial > Soil > Agricultural land | place... | reverse complement strand
GCTCGTGGTTGCCGTTGAGGAGGACGACCGCGCCGCCGGCGGCCTTGGCCTGGCCCTCGAGGACGGCGAGGTAGTCGATGATCGCCTGTTCGTCGTCGCCGCGATCGAGGACGTCGCCCGTCTGCATGACCACGAGGTCGCCGCCGATCCACGCGCCAGCTTCGTCGATCGCACCTGCCGCGCGCAGCGCCGACTTGGTCGCCGCGAGGTCACCATGGACGTCGCCGATCGCGACCAGGCGCTTCGGCGCGGGAAGCTTCGCGGCGACCGGCGCGAGCGTGCAGGTCTTCGCGGGCGCCGTGGCGACGGGCGCGGGGGCAGTCGGGACGGGCGGTTGCGGGGTGCCCTCGCGCGGCCCACCGCGATCGCATGCGACGACGCCGGCGAGCACGACCAGGACCAGTTGCCGTCGGAGCAGCATTCGCGCTGAACGTATCGCAACCCGGCGCCGGCTGGCGCATCCTCGATGCATGAGAGCGAGCGTGGGCTGCCTGATGGCGCTGGTCGCGTGTGGGTCTCCTCCCCCGGCGCAGGCACCGAGTAGCAGTGGTGCGATCACGAACGTCTCGCCCCCGCCCACCGCGCCGCCGCCCGCGGGGACACCCATACCCACGGGCACCAAGGTCGGGACCGAGCACGCGATCGTGGTCGAGAACGTCGCGCGCGATGGAAGCTGGATCGCGATCTGCCAGGCGCGCTCGGACACCGACGGCGATGGCAAGATCGAGATCAACCTCGGCTATCACGGTGACGTCTACGGCGATGCGCTGTCGCCGTTCCTCGTGCGGCATGACGGTGACGGCGAGCCCATCGAGCAGCTCGTGTCCGTGCATCGCGATCGTTGGGTGGTGGCCATGCGCGGAGGCAAGCTCGCGGTCTTCGACGCGCGCGAAGGTACGTGGCAGGAGCTGCCGCAGGCAGACCTGCGCGACGATGGGATCCCACTCGGCCCACACCGCGCCGCGAGCGTCGCGAACGCCGGCGCCCACGTCGTCTACTTCAAGGACGATCAAACCATGATCGTGCGCGAGCTCGCGACGGGCATCGAGCAGGTCGTCGTGGTGCCGGGCGTGAAGCTGTGGCGCGTCGAGGTGGAGCCGCTCGGTCACTGGGCCAAGGTCTACGCGATCCGCAAGGACACCGACGGCGACGGCAAGCTCTCCTGGCCGAGCGTGCGCACGTCGCTCTCGGCGCGTGGGTGTCGCGGGCCGATCATGTCGTACTCCACGGGCGGCTGGGACGGCGACCGTCCCGACGAGCTGTGGCTCGAGGTCACGACCGCGACGATCGTCGCGAAGCGCGGCAACGATCCGGCGGACCCAGCGGAGGACGCGGAGCTGGGCACCGTCGGAGATCGCCGCATCCTGGCCGTCGATGCCGCCGGCAAGAAGCTGCTCGCACCCGGGCCCCCCGATCGGCGCGCGCTCCCCGACGGCCCGCTCGAGTGGGTCGACGCGCCGGCGGACAAGCCCAAGTAATGCCGCGCAGCTTCGACCCGTCGGCGCTGTTCGTGCGCTGGAAGCGCGACCCCGCGCTCGTGCCCTACAAGACCGAGGCCGCGGCCCTCGACGCCGTCGCGCGCGGCGAGAAGGCGCTCTGGCAGACCGGCTTCTCGATCGCGGAGCTGGCCGGTGGCGGTGCGGCGTTCACGCGCCTGTTGCGCGCGGCGTTCGACCGCGGGCTCGCGGTCACGTTCGTGCACCGCCCCATCGCGTCGCTGCCATGGAACGACCAGGTGCCCGAGGTCTACGTGCTGCCTCTCGATCAGACGTGGCGAATCTCCGCGATCGATGCCCTGTGGCAGACGTCGGCCGGCGCGTGGTCGGAGGCCGCCGAAGCACAGCAGAGTCAGTTGCTCGGCTACACGGCGGCGCAGTGCGAGGCATGGCTCGCGTCGATGCGCTACCAGCAGGCAGGCTTCGGCTGCCTCACCGCGTACATGCTGCTCGATGACCACCACCGGCGCACGGCCGTCTCGCTCGGCAAGCGCGCCCTCGCCCCGGCCAGCGAGCTCGTCGGCCGCGAGCTGTTCTCATCGCGCGACCTCCTCCGGCCCGACGCGTTCGAGCGGGTCCCGCCGGCACGGACGCTCGCGCGTGTCGGCCTCGCGTGGGAGCTCGACCAGCAGCTGTTCGTCGAGAGGAAGCCGCGCAGCGTGCGACGCTGTGCGATCACGCCGCGGCTCGCACAGCGCGTCGCGGAGGGCATCCGAACCGGTGTGCAGTTCCTGTCCTCACGCGGCTGGACGTAGACTGCGCGAATACGTCGAGCAGGCGGGGGCGGCGCCGTTGTAGGCTGGGCTTCGGGCTCAGCGTGGTGGCGTCCCTCTTCACCTTCCGGCAGCTGCCGACGATCGCCGCGTTGCTCGCGGAGCACGGTGCCTCCCTCGCCACGACGCTGGCGGAGGCTGGGATCTCCGAGCCGTCGAGCCAAGGCGAGATCACGGCGCCCCTCGCCAAGGTCCAGAGGTTCCTCGAGCTCGTCGCACGACGGCTGGGCTCGTCGTCGTTCGGTCTCGATCTCGCGGCCCGGATCCCGGAGGGCGCGTTCGCCGTCACCGAGTTCGTCGTGCGCACGTCGCCGACGGTGCGGGACGCACTCGGTGCGTTGTGCGAGCTCGCGACCCTGATCAACCCCGCGCTCGAGATGCGGTACGTCGCGGACCACGAGAGCTGCGAGGTGCACTTCACGTTCGCCGGAGCGCGCGAAGGACTGGGATCGATCCTCAACGAGTACACGGTCGCGTACATCGCGAAGCAGTTCTCGACCGTCCTCGGAGAGCAGCTCCCCCTCGTACGCGCCTGGTTCGCCCATCGGCGAGAGCACGATCAGGAGCTCGTGTCGCGGCGGCTGGGCTGTCCGGTGAGCTTCGACGGCTTCGACTGCGGCTTCGCCGTGGCGGGCAACGTGATCGCGCGACCGCTACCGGGCGCCAATCCGCCGCTGTTCGAGTTCTTGCTCAAGCAGGCGCGCGCACAGCTGGCGAACCTCGGCACGCACGACGTGATCGCTCAGGTCACGCGCGTGATCGAGGCGCGGATCTCCGACGAAGATCTCAGCTCGGCGACCATCGCGAAGGCGCTGGGCACCTCGCAACGCAGCCTGCAACGCCAGCTCTCCGAGGCCGGCACGTCCTACCGCAACGTCCTGCTGATGCTCCGGCAGCGTCGTCGCGCCGAGCTCGCGAGCTCGGGCCTCACGGACGCGGAGATCGCGCCACGGCTCGGTTTCGCATCGGCAAAGACGATGCGGCGCTCGCTCGCCGAGCTCGGCGGAGGCGACGACGACGGCACCTAGGCGTTAGTAACGGCGTCGATAGATCGGCAGCGGCTGGGCGGCGTCGGCCTGATACGTATGGCTGAGCTCGCCGAACGCTTCGAGCGCGCTCGCCAGCGGCTTCCCTTCCTTGAGCTCGAAGGCGTTGAAGCCGCAGCGCTCCAGGTAGCGCAGGTGGTCGCGCAGGACGTAGCCGACGGCGCGCAGCTCGCCGGTGAAGCGATAGCGCTGGCGCAGCATGCGCCCGACGGAGAACGGTCGCCCCTCGGTGAACTTGGTCAGCTCGAGCGCGATCAGCGCGATCCGGTCGAGGTCCGGGATGTCTTCGGGCAGCTTGTCGGGAGGCACGCGAACGCCGAACGCAGGTGATGCGAACCGCGCCTCGCGCTCCTTCACGTAGCGCGCGAGGGAGACGATCGGCTTGCCGCGTGCGGGGAGCTCGACGCCGTCGGCGACGTGCACGAAGTCGTCTTCGACGATCGCGCGATCACGAATGATCTGCATCACTCACCTCTCCATAGACCGCGAGCTTGAAAGGATCGAGGCCGACGCGGCGGACGGTCTCGAGGAAGCGCTCGTCGGACGACTCGCGGATCGCGAGGTACTTGTCGAGCACCTTCTCGACGGCGTCGACGATCTCGTCCTGCGCGAGCGCGCGGCCGAGGATCTTGCCGATCGAGGCATCGTTGCCCGGGCTACCTCCCAGCATCAGCTGGTAGAACTCGACGCCACGCTTGTCGATCCCGAGGATGCCGATGTTGCCGACATGGTGGTGACCGCACGCATTGATGCAGCCGCTGATCTTGATGCTGAGATCGCCGACGTCATCGAGGTAATCGATGCGATCGAAGCGCTCCGAGATCTCGAGCGACAGCGGGATGCTGCGCGCGTTGGCGAGGTCGCAGTAGTCGAGGCCCGGGCACGTGATGAGGTCGGTGAGCTTGTTCGCGTTGGCCTCGCCGAGGTCGAGCTCGCGCAGCTCGGCGTGTAACGCGGCGAGCTCCGAGGTCTTCACGTCGGGCAGCACGAGGTTCTGCGTATGCGTCACGACGACGCGGCCGAACGAGTAGCGATCCGCGAGGTCGGCGACCGCGTCGAGCTGGGTGTCGGTGATATCGCCGGGCGGCGTGCCCGTCTGTTTCACCGAGATCACGACGGCGCTGTAGCCGGCCACCTTGTGCGCCACGACGTTGTTACGCACCCACGTGCCGAGCACGCGGTCCTTGCCGAGCACGAGGCGCGTCGGATCCTCCGCGGGCAGGCGCTCGTACGGCGGCGGCGCGAAGAACGCGGCGACGCGCGCGATCTCCGCGTCCGGCAGCTCGAGCTCCGGGGTGCGCGAGGCCTCCCAGTCCTCCTCGACGCGGCGGCGGAACTCCTCGATGCCGAGCGCGTCGACGAGGATCTTGATGCGCGCCTTGAACTTGTTATCGCGGCGCCCGAACAGGTTGTACACGCGCAGGATGCTCTCGATGTACGAGAGGAGGTACCGCTTGGGGAGGAACGGGCGGACCACCTCGGCGATGATCGGGGTGCGGCCGAGGCCACCACCGGCGAGCACCTCGAAGCCGCGCTCGCCCTGCGCGTTCTCGACGATGCGCAGCCCGATATCGTGGAAGCGGACGGCAGCGCGATCCTCACCCGGGGCACCGGTCATCGCGATCTTGAACTTGCGTGGCAGGTGCGCGAACTCGGGGTGGAAGGTCGACCACTGGCGCAGGATCTCGCAGTACGGTCGCGGGTCCTCGAGCTCGTCGCGCGCGATTCCCGCGAAGTGGTCCGCGGTGATGTTGCGGACGCAGTTGCCGCTGGTCTGGATCGCGTGCATCTCGACGGTGGCGAGCTCGTCGAGGATCGCCGGCACGTCGGGGAGCCTGGGCCAGTTGTACTGGATGTTCTGGCGCGTCGTGAGGTGGCCGTAGCCCTTGTCGTAGGTGCGCGCGATGTGCGCGAGCTTGCGGACCTGCCTCGAGCCGAGCAGCCCGTACGGGATCGCGATGCGCAGCATGTAAGCGTGCAGCTGCCGGTAGAGGCCGTTCTGCAGGCGCAGCGGCTTGAACTCGTCCTCGCTGATCTCGCCCGCCAGGCGGCGCGCGACCTGACCGCGGAACTGCGCGGCGCGCTCGAGGATGATGCGGCGGTCGTAGTCGTCGTACTGGTACACGGCTTCGCCTTTCGTCAGTCGGGGCGACGGATGCGGATAGTGGGACCGGTGGCGCGGATGCGCTCGCGCGCGCTCTGCGGCTGGATGACGCCGCCGTCGACGGCGACCTCGATGACGTACGGGTCGGACACCTCGCGCTGCTCGCGCTGGGCGGCGGTGGCGGCGTGCTCCTTGGCGTTGGTCTCGCTGTCGACGAGCCCGGCCTCGGCGATCGCGCGCGACCACGTGCCGTCGGCGCGGCGCCAGGCGACGGCGCCATCGTCGGTAAAGTTGGCGGTGACGATGAAGAACATCGGCATCTCAGCCCTCCACGACGAGGCCGGCGCCGACGGTGTCGCCTTCGACGGGATCGATCAGGAGGACGCTGCCGAGCGCGCGATCGGCGACATAGGTCGTCGCGAGCACCGAATCCCCGAGCACGAGCTCGAGCGTGCCGAGATCGTTCTGCGCGAGCTTGTCCGCGGGCACGGAGGTGCCGGTCACGACGTCGAGCTTGTGGGTGATCGCGGCGATCTGCGCGTTGACGCGGCGGGTCTGGTGTTTCACCCACAGCCGCTGGCCCCTCACCGCGGGCCGCGCGTTCATCCACGCGACCTCGACGGTGAGCGTGTGGCGCACGGCGAGCGTCTCCGGCAGCTCGGCGGCCGCGACGACGTACGAGCCGCGGCTGGCGTCGATGTCATCGGCGAGGCTGACCACGACCGAAGCGCCGCGCACCGCCTCCTGCACGGGCTCGCCGATCACCGCGCGATCGATGCGCGTGATCTTGCTCGGCACCATCGCGGGCACGACGAGGACGTCATCACCGACGGAGAGCGTGCCGCTGGCGACCCGCCCGGCGAGGCCGCGGAACGTGGCGAAGTCCTCGCGCTGCGGGCGGATCACCCACTGCACGGGCAACACGCCGACCGGCAGCTCGACGGGGGACGGCGTGGCGGTCTCGAGCTCCTCGAGCAGCGCCGGGCCTTCGTACCAGTCCATCCGCGTCGAGCGGTCGACGACGTTGTCACCATCGAGCGCGCACACCGGGAGGAAGCGGACCGCGGTGGCCCATGGCAGCTGTGCGAGGTGCGCACTCGCCTGCCCCGCGAGCTCGTCGAACCTCGCCTGCGAGAACCCGACGCGGTCCATCTTGTTGACCACGCCGAACACCATCGGCACGCGTAGCAAGGCGGTGATCGCCAGGTGGCGGCGCGTCTGCTCGGTGAGCCCTCGCTCGGCATCGATGAGCACGATCGCGACATCGGCCTGCGACGCACCGGTGATCATGTTGCGCGTGTACTGGACGTGGCCCGGCGTGTCGGCGAGGACGAAGCGGCGCCGCGGAGTCGCGAAGTAGCGCCACGCGGCGTCGATCGTAATGCCCTGCTCGCGCTCGGCGCGCAGGCCGTCGGTGACCAGCGCGAGCTCGGTGCGCGAGAACCCGCGCCGCTGGCTCGCCTCCTCGATGTGCGAGAGCTGATCACGCATCAGCGCGCGCGCGTCATAGAGCAGGCGGCCGATCAACGTGCTCTTGCCGTCATCGACGCTGCCCGCTGTCGCACAGACCAGGGTCTCGACCTGCATCAGAAATAGCCCTCGCGCTTGCGGTCTTCCATCGCCGCCTCGCTGAACTTGTCGTCGGCCCGCGTGGCGCCGCGCTCGGTGATATCCGAGGCGATGATCTCCGCGATCACGTCGTCGATCGTTGCGGCCTTCGACCGCACGGCGCCGGTGCACGTCGCGTCGCCGACGGTGCGGAACCGGACCCACTCCTCGAACACCGGCTCGTCGGGCTGAGGCCTCATCGCCGCCGTCACGCCGTACAGCATGCGGTCGCGCTCGAACACCTCGCGCCGGTGCGCGTAATAGATCGACGGCAGGGAGAGCTGCTCGGCCGCGATGTACTGCCAGACGTCGAGCTCCGTCCAGTTCGAGATCGGGAACACGCGCAGGTGCTGATCGCGACGGATGTGGAGGTTGAGCAGCGACCACAGCTCGGGCCGCTGCGCGCTCGGGTTCCACTGGCCGAGCGCGTCGCGCACACTGACGATGCGCTCCTTCGCGCGCGCGCGGTCCTCATCACGGCGCGCCCCTCCGAACAACACGTCGAAGCCGTGCTCGGCGACCGCCTCGAGCAGCGTCACCGACTGCAGGCGATTGCGGCTCGCCCGCGGCCCGGTGTCCTCGCGCACGGTGCCGCGCTCGATCGAGTCCTGCACGCGGGCGACGACCAGCCGCTCCCCCAACTCCGCGGCGCGGCGATCGCGATAGTCGATGACCTCGTCGAAGTTTTGGCCGGTGTCGACGTGCAGCAGGGGGAACGGAAACCTCGCCGGACGGAACGCCTTCTCGGCGAGCCGCAGCATCACGATCGAGTCCTTGCCACCGGAGAACAGCAGCGCAGGCTTCTCGCGCTCGGCGCACGCCTCGCGAAGGATGAAGATGGCCTCGTCCTCGAGGCGAGCTAGGTGCGGAACCACGGATCCAACATAATGGAAGATTGTCCTGTTTACGAGATGAGACTTCCGTTATAACGGATGCGTGCCGTCACCCCCCGAGGACGCCCCCTGGGTCGCCTGGGTCGACTACGCCGTCGATCACCACGGGTCAGGCCTGCGGGTCGCGTGCAGCCTCAGCGTGGAAGACAGCCTCCTCGTCGACGCGGTCGCCGCACGCGCGGAGGCTACCGGCCTGGTGGGGGAGCGCGCGCCGAGCGTGTTCGTCCTCGACACCGGCCGCCTGCACGAGGAGTCGTACCGGCTCCTCGCGTCGCTGCGCGAACGGTATGACCTCACCTTCTCGCTGCTGCTGCCGGATCGGGCGCGCCTCGAGCCGGTGCTGCGCGCCAAGGGTCCCCTCTCCTTCTATGACTCGATCGCGGATCGCCGCGAGTGCTGCCACCTCCGCAAGGTCGAGCCGCTCGGCCGCGCGCTCGCCGGTGCGACCGCGTGGATGACCGGACAGCGCCGCGCCCAGTCGACGACCCGCAAGGAGCTGGTGCCGCTCGAGCGCGACGCCGATCACGGCGGCATCGCCAAGCTCAACCCGCTCGCGTTCGTCGACGACACCGCACTGTGGGCCGAGGTCGAGCGCCGCAACGTCCCCGTCAACGTGCTCCATCGGCGCGGCTATCCGTCGATCGGCTGCGCCCCGTGTACCCGCGCCGTCGAGCCGGGCGCCGATCCGCGCTCTGGCCGATGGTGGTGGGAGGACCCGGAGCACAAGGAGTGCGGCCTGCACCGCCACGGCGCTGCCGCGAGCGAGTCACGATGAGCGAGACATATCCGCTGTTTCTGCGCCTGCGTGGCAAGCGCGTCCTCGTCGTAGGTGCAGGCACGGTCGCGACCGGCAAGCTCACCGCCCTGCGCGACGCCGGCGCCCACCTGGTCGTCGTCGCCCCCGAGGTCTCGTCCCCGATCCTCGAGCTCGCGGACGCGGGTGAGGTGACGCTTCACATCCGCCGTGTCGAGGCGCGCGACCTCGACGATGCGTGGTTCGTGGTCGCGGCCGCGACGCCCGAGGTCAATCGCGTCGTGCGCGCGTGGGCGGAGGCGCGCAAGACGTTCGTCCTCGCCGTCGACGACGTCGCGTCGACCGACGCCTTCACGCCGGCGGTGTTTGCGCGCGGCGGAGTGCGCGTCGCGCTCTCGAGCGAAGGCCGCGCCCCTGCGCTGGTGGGGCTCCTACGCGAGGCGCTCGAGCACGTCCTGCCCGACGAGGACCGCGTGTCCGGGTGGATGACGATCGCGAGCGCGCAGCGCGACGCGTGGAAGCGTGACGGCATCCCGCACGCCGAACGCCGGCACCAGCTGCTCGCGCGCCTACTCGATGCACGAGGCACGACCGACGCCGCGCCTGCAGCCGACGCCGCACCTGCAGCCGCAGCTGACGCCGCAACCGCAACCGCTGCCGCAACCGCCGCCGCAACCGTAACCGCAGCCGCTCGCGTGTTGCACAGCAACGCCGGCTCGATCGCCGCGGGCAGCGTGGTGCTCGTCGGCGCCGGGCCGGGCGCCGCCGATCTTCTGACCGTGCGCGCCGTGCGGGCGCTCACCGCGGCCGACGTCGTGTTCTACGACGCCCTCGTCGACGCGGAGCTACTCGCCCTCGCACCGCGCGCGAAGGCGTACTTCGTCGGCAAGCGCGCGGGTCGTCCCTCGATGTCGCAGGACACGATCACGCGCCTCCTGATCCGCGCGGCGCGGCGTGGCCAGCGCGTGGTTCGCCTCAAGGCCGGCGACCCGTTCGTCTTCGGTCGTGGCGGCGAGGAAGCGCTCGCGCTCGCGCGCGCGGGGATCCGCTACGAGGTCATCCCGGGCGTCAGCTCCGCGCTCGCGGCCCCGGCGGCCGCGGGGATCCCGGTCACCCATCGCGGCCTCGCCTCGGGAATGGTGCTGCTCACCGGTGAGCCCGAGGAGACATGGCGCCGCGTCGTCGCCGATCTCGCGCCGCGCAGCGTGACCGTGGTGATGTTGATGGGCCTGCGCAAGCGCGCCGCCCTCGCCGACGCGCTGCTCGCGCGCGGCTGGCCCGCCGCGACCCCGATCGCCATCGTGTTCGCCGCGACCTCGGCCACCGAGGCCCGCGTGTTCGCGAGGCTCGACGAGCTCGCCACGGTCGCCTTTCCCGCCGAGCTCGCCGGCCAGCCGGGCGTGATCGTCGTCGGCGACGTCGTCTCCGTCGCGCACGAGCTCACGCAGCTCGCCTCCGATCTCCAGGGCGTGGCGTAGGCGGGAAGCATGGGCATCCTCGAGCTCGTCTTGCTGGGTGTGGGTGCCTGGTTCGCGATCAACATGGGCGCGAGCGGCCTCGCCCCCGCGTTCGGCGCGACGATGGGCGCCCGCTTGATCTCGGCGCGATGGGCGGCGCTGTGGTTCGGCATCTTCGTCATCGCCGGCGCACTGCTGTTCGGCTCGCACGTCGCCAAGACCCTGTCCTCGGGCATGGTGCCCGACACGAGCTTCGACGTGACCACGACGCTGATCGTGTTGTCGGCGACCAACGTCGCGCTGCTGCTCGCGAACCTCATCGGCATCCCGCAGTCGACGTCCTGGGTGACGGTCGCCGCGATCATCGTGCTCGGCGCCGTCGACCGGAACCTCACGACCCACACGCTGACACACCGCTTGCTCCCCGCCTGGATCTTGATGCCGCTCGCCGGCTTCGTGATCGCCGTCATCGCCGTGCGCGCGACCTACCCCCTCACCGGCTGGAGCCTCCACGCCTGGCTCACCAAGCGTGCCCCGC
>Ga0247829_10001518_pt1 | contig 10670 bp, 10 predicted proteins | sample 12C_Control_Day4_FD_207765 | JGI IMG/M metagenome (GOLD analysis project Ga0247829, IMG submission 207765) | Soil microbial communities from agricultural site in Penn Yan, New York, United States - 12C_Control_Day4 | ecosystem: Environmental > Terrestrial > Soil > Agricultural land | place... | reverse complement strand
GCGTACCCCGCGAACTTCGACGCGACTTCGAGCGGCGACGGCGCGATCTTCAGCGGAGCGCGTGCCGATTCGCGGGTGCAGGTCAACGTCTACCCGAACGAGGAGGGCGTGGCGCTCGAGAAGATCGTCGAGTCGAGCAAGAAGAACTACGGCGGCCGCTCGGCGACGCCGGCGAGCGTCGGCGGACAGAAGGCGTTCGTCTTCCCGTTCGGCAGCGGCACGGCAACCGGCCGGGCCTATTTCATCACCGCCGGCAAGCGGCTGTTCGTGATCTCGACCACGTGGTACTCGGCCCAGGGCGATCTCTATCAGCCCGCCTACCAGAAGATGATCGCCTCGTTCAAGCCGAAGGGCTAGCGAGCGAGCGCACGTGATCCGCTGCGGCGGAGCGTCCGATGACGCTCCGCCGCATTGCGTTCGGACCGCGATGGAGACATATTTGCGCGCCACCGCCGCGACCCCACTCACGGTCGTCACCACCATGGCGCATACCAATCGACTGATCGGCCTTGCGGCCGCCGTGCTCGAGACATTCCTCGATCTCATGGCGCCGCGACTCTGTCCCTCCTGCGACGCCGCGCTCGGCGAGCGCGAGGACGGCTACTGCGACGGATGCCGGGCGTCGCTCGAGCCGGCGCCGTTTCCGCGCGAGCTCTACGGCGAGCTCAGCGATGCGCTCGGGCGGGACGAGCTCGCCCTGGCTGCCGTCGGCGCGCTCTATACGTTCACGCAGGACGGGCCGGTGCAGCGGCTCGTCCACGCGGTGAAGTACCTCGGCTGCTACGACCTCGGGGTCGCACTCGGCCGGGATCTCGGTCGAGCCACGACGATGTTCGTCGAGTTCGGCGAGATCGACTGTGCGGTCCCAGTTCCGCTGCATCCGGCGCGTCGTCGCGAGCGCGGCTATAACCAGGCCGAGGCGATCGCGCGCGGCGTCGCGGTCGCGCGCGGGATCGAGCTGATGCCGCAGGCGATCCTTCGGCGCGCGCACACGCGCAGCCAGACGCGCCTCGGCGCCGGCGCGCGCGTCGCGAACGTGGCAGGCGCGTTCGCCGCGGGCGATGCTGACGTGGCAGGCCGCACGGTGCTCGTCTGCGACGACGTCTGCACGACCGGCGCGACGCTCAACGCCTGCGCCGAGATCCTCCTGTCGCGAGGCGCCCGCGCGGTCTGCGCGGCAACCGTCGCGCGTGACCTGTTGGTGGCGACGGCACGGCGAGAGCCGCCGCCGCCGGAGCTTCTCGGGCTCGCATGATTCTTCTTCGGCACGACGCACTCGGAGCATGAACGCAATGACGCCTGTCTATCCGCCCGCACAGATCCGCGACATCGACCGCGACGCCGTCGAGAAGCACGGCGTGCCCTCGCTCGTGCTCATGGAGAACGCGGCCATCGGCGCGCTCGACGTGATCATCGAGAGCGGCATCGAGCTCGACGACGCGCACGTGGTCATCGTCTGCGGTCGCGGCAACAACGGCGGCGACGGCCTGGCGCTGGCGCGGCACTGTGCGATTCACGGCGCCGTCGTCGAGTGCTGGCTGCTCGACGACCCCGCAAGCCTCTCGAGCGATGCCGCAGCGCAGCTCGCGATGCTCGAGTCGCTCGTGCCCGGTGCGGTGTCGCGCTGGTTGGGAGTGCCGGAGCCGGTCGCGGCCGATCTGCTCGTCGACGCGATCCTCGGCACGGGCGCCAGCGGCGCCCCGCGCGGCGCCTACGCCGAGGCGATCGACTGGCTCAACGACTGCGAAGGGGTCCGCCTCGCGCTCGACCTGCCGAGCGGCCTCGACGCCGCAACCGGTGCGCTGTCTGCGACGACGTTCCATGCCGACGTGACGGCGACGATGGCCGCGCTGAAGCCGGGATTGCTGCTCGGTGACGGCGCGCTCGCCGCCGGCACGGTATACATCGTGCACATCGGCGTGCCCGAGAGCTCGTATCCCGAAGCCGACTGCTGGCTGCTCGATTCGACGATCGCCGCGGCGAACCTCCCACCCGTCGACCGACGCCGTCACAAGTACGATCGCGGTCGCGTGCTCGTCGTCGCCGGCTCGCGCGGCATGACCGGAGCCGGCGTCATGGCCGCCGAGGCCGCGGCGCGCGCGGGAGCCGGGCTGACCGTGCTCGCCCTGCCGGAGGGCGCGGCGCCGATCGCTCAGTCGATGGCTCCGGAGATCATGACGCGGTGGCTCGCCAGCGACGCCGATGGCTCGTTCGCTTCCGGCGCGCTCGAGAGCATTGCCGACGAGGTCGAGGGCTTTGCCGCCGTTGCCGTCGGACCGGGTCTGTCGAAGGCCTCCGGACCGGCCGCGGTCGTCGGCGAGCTGTTGCGCACCGTCGCGACGACGGTCGTGCTCGACGCCGACGGGCTCGCTCCGTACGCGGGCACGCCAGAGCGCCTTGCCGATCGCCGGGGCGAGCTCGTGATCACGCCGCACCATGGCGAGATGGCACGCCTGCTCGGATGCTCCAGCGCCGAGGTCGGCGCCGATCCACTCTCGATCGCGCGAGCGGCGGCACGGAGCACCAACGCCATCGTCGTGCTCAAGGGAGCTCCGACCGTCATCGCGCTGCCCGACGCCCGCGCGTGGATAGCGAGCTCCGGCAATCCCGGCATGGCCAGCGGCGGCACCGGCGACGTACTCACCGGGATGATCGTCTCGCTCGTCGCGCAGACCCGCAACGCCGTCGGCGCCACGCTCGCGGCGGTCCACCTGCACGGCCTCGCCGCCGATCTCGCGGCGGAGATCACGACCGAGCGTGCGCTGCTGGCATCCGACATCGTCGCGGCGATCCCGGCCGCCTACCGCAGTCTCGAGGGCGAAGGCGCATGACGGGACGGACCGAGGCGCTGCTGCTCGTCGCGCCGCTGGCCGCGTACTGCGCGCTCATCTTCGCGATCAGCACGCTGTCGGCGCCTCCGGCTCCGGACTACCCGTTCGCGCTGGGCGACAAGCTCGCCCACGCCGCGGCGTACGCGGTCATGCTCGTGCTGGCCGTGCGCGCCGCGAGGGTGTTGCCATCGGGCCAGTCGCTCCGTCGCCGGCTCGTGCCGGCGATCCTCTTCTGCCTCGTCTACGGTGCGACCGACGAGCTGCACCAGTACTTCGTCCCCGGTCGCTCCTGCGACGTCTTCGACTGGGTCGCCGACGGCGTCGGCGCCGTGCTCGCGGCCTGGCTTCTGCCGCGTCTGGCGCGCTGGCGACCGATCGCCGCGCTCGTCGCGACGGGCGCCTAGGGACCACCTGTTGGCTCTTGCACTCCCGTCGCGGCGGGACTACCTTCCTCGACGATGTTCGCTCTGATCCCCTGTTCCCGCCTGCCGCTTCTCGCTCTGTTCGCGACTGCGATGGCGCTGCCGGCGGCCTCCGCTCGCGCGCAGCAGACGGTCGATTCCCTCTCAGCGCTGAGCGGCACAATTGCCGCGGACTTCATCGTGAGCCCGCCGGCGCGGCCGGTCGAGGAGCAGCCTGCGCTGGCTCCCGTGTCGGTGCCGCTGGCTGCGACGCTCTCCGCCATCCTGCCCGGCGCCGGTCAGGTCTACGCCCGCGCGCCCCTGTGGCGCACCGCGCTGTATGCCGGCATCGAGGCGCTCGCGTGGACGGCCTACGGCGTGACGTCGGCCAGAGGCTCGGCGCTCACGACCGAGTTCGAACACTACGCCGACGAGCACTGGCGCGTCTCCCGCTACATCGACTGGCTGGCCTCGAACTACCACCGCTGGCCAGACAGCGCGGTCAACAAGCAGGCGGCCGCCGAGGCGCTGCAGTCGATCTACACGAGCACCGACCAGTCGCGACCGGACTGGGAGCGTGTCGACTTCGAGCAGCTCAACCGGCTCGAGCGCGCCGTCAGCGGCGGCTTCTCGCACACGCTTCCATCACACGGACATCAGCAGTACTACGAGCAGATCGGCAAGTACGTGCAGTACCGCGCCGGCTGGGACGATCACGCGCTCGAGGGCGACACGATCATCTACGATCCCTCGCGTGTGACCGTCCGCAACCTCGCCTACATGGACAAGCGCGCCGACGCCAACACGTACCTCAGCTATGCCTCGACGGCCCTCGGCGGCGTGCTGTTGAATCACCTCGCCAGTCTCGTCGACGCCGCGCTCGCGGCCCGCGGCTACAACGCTTCGATCCACGCCGAGATCAAGGGCGATCTCCTCGGCGACACCGGGGAGCCGCTGTATGCCGCGCTGGACCTGACCATTCGATTCTAGGCGCCCTCTTTGAAAAAGTCGCGCGTGGCAGCCACGCCTCGCGTTTCTTTTTCTTACATTTCGCGACCGCTCCCTCGCGCCGTTCTTGAACCATGAGGATCGCTCATGAGCCAGACAGTCTCCCTCGAGCATACCGTCGACCCACGAAGCGCACACCATCCGGTCGTTCCCGGACGTTTCATCGACGCCAACACCCTCTCCGATACCCCGACCCGCGTCGCGAACTGGAAGATGTTCATGTGGCTGTTCCTCGCGCAGGACGCCATGATGTTCTTCACGATGTTCGCCGGCTACCTCGCGTTGCGGATCAGCTCTACCAACTGGCAGGATCCGGACGCGGTACTGAACATCCCGATGACCGCCATTGCGACGTTCGACCTGATCGTCTCGTCGGTGACGATGGTCCAGGCAATCGCGGCAATTCAGCGGGGCGACCGAAAGAAAATGCGGATGTGGCTCGGCCTGACGGTCCTCGGCGGAGTGCTCTTCCTGGGATTCCAGGCGTGGGAGTACAGCCACCTCATCGGCGTCTTCGGGATGGGAATGAGCCGCAGCCTGTTCGATGCGACCTTCTTCATCCTTACGGGCTTCCATGGCCTGCACGTCTTCGCCGGCGTCGTCTACCTGAGCTCGGTCCTGTTGAAGTCGAAGCGGTACACGAGCGAGAACTACACGCACATCGAGGTCGCGGGCCTGTACTGGCACTTCGTCGATCTCGTCTGGATCATCCTCTTCACTCTCGTCTACCTGATCTGACCGCACGGTCGATCGCATTCCGGAGGCAGTCCATGAGCCAGGCTTTGATCGATCCAGTGAGTGGCGGGGTGAGCGTCGACAACGCCCATCCCCACCCGAACTACATGGCGGTCTTCTACGCCCTCTTCGCGCTGACGATGGCCGAGGTGGGTATCACGTACGTCACGATGCCGGAGTGGATGCTGATCGCGATCCTCCTGGTAATGGCCCTGGTGAAGGCGGGTCTGGTGGCGGCGTACTTCATGCACCTCAAATACGACAACAAGGTGCTGACCGTGATCGCGACGACTCCCCTGCTGCTGGTCGCGATCGCCCTCGCCGTCGTCTCGTACGAGTACGCGAACCACTCGCCGACCGAGGCCGCGAAGGTCTCGCGCGCGGCGCCTCTGCACGCGCACTAGGCGTGCCCGGCCGACGCGACATATCGGGTGACGATGCCGGAGGAGTTCCGAACGGTGGCTCCGATGCCCGCGTCGCGATTGCGATCATCGCCGGCATCGTCGTCATGTTCCTGGTGGGATTCCTGCTACTGGTCTTCGCGATGGCCAGCGACTGGGCGTGACGGACGTCCCTCTATCGCGACCGCCTCTCACTCGTAGATCAGATACTCCTCGCGCAGCTCGAGGAACGCCCGCAGACCCGGCTGCCATTTCTCGATGATCCGCTCGGCCGACACGCCGGCGAGCAGGTCGAGCCGGATCCGATCACTGCCACAGACCTTGTCGAACATCTTCCATCGCTCGGCTCCGACAGCGGCGAACGGCGCTCGCTCCGGATACTGATCGCGCAGCGCGCAGAGCAGCGCGACGGTCGCACTGAACGGCGCCGCGTGCGTGCCGGTGCGCATCAGGTGCGCGCCCTGGACGACGTTGCCGGCGCCCATGCCGTAGAACGGCTTGTAGCTCGTCGGTCGGAAGAAGATGCCGGGAATGCGCATGTCGTTCAGCCGCGCGGCGAAGGCGCGGCCGTCCATCCAGGTGGCGCCGACGAGCTCGAACGGGAGCGTATAGCCGACGCCGATGCTCATCACGCTGATCTCGCCGATCGCGCCGGTGGCCGCCATGCCGAATGCCGCCTCGGGCGTCGGCACATGCGGCGACGGCGGCACCCACTGCAGTCCGGTCTCGCGCCATCCCATCGATCGCCGCCATCCCTGCGCCCGGATCACCGACAGGCTGCAGCGCCGCCCTCCCTCGAGCCATCCCCGCGCGTTGGCCATCATCGCGAGCTCTCCGGCGGTCAGACCGTGCACGTACGGCACCGGCAGCATTCCGACGAACGATCGAAAGTCCGGATCGAGCACGGGTCCGTCGACCATCTCTCCGCCCAGCGGGTTCGGCCTGTCGAGCACGACGAGCGGAATGCCCGCATCGGCGCATCCCTCCATCACCTTCACGAGCGTCGAGACGAACGTGTAGCTGCGGACGCCGACGTCCTGGATGTCGTAGACCATCACGTCGATGTCCCTGAGCATCGCCGGCGTCGGCTTCTTCGTCGCGCCGTAGAGCGAGTGGATCGGCAGGCCGCTGCGCGGCTCGGTCTGCGCCGCGACCGCGTCTCCGGCGAGTACCGCTCCGTCGATCCCGTGCTCCGGAGCAAAGAGCCCGACGAGCCGGCATCGCGTCGTCGCAAGGAACGCGTCGAGCGTCGACTGACGCACGTCGCGACGGACGGCCGTCTGGTTGATGACCAGTCCTACGCGCCGGCCGGCGAGCTCCGCGAAGTCGTTGTCGACCAGCACGTCGATCCCGGGCCGGACCTGCGAGCGGCCGGTCGAGACCAGCAGGAGCATCAGCCAGCAGCCAATGGTTGCGGACAGGCGGATGAGCGAAACGAGCATCGGTCAGTCGTCGAGGAAGGTGTCGAGATAGGTGCGATCGAGGAGCGATTCCACCGCCGCGTCGGGACCATGCGAGCGGAGCGTGTCGAGGTCGAGCGAGCCGGTCGCGACCGCGAGCGCCCGGATGCCCCATGCGCGGGCGCACTCGATGTCGCGATGCGAGTCGCCGACGATCAGCGTGCGATCGTACTCGATCGCGATGCCGTGATGCATCCGCGCGCGGTCGAGCGCGATCGGCGGGAGCTCGACGCGCCGCTCGGAATCCGAGCCGTAGGCGCCGAACGGAAAATAGCGGTCGAGGTCGTGGATCGCGAGCTTCAGGTGCGCGGACTCCTCGAGGTTGCCGGTGAGCAGGCCGAGCGCGACGTCGTCGCGCGCGTCGAGATCATCGAGAAGCGCCGTGACGCCCGGCATCAGCTCGACCGTCTCCTCGTTCAGATGATCGCGCCAGTGCTCGACGATCATGCGCTCCATCGCCGATCCCACGTCTCCGTTGCCGCCGCCGCCGTCGGTCGCGTCGCCGGCGATCTCGCGCAGCTCGCGGATGATCTGGCGATCGGTCTTGCCGTGGAGCTCGTATCCCTCGAGCGCTTCGTGGTAGTCGAGTGCCTCGCCGAGTAGCCGCCGCGTCAGCGACTGGATCACCGGACGCGCGACGCTGACAAGGGTGCTGTCGATGTCGAAGAGAATCAGCTTCACGGGGAGGAACCGTCGGTCGTAGATTGTGGGCATGTCGAGTCAGCCACTTCCCGCACGGACGCGCCGCGTCGGCCGCTACCGTTCCCCGCTTCGAGCCCTCTTCATCGCAACGGTCGTGCTCATCGGCTGTCGGCCGGAAACTCCGGAGGTCGCTCCTGCCGGCGACACGGTTGCCGCCACACAGGCGCCCGTCGCGACCGAGACGCCCGCCGTCACCGACACGGCGCGGAGACAGAATCCCGACGGCGGATCCGGATACTGGACCGCAGGTCCGTCGACGCAGGAATCAGCGCTCGAGAAGGAGAAGCGCGAGGTCCTCGCGACGCTCGGCACGTTCTTCACGACGGTCGAGACCGGGAGCGAGGAACAGTTCAAGCGACAACTTTCCGCGCGCAGCCTCGAGCTCCTCAAGGCCTACGACGCCGAATCGAGCGTCTGGCCGATCGCAAAGGAAGCGCTGGGTTCGCTGGGCAACCGCAGGATTCGCTTCCTCGGCGGTGTTCCCGACTCCGCGGCGCTGCTCGTCAGTGGCGAGCGAACGACCGGCGACACGGCGCTGCCCGGCGCGATCGTTCTCAGCGTGCTGCGCGAGAACGGCGAATGGAAGGTGATGTACCCCGGAGCACAGCCCTATGATGAGCACGTAGGACCATGATCGACATCGAACTCGCCCGCGCTGCTAGACGTTGAAGCGGAAGAACATGACGTCACCGTCCTTGGTGACGTAGTCCTTTCCTTCGACGCGATACAGCCCTGCCTCCTTCACCGCCTGCTCGCTTCCGAGTCTCCGAAGATCGTCGTAGCTCTGGACCTCCGCCCGAATGAACCCGCGCTGGAAGTCGGTGTGGATCACGCCGGCCGCCTCTGGCGCGGTCGCGCCCTTGCGCACGGTCCAGGCGCGGCACTCCTTCTCCCCCGCCGTGAAGAACGTCACCAGTCCGAGAAGCTCGTAGCCGGTGCGGATGATCGCGTTGAGTCCCGGCTCGTTGAGACCGAGCGACTCGAGAAAGGCCGAGCGCTCCTCGAACGGAAGCTCGGCGATCTCCGCCTCGATCTTCGCGCAGACCGGTACGACCTTGAATCCGCGGGGCGTCGCGTACTCGCGCACGCGCTCGATCAACGCGTTGCCGTTGACGAGTCCGTCCTCATCGGTGTTGGCGATGTACATGACCGGTTTGTCGGTCAGCAGGTGGTGCTCGCGCGTGAGCTCGAGCTCGCGCTCGGTGCGCTCGAAGGTGATCGCCAGGTGACCGGCAGCGAGGTGCTTCAGAAGCCGGTCTGCGACCTCGATCTCCTCCTTCGCCTCCTTGTCGTTGGTCTTGAGCCGTCGTGACGCGGTGTCGATCCGCTTCTGGACGGTATCGAGGTCCTTGAGGATGAGCTCGGTCTCGATCGTCTCGATGTCGCGGATCGGATCGACCGTGTGGTCGACGTGGATGACGTTGTCATCCTCGAAACAGCGCACGACGTGGGCGACCGCGTCGACGGTGCGGATGTGACCGAGGAACTGATTGCCGAGACCCTCGCCGGCCGCTGCGCCGCGGACGAGTCCGGCGATGTCGACGAACTCGATCGTCGTCGGCACCTCGCGTTGCGTCTTGAACGATTCCGAGAGCCACTTCAACCGCAGATCGGGCACGGGCACGACGCCGGTGTTCGGCTCGATTGTGCAGAACGGGTAGTTCTCGGCGGCGATGCCGGCCGAGGTGATGGCGTTGAAGAGGGTCGACTTCCCGACGTTGGGAAGGCCGACGATACCACAGGCAAAGCCCATATGTCGAGAGTGTTGACGGTGTTGCGAAGGAACGAATGAACGGAGCCGGCGGCGCTACCCGGCGTTGTAAAGCCGGCGGCGCTATCCGGCGCTACTCGGCCGCGCAGGCCGCGACGTCGGCGCGCCGGGCCGCTTCAACAGGATCATAGCCGACTCCGCTGGCGATCTCCGCGACGGCGCCGAGCAGCTTGTCGAGATCCTCGCGGTTGTTGTAGATGCCGATCGTCGCGCGAACCGCGCCCGGCATCTCGGTGCGCTCGCCCCTCTCAGCGCGGGCGAAGATCTCGTCGACGTCGGTGCAGTGCAGCAGGTGAACCAGATACGGGTGTGCGCAGAAGCAGCCGTTGCGCGTGGCGATGCCGTAGTTGTCGTTGAGGATCGCCGACGCCGCGTTGTGGTGCAGGTGATCGAAGTTGAACGACATGACCCCGAGCTTGCGATCGATCGGGATGTTGCCGAGCATCGTGACGCCGCGAATCGTCCGCAGCCGCGACTCGGCGTATTCGAGAAGCTCGAGCTCGTGCGCGCGGACCCAGTCCAGGCCGATCTCCGAGAGCCAGCGCAGCGCCGCGCCGAGCGCGATGACGCCGGCGATGTTCGGAGTGCCGCCGGAGTGACGCTCGACACCCTCGGCCCACAGCACGCGCTCGGGCGAGACCGCCAGGACCGTTCCTCCGCCGGGGATGTACGGCTCGGCGGCGTTGATGATCGACATCGGCGCGACCAGGAACGCGGCGCCGAAGGGTGCGTAGGCCTTGTGCCCGGCCGCGGCGAGGAAGTCGATCGCGTCGTCGTCGCCGGTGCCGCGCATCGAGATCGACTTGTGGGCGACGAGCTGAGCGGCGTCGACGAGTATGCGCGCGCCGTGGGCGTGCGCCATCCGGGCGATCCGGTGGATGTCGGGCAGATAGCCCGAGACGTTGCTTCCGCCGGTGACCGCGACGAGCTTGATGCGATGCGCCTTGAGCTTTGCCTCGAGATCGTCGTAGTTGATCGTGCCGTCGAGCAGCAGCTCGATCCGATGGACCTCGCCGCGGCGCCGGTGAGGCAGATCGTTCGAATGGTGCTCCATGTTCGAGACCAGCGTCGCGCCCTCGACCTGCTGCATCAGGTGCGCGGCGATGTCGAGCGCGGTGGTCGTGTTGGCGCCGAAGATCACGCCGCTGGTGGAGGCGTCGCCGCCGACGAACTCGAGAATGACCTCGGTGACGTTGTCGAACAGCGTCGAGGACTTCTGCGACAGGAAGTGATTGCCGCGATGGACGTTCGCGTAGTAGTTCTCCAGGAAGTCGCGATAGACCTCGAGCACCGCGCGTGGCGGGTGAGTGCTCGCGCCGTGATCGAAGTACGTGATCGACTTCTGAAGCCCGCTGGCGTTG
>Ga0247829_10001517_pt1 | contig 10671 bp, 10 predicted proteins | sample 12C_Control_Day4_FD_207765 | JGI IMG/M metagenome (GOLD analysis project Ga0247829, IMG submission 207765) | Soil microbial communities from agricultural site in Penn Yan, New York, United States - 12C_Control_Day4 | ecosystem: Environmental > Terrestrial > Soil > Agricultural land | place... | reverse complement strand
CCAGCTGGTCGCGCGCGCGGAGGCCGTCGAGCGAGAGCGCCAGGCGACCGAAACGGTCCTCGACGTACGGGTCCGCACCGGCGAGATAGAAGACCAGATCCGGACGAACGTCATCCAGCACATCCTCGAGGTGAGCGGCTAGCAGCGAGCAGTACGCGGCATCGCCGGTGTGGTCCTCGAGCTCCACGTCGAGTGTGCTCCGCTCCCTTCGAAACGGAAAGTTCTTCGACCCGTGCATCGAGAACGTAAAGACGTCGGGATCGCCGCCGAGTATGCTGGCGGTGCCGTTACCCTGGTGGACGTCTAGGTCCACGATGGCGACCCGTCGCACGCGGCCCTCGCGCTGCAGCACCCGTACCGCGACAGCCACGTCATTGAACACGCAGAATCCCTCGCCATGCGCCGCGAAGGCATGGTGCGTGCCGCCTGCGAGGTTTACGCCCGCTCCGCCGCCGAGTGCGTCGTACGCTGCCTCGACCGTTCCCTGGACCGTCCGCAGCGAGCGCTCGCGCAGCTGTTCGCTCCACGGGAACCCGAGCCGGCGCACCGCGAGGGGTGCCAGCGTGCCCTCCATGATGGACTCGACGTAGGAGGGAACGTGGACCAGCCCGAGCGCCCACCGCTCGACCCGGTCGGGCTCTTCGATCTCGGACGGCTCGAGCAGCCCGCGCTCGATCACGCTGTCCCGGATACGCTGATACTTGGCGATGGGGAAACGGTGGCCCTCGGGGAGAGGGACGGTGAACCGGGCGGACGACCAGGCGCGCATGGCGGGAGGGCGGCTATCGGCCGATAGCCCTCACAGCAACACCGCGAGCGCATCAGCGACCTTCGTCACCTCCGCGTGCTCGCCGGCCGTAAACGGGTCCGGCTCGTCGCTGTCCACATCGATCTGCCCCAGGATCGTGGCCCCCCGGCGGATCAGCACCACCAGCTCCGAGCGAGTCCAGGTGTTGCAGGCGATGTAGTTCGAGATCGCCCGCACGTCCGGAATGTTCTGGTCCTGGCCGCGGGCGACCGCCGTGCCGCACACCCCGTGACCCACGGCAATCCTGGTGTGGTCGGTCTCCCGCCCCGCGTAGGCTTCAAGTACCAGCTCGTCGCCATGCAGCATGTACATGTAGACCGAGGTGTACGGCGGGCCGGCGGCCTGGATCCGTTCGGCCGCGGTGCGGAGCAGGGTCTCACGCCCCACTTCCCGGGCAAACGCGGCGCGCAGGGCGGGGACGATTCGATCGGCGTGGAGAATGGGCATCACTCAGGTCAGCTCCCCCGAGTGCCGAGGGTCGCCGTGAGGGTGGTGAGCTCGGAGCCTCGCCGCACGATGATCGCGACGGTGTCGCCGGACTTGTAGCTCCGAAGCGCGCTGGTCATTGCCTCGAGGTCGGGAACCTCGTAATCACCGATCTTCGTGATGACGTCGTCAGCCTTGAGCCCCGCCTTCTCGGCCGGACTTCCGGCGCGCACGCCGGCCAGGCGGACGCCGCTCTCGCTGCCGCTCATGTCCGGCACGGTACCGAGGTATGCGCCGTACCCGCCGGTTCCGGTGGCCGAGCCACCATGGGCTGTGACCGGCAGGGACACGAAGGTAAGCGGCTCGCGCCGGTTGGCGACGGCGGACGCGACTCCGGCGCCGAACGCGGCCACCCGTTCGAGCCCGGCGACATCGATCTGCTGCCAGTCGTCCGTGGAGCGGTGGTAATCCTCGTGAACGTTGGTGAAGAAGTGCAGCACAGGGATCCCCGCGGCGTAGAACGACGACTGGTCGCTGGGACCGTATCCATCGGGCCGGAGCGTGAGCTCGAACCTGGCCGAGCGGTTGAGGGAGTCGAGCAGCGGCTGGAATTCCGTGGCGCTCCCGGTACCGTAAACCACCAGGCGATCGCGACGAAGGCGGCCCACCATGTCGAGGTTGAGCATGGCGGTGGTCGGGCCGGTCTTGAGCGACTCTCGGACGTAGTGCGCCGAGCCGAGCAGCCCCAGCTCCTCGCCGCCGAAGGCCACGAAGGTAACGCTCCGGGCCGGCGGGCGACGGACCAGGCGCCGCGCGATGTCGATCAGCGCGGCCGTTCCCGAGGCGTTGTCGTCCGCGCCGTTGTGCACCGCGCCGGTGCTGTCGGGGTCGAGCGCGAAGGCGCCGCCGAGCCCCAGATGGTCATAGTGCGCGCCGACGACCACCGTCTCACCCTTCAGGTTTGGATCAGTCCCGCGCAGCACGCCGATCACGTTCCGGCCCCGGGCGCCGCCCACCGGCGCATGGCGGGCGGCCGGAGCGTCAGGCGACACGACGAAATCCTGGAACCAGCCGTCCGAGGCCGGGGCCAACCCCACCTCGGCGAAGCGGCGGGCGACGTAGGCGGCTGCGGAATCGGCGCCGGGCGTGCCGGTGAGCCGCCCTTCGAGGCGGTCGTCGGAGAGGTAGCGAACGTCGGCGAGGAGCCGGTCGGTGGAATTCTGGGCAGCGGCCGGGCTGCTGATCAGCACGGCAAACAGGGTCCACATGGGCGGGCGCATGCAGCTGAATCTAACTGTCTCGCGATCCGACCTTTCTCACCCCACGGCGGTGGAACGCCTCCACGCCAGCGGCCAGCGCCAGCCAGACGCACACGAACCCGAACGCGTAGGCCGTGGTGCGTGGGAGGACGAGAAAGAGGGTCCCCAGGGTCACGAGGATCAGGCTGAGAGGCCCGTAGACCGACCGGCGAGCCGCGCTGATCAGCGTCCGCGCGGCCACCGCCGCCCGCCCTCGAAACTGGCGCGGTGCACGGGACGGACCCGAGGGAACCGGGCCGGAGCGTCGGCGCTTGAGATCGGTGGGGAGCACATGTTGCAGCCGTCCTCGGCCCCGGACCCGCCGCTCCACCTCCAGGCTCTGGTCGAGGTCGCGCCGGAACAGCGATTCCATCTCGTGCGCAAAGGCCACATCCTCGATCAGCACGTCCACCTCGTAGTTGCCCAACAGGCTCGACGCATTGAGGTTGCTGGTTCCTATCCTGGCCCACCGGCCGTCCGCGACCATGGTCTTCGCGTGGAGCATCGGGCCGTCCCATTCGTAGATCCTGATGCCGGCGCGGAGCAGTCGGCGGTAGCCGATGCGGGTGAGGTTCCGCACCACGGCGATATCGCTGGTGCCCGGCACCAGGAGCCGGATGTCGGCGCCGTCCTGCGCCGCGTCCACCAGCGCCTGGAACAGGCGGGGCGGGGGCACCAGATAGGCATCGGTGATCCAGAGCCGCTCCACGCTTCCCGCGGTGAGATACTCCAGCGTGCGATACGCCCGTTCCCGCCCCGGCTCACCGATCACAACCCGCACTTCCGCATTCCCCGCCGCCGGCACCGCGGGCCGATGCTCCGATACCGGAAGCACGCCGCCGCTCGCGCGCCAGGTGGCTTCGAACGCGGCGTCGAGCGCGGTGGCCGCGGGCCCCGCGATCTCGACGCCGGTGTCGCGCCACGGGGCGAGCCCCCGGGCTGCGTCACCGAGCCACTCGTCCCCGATACACTGGCCGCCGGTGATGGCGCGAGCGCCGTCGGTCACCAGCAGCTTGCGGTGATTGCGGGTGAGATTGGCGAACACTTGAAGGACGTGGGGCGGATTGAAGCAGCGGACCTGGACACCGGCTTTCCGGAGATCGCGCCAGTAACGCCGTGAGGTGTTGAAGCAGCCGAGCCAGTCGTAGAGCACCCGCACGGCCACACCCTCGCGCGCCCTCGTGCTCAGCGCCTCCGCGAAACGCCGCCCGATGGCGTCGTCACGGATGATGTAGTTCTCGAGGTGGATCCACTCCGTGGCGTCGGCGATCTGCGCCAGCATCGACTCGTACGCCGCCTCGCCGTTGACCAGCAGTGCCACCCGGTTTCCCGGCACCGGCCGCGCCGCGGCGGCTCGGTTGATCGCGACATCGATCGGCCGGAGGGAGCGAGTCGGAGACGCCGCGGTCATGGAGCGCCGAGGCCGAACGTCCGCTCGTGCGGACGGAGCGCATCCAGCAGGAAGGAGATGTGCTCATCGAGCGGCACACCCAGTTCCTCCGCGCCCCGGTGGACGTCCTCGCGGCTCACCCCGCGCGCGAAGCCCTTGTCCTTCAGTTTCTTCTTCACGCTGGAAACTTCGAGTTCGGCGAGGCTCCGCGACGGGCGCACGAGGGCGCAGGCATGCAGGAAGCCGCACAGTTCGTCGACCCCAAACAACGCCACCGCGACCGGCGTATCGCGAGGAACGCCACTGTAGGTGGCGTGGCCCATGATGGCGCGCCCCAGCGGCTCGGGAAACCCCTGCGCAGTGAGAATGCGAACGCCCTCGGCGGGGTGCTCCTGGTCGGGCGCGTGTGTCTCGTTGGGAAACCGTTCGTAGTCGAAGTCGTGGAGCAGGCCCACCAGCCCCCACGCGTGGGGATCCTCCCCAGCCCGCTGGGCCATCGCGCGCATGGCGACCTCCACTGCGTACATGTGACGGCGAAGGGCTTCCGAACCGGTGTACTCCTGCATGATCGCCAGCGCCCGGTCCCGGGGCCAGGCGGAGAGATCGAGCGCCATGCGGGGTCAGTCCTCCTCGAAGCTGCTCGCGAGGCTGGCAGTGAGGGGCACGCGAAGGGCGGGTTCGCCATCGAGCACGATCTCAAACGCGTACTGTCCATCGGTCGGGAGCGGCACGTCGAACACCAGCACCGCTCCGGCCTCGACGTCGGTCACCCCCGCCGGTGGCTCTCCGAACTGAACGGTTCCGTCGCCGCCCAGCAGCTCCGCTCCGTGCTCGTCCACGAAACGGATCCTGATCGAGTGGCGGCCGATCTCGGTCCGCCGCCCGCGCACCCGCAGAACCAGGTGGGTGCGCGGATGCACGGCGGGGAACTCGCTCACCCAGACGTGCTGAAAGATGCCGAGTACCGAGAGCTTGCCCTGCTGGTCGATGAGCGCGTAGTCGGCGAGGACGGCGAAGTCGACTTGCAGCTCAGGTTACCCGGATGGAGGAGATCACGTCGTTGCGCTGGATCTGGCGCACCAGGTCGAGCCCGTCCGTCACCTGGCCGAACACGGTGTGCACGCCGTCGAGATGCGGCTGCGCACCGTGACAGATGAAGAACTGGCTGCCGCCGGTGTCCTTGCCGGCGTGGGCCATGGAGAGGGTGCCGGAAAGGTGTTTGTGAGTGTTGCGATGGGTCTCGCACTTGATCTTGTAGCCGGGGCCGCCGGTACCGACCCGGGGGTCGCTCGCATCGCGCGAGAGCGGGTCCCCGGCCTGGGCCATGAAGTTGGCGATAACGCGGTGGAAGCGGGTGCCGTCGTAGAACTCGCTGTTGGCGAGCTTCTCGAAGTTGGCGACGGTATTGGGGACCTCGGCGTCGAACAGCTCTGCCTTGAGCGTGCCCCTGGTGGTCTCGATGGTCGCGGTCTTGGTCACGGAGGGTTCAGGTGTAAGGGGTAACTAATCTAACGTCGCTCGATGTCGCGGACAGCGTTGCCCGCCAGGCATCCTCATTGTCCGCCGGCGCACTGCAGGACGTTCCCACACACGCGTATCCGGCTGGACCGGCGCTCCGACCGGCCATCGCCGCCAGCGCGGTCGGGAGCGGACTCGCGCCAAGCTCGTCCGGACTCAGCCGCTGGACCGTGCACCGTGGAGCGTATGCCGCGAGGGCGAGCCGATGCATCCGGTCGGTCACCTTGTCATCGCGCGGACCGACAACCACGAGGTGAGTCGGTGGGTTGAGTTGCCGGTCCAGGGCGATCAGGTAGGTGGCCGCGTGCAGGCCGAGCTCGGCTGCGCGGCCGGCGAAGGCGGTCAGCACCTCGGCCGCGCGGTCCCGCCAGACCTGGTTCCCGGTGAGCTCCGCCAACCGGCTGCACACCACCGCCGCCACCCCGTTGGCTGAGGGTGTGGGGGCGTCATCTACCGGTCTGAGGCGCGACTGCAGGAGTCCCTCCCCACCGCTTTCGCGGGCACGGTCGAAGAACCCTCCCGCGTCGGGATCGCGGTAGTCCCGGAAGACACGTTCCATCAGCGCCGTGGCCCATTCGAGCCAGGCTCTGTTCGCGGTGTCCTCATGCGCGTCCAGGGCGGCGGAGGCGGTCTGCACCTGATCCTCGAGCAGGCCACCCACCCCGTGCGGGGTGTGTGCCACGGTGTCGGGGTCGTCGTTCTCTCCCCTGATGCGCTCGAGAGTCCGGAGTGCGTGACCGCGGGCCCACGGATCGTCCAGCACCGCCCCCGCCCGCAGCATGGCCGCGGCCATCATCGCATTCCACCCGGTATAGCGGGTGTGATCCACGAATGGGGCCGTGCGCTCCGTGCGCCGGGCGCGCAGCTTGTCCTCTGCCGAGCGAAGCAGTGCTTCCGCCACGGGCAGTTCGTAGCCGAGGCGCGTCGCGGCCGCGGCGAGCGGAGTGGCGGCATAGAGCACGTTGCGCGAAGGGTCGTGCTGCATCTCGCCCGCCGTCCCGATGTCGTAATAAGCGCCGGCGACGTCCAGCTCCTCGGCCGTCAGCAGGGTCGCCGCCTCGTCGCGGGTCCAGGTGAAATAATCGCCGTCGTCGTGCAGGCCGACGTCGGCGTCCTGACTCGCGGCGTAACCGCCCTCGGCGTCGGCCAGCACTTCGCGCACCCAACGTACGATTCCGCGCGCGACGTCGGCATAGCGATCGATGCCCAGTGCCGCAAAGGCGTCGAGGTAGATCTGGAGCAGCTCGGAGTTGTCGTACGACATCTTTTCGAAGTGGGGCACGATCCACTCGGCGTCCACGCTATACCGATGGAAGCCGCCGCCCAGGTGGTCGTGGATGCCCCCGCCGGCCATCCCGTCCAGCGTGCGCTCGATCACCGTGCGGATCTCGGCGCGGCCGTCGTCGCGTAATCGGGCCAGGAGCAGCGCCAGCCCGGCTGGATGGGGGAACTTGGGGGATCGTCCGAAGCCGCCGTGGACCGGATCGAACATACGGAGCATCGTGTCCACCGCGCGGTCGAGGATCGCCGGCGACAGTTCACCGCCGCTGCCCTCGTCGAGACCTTCCTCCAATACCCGGCGAATGGCCAGCGCCTGTGCGCTTACCTGCCCCCGCCGCTCGCGCCAAGCCTCGAGTACGCTCTCGAGCACGGTCCGAAAGCCGGGCCGCCCGTACTTGCCGTCCGGCGGGAAGTAGGTGCCGCCGTAGAAAACCTCGCCCTCGGGGGTGAGGAACGCGGTCAGCGGCCAACCGCCCTGCTGGGTGAGCATCTGGACCGCGCGCTGGTACCGTGCGTCCACGTCGGGACGTTCGTCGCGATCCACCTTCACGCAGACGAAGTGCCGGTTCAGGAAGTCGGCGAGGCCCGGATCCTCGTACGACTCGCCGTCCATGACGTGGCACCAGTGGCACCACACCGCGCCGATGTCGAGCAGGACGGGCCGGTCTCCGGCCCGCGCCAACGCGAACGGCTCGGGTCCCCATGCATGCCAGTCGATCGGCTGGTGCGCGGCCGAGCGAAGATACGCGGATCCCGACGAAACCAGCCGGTTGTCCCGAGGATGCTGGTTCATGACCGCCGCGCCAGGATCATCATCGCCTGGCGGGGCCAGCGCACCCGGCCGCCGGCATCGCGGAACGTCTGGAAGAACTCGATCATCTCGGCATCGAGCCGAGCCCGCTGCTCACGGGTCAGGTCGGCGTAGGCGGCGGCGACGCGGCCCGTCGCGGTGCTGAGCGCCGCCCACGCCGCCTCCGGCGATGCCGCTTCGAAGGGGACCTCGAGTGGAACGGCCTTCACGGCCTCGAACACGGGCGCAAGCCACGCCTGGGCCTGCGCCGGGACGGCCCACAGAAAGGGGTCGTGCGCCGAGGGCGGGATCTCCAGGTGACGGAACGCGACCCGCTGGTACTCACCGATGGATCCGTCCGGCGGCCACGCGAGCAGTCCGATGCGGCCTCCGGGTCCGAGCACGCGAGCCGCCTCCCGCACAGCGAGCACTGGATCAGGGGCGAAGATGAGTCCGAAGCTGGAGATCACGACGTCGAACCACGCGGCGGCGAACGGCAGCGCGAGCGCGTTGGCCGCCGCGTACCGCAGGGCGGAGTCGCTGCCCGCCTCCGCTCGCGCAACGACAACCATGTTGGTCGCGTAGTCCACGCCGACCACGGCCCGCGCTCCGACCGCTCGGGCGGCCGCGGCGGCGGTGCCTGGCCCGCAGGCGACGTCGAGCACGCGGTCGCCGGGGCCAACGCCGAGCGCTTCACAGAGGCGCCGCGCGGCCGGGACAAAGTCCGGCGCTATCCTCCGGTGATACTCCCGCGCGACCCGGCTCCACGCGGCGGGCATGCCGATGAGCGACATGCAGGCAAGATAGCGGTGCGGCTATCGGCTATCGGTCGACGCCGACGAGCCCCCGATGTCGTTGGACACCGGAGGCTCGCTGCGCATCGGGACCGACCGATGGCCGACGACCGATCGGCGATAGCCTACTTGTGACTGAGCGAATACACGTACGCGGCGACCAGATTCACTTCGTCGTCGCTGATCTTCGAACCACCGCGAGGGGGCATCGGAATCCCGCTCTTCGACTGCTCCTTGGTGACGCCGCCCTTTATGTACTCCGCGATCTTGGGGTAGGTCCCGTCGCTGTGGATCCAGGTAGCGTCGGTCAGGTTGGTGGTCGGACCCAACATCCCCTGCGCGTTCTGACCATGACAGGCATAACAGTTCCCCGCGCCGGCGAAGATCGCCTTGCCTTTGTCCACCATTTCCTGCGTCACGCCGGCGGGAAGCTTGCCTTGCGCGTGCACCGATACGCTCGGCACGGCAATCCCCAGAAGGACGGGCAAGGCGAGGCGAATGCGGATGTCCATCGTAGCTCCTCTGCTGTTGCTGGACGCCGGCTGACTTGCGGCCCGTGCAGGCCGCGGCATCTGGTTGGCGGGAATGACTCTCTAGAATAAGCCGGTGTCGTACCCGGTCAACCAGGGGGCGTATAACGCAACTATCGGACCCGGTAACCAGGTCAGATAGGTAATTGCAAGATATTGTCACACATTGACTTGCGTATATCCAAAGAACCGGCGAAGCTGCTGGGTGTGTCCTCAGGCGTCTCTACTGGGGCGTGCCATCCGCCGGGGCGGACACCGGGGCCAGCGCGGTCGTCGTGGCTTTCTTCAGGAAGATCCCGGGGTCATAAGCGCTCCGTGGGTTCCAAAGCACCCAGGAAGCCAGCCCCAGATCGTTTACCGCTCGGATCTGCGCCCGCACCTCGGCTGGGGTGTAACGAGGTGAGCCCAGGGTGAACGCCTGGAGATAAGGCCGGATTTCCGCGGACTTGCCCAGCGTGCCCGAGCGCTTCAGCCCGTCCTCGAGCGCCCGGCGAACGATGCGATACGGCTCGCCGTTGGGGTGGCGGCTCTGGTACATGCCGCGGTAGTAGTGGCTCGGATAGACCATCGGCAGGACGACGTCGGCGCTGGCGATCAGATCCTCCCACTGCTGTCCGATTCCGAGATCGCCGGTGGCGGTCGTGGTGAGACCGAAGACGTCGATGGTGAACGGGACGCCGAGGCGCTTGGTCCGCTCGCGCAGAATCGCCAGGCCGCGGGCCACGCCCTGCCGCTTGGTTTCTCCCGAGTCACGGGCGGCAAAGACTGCCGACAGCATGCGGGAGGGGGGCTCGTCGGGAAAGCGGACGTAGTCGTACTGGACCTCGGCGAATCCGATGCGGACCGCCTCTTCCGCGAGCTGCGCCGCGTATACCCACACCGAGTCGTGGAAGGCATCCACCCAGGCGAAGTCGAGCCGGTCCCGCCAGAGCCCGCCGTTCACGTGGCGCACGGCCCACTCCGGCTTCCGCAGCGCCAGGAGGGGGTCCTTGGCAACGACGATTCGTGCGATGGCGTGAATTCCACGTGCCTGGAGGGTCCGCAGGCGCTCTTCCGTATCGCGGGCTCGGCGCTGGTCGTTCCCGCCAATGGCGATCGCCGTGGGCACGGACGAGCGATAGGTGAGATAGCCCGTGTCGTCTTTCACGTCGATGACGAACGAATTGATCTCAGTTGTGTCGGCGAGGCGCAGGAGATCATACAGGCGCGACCCGCCGAACGCCCAGGCGTTCACGTATATCGCCCGAATCTCTTTGGGGGGTTGTACCAGCGGCGGCGCGGGCCAGCGGGTTGGCTCCGCCGCCGAGGCGGGAAGCGAACGCATCGGCAATCGTCCGAGTTCGTCGCCCCATCGGCTGGCCGACGCTTCCGTCTGAGCGTGCGCCGGCAGGGCGAGAATCGCCGCGGTGATCGTGCAGAAGGCGGATCGGAACATCCATGCCCCCGGAGCGGAGGTCCGGGTCGTCGGCGCGCGCTAACGCCAGGTGTCATAATTACTTGACGCCGGACCGACGACCGCGTGCTGGATCAGGATGTCCGCTACAGAGGCAAATCAGGGGCCGGAGGGGAGTGGCTTGATCTCGATACGACGGTTGGTGGCGCGGCCGGTGGCCGTAGTGTCGCCGGTGACCGGCGCGGAAGCGCCGTAGAACCGGGGCACGAGGCGCTGGGGGCGAACGCCTTTGCCGATCAGGTACGAACGCACCGCCTCGATTCGGAGATTGGCGAGCTGCCGGCTGTCGGTCTCGGAGCGGGATGCGGCGGTGTGGGCGCCGATCTCAATCCGCTGCGGGGGGGCCGCGACGAGCGCCGCCGCGACGGAGTCCAGAATGGGGA
>Ga0247829_10001515_pt1 | contig 10673 bp, 11 predicted proteins | sample 12C_Control_Day4_FD_207765 | JGI IMG/M metagenome (GOLD analysis project Ga0247829, IMG submission 207765) | Soil microbial communities from agricultural site in Penn Yan, New York, United States - 12C_Control_Day4 | ecosystem: Environmental > Terrestrial > Soil > Agricultural land | place... | reverse complement strand
ATCTGATGCCGATTCCCGTGCTCGACGGCGGCCACATCCTGATCCTCGCGCTCGAGGGTGTGTCGCGGCGCGACTTCTCCATGAAGGTCAAAGAGAAGATGCTGATGGTCGGCTTCGTGCTGCTCCTGACGTTGATGGTCACGGTGATCTACAACGATCTCACGCGACTCGAGTGGCTCCACAAGCTGAATCCATTCGGAAATTAGTTCCTTGCGCCTGATCGCTGCGATCCTCGCGTGCGCGCTGTCCATCGCCGCTCCCGTTGTCTCTCAGGACAGGCTTCCCGATCCCGTCGCGACGTTTTCCATTCTCGGCTACGACCCGCAGACCGGTGAGGTGGGCGGAGCCGTGCAATCACGCGTGTTCGCCGTCGGCAACGGCGTGCTCTGGGCCGAGGCTGACGTCGGCATCGTTACCACGCAAGCCATCGTCGACGTCAGTTACGGGCCGAAGGGGCTTGCGCTGCTTCGTGCTGGCATGACGCCGCAGGCCATCGTGCGTGCGCTGCTCGACAGCGATCCGGATCCAGGCTATCGGGGTCAGCCCTGGCCGAAGGGCGGACGCCAGTTCGCCGTCATGGATGCGAAAGGGAACTACGCCGTGCATACCGGCCCGGAGGCGACAGCCTGGGCGGGGCACAAGACAGGGAAGTTCTGCACCGCGCAGGGGAACATCCTCGCGGGCGAGGCAGTCGTCAACGACATGGTGGCGGCGTTTGAGGCCACCGAGGGGCATCTGTCGCTCCGGCTGATGGCGGCACTCGACGCGGGGCAGAAAGCCGGCGGTGACAAACGCGGCATGCAGTCGGCCGCGATGCTCATCGTCAAGAAGAACGGCGGCGTGTGGTTGAACAACGACACCGTGCTGCGGCTCCAGGTGGACGAAGCCTCGGCCTCGGATCCGTTGAAAGAGCTGCGGCGTCTGGTGGAGTACTGGAATACAAGACAGCGTCCCCGGCGCTGACCCCTCGGTGCCTCCGCCTTCTTCTGCGTCCTCGCCCTTAAGCAAATTTGGCGTCGTAGTCGTCCATCGCGGCGCGGACGACTTTCAGCGCGTGATTGCGACCGTAGATGGACGTGATCCTTGCGACAGCGCGTTCTCCGGGGACGAGCTTGTAGGTGAGGAAATAGTGCTGCAGGCGTTCGACGAGAACCGACGGCACGTCGGTGATGTCGCGCGCGGCGCCCCACATGTAATCCCCGTCGAGCACGCTGATCAGTTTGTCGTCGGCCTCTCCGCGATCGATCATCTGCAGGCCGCCGATGACCCGGGAGCGGATGATGACCTCGTTCCGCGCGATCGGCCGTTCGCTGAGGACGCAGATGTCGACCGGATCACCGTCCCCGCGCTTCGATGCGGGCGCGAGTCTCGCGACGCGGTCGCCGCAATACGTTCGCGGAACGAATCCATAAAGAGCGGGATGTTGAGCCGACGAGCGCAGCGGACGATCGACACGCAGATAGCCGGAGACCTTGTCGATCTCGTACTTCATCATGTCGAAGGGCGTGATCTCGATGTACGCGTTGAGCACTTCAGGAGGCTCCGGCCCTACTTCGAGCCCATGCCACGGATGCGGACGAAAATGGCTGATCGCATGCGCCGTTCGCGCGGGTTCACTGGCGTGCTGACGTTTCAACTTTTTCATCACTGATCCGATTATCTCGCGCCAGGCGACTCAGCCCCTGACATTACGCACTTAGCACCAGCACCAGCACCAGCACCAGCACCAGCACCAGCACCAGCACCAGCACCAGCACCAGCACCAGCACGAGCACCAGCACCGAGCACCGAGCACCGAGCACCCAGCACGGAGCACCCCCACCGGTACAATCACCCCGACATGCTTCCCGCGCTGAGCGACCTGCGCCACGAGTTCCGCCCGATGTTCCGACTCGCGCTGCCGGTCGTGATCGCCGAGATGGGCTGGATGACGATGGGAATGGTGGACACGCTGATGGTGGGGCGCATCAGTCCCGAAGCCATCGGCGCGGTCGGCCTGGGCTCGTCGATCTTCATGGGCGTCTGCATTTTCGCGATGGGCCTGATGCTCGGGCTGGACACGCTCGTATCGCAGGCCTTCGGCGCCAGGAACGTCGACGCATGTCATCGCTGGCTGGTCCACGGCGTCGCTCTCGCGATTGCCCTGAGCATTCCTGTCACCGGAGGCTTGTTGTGGATTGCGAGCGGCCTGGATACGTGGGGCATCGACCCTGGTGTTCATGTGCTCGCGGCTCCGTACGTCGAGGTCGTCGCGTGGAGCGTTCTGCCGCTGCTGCTGTATTCGGCCTTCCGCCGATACCTGCAGGGCATGCATGTGGTGCGGCCGGTGACGGTCGCGCTCCTCGCCGCCAACGTTGTCAACGTGATCGTCAACTGGATCCTGATCTATGGAAAACTTGGCGCGCCGAAAATGGGCGTTTCCGGTGCGGCCTGGGCGACAGTGCTGTCGCGCATCGCGATGGCCGCGTTTCTTTTCGCCACGATTCTCTACCGCGAACGCGGCGCGACGGCGAGTGTCTTCGGATCGCTGAAGCTCGAGGCCGCGTGGTTCGGCCGTCTGCTGCGGCTCGGTGTTCCCGCCGCATCGCAGGTGACGCTCGAGGTGGGCGCTTTTGCCGCCGCCACTGCGCTCGCAGGTCGGCTTGCGCCAGCCGCGCTTGCGGCGCATCAGATCGCGATCAACTACGCCGCGCTCACGTTCATGGTGCCGCTCGGGATCTCGTCGGCCGGCGCTGTCCGCGTCGGTCACGCAGTGGGGCGTGGCGATGCGCCGGGAGCGGCGCGCGCCGGCTGGACGGCGCTCTTGTTCGGCGTCATCTTCATGTCGTCGGCGGCAGCTCTGTTTCTCGTCATACCGCGGCTGTTGTTGCACGCGTTCACGGCGGACGAGCGCGTTCTCGATGTGGGGGTCACGCTGCTGTTCATCGCTGCCGTATTCCAGTTGTTCGACGGTCTCCAGGGAGTGGCGACTGGTGCATTGCGCGGTCTCGGCGATACACGTACACCGATGCTCTGGAACCTCGCAGGACACTGGTTCATCGGCCTGCCGCTCGGCTACACGTTGTGCTTCGTGCTCGACACTGGCGTAGTGGGACTGTGGTGGGGACTCTCGATCGGGCTCATCATCTGCGGTGTGGCCCTGTCGATCGTCTGGACGCATCGCGTCCATCAGCTCGAGCGTGCGCTCGGCGTCCTGCCACGCGCTGAATCACGCCCCATCTAGAGCCGGGCTGCGGCGCGGTCGGGCATCGTGATTGCTCATTCATCCGTCAAGGAGCGAACTCAATGCCCGAAGAAAAAGATCCGCCGCGTCCGCATGGCGACAAGCTGCAGGGCTCCTCGAAGCCCGAACACAATACCCGCGATGAGAATCAGGCGCAGGTCCAGAGTGACGCAACGCCCGATGCAGGCCAACCGGGTCGAGAGGAGTCCGACAGGGACCACGGCCGCGGCTCAACGGCGAACGGTGTGCCGGCGTTCGATGAGGACGACGGGACCCTGAGGAAGAGGCAGTATCGCGACGGGGCTGATCTGGTAAGCGGCTTGGATTGACGGCTTTCTATCTGCGCGCGTAGCGCGCGTCCACGTAATTGTCGATGAGCTCGCGAAACGCAACCGCGAGCTCATCGTACGTGCCGCGCAGCGTGGTGTGGTGCGCGCCGTCAATGAAGACGGGGCAGTTGGGAGCCTCACCGGTCCCCGGCAGGCTGATGCCGATGTTGGCCGCTTTCGATTCGCCGGGACCGTTCACGACGCAGCCCATCACGGCGAGCGTCATCGTTTCGACTCCTTCGTAGCGCGTCTTCCACTCGGGCATGCGCTCGCGGATGTACGCCTGCGTCCGTTCAGCGAGCTCCTGGAACGTGCTGCTGGTGGTTCGTCCACAGCCCGGGCAGGCGGTGACGCTCGGTGAGAACGATCGCAGGCCGAGCGCCTGCAGCAGCTCGCACGCCGCGTAGACTTCCTCCCGGCGATCGCCGCCGGGACGCGGAGTCAGCGACACGCGGATCGTGTCGCCGATCCCTTCGTTGAGCAGGATCCCCATCGCTGACGCCGACCATACGAGACCCTTGGTGCCCATGCCCGCCTCGGTGAGTCCGAGATGCAGCGGCTGGTCGGTCTGTCTCCCCAGGTCCCGATAAACGGCGATCAGATCCCGCGGGCGCGACGTCTTGCACGAGATGATGATCTGGTCCTTGCGCAGCCCTGATTCCAGCGCCAGTTCCGTCGACTGAACCGCGGAGAGCACCATGCATTCGTTGATGATGTCCTCGGAGCTCTTGCCGAGATCGCGGTCGGTGTTCTCCTGCATCTTCGCGACGACGAGTTCCTGGTTGAGCGAACCGCCGTTGACACCGATGCGAACCGGCTTCGCGTTCTCGACCGCCACTTTACAGATCGTGGAGAACTGTTCATCGCGCCGGCGCCCGGTTCCCACGTTGCCCGGGTTGATGCGGTACTTATCGAGGGCCTTGGCGCATTCGGGATAACGGGTGAGGAGCAGATGTCCGTTGTAGTGAAAGTCTCCGATCAGCGGCGCTGTGACGCCCGCAGCGAGCATGCGCTGCTTGATCTCGGGCACTGCCGCCGCGGCTTCGGGCAGGTTGACGGTGACGCGCACCATCTCGGATCCCGCCTCCGCCAGCTCGATGACCTGCTGCGCGGTCGCCGCCGCGTCCGCCGTGTCCGTCATCGTCATCGACTGCACGACGACCGGCGCGCCTCCGCCGACCTGGACGGACCCGACGCGGACGCCGGTCGTCCGGTGAACCTTCAGAATGGCCATGTATTCCTTCAATTCTACCAGCGAGATTCAGTTACCATCGGATGAGTTGGTAAGGCGCGCGTCTTGCACAGCTCGTCGTAGCAGTCGTTGAAAGGGGCGAAATGGAAAGAGTGAAAAGTTTCAGTCAACTGGCACGCACCATCGTGATTGCGACGCTGTTGTTCCTGCCGGCATCGGCAAGCGCTCAGACGATTACCACCAGTGACATCCAGCGTCTGCAGGACGACGTCTATCAGGCATCGTCAGATCTGTCGCGGCTGCGCAGCACGAGTCCGGAGCTCGCTTCGAGGCTGCAGCCGCAGCTCGACGACCTGCGCGACGAGGTGACGTACCTCAAGGTCAAGATGCGGAAGGAAGGCTCGGTGCAGCGTTCTGAGTACACCGACGTCCGCAATCGGCTGCAGGACCTCAGGGCGGAGGCGCGCGGCGAGGCTCGCGCCGACTCCGCAGATCGGCAAGGGGCGTGGAAAGGCGGTACGAGCGGAGCCACCACCAGCGGCACCACCACCGGCGCGGCCGGCGGAGTGTCCGGCGGCGTGAGCGGCGACGATCGTAATACCCGTCCGCAATCGAGCGAGAGCGTGATTCCCGTTGGCCATGAGATCGACGTCCGCATTCAGAGCCAGCTCAGTTCCGACACCGCGCAGGTGGAGGATCGTTTCGAGGCGACGACCGTCGCAGATCTCTATCGGGGCAACGAGGTGCTGATTCCGGCGGGTTCCGTGCTGCGCGGCATCGTGCGCACGGTTCAGCGGGCGAGCCGAACCGATCGCAAGGGAGAGCTCACCGTGTCGTTCGATCAGATGACGATTCGAGGCCGGACGTACCCGATGCGAGCCACGGTGACGAAAGCGATCGAAAGCGAAGGCGTCAAGGGCGAAGTCGGCCGCATCGGCGCGGGTGCCGGCGTCGGCGCGATCATCGGCGGCATCCTCGGGGGTGTGAAGGGAGCGCTCATCGGCGTCCTCGTCGGCGGGGGTGGCACGATGGTGGCCACCGAGGGCAAGGACGTCACGCTCGAACCCGGAACGATCCTGCGCGTCAGGCTCGACCAGCCGCCGGCTGTTAGATAGTCATTTCTTGGAGTGCCGCACGCGCCGCGCGCAGCGTCAGCTGCACGTGGCGCGTGGTGTGCGCTCCCGACAGCATCCACGCTTCGAACTGCGACGGGGGAAGATAGATACCGCGCGCGAGCATCTCGCGATGGAACGCGGCGTAGCGTCCCGTGTCGGCGCTGAGCGCCGACTGGAAATCCCTGACCGGACGCTCAGTGAAGAAGGGCGTCAGCAGCGATCCGAACGCATTCACCTGAATCGGCACGCCCGCGTCGCGTGCGGCGTCCGCAAGACCTGCCGCTAGCGTCGCCGCCAGCCGTGCCAGATGGCGATAGAGCCGTGCCGAGAGATTCTCGAGCGACCAGAGCCCCGCGGTCATCGCGAGCGGATTCCCTGACAGCGTTCCTGCCTGGTAAACCGGGCCCGCCGGTGCGACGAGCTCCATCAGCTTCGCGCGGCCGCCATATGCCCCCACCGGAAGGCCGCCCCCGATGATCTTGCCGAGGACGGTCAGGTCCGGTGTCACGCCGAGTACCTTCTGCGCTCCCCCGGTCGATACACGAAATCCCGAGATCACCTCGTCGAAGATGAGCACGATTCCTTCGCGATCGCAGATCGCGCGGAGCCCTTCGAGAAACCCCTCGCGAGGAGGAATCACTCCCATGTTTCCGGCGATCGGTTCGACGATGATCGCCGCGATCGTGCCGCGGTGCTGTTCGATCACCGGTTCAATGGACGCGAGGTCGTTGTAGCGCGCGAGCAGCGTATTCGCGGCAGCAGCGGCGGGCACGCCGGGGCTTGTTGGAACCCCAAGGGTCATTGCGCCGGAGCCGGCCTGCACGAGGAACGCGTCGGCGTGCCCGTGATAGCAGCCTTCGAACTTGATGATGCGATCCCGATTCGTGGCGGCTCGCGCGACGCGGACGGCGCTCATCGCCGCTTCCGTTCCGGAGCTGACGAAGCGCACGCGCTCCATGGACGGCATCAGCATGGCGACGCGTTGCGCGAGCCTGGTTTCCATCTCTGTCGGCGCCCCGAAGCTGGTGCCGCGCGCAGCCGCGCGTGAGAGCTCGCGCACGAGGCCCCTCGGCGCATGACCGTGAATCAAGGGTCCCCAGGACATCACGTAGTCGATGTACCTGTTGCCGTCGGCGTCCTCGATGCGGGCGCCGCGTCCACGTTCGATGAAGATCGGCGTGGCGCCGACCGACTTGAATGCGCGGACGGGGCTGTTGACGCCCCCGGAGAGTATGCGAGATGCCGCCGTGAAGAGACGTTCGGACGTGGCGTATCGCGACCGGGCCATCTCGCGACGATAGCACGGCCCTCGTATGGCCGACCGAGCGGAGGCACGCGCTGCCGCGGTCAGCGGGCCGGGCTGCGGGGTGCGGCGACGGCATGTGTGGTCATATAATTGTGGTTATGGCAAAGCGCCGGGTCGATCCACCGCGACGGAAACTGCGCGCCCGGGCACTCGGCACCGTCCGGCCGGTTGCGGCGGCCGTGTTCAAGGCGAAGTGCCTGGAATTGATGGATCGTGTGCGGGAAACCGGCCAGGAATACGTCGTGACCAAGCACGGTGAGCCGGTGGCAAAGCTCGTCCCCTACACCGAGCGCGCGCGGAGTTCGCTTTTCGGATCGATGAAGGGAACGGTGCTGGCGTTCGAGCGGCCGTTCGATCCAATTGATGGCGAGTGGGACGTCAATCGAGATTGAGGCGTGGTCGTACTCGACACGCACGCCTGGATCTGGACCGTTGAAGGCGACGCACGGCGGATTGGCCGCCGCTCGCGACAACTGATCGCCGGGGCTGAAGCGCGCGAAGCCGTGCGCATCTCTGTCGCTACTGTCTTCGAGATCGTTGCGCTGCACGCGGCCGGACGGCTGCGCCTGGCGAAGCCCCCCGAACAGTGGGTCGACGCGTCGCTCGATCTGCCCGGCGTACGTCTCGCGGAACTGACACGCACCGTCGCGATGGATGCGGGCTTCATTCCGCGAACGGCGCTGGCGGATCCGCTGGATCGGCTCATCGTCGCGACCGCCCGTCAGCTTGGCGCCACTCTGCTTTCGGCCGACGCGGCCATCCTCGAGTACGCGGCGCAGAGTCGGAACGTGCGCGTGCAGGACCTGGCGCGGTAGCCTCTGTACAGCCCGCCGCCCGCACGTACATTACGGCTGTCCAAATACCTGCGCTACGTCGACGCGGCTGTTTGGTTGTGTAATTTCGGAAACGCTGCTCGTCCTTGATGATGGTGGAGACTATTTGGCAGTGCGTCCAGCTGCTCTCACTCTCGTGGCCAGCGACCTAGCGACCGCGATCGTCCTCTGTGTGTGCGCTGCAGCGTACGTTCCGACGGCTCACGCACAGAAACTGCGCTCTGGTGTCGACCTGACCCGCGTGGTTGTCTCAGTGTTGGACCAGAAGCGCCTGCCCGTGAAGGGCCTCACCGAGGCCGACTTTACCATCCGCGTCGACGGGCAGGTGAGAAAGATCGTCGTCTGCGACAGGCTGGATACCGACGCTGGAAGAGCGGTGTCCGTGCCTGCAGTCGCGAGCTCAAATGGTGATCGCTCGGCGCCACGCGATCTGCCGCGTGTCTTGGCATTGGTGATCGACGACGCAATGATGGATATGGATGATCTTTGGGCTGTTGAGAAGGTGCGCGAGATCTCCAGAACCGTGATTCGCAATTTGGCACCCACTGATCTCGCGTCGGTTACCTTCACGACTTCTGGCCGACGACTGGAGCTCACGAACAACGTCTCTGAACTTTCAAAGGCGGTGGAGCAGTTCAAGCCGGGTGGTCCCCTCGGGTCCCTGGGACCCGTTTACGCGCTCCGTACACTTCAAAACGCTGTCGATGGCTTGCGCGAGTTCACCGATCAACGCAGGATGCTCTTCTACATCGGCGCCGGGATAAGGGTCAATCATGCTGCGGTTTCAGGACCTTCAGCGATTGGCGTTCCAGGCGATTCACGCGCGCTCGAAGCCGAGAAGCACGCGCTGTTGCAGCAGATCGTTACGGCCGCGTCGACTGCAGCAATCCCGATCTATGCGATAGATCCGTACGGTCTGGCCGTGTCAAGTGCAGGCGGGGATCCGCGAAAGCTGCAGCGGGACTTCATGCAGACGTTGGCCGCTAACTCGGGAGGGATGGCGATCGTCAATACAAATGAGTTTGGCACGGCGCTTCAGCATATTGCTCTAGAGAATACCTACCATTACCTGCTTGCGTACGAGACGCTGCCACGAGACTTGACAAAAAAGAGCTTGAGACTGGAAGTGGAGACGCGCCGCAAGGATGTTCTTCTGCGCACACCAAAATGGATACGCCCCGGCGGCGTCAAACCGTAGCCATTTCCTTGGCAGACCAGTAGCAGCGTCGCGCCGCGGCCCTTTGTATCCTCCCGCTCGTTGATACTGAGCGTGTGGCCGTGTGGTTGCGCGATCTGCCAAATCAGTGGATCCGATGGGCTTCGACGTGAAGAACGGCATGGACAGCAGACCCGCGACGGGCGGTGAAGATCCGTTCGGATCTCGAATAGCGCGACAGTTTCCGGGAGGCCATTCCGCGACGATAACACGCCCTTCCTTCCGACACGTGCTGAGTGCTCTGTGCTGCGTGCTCGGTTCCGGTGCGCAGGAGCTTCTGTTTTTACTGGGTGATTGGTGCTGAATCACGAAGCGTCGCGTCCGCTACGAGCGCTGTCGTTCGGGGAGTTATCCGCTCCGTTGCACCGTTGCAATTGGATTACAGGAGGACACGAGAATAGGAGACGTTGAAATAAAAACCGGACTCCTGTCCTCCTGATCTTCTGTTCGCCCCTCGACGCCGCGCGGAGCGGCAACGCGCTAGCGCGCTGTGGGCAGTAGGAACGAGCTCCGGACGCTTGATTCGCTGTCAGCGCATCGCGCGGTCGATTCGCTGCATCGCCTCAGCGAAGTCGGCGTTTTCGAGCACGGCGAAGCCGCCCGTCGGTTCAGAGAGAGCACGCAGGCTGTTCAGCATCTCGGCGCGATACTGTGTCCATAGTCCCTCCTCACCGCCGACGTCGGTGCGGGCGAACCGCGAAGGCCCAGCGGATTCAAAGCGAGCACGCTGACGTGGGATCGCACTGCGGTGCTTGCGAGCCGCGCTACCCACACATTCGCAGGGTCGAGATGATAGCCATTCAGTTCCGTTGCAATCGAGGTGAGCAGGTTCCTGAGGTAGCCGGTATCCCGAAAGTCGATGTGAAGATCGTCGACGAAGATAAACCACGTGACCGCGCCCTCGATGGCCGCACCGCCGCGTGACGGCGCGAGGCAGCCAATAGCCACGGTAATGGCGAACACCAACAGTCTGACGGCTCTCAGATCGACCACGCAGTTTTGACGGACGAAATCGGCCTTCGGTCGTTCCTGCCCATGAACTCGGGAGTACTACTTGCAACCCGACGGATTTTCTGTGTTTCGTCTGTGTTCCTGCTGTGTTTCCTCGGCGCTGGTCTGTGTTTCTTCCGCGGTGCGTCTGTTTCTTCTGTGATGCGTCTGTGTTTCTTTTGTGGCTCAGAGGGGCAACCGCAGGGTCGCCCGACACCCCTTCTTATCGTGGCGATTCTCGAGGCTGAGCGTGCCTCCGTGTGCCTCCGCGATCTGGCGGCTCAGTGCGAGGCCGATGCCGGATCCCGTCGGCTTCGTCGTGAAGAACGGCACGAACAGGTTGGCCGTATCCGGGAGGCCCGGTCCTTCGTCGTCGATCATCACCTGCAGCGCGCCGTCGATCTGCTTCCAGTCGATCGACACCGTTCCACCGGCGCCTGCCTCGATGGTCGCGTCCACGGCGTTGCGG
>Ga0247829_10001511_pt1 | contig 10677 bp, 7 predicted proteins | sample 12C_Control_Day4_FD_207765 | JGI IMG/M metagenome (GOLD analysis project Ga0247829, IMG submission 207765) | Soil microbial communities from agricultural site in Penn Yan, New York, United States - 12C_Control_Day4 | ecosystem: Environmental > Terrestrial > Soil > Agricultural land | place: USA... | reverse complement strand
TGACGATGGAGGATCGGAGCGCACAGCGACGCCGTCGGGCACGCGTTCGTCGCTTCGTCTCGAATGCCGCCGCCGATCTGGCGGATCGGACCCGCTGGCCCGATCTATCGGAAGTGGATCGTGTATTAGAGGCGTGGCGCCTGAGCGAGGAACAGTGGGCGCTTCGGGAGCGGAGCGCGAGTGAACCAGGACTTTCTCGATCTGTTACACGCCTTTTCCGCCGCTGACGTGCGCTTCATGATCGTCGGCGCCTATGCCCTCGCGATGCATGGGCATCCACGCGCGACCGGCGATCTCGACCTCTGGGTCGAGCCAACGCCCGACAACGCCACCAGAATCGTCGCCGCGCTGGAGCGGTTTGGGGCACCGCTGTCCGGGATCAGCCCGGAGGACTTCGCAAAACCCGGAACGGTGTTCCAGATTGGTCTGCCCCCTCGCCGGATCGGTATCCTCACCGACCTCACTGGGATCACCTTCGGGACCGCGTGGCCTGACCGTGTGCGGCGGCCGTTCGGCGATGTGGACGTCGACTTCATCGGACGCGAGGCCTTCCTGAAGAACAAACGAGCGACGGGTCGGCCGCAGGACCTCGCCGACGCCGCCATCCTCGACGGGATGGGCTAGCAGTCGGTCCTCCAGCACCACGAATTAATCAGGCCCGCAGATCGGCCAGAAGTCGCGCGCCAGCATCCGCGTCGTGCTCACTGGTTCGAGGAGCTGAAGGCGAAGTTCCCCCGCTGAGATCTTCGGACGATCTACTTCTGAATCTTGACTTCGTTGAGTCTGACCGGCTCGCTGGCGTAGTTCTCCAGCACCATCTGATTTTTCTTTTTGTCAAATTCGATCTTCGTGGCGACGGCCATCTTTCCGACGCCCTTGCCCTCGTTGTCGAGTCGAATCTCGATCAGGCTGAACGGATAGTCGATTGTTCGCGGCTGTTCGCGCGCCTCCCAGGCGCCGATGTAACGATCCGTCGCGATGCCGATGCGCAGCCCACCGTCCTCGCCTGGTGTTGCGAATGCATAGTGGAGTACCCAGCCGAGCCGGGCGTTGTGAGGATCCGGGCCGGTCCAGCCCGGGATCGAAATCTTGCCGTGATCGGGCATCTTCTGCAGGGCGCTGAGCAGAGCATTCTGCCCCTTCTCGACGGCGATCGAAATGAGTCGCTCGCGCTCCTCGGGTGTGGACCATCGTGTGATGCGAATATCCATCACAGCGGTGTTCCTGCCACGCTGCGCCGTGCTCATGTTGATCGCGAACGCGGACAGGCGCAGCGGAGGTGGCGGAACCCCAGGCTGGTGCTCGTTCGGCGAAGCGAGAGGTGCCCCTCTCGAAACCGCGACAGCCAGAGCCAGCGAAACGGTCACCGTAGCGAAGTAGATCCTCATAGACCCTCCTTATCCTTGCTTGAAGCCGAGGGTTTTATCGTTTGAGCTCTCCGGGTGCGCAATCAGATCTTCGCGTTCGCGCTCTCGCCGGATCAGAAACACATGGCGCTCGTCCGCGGCCGCGTCAGCTCGGACGTCGTCCTCATGTCGACGGCGAAGCCGCACTGACGCGGCCGACGCCCGGGTTCACTCACGACGGCCTGACGCGCGACGTTTGACACCCAGTTCCGCCAGCTTTGCGGCGACGGCGGTGCCGTGCTCGGATGGACTGACCTGACGATCCACGTACAGGATCCGGCCGTCATCGCCGATGTAGAACGTCCATCGAGTCGCCAGTGATTTGTCATCGCGCACGACGCCGTACGCTTTCGCCGCGACCCGCGATGGGTCGCTCAGGATCGGGTAATCCACTCCCAGCTCGCGCGCAAACTTTCTGTTGATGTCGGGCTCGTCGACGCTCGCGGCAAAATAAGCCACGTCGAAGGCTCGGATCGCGTCGCCGCTCTCACGGAGCGACTGGCATTGCGCGGTTCACCCCGCACTGAAGGCCCGTGCGAACCAGGCGATGACCACCGCGCGCTTGCCACGATAGTCCGACAGCCGGTAGGTTTTGCCGTCGGTGCCGGACAACTCGAAATCCGGTGCCGGTTCGCCCGCTTCGAGGCGAAGCTGCGGTGTCGCAACTGAAGATCCGGGCGGGATCACTGGCGCGACGAGGCTGACACCAAGCGCGAGAACAGCGAATCGCATCTGTGGCCTCTTTTTGCTCACGAAACCGAAGAGGTCCATGATTATATCCACGCAGCCATGAACATCGCCCCCGGTGCCCGAATTGGCTCGTACGAGGTGGCTGACCTGATCGGCGAAGGGGGCATGGGCACCGTCTATCGCGCGCGCGATTCACGACTGGACCGGGACGTCGCGCTCAAGGTCATTCGGCGGGATCTTGCCGTTGACGCAGATCGGGTGGCGCGGTTCGATCGCGAAGCGCGGCTGCTCGCCGCGCTGAACCACGCCAACATCGCCACCATCCACGGATTGGAATACGACGGCGCGACACGCATCCTCGTCCTCGAACTCGTTCAGGGCGATACGCTCGGCGAGCGGCTGCGTGCCGGGAAGCTGACCGTCACCGAGTCGCTTGCATACGGATTGCAGATGGCCGCGGGCATCGGCGCCGCCCACGACCAGGGGATCATCCATCGCGATCTGAAGCCGGCGAATATCAAGATCACGCCGTCAGGGACCGTCAAGATCCTGGACTTCGGTCTCGCCAAGGCGCTCGCGATCGATTCCGCGGCTCAGGCGATCGCGTTCTCGTCCACGCTGACGTCCGACGGCACGGCGCAAGGCGCCATCGTCGGAACGGCCGCCTACATGAGCCCGGAGCAGGCGCGCGGCAAGGAAGTGGACAAGCGCACCGACGTCTGGGCGTTTGGCTGCATCCTGTACGACATGCTCACAGGAAGAGCCGCATTCGGCGGCGACACGCTGTCGGACACGATCGCCGCGATCCTGACGCGCGATCCCGACTGGTCGCGGCTGCCAGATGACGTGCCCGCCTCCATCAAACGACTGTTGCGGCGCTGCCTGCAGAAGGACTCGAGCCGTCGCCTGCGCGACATCGGCGACGCGCGCCTCGAAATCGAGGACGCGCTCGGTTCGTCCAGCGACGAGGAGCAGCGTGCGCAGTCCGTCAGCGTGAACCTCGCGGCGCCAGCCGTTGCTCGGCGATCGGCCATGCGCGTACCACTCGTTGCCGCAGGACTGCTCGGCGCAGCGGTGATCGGCGCGGCGTCGTATGCCGCGCTGCGCCGCGACAATCCGCTGCCCCTGCGCGCAGCCCATTTCTCGATCGCACTGCCGGGGAACACGCGTCTCGATGGTCTGGACTTTCCGGCAGTCGCTCTCTCCCCGGCCGAAACGCATATCGCGTTTGTCGCCACGCGCGGCGGCTCGTCGCAGCTGTTCGTCCGTCCGCTCGCGTCGCTCGACGCACAACCGCTTGAGGGTACTGAACACGCCTTGAGCCCGTTCTTCTCTCCGGACGGCAATTGGATCGGGTTCTTCGCGTCGGGCAAGCTCAAAAAGATTCCGCTGGCCGGAGGGCCTGTCACCGAGATTGCCGATGCCGAGATCGGTTTCGGCGGAGTATGGGGGGTCGACAACAACATCATCTTCGCGCCGAGCAACGCCTCGCCGTTGATGCGTGTCAGTGCCGACGGTGGCACACCCGAGGCCATCACCACGCTCGACACGGCGAAAGGTGAATTCAGCCATCGCTGGCCGGACCTGCTGCCAGACGGCAAGACGGTTCTCTTCTCCGCAGGCACTTCGGGTAGTTGGAACGACGCGGACATCGTTCTACAGCGAATCGGCTCCGACGACCGTCAGACGATTGTCCGGGGCGGAAGCGCTCCACGATACGCGGCCTCGGGGCACGTGCTGTACGTTCGTGCGGGCATCCTGCACGCGCTGCCGTTCGATGCAGGAAGCCGGCGGGCAACCGGTAATGCGCTCGCCGACGTTGCGGAGATTCTGGGATCGATGGACGGCGCGGCGCAGATCAGCGTCTCGCGCGACAACACTCTTCTCTACGTCCCCGCATCCGCCAGCGCGTCGAAGCGCACCCTCACCTGGGTCGATCGCACCGGACGACTCCAGCCGCTCGCCGCGCCTCCACGGGCGTACTGCTGCCCGCGACTCTCGACCGACGATGCCACGATTGCCGTGGCCATCGCCGAGAATCCCGTCAACGTGTGGGCGTACGACATCGCGCGCAATCAGCTCGATCAGATGACGTTCGCGGGAGGCTCCTCGCCCGAGTGGGGCAGCGGACGCCGTCTCGTGTTCGCGGCAAACCGGGGCGGTCCGGCAGACCTCTTCTCGAAATCCCCGGATGGCGTCGAAGAACGGCTGACGAATGGACCGACACCGCGCGCGCCGCAGGACGTCATGCCCGATGGAGGCGTGCTCTTCGTCGCGAACGACGAGTCGGGTCGCGACATCGGCTTCGTCAGCCCCGATCGCACGGTGCACCAGCTGCTGGCCTCGTCGGCCAACGAATACGCGCCAGCCCTTTCGCCAGATGGCCGTTGGCTGGCTTACGTTTCCGATCGAACCGGGACTCCGGAAGTATTCGTCGCTCCCTTTGCGGATTTGTCCCGGGCGGTGCAGGTGTCGAAGGAAGGCGGATCCGAACCGGTGTGGCGACGCGACGGCGGCGAGCTCTATTTTCGCAATGGCGCCAGCATGATGGTGGCATCGATCCGAACGCAGCCGGCGCTCGCGGTGCAGTCCCCGCGGGAGCTCTTCAGAGGCATCTACGAGACAGGGCCGGCTGGACGACCGGCGTACGATGTCAGCCTCGACGGGGCGCGATTTCTGATGGTCCGTCCGCCTGACGTTACCCCCGCCGGTCGCGAGCTTCGCATGATCCTCGGATGGCGGCCGGCTGACGAGCGATCCAAATGACTGTCAGCGCCGTCGCCGTCAGTGGTTTCGCCCGCCGATTCCCTCCAGAATCCAGACGTCTGCTGTCGGGTTCAGCCGAGCGTACATGACTCGTTTGCCATCCGGCGAGACGCGCAGGGCGCGCACCGTGTCCCAGTACCCGGCGTAGTCGGGCGTTAACGGCCGGCGCCCGAGAGGATGCAACGTACGCTGCGCGCCCGTGGCCACGTCGATCGCAACCAGATCCATCATCCGCTTGTTTCGCTCGACGATGGCATAGACGAGTCGGCCATCAGGCGAGACGTCCCAGGACATGATCGGCTGCGCGGGAACGATCAGGCGCGACGTTCTGTCTTCGGTCGAAATCTGTGTCAATCCATCGGGGGCACGGTAGATCACGCTGCGGCCATCAGGCAGCCATTTCGCAGCTCCGTCCGTCATGGTCGTGGTATCGACGATGTTGTCCGCGATCGACGTCGGTGAGGTACCGCCGCTCGCCAGTGCCTTGAGTAGTTGGTGACTGCGCCGAAACATGATCCAGCGCCCGTCGGGCGACCATCGGGGCCCGTCGTCCGCGGCGTCGGCCACCGCGTCCGGAGTGAGCTGGACGGGACGGCTTCCGGCAATCGCCGTCACGTAGACGCGTGTTCCGCTCGGCGCGTAGCGCACGTAGGCGAGACTTCGCCCGTCTGGCGACACCGCTCCTTGAACGAGGAAGAGCGACGGTTCGCCGGGGAACGCGTCGGGAGTGACAATGCTTCGCGTGGCGCCATCACGAAACGATCGCTGCCAGATCTCGAAGCGGCCGGTCCTCTGCGTCGAGAACACCAGGCCGGATCCGTCGGGCATCCAGTCGCCCCAGCCGTCGTACTTGGCGCTGGCAATCAGCTGCCGCGTCACTCCGCTGGCGAGGTCGATCTCGAAGAGGTCCCAGTCGAGCGGCGTGCTGCTGAATGCGATCCGTGTGCCATCCGGCGAAACGGCAGGCATGGATTCCCACAGCGAAGAGGCGGTGAGACGGGTCACCGACCCGGCATCGACGTCTCCAATCCACAACGACTGATCGCCGCCGCGCGCATCCCGAAGCACCAGCAGCACGTGCCGATTGTCGGGCATCCAGTCGAACTCGTACAGGCTGACGACGCCCCCCTCCGCAGGAGCGAGGCGGATCGTGCGAGCGGCCCCTCCGCTCGAAGAGAGGGGGTTCGGCAACACGATCAAGTCAGCGCCGCCGGGTCTGAGCAGAGCGAGCGAACGGCCGTCGGCAGAGAAGCGAAGTCCTCGACTGGTTGGGTTGTACGTGCGGTCCCACTTCACGGGGGCCGTCATCACGTCACGCGTGGTGCGGTTTCGCAGATCCAGCGCGCGAATCACGTACGTTCCCTGTTCTGCCTGTGGCGACTCGCGTCGGAGGAAGACGACCGTGTTGTCATCGCGCGCGAGCGTGAATGCGGTTATACCCGACAGCAGCCGTTCCGGCGCGCCACCGGCAGCGCTGACCATCCAGAGTTCGCTCGAATCCGCCTGCAGCGATTGGGCAAGCGCCGGATTCATCTCGAAAAAGATCCTCGTTCCGGTCGCGTCCCATTGCGGATAGACGCAATCTCCTGGGAGGGCCGTCACGGCGGACGCCGCGGACTGATCGAGCCTGCGCGTGAAGATCTGGTAATACCCGTCGACCTCGCCGCTGAACGCCATGGTTTGCCCGTCGGGTGCCCACGCCGGCATTGACTGCACGCCGGCATCCACGGCGAAGGGCACGAAACGGTACGCGTTGATCGATGCCGGTGCTTCGCGCTGCCCTCGCACGAACATGCCGGCAGCGACGCCCGCAGCCAGCGCGAGCACGACCAGCGCGGGGCCCAACGCCCGCCGCATCGTTGTCGCCTGACGGGTCGGTGGCGCAATCGCACGGCCAATCTCCGATTGCCGCTCGCGGAGGTGGCGCAGGTCGCGGTACAGGTCGGCTGTCGACGCATAGCGTTCCGCGGGGTCTTTCGCGAGGCACCGCTCGATGATCCATTGGAGCTGCACCGGAAGGAGCGCGAGCGGCGCAAGATCGGCATCGTGCTCGATGATCGCCGACAGGGTCTGCACGCCGCTGTCGCGCGCGAACGCCTTGCGCCCTGTCGCCAGCTCGTAGAGGACGAGTCCGAACGAGAACTGATCCGATCGAGCGTCCGCGAGCAGTCCCTGTGCCTGCTCCGGGCTCATATAGGCGACGGTGCCGAGCAATGTTCCGGCGGACGTCACCGCGCGCGTTTCGCCGATCTCCGCGACGCCGTCCCCACGGGCAAGACCGAAATCGAGAATTTTCACGCGGCCGTCGCGCGTGATCAGCAGGTTGTCAGGCTTGATGTCACGGTGGACCACGCCGGCTTCGTGCGCGGCAGCGAGTCCGGCGGCAATCTGGGCGGCAACGTCCAGCAGCCTGCGTAGCGGAAGTGGGCCCTTCACCGGTTCGCCGTCGACGAGCTCGGTCACGATGTAGCGGAGACCGTCGGACTCCCCGACATCGAACAGCGCGAGGATGTTCGGGTGGCTGAGGCTCGCCACCGCTCGCGCCTCCCGCTCGAATCGGTCGCGAAAGGCGACATCCGCGGCCATGTGCGATGGGAGGATCTTGACCGCGACGTCGCGGCCGAGCCGTGTATCCCGCGCGCGATACACCTCACCCATTCCGCCGGCGCCGAGCGGCGCGACGATTTCGAACGGACCAAGGCGAGTCCCGCCGGTCAGGGGCACAGGGGTTACCGGATTATAGGGCGTAAAGCCACCCGCGCCACGCGTCGTTCGGGGGACCCGCCACGCGTTATGACCCTTTGACGACCGGCAGTTCCACGAAGCTCGCGCGGTAGACACGCTGCACGGCCTTGCGAAAGTCCTCCGGTTTTGCAAAAAAGATATTGGGCACGAATGTCTGCGGGTTGCGGTCGTAGAGCGGGAACCACGAGGACTGCACCTGGACCATGACGCGATGGCCGGGGAGGAACACGTGGTTCGCTGTCGGCAGGGCAAATTTGTAGGGCACGGGTGTATCCGGCTGAATCGCCTTCGGGCTCTCGAGGCTCTCGCGATAGCGGCCGCGGAAGATGTCCCCTGACACCATCAGTTGGTAGCCGCCCATCGCGGGCTGCGCCGCCACTTCGTCCGGATAAACGTCGATCAGCTTCACCACCCAATCCGAATCGGTGCCGCTCGTGGACGCGACGAGATTCACCTGCGGCTGCCCGCTGATCTTCATGCGTTCTGTGAGCACAGCGGATACGAATGCGAGCACATCGGTGCGTCCGGCCGCTTCGCGCTGATCGTCCACGAGCCACTGCGCCCAATACGGGCCTCCCACCGGCTTGATCGGACGGGCGCGGAACGGCACTGGCTTCGCAGGATCAGAAACGTATTCCTCGAACCCCGTCTCGGCGGACGCCGGGGCCGACGCGGTGACCTTCAACCCCGCACCCAGATAGAACGGCGTCTTCTGCACCGTGCAGCCGGCGTCGCAACCCGACGGCCATGCCTTGAGACGACGCCAGGTGTTGCTGCCTGTTTCGAACGCCGAGACCGGCGCGACATCCGCCGCCGGCGCGCCATCCTTCAAATAGTGATCGAGGAACGGACGGAGGATCTCCTGGCGGAAGTAGAGCGCCGTGTCGCTGGTGAAGCGGATTGCTCCGAGGCTGCTGCCTTCGAGGATCTCCTGGCCATGATGCCAGGGGCCCATCACGAGATACACCTTGTCGTTTGCGGAGTCCTTCGGCTCGAGTGCCGCGTACACGGCTGGCGCACCGTAGATGTCTTCCTGGTCCCAGAGACTATGAACGAGCATCACCGGCACCTTCAGCGGCAGCGCGCCGAGCACCTTGTCCATCGCCTGATCGCGCCAGAACGCGTCGTATGACGGGTGCTCGATGATCTTGCGCCAGAAGCCGACCTGGTCGAGCCCATGTCGCCTTCCGAGTTCGCCAGCGGATCCGGCCGAGAGATAGGTGTCGTAATCGTCATAGTGACTGGTCCACCAGGTGATGCTGTTGTCGCGGGTGGCCTCCTGGTCGTGCACGTAGGGCATCATCTGCTGGCGGAACGCTCCGTTGTGGAACCAGTCGTCTCCCATCCAACCGTCGACCATCGGGTTCATCGGCACCGACACCTTCAGCGCGGGGTGAGGATTGACCAGCGCCATCAGCGGGAGAAACCCGTCGTAGGAAATCCCGAGGATCCCGACCTTGCCATTACTCTCAGGGACGTTCTTCACCAGCCAGTCGATCGTGTCGTACGTATCCGTCGCATGGTCGATCGGCGTCGGATTTTGCGGACCGCTGAGCGGCCGGTTCATCACGTAGTCTCCCTCGGATCCGTACTTGCCGCGCACGTCCTGCACCACGCGGATGTAGCCGCCTTCGACGATGACATCGGTCGCGTTGTCGTAGCCGTAGAGCGATGAAGCGAGCTGAGCACTGTTGGTGTGTGCCGTGAGTGCGTCCGCGTCGTACGGGGTGCGCGTGAGCAGGATCGGCGCTCCTCTGGCCCCTTTCGGCACCAGGATGACGGTGTGGAGCTTCACGCCATCGCGCATCGGGACCATCACCGTCCGACGCACGTGGTCGAAGCTCTCCGTCACCGGCCGAAAGGCCGGCGGCATCTCGCTTGGCAGCGTCTTGGGGCGCTGCGTGGTCTGCGCTCCGGGCGCGCCTGTCAGGATGGTGATGGCAAACGCAATCGTGAACAGCGCACGCGTGTGCGGGAAATGGATGTGGCGCATGGGGCGGGATGTTACACCCGAGTTCGGCGGGCGGACTCAGTGGGTTGCTGCCGGCCGTTCAAGCAGCTGGAGATAATCAGCGCCGGTGCGCCCGAGCTGCTTCGAGGCCGCGGCGTAATGCGGGATCCTTGCGGTCGTCGAAGCTGATGGCGCGCTCCCAGGCGGCGATCGCTTCAGCGTAGCGACGCAACTCGGCGAACGCCTGCGCCTGATACGCAAGCGTATAGCTCTGATAGAACCGGCCGGTCGCGTGGCTGGGCGCCCGTGCGAGCACCCAGTCGAACGTGGCGATCGCCCGAGCGAGCGACGGAAGCGCCACCGAGGGCTGATGTTGCCGGATCTCGAGCTCTCCGAGATTCGTATATGTGCTGCCCAGCAGAAGGCGGTACTCGAGCACGTTGGGATGGTCGGTCACCAGCCGTTCGCGCGTGGGCAGCTCTTTGTTGTAGGCCTCGCGGCTTTCGTCGAATCGGCCGAGAAGCATCTCCACACCTGCCAGATTCGAGTAGACCGCCGCGAGGGCGTGCTGATAATCGGGCTCCGCCGGAACGGCCGCCGCGTTTTTGGCCGCGAGAGGCGCGGCTTTCTTCAGCTCCGCTTCGGCTTCCGCCAGGCGGCCGGACCGTGCGAAGAGAGCACCGAGATTCACGTATCCCTGCACGAGCTGATGCCGCCAGGTCAGGTTGTCCGGATTCTTCGCCGTGATTCCGGTGCGCAGCTCGAGCGACTGGCGATACATCCGCTCCGACTCCTCCGGCCGCCGTGCGCGCTCCAGCAGTTGCGCGTAGTTGTCGAGGATGTTGGCGTGCTGCGCCGTTCGCGCCGGATCACCGTGCGCGGCGAGCGGCTCGCCGATGGCAATCGCGCGCTTGTAGTTCTTCTCCGCCTCCGCCACTTGCGCCGTGTCGCCGAGCACCAGCGCCAGATCACCGACCGCGCCGGCCAGTTGCATGCGCGCGGCGTCGTCCTGCGGACGTCCGGCCTGCCATGACTCGAAGGCGGTGACCGCCTTCCCCAGCGCTTCCTGCGCGCGTTTGTGATCGCCCACGGTACGGCTGGCGCGCATCAGCCGTACCG
>Ga0247829_10001508_pt1 | contig 10688 bp, 10 predicted proteins | sample 12C_Control_Day4_FD_207765 | JGI IMG/M metagenome (GOLD analysis project Ga0247829, IMG submission 207765) | Soil microbial communities from agricultural site in Penn Yan, New York, United States - 12C_Control_Day4 | ecosystem: Environmental > Terrestrial > Soil > Agricultural land | place... | reverse complement strand
CAGCAAGCTCGCGCGCACGACGGGACGTCCCTCCATGCTGCCGTGCTCCTGCGTCGCAGAGAGGGGGTACGTGCGCGCGAGCTTGCTGAGGCTGACCCCGGTGTCGAACCCAGGGGCTGTGGAGCTTCGGACCGTAAACGCGTCGAACCCGACCCCCGAGCCGACCCGCCCGGCGTGCGAGCGGCCGTAGCCGAGCGTCAAGGCGACCACGCCGTCCGCCATTCCGGGGAGGAGCCAAACGGGGAGCTCGAGCGAACGGCCGGAATAGTCGATGCGGATCCAGTCCTCGCTGGCGAGGCCAAGCGACTCGGCCGTCTTCGGGCTGACGAGCGCGGGGTTGTCCCAGGTCAGCTTCGTCAGTGGATCGGGAAGCTCCTGCAGCCACCCGTCGTTCGCGAAGCGGCCGTCGTGAAGCGAAGCGGAGGGGAGGAAGACGACCTCCAGGCCGCTACGCGATCCGCCAGGGGCTCCTCCGGATCCGGTTGCGCCCGCGCCGCCGCCGGTCGCGCGCGCGAGCTCCGCCAGCGGCTGCGCGGTGAGCTTTGGGACAATCTCCGGAAGCTCGCTGCCGGAAAGGAATCCATCATGCAGGACGCGGTTCCACTTCCTGTCGAACTCGGCTTCGCCCAGGATCGGTTTCCAGGTGTCCCGCACGATGTCGTAGCCGGGACGATCCTTGTCCCCGACCATCAGCCCAAGCACTTCGACCGGCGTTCGTCCACCGAACAGGGGGGCGATGAGCGGCTGGACGACGCTGAGCGTGCCTCCGACTGCGCGCGCGTCTCCCCACGATTCGAGGTAATGCGCGCGGGGCACGTGCCACTCCGCCTTGGAGGAGGTCTCGTCGACCGTGTGCCCCAGCGCGATCGAGTGAGGGACCTTCGCCATGGCCGAGGCGAAGTCGAGATCGGCGGGGGCATCGAACGCGGGATTGCCGCCCAGGACGACGAGCGTCTGGACGGCGCCCCCCTGCATCGCGGAGACGAGCGCGGCCAGCGAGCTCACGCTCGGAAGCGCCGCGTCCTTCGTCTCGAAGTAGCTGACCGTCCTACCGGTGTTGCCGAGATACGTGTTCAAGGCGCAGACCGCGGCGTGGACGGCGGCGGGCTGGCGTTCCCCAGCCACGATCAACCCCTTGCCGCGGTTCGCCAGAAGATCCTTGGCAAGCGCGTCGATCCAGCGCGGGTCGATACCGGGGACGCCGGCTCCCGCCAGGCTCGAGGTTCCGGCGTCGGGAGGCGCGAGGCGTGCAGCGAGCGCGGCGAGGAATGGAGCGACCTGCCGGCTCTCGAGGCGGAGCCGATGATCCGCCATCGCGCCCGTCAGCGAATAGACCCCTTCAACAGCGTAGAGCCTGTTCATCTCGCCGCCGGAGGCTCCGGCACGCCTTCCGGCCGCGAAACCGCGAGCGTGACGGATCATCTCCGGATCGGTCAGGAGCGGGTCGGCGTCGAGGGCGAGGATGACGGACGCTTGATCGAACCGGAGCAGGAGATCGAGGTCGCGCCCCGTGGCGAGCCGCAGTCCCGCAAGGCGGCTCTCGTCGCTGACGGCATCGTAGGTTGCCCACTGCAACTTCGGGTAGCGGGCGCGGAGCTCGGAGACCAGGCGGGCCAGGGTGGGTGAGGCGAAGGACTCGGAGAGGATCGCAAGTCCGGCGCCACCATCCGTCGCATACGCCTTGGTCAGTTCCCCCCAGGCCGTCACGAAGTCGGTCCAGGGCTTCGGCTCCCCCCTCAGCCTGACCGCCTGCGAGCGGTCGGCATCGTACAGGCCGAGCACGGACGCCTGGACGCGCGAGCTCGACGCCCCCAGGGTCGACGGGTGCGAGGGGTTTCCCTCGACCTTCGTCGGCCGCCCTTCGTGGCTTTCGACGATCAGTCCGTAGGCGCTCCGCCGGAACGGCATGGTCGTCGCGTAGTAGCGGGGAATCCCGGGGACGGCCTCCTCGGGGGCGGTGACATAGGGAACAATCTCTTCGGTGGGGCGCCGGCACCCCGCGAGCCCCGCGAGCGACAGCGAGGCGCCCAGGAGCGTAATCATTTCGCGCCGGGTGACCCCCTCGGGCAGCTCCGAGGCGCCCTCCGGGAACTCCCGCTCGAGAAAGGCACGGGATTCGGGGCGCTCTTCGAGCTGCCCCAGACTTCGCCAGTACGACGGTGTCAACGGTGGCACCCCGAACAATCAGTCGGCGGATTGACTGGCCGCTCGCGCTCGAGCTGTGACGCGAGCGTCGCCACGTCCCGCGGAGGGGCCCACTTCATGTTCGTGACCTCCGAGACCGGGCGTCTGTTGGGACCGGGGTTGCGATGGCAGTCGAGGCACCAGCTCATGCTGAGAGGCGTCATCTGGGTGACCGTCTCCATCTCGTCGATGCGGCCGTGGCAGGTGACGCACCCGATTCCTGCGGCCACGTGCGCGTTGTGGGCGAAGTAGGCGTAGTCGGGAAGATTGTGAACGCGAATCCAGCGCATCGGCCGGCCGCTCTGGGCGCTGTCCCGAATCGGCGCGAGCTTCTCGCTGTCCCTCTTCACGACCTGATGGCAGTTCATGCAGGTCTGGGTGGGCGGAACGTTCGCGACGGCAGAAACCTCGACCGAGGCGTGACAGTACCGGCAATCGAGACCAAGCTCGCCGACGTGGAGCCGGTGGCTGTACGGGACGGGCTGATTGGGACGGTAGCCCACGTCCGTGTACCACGGGGAAAAGTAGTACCAGACGAACGCGATCGCGAGGATCGGACCGACGGTGCCCGCGATGGCGGCCACGATCGGGAGCTTGTTCCACCATGAGGGGAAGATCTGGCCCAATGGCTAGGACTCCCGGGCGCAGGGAGATAGTTGCCCAAGCCGCAAGCCCGCGATGGAACTATGACGACACATCTTCGCGCCCCCAAAAGTCTGTCGCAGTGGAAAATCGAGATCCCGTCGAGTGCGGCGGCGATCTTATCCACGAACGCGGACGAGGGTCAAGGGCGCCGCGCCTCAGTGCTCCGCCTGGACGATCCCTCTCGTCTTCACCATCACCTCCGAGCTCGTCATAGACTCCGAGCATGCCAGCGGTCGATGCCCGCCCCACTCCCGCCCCGGCAGCTGCCGACAGCGTGCCTGTCTCGCGACCCGCCGGCCTCTGGCTTCTCACGATCGCCCTCCTGGTCGGTCCGATCGTCCATCTCGTGGCCCTCCGGCTCGATCGGCAGTGGCTCAACTTCGGCAGCCGACGAGTGTGGGATGGGTTTGTCTATCTCCTGATCGCGCCGCTCGTCGGCACGCTCATGCTTCGCCGTCATGAACGCGCGCGCTTCTCCGTCTACGTCTTCCTCTCGTGCGAGATCCTGCGCGCCCTGCGCATCCGATCCCTTCCGCTCGGACTGCTCGCGCTCGCTTCGATTCTCTACCTCCAGCTCCCCGCGGCGCGGCGCTTCCACCCCTCGGTGGACCCACGTCGGGTCCTGGAGCGGATTCGGCTCCGGCGAATAGACGGCGGGGGTTGACCCATTCGCGCCCGGGTCGCGGCGTGCGCGTGGACCGAGAGCCCGACCATGCCGGCCGCTCCGCTTGGTTCCCGCGCCGCAATCGCGCCAAGGCTCCAGAGGATGGGATCCGCCGCTCGCCGCGCAGGATCGGGAACGGGAGAGCCTTGGCGATGGTCCGCCGCAATCGATCAAGTGGAATCGCAACAAGCGGTCGGGCTGGCGGATGATGGGCGACCTGGGGCAGCTGCGCGGTGTCGGCAGCGGCGACTGCGGAGCAAGACGGAGGCTCAGGCGGTTGGAAATCGAGCAGGCGCGACGGCGCCCGTCACGACGACGACACCGCCTCGCCGGCGCGCGTGCCGCCGGGGCTGTACACCGCGTGGCTTCGCAGGTAGAGCTGCCGCAGTCCCTTGAACTTGCGGCGGAACTCGGCCGGATCCTGCGCCAGCGTCCGACTGGTCATGCGCGGCACGACCTCGCCCAGCAGGCCTTCGAGCCGGGCCGGCTCCACCCAGGCGTGCCGCACATACTCCAGCGCCGCCACGTAATCGGGCTCGTCGCCGCGCGCGATCAGCCGCAGCACCACGCTGTAGGGATCGAAGTGCCGAAGCTCGAGAGGGCTCACGGTCCCACCCTGGTCGATCATCGCGGGCCGGGCCGCCTTCGCCAAGGCTTCGGCGCCCAGGGACCGCTCCTCCCACCCTGCCGGCAGCGGGATCACGTCGGCCGGAGACTCCCACACCAGTTCGACGCCCAGCGCCCGGGCCGCCTCGCGCACCGCCTCGCCCAACTCGGCCCTGCCTGCTTCCCCCGCCAACTCGAATGCGGGCACCCGATCACGCCAGCCTTCGGCCAGGTGCGAGGTGCGGGAGACCAGGTAGAGTCGAGCCGGCGCGGCGACCGACCGCCGCACCGCGGCGATCAGCGTGCCAAGCTCCGCGAGTCCCGCTTCCTTCACTTGTAGCGCCGCTTCGGCGTCTTGTCGTGAGCGCCGACCACCCAGAAGGTGTAGGCATAAGGGAACATCGTCTGCACGACGTGGAACGGCTCGTATTCGAAGAGCCGACGCATCGCCCACGAGAACCGGTAGCGGGCATCTTCCTTCGGGATGATCTCGACCGCGCAGTCCACCTGGAAGCTGACGAACACGGGCGAATCGCCGGTCCACAGCACCGACGCCAGCGGGCGCTTCGTCAGGTTCCGGTACGTCTCGCCTTCGAAGATTTCCAGCAGGCCGAGCCGGCGCCAGTCGATGTGCTCCGGATGCTTGTAGAACTCGCGCGCTGTCTCGATGCGCAGCGCGCGGGTCTCGTCCACGGCGTGTGGCGGCAGTTTGACGATCTGCTCGACGGCGTCTTCGACCAACTTCACGTAGTGCTCGATGTGCTCGTCCTTCGGCGTGAAGCCGACGCCCTTGTTCGCCAGGTTGGGGATGAGGCCTTCATCGTTCATCGTGGCGACCACCGGAAGATGCCCGGCGTTGAAGGCGATGTATTCGTCTTTTTCGATGGCGTCGTACACGCGCCGCTTGTAGTCGAGTTGCCACTGGATGAAGGCCTGCGGGAGCTCCTGGATCGCGAGCTCGCGGATGACCTCACCGTTCTCGACCAGACGCGCCACACCGCCCGCGATCTCCATCTGCTGTCCGACCCGCACATCTACATCGCTCATGCCTTCTCCTCGGAGGGGCGCGGCGCCGACCTGGCCGGCCTGCCGCCGCATGAATATTGGCCACCCGCCCGCATCGATTATGACACCGGCCGACGGCTCGTCAAGCGCGAAGGGCCTCGTTCGGCGTTCGATTCGTGGCACCCTCGTCGAACGGTTGGCACACGATCGTCGAACGACCGTGTGTCTACTGTATCGACGGCAGCGTCGGCAGGAACCCGCGCGATGCGTAATCCATCATCGTCTCGCCCAGCAGGATGACCAGGAAGAAGATGCCGGTCAGCACGACCAGCTTCGTCAGGCGGCTGCTGTACTTCACGTGCATGAAGTAGAGCACCACCAGAGTGGCCTTGAAGATCGCGATGGCCATCGCCACCACGGGATTGAATGCGCCGAGGTTGACGTACGCGGCAAGCACGGTCACCAGCGTGAGGACCATGAGCGCACCGAAAATCGTCAGATAAGTGCGTATCGGAGAGACGTGTCCAGCCATAGTCAGCTCGGCGAGTGCCCTACTGATGCCGCTCGACCAGATAGAGGAGCGGAAACAGGAAGATCCAGACGATATCGACGAAGTGCCAGTAGAGACCGCTCATCTCCACCGGTGTGTACCACTCGCTGTCGAACTTGCCCTTCCACGCCATCCACGTGATCACCATCATCAGCACGATGCCGACGATCATGTGGAGGGCGTGCAGCCCCGTCATCGTGAAGTAGAGGCTGAAATAGATTTGCGTCGTGCGCTGGAGCTGGTCGGCGCTCATGGTGGTGGCGGGGTGCGTGCCGCCCTCGGCCGCCTCCGCCCCACCCGCGCCCTCGTGTTCCGGCGCCCACACGAAGCTCGCGCCCGGCACGTGATGGTGCTCGAACTTGTCGGCGTACTCGATCACCTTGACGCCCAGGAACACGGCGCCCAGGACCATCGTCAGGATCAGCCAGTTGATGGTGGCGGTCCGCTTGTTGGTCTGAGCCCCGCGCACGGCCATCGCCATTGTCAGCGAGCTGCCGATCAGGACCGCCGTGTTCAACCCGCCCCACGCGATGCTGAGCGTCGAACTGGCCGCGGCAAACGCGTCGAAATACCACGTGCGGTAGATCAAGTAAGCGGTGAACAGCCCGCCGAAGAACAGGATTTCCGTGAGCAGGAACACCCACATGCCGATGACGGCCGCTTCCTTCTGCTGCCCCATCGTGTCGAAGTGGTGCTGCAGCGCCGGATGGTGGGGGCCGTGACCGTGGCCTTCGGCTTGCGCGACCGCGTTAGACAAGGTGCTTCTCCACCGCCAGGGTCGAGACGACGCCCTCGTATTCGTAGGGCTCGCCGTGGACGTGCGGTACCTCCGCGAAATTCTCGGTGGGTGGCGGCGACGCTGTGTGCCACTCGAGGCCCGACGCGGCCCACGGGTTGGCGCCAGCCACCGCGCCGTATTTCAGCGACCACAGGAAGTAGGTCGCCGGCAGCAGGTAGCCCAGGGCAAGGATGCTTGCGCCCGCCGTCGACATCACGTTGAGCACCTGGAACTCGTCCGGATAGGCGTGATAGCGGCGCGGCATGCCCACGTAGCCGAGGATGAACTGCGGGAAGAACGTGAGGTTGAACCCGACGAAGATCAGCAGCGCGCTCATGCGCGACAGGAACACCGAGTACATCCGGCCGGTCATCTTGGGCCACCAGAAGTGCAGGCCGCCCATGTAGCCGATGATGGCGCCGCCCACCATGATGTAGTGGAAGTGGGCCACCACGAAGTACGTGTCGTGCACGTGGACATCCACACCGAGCGTGGCCAGGAAGAGGCCCGTGAGCCCGCCGATCAGGAAGAGGCCGGCGAACCCATACGCGAAGAACATCGGCGGCTCGTTCGTGATCGATCCCTTGTACAGCGTGGCCGTCCAGTTGAATACCTTCACGGCCGAGGGAATGGCCACCGAGAAGCTCAGGAACGAAAACACCATGGCCGAGTAGGTCGAGATGCCGGAGACGAACATGTGGTGCGCCCACACGATGAACCCGAAGACGGCGATGGCCAGCGACGAGAACGCCACGAAGCTGTACCCGAAGATCATCTTGCGAGAGAAGGTCGAGACCAGCTCGCTGACCACGCCCAGGGTCGGCAGGATCATGATGTAGACGGCGGGGTGCGAATAGAACCAGAAGAGGTGCTGGAAGAGCACCGGGTCGCCGCCACGGGCCGGGTCGAAGATCGCAAACCCGAACGCGCGCTCGACGAACAGCATCACGATGGTGATCGCGACGACCGGCGTGCCGAGCACCTGGATCAGGCTCGTCGCGTAGTGGGCCCACACAAACAGCGGCAGCCGGAACCACGTCATCCCCGGCGCCCGCATGCGGTGGATGGTGACGATGAAGTTGAGCCCGGTGAGGATGGACGAGAACCCGGCGATGAACACGCCGAGCGCGACCGGCACGATGTTGCTGTTCGACGCCGTCGAGCTGTAGGGCGTGTAGAACGTCCACCCAGTGTCGAGGCCCCCGGCGATCATGGCGTAGAGCGTGAACACCGCGCCGATCCAGTAGATGTAGAGGCTCAGAAGATTGATGCGCGGAAACGCCAGGTCCTTCGCCCCGATCATCGGCGGGATCAGGAAGTTGCCGAACACCGCGGGCACCGATGGGATCAGGAAGAAGAACACCATGATCACGCCGTGGAGCGTGAACACCTTGTTATAGGTGTCGGCGGTGAAGAAGTCGCCGCGCGGCGTGAGCAGCTCGAGCCGGATGGCCGCTGCGAAGATGCCGCCCAGGAAGAACATCACGGAAATCGAGACCAGATACAGGATCGCGATCCGCTTGTGGTCCTTGGTCAGCAGCCACGACTTCCATCCGTGGCCGTTGTTCAGGTAGTGCAGCTCGGGCAGCTTGAGCGTATCCAGCATGGCTTACTTCTTCTCACCCGCTGCGGGTGGGTTGGTCGGCGCCGCGGCCGGGGCCGGTGTGGTGGCCGGGGACGACTGCGATTTCACGTACTCCACGAGCGCCGCCAGGTTGTCTTCGCTCACCAGGCCCTGGAACGCCGGCATCAGCGGTTGGTACCCCTTCACGATCTTCGCCTGCGAGTTGATGATGGACTCGCGCAGATAGCCCTCGTCGACCACCGTCGTCGAGCCGTCGGCCAGATCCACGGTCTTGCCGACAATGTCTTTGAGCGACGGACCGCGGCCCTTGCCGGTGTCGAGATGGCAGGTGTTGCAGGCCAGATCCTGGAACAGCCGCCCGCCGCGCTCGACCAGCGTGCCCTCGACGCCGCCTCCCGCCAGCCAGGCCTGATAGGCCGTCGGCTCCATCACCACGACACTGCCGATCATCCCTGAATGATTCGTGCCGCAGTATTCGGCGCAGAAGATGTGGTAGGTGCCCACCTTGCTCGGCTCGAACCACAACTCGGTGTAGCGCCCGGGAATCGCGTCGATCTTCGTCCGAAACGACGGGAAGTAGAGACTGTGGATGACGTCCTCGGACGTGACCGTGACGCGGATCGGCCGGCCGGTGGGCACGTGCAGCTCGTTGATCTCGCGCTGCCCTTCGAGGTGCTGGAACTTCCACATCCACTGCTTGCCGACGGCATAGATCTGCATGGCCTCGGCCGGCGGTCGGCGGATCTGGAAGAACACCGAGGCGCCCCAGCCGAACATGACCATCGAGAGCATGGCTGGGATGACGCTCCAGAGCAGCTCCAGGGGAAGGTTGCCCTCGATGCGGGCGCCGACCTGGCCCTCGTGGGTCTTTCGATACCGGAGCCCGAAATAGATGACCGCTACCGTCACCGCGAGCGCAAAGAACGCGCTGACCGCGAGGATGAAGAAGTAGAGCGCGTCGACGTCGGCGGCAAACGTCGATGCCTGAGCGGGAAAGATCGGGACGCCGAATAAGGACATAAGCTAGTGTCCGGACGCGCGGTTCTCGCGTCGAATCGAGACGAACATGAATCCGGCCAGCGCGACGAGCGTCACCACGCCGCCGATCCTCACCGCGCGCATCGCCACAAATCCGTACTGCCCGGTCACGGGATCGTAGTGATAGCAGTAGAGCATCAGCTTGTCCGCCAGCGAACCGACCTTCCCGGCCGACGACTCGATCAGCGCAAACTGCACGTCGCGCGCCGCGTAGTCGACGCCGAAGAAATACCGCGAGAGCCGACCGTCCGGCGTGGCCACGACAATGCCGCTCGCGTGAGCGAACTGTTGCGTGGCCTCGTCCCAGGCGTAGCTGAAGCCCGCCGCCTGCGTCAGCGCGGCAATCGACGATTCCGCGCCGGTCAGGAAGTGCCATCCGTTCGCGGCCTGCGGACGCTTGTAGGTGTCGAGATAGGTCTTCTTCTTCGCAGCGGCCAGGACCGGTGTCTCGCGCGGGTCGAAGCTCACGGCGACGACGTCGAACTCCTTGCCGGCGGTTTCGTCGATCAGGCTCAACACCCCCGTCAGCCCGTTGAGCACCAGTGTGCAGAGCATCGGGCACTCGTAGTACACAAACGCCAGCACGACGGGCCTCTTGCCGAAGTAGTCGCCGAGCTTCACGCGGCGCCCATCCTCGTCCGTGAAGGTCAGGTCGAGCGGCAGTGGCTCGTTGAGCCGCTGCTCGAACGCGACCTTCCCGAGCACGCCCGGCATCTGGCTCGACGGGATGCCCGGCTGCGGGTTCAGGCCCTGGGCCCCCGACTGCGCCGACACCGGGGCCGCCGCGATCACCATCGCGCCTGCCAGAACCGCCGTTCGCCAAGTCCTCACATCCATCACCAGATCACCCACTCACCAGATTCGATCACCAGATCATCAACTCACATCAGATAGCTGGCTGGTGCCTCTATCTCGGCGCCGACGTTCGGCCTGCCGAACTGTCCTGCACCACCATGCTGGTCGCAACCGACCCACCCGCCCGGGCCGGCAGACCGCGCTCGAGCGTCAACTCGATGGCCCGGTCGATCGGGATGTGGACGATCCCGTCTGCTTTGTCGACCCAGCCGTACGAGTCCAGTCGTTCGTTCTGGCCCTGCTTCAGCAGGTATACGTCCTTGAACGGTTGCGTCTGCAGCAGCGGCGCCGGCCGGTCCTTCACCTGGCCCGCGGCCAGCGGAAACTGCTGCACTCTCGTGTCGCGCGCCACCTCGCTGGTGCGGAAGTACCAGAACGCCCCGTACAGGATCCCGGCCGAAACCATCATTGCCACCGCCAGCCACACCGCGAACGTGTAGCCGATGGACGGATCGATGTCTGTGTGCTCGTGCTGCGCCCCGGCCGGGGTCGGTCCGTACTCGAGACCGTCATCAGTGGACATGGTGCGTCAACGCTTTCTCGAGGCCCGCGTCGTGCACGGGCAGTAGCGGCAGGCTCTTCAGCCGGATGGCGAAGAGCGTCAGGAAAATCCCGCCGAGAGCAACCGGCAGCGCGAGATCGGCGATCGAGACGCTCAGCGTCGGATTGAATTCCGGCGCAACCTGCCAGTAGTAATCCACGATCCGCATCAGGATCAGCCAGGCCGCGATCGCCCGGAGCCGCGTGATGCCGCGCTTGACGTCGCGCGAGAGCAGCA
>Ga0247829_10001506_pt1 | contig 10696 bp, 5 predicted proteins | sample 12C_Control_Day4_FD_207765 | JGI IMG/M metagenome (GOLD analysis project Ga0247829, IMG submission 207765) | Soil microbial communities from agricultural site in Penn Yan, New York, United States - 12C_Control_Day4 | ecosystem: Environmental > Terrestrial > Soil > Agricultural land | place: USA... | reverse complement strand
CCCGTTCATCGCCAATCTTCCCGCCTTCATGATCGTCGCGCTCATCACGGTGATCCTGATCATCGGCATCCGGGAATCGGCCAACTCGAACAATGCGATGGTGCTGCTCAAGATCGGCATCATCCTGTTCTTCGTGGCCGTGGGGACCACGCTGATCAAGCCCGAGCTCTGGAACGACCCCGCCCTCGGCGGGTTCGCGCCCAACGGGTTCGCCGGCATCAGCGCCGGGGCCGCCATCATCTTCTTCAGCTATATCGGATTCGACGCAACCAGTACCGCGGCGGAGGAAGCGCGGAATCCGGCCAAGGACATGCCCTTCGGGATCATCATGAGCCTGATCGTGTGCACGGTGCTCTACATCGTGCTGGCGGCGGTGATGACCGGGATGGCGCCCTGGAACAAGCTGGGGACCGCGGAGCCGATGATCACCGCACTCTCGCTGGCCGACGGCTCACCGCGGCTTCTCACCCTCTCCCGGCTCATCGTGTCGCTCGGCGCGGTGATCGCGATGAGCAGCGTGCTGCTGGTGTTCCAGCTGGGCCAGCCGCGGATCTTCATGTCGATGGCACGCGACGGACTGCTGCCGCCGTTCTTCGCGCGGGTGCATCCCCGGTTCAAGACGCCGTACATCGGCACGATCATCACCGGAACGTTCGTGGCCACCTTCGCCGCTTTCGCCAACATCGCAGAGGTGGTCGATCTGACCAACATTGGCACGCTCTTCGCCTTCGTGCTCGTGTCGGCTGGAGTGATCGTGCTCCGGCGGGTGGAGCCCGACCGGGTGCGTCCCTTCCGGGCGCCGTGGGTGCCGATCACGCCCATGCTGTCGATCGTGAGCTGTTTCTACCTCATGCTGCAGCTCCCCACCATTACCTGGATCCGGTTTGGGATCTGGCTCGCGCTGGGGCTCCTCCTCTACTTCAGCTACGGCGTCCGGAACAGCCGGCTGGCGCGGCGGGCCAAGGCCCAGGGGCGCCTGGCGGCGTAGGCCACCGCGCGACGAGGGGGCCTGGGAAATGGCCGCTCAACCGACCCATGTGCTCGGCGCCGTGCTCATCGGCCTCGGCGCCACCCTCGCCATCGATCTCTGGGGCCTGGTCCTGAAGCGAGGGTTCGGGATCGTCTCGCTGAACTACTGCCTGCTCGGCCGCTGGCTGCTGCATATGCCCGAGGGCACCCTGGTGCATCCGAACATCGCGGCCGCGCGACCGAAGGCGCACGAATGTCCGGTGGGGTGGTCCGCCCACTACCTGATCGGCGTCTCGCTCGGACTGGTATTCGTACTCATCGCCTCGGCAGACTGGCTCGAGCGGCCGACCCTCCTGCCCGCGCTCGCCTTCGGGGTGGTCACGGTGGCGATGCCCTGGCTCGTCATGCAGCCCTCGTTCGGGCTCGGCCTCGCCGCGTCCCGAGCGCCGAAGCCCGGCCAGGCCCGGCTCAAGAGCCTGATGACGCACACCGTCTTCGGCATCGGGCTCTATCTGTGGGGTCTGCTATTGAGCCCGCTCCTCTTCCGCTGAGCGCCGCGCCCTCGCCTTCCGACCGCCATCGCCCCACATTTGAGGCGGGCCGATCCGCGCCCAACTCCCGACCGGAGGCACCGCCATCGTGACGGACACGCTCGCCGCCGCCCAGGGCGGGATGTGACGTCTTCCTCCTCCGACATCTTCGCCGCCGCCCTGGCCGACCGCTACCGGATCGAGCGCGAGCTCGGCCGGGGCGGAATGGCGACGGTGTGGCTGGCGCACGATCTCCGGCACGACCGGCCGGTCGCGCTCAAGGTGCTCCGCGGCGAGCTGTTCGCCTCCCTCGGACCGGAGCGGTTCCTGCAGGAGATCCGGATCGCGGCCCGCCTGCAGCATCCCCACATCCTTCCGGTGCACGACTCGGGCGAGGCCGCCGGCCGGCTCTGGTACACGATGCCGTACGTGGAGGGCGAATCGTTGCGACAGCGGCTCGCCCGGGAGAGCCAGCTGCCGCTCGATCAGGCGCTGCGCATCGCCGACCAGGTGCTGGGCGCGCTGGGGTACGCCCACGCCCATGGTGTGATCCACCGCGACATCAAGCCCGAGAACATCCTGCTGGACGGCGACCAGGCGGTGGTGGCCGACTTCGGGGTGGCCCGGGCCATCTCCGCCGCGGGCAGCGAGCGCCTGACCGAGACCGGCCTCGCCCTCGGCACCCCGGCCTACATGAGCCCGGAGCAGGCAGCCGCGGGGCGGCAGCTCGACGGGCGGAGCGACCTGTACGCGTTCGGGTGCGTGCTCTACGAGATGCTGGCCGGGCAGCCACCCTTCACGGCGCCCACGCCCCAGGGCCTCCTCGCGCGCCATGCCCTCGATCCGGTGCCGCCGCTCCGGACCGTCCGCGACACGGTGCCGATCGCGGTGGAGCAGAGCGTGGTGCGGGCGATGGCCAAGGCCCCGGCCGACCGCTTTCCCACCGCGGCCGCGTTCGCGCAGGCGCTCGTCGCGCCGAGCGGGTCGGGCGGCACTCCGGCGCCGACACCAGGCCCGCGCGCCCGCCGCTGGCCGGTCGCGGCCGCGGCGCTGGTGGCGGTCGTCGCGCTCGGGCTGGGGGTGCTTGTCCTGCGTCCCCGCCCGAAGGCGACGCTCAACCTGAACCTCGTCGCCGTGGCTCCGTTCCGGGTGAGCGGCGCGGCGCGGGAGCTGGGCTACCTGCGCGAGGGGATGATCGATCTGGTCGCGGCCAGGCTTACCGGCGAAGGGAGCGCCCGCGCCGCGGACCCCCGCTCGGTGATGATCGCCTGGCGGCGCGCCGCCGGCTCGGATGCGGACGACCTGACCGAGGACGCCGCGCTCGGCGTGGCGCGCGGCGTCGGGGCGGGGCAGCTCCTGCTCGGCGGTGTGGTCGGCACGCCCGGACACGTCGCGCTCAATGCCACCCTGCTCTTCGTTGCGGGCGGCGCACCCCACGCGGAGGCGAGGATCGAGGGCCCGGCGGACAGCCTGCCCCGGTTGGTGGACCACCTCATCGCCCAGCTCATCAGCGAAGGGGCGGGGGAATCCCACGCGCTCGACGGCCTGGCCAACGCCTCGCTCCCCGCTCTGCGACTCTACCTCGAGGGTCAGGCGGCGCAGCGTCGCGCCGAGTATGCCGTCGCGGTGGACCGGTTCGCCCGCGCGCTGGATCTCGACTCGACCTTCGCGATTGCCGGACTAGCCCTCGCGAGCAGCGCCGGATGGACCGCGATCCCCGGCGCGGCCCGCCGCGGGCTGGAGCGCGCGTGGGCGGGCCGCGACCGGTTGAGCCCGCGCGACCGGGCGCTCGTCCTGGCCGAGGTGGGCCCGAAGTATCCGGCCACCTCCACGCTGGTGCAGAATCTCCTGGCCTGGGAGCAGGCCGCGGACCAGGCCCCGGATCAGCCTGAGCGGTGGTACGAGCTGGGCGACGTGTATTTCCATCATGGCCCCTACCTGGGTCTCCCGTCCTCCCGGCGGCGGGCGGCGGACGTCTTCCGGCGATCGGTGGGGCTGGACTCGAACACCTCCGCGCTGGGGCATCTGGTTGAGGTTGCGGTGCTGGACGGGGACTCCGCCGCCGTGCGACGGCTCGGGGCTCTGTACCTGGCGCGCGACACCAGCGGCGACCTGCTGGGGTTCTACCGCTGGCGGATCGCCGAGGGGTTGCACGATGAGCGAACCCTGGCCGCCCTCCGCGCGGAGTATGGCCGGATGCCGCTCGAGAGCCTGTGGCGCATCATGAACCACCCCGTGCTCGACGGCCGGGCGCTCGACGACGGCGACTCCGCGGCGATCGCCATCCGTGCCAGGGGCGGGCGCAGCTCCGACTGGCAGCGCAGCAAGACATACCTGCACGCCTACTACGTGAATCGAGGCCGGCCCGCCGCCGCGCTGGCCGACACCGCCGCCGCGGAGGACGCCGAGTTCGGACCGCACGCGGCCCTCTACGAGCGGGTGCTCGACGCCTTGTACGGCGATGGGGACACCGTGAGCGGGACATCGGCGGCACGGGAGCTGGCGCGGATGGCGGAGCGTTCGCCGCCGGCGGGCGAGGCCCGCGCCGCCGGGCAGACCGATCTCTGCGTGGCCTCGCTCTGGCGGCTGAACCATGGAGAGACCGCCGGCGCGTCGCAGGCGATCGCCCGTCTCCGGACCCGCAAGCCCGACGATTCCCCGTCGGCGGTCACCACGGACACCGTGTGCGCGGTGCTGCTCGAGGCCAAGCTCGCGGCCGCCTCGCACACGCCGGGCGCGCGCGAGGCCCTCGACCGGCTGGATGCGCTGCTCCGGAGCGGACCCGGAGGCCAGCGGAGCGGGCCCGAGATCGCCTTCACGCTGAGCCCGGCGTACGTGCGGTCGCTGGTGGGGATCAGTCCGTGCGGCTTCGAGGACTTCGCCAACCTCGAGGTCGCCCGCCTGCGCGAGCAACAGGGTGATTTCCGCGCGGCTCTGGCGGCGGTCAGGCGCCGATCGTACGCCTACCACCTGAGCGATTACCTCGCCGCCCACCTGCGCGAGGAGGGCCGCCTCGCGGCGCTCACCGGCGACACGGCCGGCGCCACAGCGGCATACCGGCACTATCTCGCGCTGCTATCGAATCCGGAGCCGGCGGTGCGCCCACGGGTCGAGGCGGTGCGGGCCGAGTTGGCGAAGCTTCAATAGGCGGCGAGCCGCGGGGCCAGCGCGTCCAGTGTCGCCTGAAACGGGGTGAGGAGCTCCACCCCGTGCGGTCCCACCTCGACGAGCTCGCACTGCCGGATGCCACCCCAGCCCTCCCAGTAGACCGCCGGCTCGACGTTGAAGACCATTCCACTTTCCAGCACGTCGTCCGATGCGGGATGCAGCCGCGGCTTCGCGAGGGGATCGATGGCGGCGAAGCCCACGCCGTGTCCGGTCCCGTGGGAAAAGCGTTCCCCCAGTCCGTGCCGCACCAGCACGTCGCGGGCTGCGCGGTCCACCTCGCTCGCGCGCACGCCCGGCGCGATCGCCTCGAGCGCGGCGCCCCGGGCCTCCAGCACCGCCTCGAACAGGGGTGCCGCCCGATCGTCGTCGGGCGTGGGGAGGTAGGTTCGCGTGATGTCGGTCCAGAAGCCGTTAAGGCATGAGTTGCAGTGCACCATGACCGGATCGCCCGGATCGATCCGGCGCCCGCGGGTGCGGGCATAGGCCCGGTCGGCCGCCGCCGCGTTGGGACCCGACATGCAGAACATGAATCCACCGGCGCGGAGCGATACCGCGCCCTGGGTGTCGGCGTAGGCGATCAGGGGCGCGCGGAACGCCGCCGCGACCTGCCGTTCCGACGCGCCCGGGACGACGCTGCGGGCGCCGGCCCGAAACGCGTCTTCCGCCACGCGGCAGGCCTGGCGGACCTCCGCCAGCTCCCGCAGGGTCAGCACGCTGCGCAGGGTAAGCAGCATGTCGTCCGCCGGCACCGGGTCGGCCAGGGGACAGCACTCCGGCAGGGCGTCGCGCAGCGCCGTCCCGTAGCGGTTGGTGCCCGCGTAGGAGCTGGGCTCCAGCATCGGTCCCCGCTCCAGCCCGAGCCGGCCTCCGGTCACTCCCAGGCGTTTGAGGACCCGCTGCAGCGCCGGCATCACCACCTCGATCAAAGGGGTGAGGCGATCGAGCGACCCCGCCGCGAACCGCTCGGCGGTGTCGGCCCAGCCGGTCGCGGCGAGATCCGCCTCGTCCGCCGGCGCCACCAGTCCGACCGCTCCTTCGCGGGTGACGACCGCGATGCTGGTACCCACCACGGGCCAGTAGCCGCTGAGAAGCAGCACGTTGGAAGGGAGGGCGCACATCACGGCGTCCAACTTCGCCTCCCGGAGTGCGCGTACGGTTCGCTCGATCCGCTCGGTGTCCCTGACGCTCATCCGTCGCGCCTGGCCAGGGTCCAGACGGCGGCTCCCGCCACACCGGCCACGAGCGCGGCGCGCCCGCGAGCGCGCCGCTCGGCGGTCCGCCGCCGCCGGATCAGGCCCGACTCCGGTGGGCCGTCGGCCGGCATGCCCTCGCGCCGGGCGAAGGCGAGCTCGAGTACCTCGGCCAGGTGGAGCGCGGTGCGTCCGGTGCCCTGCGCGATCTGCTCGCGGCAGCTGAATCCGTCGGCGATCACCAGCGTCGCCTCGCCGGCCGCTCGCACCGCCGGCAGGAGCGCGCGCTCCCCGCACGTGCGCGCCACCTCGGCATGCGTGCCGGCCTCGAAGCCGAAGGCGCCTGCCATGCCGCAGCACCCGGCCTCGGGAGCGGACAGCTCCAGCCCGAGGCGGCGGAGCAGGCCTTCTTCGCCCGCGAAATCGAGTACCGACTTGTGATGGCAGTGGCCCTGGACCAGCGCCCGCCCTCGGAGCGTGGGCAGCGGGAGCTCCGGCGCATGTCGGGTGAGCAGCTCGTCGAGCGTGCAGGTCTGCCGGGCGAGGCGACGCGCGTCCTCGTCGCCGGGCAGGAGGTTGAGCAGCTCATCCCGGAACACCGAGGCGCAGCTCGGTTCCAGCACGACCATCGGGAGCCCGGCCCGGATGGGGCGGCGTAACGTCCGAAGAATCTGCCGAAGCCAACGCCGCGCCATGCCGAGAAAGCCATAGTCGTACAACGGACGCCCGCAGCATAGCTCAACCCGGGGAACGTAGACCCGAAATCCGGCTCGCTCGAGCACCGCCACCGCCGCCTGCGCCGTCTCGGGATGGAAGAAGTCGTTGAAGGTGTCGGCCCAGAGCAGGACCGGCCGTCCCCCGGTCCTGCGCCCGCGCCGCCGGAACCAGCGCTTGAACCGCTCGGGCGCGAAGGCCGGAGCCCGACGCTCCGGCGCCATCCCGACGGCCCAGCCGGCCACGTCGGCCAGTCCGGGAGCGTGGGTCAGGAGGTTCGCCATCGCCGGGGCGGCCGACGCGATGCGGGCCCACTGGTGAATCCAGCCGAAGGCATACGCCTGGCGCGGCCGCAGCCGGCCGGCGTAGTAGTGGGCGAGGAACTCGGCCTTGTAGGTGGCCATGTCCACCGTGACGGGGCAGTCGTGCTTGCACCCCTTGCAGGCCAGGCAGAGGTCGAGCGCCTCCCGCACCGCGGGATTGCGCCAGCCGCCGGAGAGGACATCGCCGTTCAGCATTTCCCAGAGTAACCGCGCCCGACCCCGGGTGGAATGGCGCTCCTCCCGCGTGGCCCGGTAGCTCGGACACATGACGCCGCCCGACTCACGGCGGCACTCTCCGACGCCCACGCATCGAAGCGCCGCACGGGCGAAGGCGCCCCGGTCGTTCGGATAGTGGAAATACGTCGCCGGGGCAGGCGGGTGGTAGTCGGTGCCGAGCCGCAGATGGGAGGTGATGGGCGCCGGGTCCACCACCTTGCCGGGATTCATCCGGCCGGCCGGGTCCCAGATCGCCTTGAACTCGCGAAAGGCCTGCACCAGCTCCGGGCCGTACATCCGGGGCAGCAGCTCGGCCTTGGACTGGCCGTCTCCGTGCTCCCCCGAGAGTGAGCCGCCGAAGCGCACCACCAGGTCGGCCGCGTCGTCCAGGAAGCTACGGAAGCGCCGAATGCCCTCGGCGGTGTAGAGGTCGAACGGGATCCGGCAGTGCACGCACCCCTGACCGAAGTGCCCGTAGAGCGCGGTCTCGTAGTCGTAGCGCCGGAGCAGCGCGTTGAACTCGCGCAGATAGTCGCCGATGCGCTCGGGCGGCACGGCGGAGTCTTCCCAGCCTTCCCAGGTGTCGGGACGGCCGGGAACCCACGCCGTCGAGCCGAGGCCCCCCTCGCGCACCTTCCAGATGCGGGCCTCCTCGGTAGGGTCGTCGTACAGTTTCATCGCAGGCGCGTCCGGACCGGCAGCCAGCTGATCCATGAGGACGCGGGCCTGGGCGTCGGTCTCCTCCTTCGACTCGCCGCCGAACTCGACCAGCAACCACCCGCCGCCCGGCGGCAGGAGGGCGAGGTCGGCGTCCTCGTCGCCTTTGGCGCGGACCCAGTCGAAGAGACAGCGGTCCATGCCCTCGAGAGCGGTCGGATGGTGGGGCAGGATCTCGCCCGCGCGATCGGCGGCGGTGTAGACGTCGCGGAAGCCGAGCAAGAGCAGCGAGCGGGCGCGCGGCGCCGGCACCAGACGGACGGTGGCCTCCAGGATGGTCACGCAGGTGCTCTCCGTGCCGATCAGGGCCCGGGCCACGTTGAAGCCGTGCTCGGGCAGGAGCTCGTCGAGGCTGTAGCCCGACACCCGGCGGGGAAGCCGCGGCATCTTCGCCCGGATGAGGTCGGCGTACCGGTCGCGCAGCGCGCGGAGGCCGCCGTAGATCTCGCCTCGGCGCCCGCCGGCCCGGATGATCGCCTCCAGCTCCGTCTCGCTGACGGGGCCGACCTCGAGGCCCAGCCCATCGTAGGTCAGCACCGTCAGGCGCTCGGTGTTGTCCGAAGTCCGGAGGCCGATCCCGTGCTTGGCGCACAGCAGCGAGTGCGCGCCGCACGAGTTGTTGCCCAGCATGCCCCCGAGGGTGCAGTGGGTGTGGGTCGCCGGATCGGGGCCGAAGGTCAGCCCGTGCGCCTCGGCGGCGTGGCGGAGGTCGTCCAGCACGCAGCCGGGCTCGACCCGGGCCAGCCGCCGCGCGGGATCGATCTCGAGCACCCGGTGCATGTACCTGGAGAAGTCCATCACGACCGCGACGTTGCAGCACTGGCCGGCCAGGCTGGTGCCGCCCCCGCGAGAGAGCACCGGCGCGCCGAACTCGCGCGCGGCCGCCACGGTGTGAACCACGTCGTCCAGATCGCGCGGCAGCACGACGCCGATCGGCACCTGCCGGTAGTTGGAGCCGTCGGTGGCGTAGAGGGCTCGGCTGCCCTCGTCGAAGCGCACCTCACCCCGTACCCGGTCCGAGAGCGCCCGGGCCAGGCCCGCGCGGTCTACCTCGCCGGGTGCGCGGGCTAACGTCGCCACGACGCCTCCCCCGCGCGATCGCCCGCCGCGGAGAGCTGGGCGCTCTCGTCGTCCACGATCGGAAGGACGTGGCCGCCGTAGCGCAGCACCGCCACGGAGGCGTCGGGTCCCTGACGCTCCAGCGCCATGGCCAGGGCCTCGCTCGCGCTCCTCGCCGAGCGAAAGCCGAGGCGTTTGGCTTCCTCGGCGGTCACTCCGGGCGAGACCATGATGCAATCGACCCGGTCCACGATCTGGGCGACGTCCGCCAGGATCGCGAGGCCCACCAGGTCCTTCACGCCGCCTTGCTGCACCAGCCGCACCAGCTCGGCATGGGGTCGGTACCCGATCTCGAGCACGTTGGCGTGGTTGCTCGCGACTCCCTCGGGATTCGGCGCCACCAGGATGAGGGAGCCGCCGGTCTTGACCGCCACGTCTCCGGCGTAGGCGCCCTTCGCCGACTGCCAGAAGTCGCGATCCGCCGAGTGCGAGTCGATCAGGACGATGTCGGCGCGGGTGGGGAGATGGACACCGTACACCTCGCGCGCCCGGCGACACCCCGCGCGGTGGGCGGCGACCATGTCGCCGGCGAAACAGCCGGCGACCCGGCGGCCCACGTCGTACACCACGTTCACGACGTATCGCAGGCCGGCGAGCTTCGCCGCCTCTTCCATGCGGAGCCGCATCGGGTTCTCCGCCACGCCCATGACGGTCACCGACATGTGCATGGACGCTTCCCACTGGTTCCGCTCCATCATCTCCGGACCACTTACCCCCGGGAACGCGATCTTGGCGCCGCCGGAGAACCCCTTGACCCGGTGGGGAACGATCGAGCCGACGCCGAGCACGAAGTCGAACTCCCGGAGCAGGCGGTTCGCGGTCACCGGAGTGCCGTCGCGGGTGGTCCCGTACCGATGGAGGGTCTTGCGGTCGAGATAATGGTGCTCGTGCACTCGATAACGGCCGTAGCAGGGGCCGAGCTTGGCCCGAAGCTCCTCGTCGGTCATCGGGCGATGGGTGCCGGGAGCCTGCAGCAGCTCGATCCGTTCGGCCGGCACCCCTGCGGCGTGGAGCTCCTCCAGGACCACGGGCAGGACGGCCGCCATCGGCGTGGCCCGGGTGGCGTCGTCGATGAGGATGAGGACGCGGTCCCCGGAGGTCACCGTCTCACGCAGCGGCGCGGCATCGATCGGCCGCGCGAGCCCGTGACGCAGGACGGCGTCCTCGTCGATGCCCGACACGGTCTCGGGCGTGAAGACGCCCATCAGATTCGCCTCCGGCACCTCGACCGGCGCGATGGCTTCGTAACCGGGATACGGAAAGTCGATTCGCAACTTCTACTCCTTGTCGCTGCGCCTACGACCGATGCGGCAGATAGCTCTCGACCAGATCCCGGAACGAGCGCCGAATGACGTCCCCCGCGTCGGGGTCCCCCTTCAGCATCGAGCGCATGAACTGCCTGGCCTGCTGGAGCGTGATGTGGGGAGGAAGCGGGGGGACGCTCGGGTCGGTCACGGCCTCCAGCACGAACGGGCGGTTGGCCGCGAGCGCCTGGTCCCACGCGGCGCCGACCGCGTCGGGCTGCTCGACCCGCACTCCGTCGAGGCCCAGGCTCCGGGCATAGGCGGCATAGGGGAAGTCCGGCACCTCCTGCGAGGCTTCGTACTTGGGATCGCCTTCGAACACCCGCTGCTCCCAGGTCACCTGGTTGAGGTCGCGGTTGTTGAGGACCAGGACGATCAGCCGCGGGTCGCTCCAGCGCATCCAGTACTTCGCCACCGTGATCAGCTCGTTGATCCCGTTCATCTGC
>Ga0247829_10001503_pt1 | contig 10705 bp, 6 predicted proteins | sample 12C_Control_Day4_FD_207765 | JGI IMG/M metagenome (GOLD analysis project Ga0247829, IMG submission 207765) | Soil microbial communities from agricultural site in Penn Yan, New York, United States - 12C_Control_Day4 | ecosystem: Environmental > Terrestrial > Soil > Agricultural land | place: USA... | reverse complement strand
CGGTGCCGCGTTCCATCAAGGACCCGCTCACCACGCACCGCGCGAACGCCACCGGCTTCCTGAACATGCTCACCGGCGCGAAGGATGCCGGCGTGAAGCGGTTCGTCTACGCCGCGTCGAGCTCCACGTACGGCGACTCGCCCACGCTCCCGAAGGTCGAGGACGTGATCGGCCGCCCGCTGTCGCCGTACGCCGTCACCAAGTACCTGAACGAGCTGTACGCCGACGTGTTCGGCCGCACCTACGGTCTCTCGTCCATCGGCCTGCGCTACTTCAACGTGTTCGGCCCCCGCCAGGATCCCAACGGCGCCTACGCCGCCGTGATCCCGAAGTGGGTCGCCGCCATGCTGAACGGCACGCAATGCCTGATCAACGGCGACGGTGAAACCTCGCGCGACTTCTGCTTCATCCGCAACGTCGTGCAGGCCAACCTGCGGGCTGGCATCACCGACAACCCGGACGCCTCGAACCAGGTCTACAACGTGGCCGTGGGCGACCGCACCACGCTGAACCAGCTCCACGCCGCCATCGCCGCGGCCCTGGCCACCGAACGGCCGGAGCTGAAGGTGGACGCCCCGAAGTACCAGGACTTCCGCGCCGGCGACGTGCGCCATTCGCTGGCCGACGTGAGCAAGGCCGGGAGCCTGCTGGGCTACGCGCCCACGCACGACGTGCGGGCCGGCTTGAAGCAGGCCGTGGCCTGGTACGTGCAGGACGCCGTCCAGCGCGGCTGAACGACGGGTCGCCGCCGCTACCGGTCGGCGACCTGCAAGTCCTCGCCCCGCACCGCACGGGCGATCAGCGGCCACACGGCCTGGTGCGACTGGCGGAACCAGTCGAGGTGGCCCAGGCCGCTCAGGCCGTGCGCTCGGGGATATACCTGCAGCACCTGGCTGGGTGCGGCGGGCAGCGTGCGCACCAGGTCGGCCACCGTGCCCGGGTTGGCGATGTCGTCGTCCGCGGCGTGGAGCAGCGTCAAGGGCGTCCGCACTTCCGCGTGGAAATCCGCCGCCGGCCGCTCGCGCACCGCGTTCGTCGCATAGCCGCCCGCGGCACACCACTGGCCCCACTGCCGCCCCACTTCCGAGGGCAGGTTCTCCCCCAGGCCCAAGGCCGACGTGGGGGCATAGCCTTTCAGGCGGATGCCGAGCGGGACCAGGCAGAGCAGCCCCAGCCGTGCCTTCAGCGCAAACGCCAGCCGCATGCGCTTGAACCAGCCGGTGGACGCCGCCACCCCCACGAGCCGGGCGACCCGCCGGTGGTTGGGCAGCAGGCCGATCATCTGGCCACCGGCACTGTGGCCCACCAGCACGACCGCGGGGACCCCCGTGCGTTTCACCAGCCAGTCCAGCGCCGCCACCTGGTCGAGCTGGCCCCACTCCGCCAAGGTGGCCCGGCAGTCCTTCAGCGGGCCTTGCAGGGACAGGCCGATGCCACGGTAGTCGAACACGAGCACGTCGTGCCCCTGCGCGGCCAGCCAGCGCGCGAAGCGCAGGTAGAAGTGCTGCTTCACCCCAGTGGCCGGCGACAGCAGCACGGGCAGCCCACCCTGCGCGCCCGTGGCCTGCAGGAAGTGTCCGCGCAGGCTCTGCCCGTCCCCGCAGAGGATGTCGACGAGTTCCGCGTCCTGGCGAGTGCTATCGGTCAAGTTGGTCATGGTGTGCGGGGGGAGTGGATTCAGGGACGGGGACACCGAGCCGCTGGACATGCTCGAGCCAGCGAACCACGGTCTGCAACTCCGCCTCGCTGAAGCCGGCGGTCAGTTGCTCGTTGATGCGGGTGAGGGCCTCGCGCAGCGCCGGCATCTGCGCACGGCCGGCCGGCTGGAGCCGGACACGCTGCGTGCGGGCGTCCTGGGCGCAAGCCTGGCGCCGGACCCAGCCCAGGGCTTCCATCCGCTGAACGAGGCCTGAGACGGCCGACGGCACCAGGTCCAGCGCCTTCGCCAGTTCGCCCATCGTCGCGCCGTCGTTCTCCAGCAGGACGAACAGCACGCCGGCCTGCGGCGGCGAAGGCGCCGTCCCGGCGAGCGACGCCACACGCGCCTGTTCCCCGGCCGCCCACAACTGGAGACGGCGTTGTGCGCTGTTGAGCAGGTAGATCCAGCGGGGGCGGACACCCATGGAACACTTTCGCAGTTATTTCACATGCGAAGTATATGTCCGGCCGGCAGGCCAGGTCACACCGCCATTTCGCGGGGTCGGCGGGTCCAGCGCATGGCCGCCCCGACGAGGTCCGTGCCCAGCACCGGTTTCGTCAGGAAGTCGTTCATGCCCGCGGCCATACAGGCGGCGCGGTCCTCGGCGAAGGCGTTGGCAGTGAGCGCGAGGATCGGCACGTGTTTGCCATGCTCCCCGGCGCCGCCCGCGCGCAGGCGCCGTGTCACCTCGAGACCGTCCATGTCGGGCATCTGCCAGTCCATCAGCACGAGGTCGAAGCGTGAACCGGCGAAGGCTTCCAGCGCGGCAGCGCCATCGCTCGCCAGCACGACCGCGAAGCCGGCCTGGTTCAGCATGGAGCCGACGATCGCCTGGTTGACCGGTTCGTCCTCGACGACCAGCACGCGGTGCCGCCGCCGATGTTCCTCGCCCTCGGGGCCGGACGGCAGCGCCACCGTTGCGGGCAGCGGCGGCGTGCGCGCCGAGAGGCGCGCGGCCAGCGAGGCCGGCGCCACGGGTTTCGTCACGCTGGCGGGCCAGTGGCGCGGCCGGCGCACGGCTTCGGCACCCGTCATCGCCACCACGTGGCCCGCGGGCATGCCCGACCCGCAGGCCTCCAGCAGGTCGCTGCCCCCCGGCGTGTCGGCCGCGATGAACAGCCAGCCGCCGCCGCTGCGCGCGACGGCGCAGGCGTCGCTGGCGCCGAGGCAGCGCACCGGCCGGTGCCCGAGTCGCGTGACCATCGCCGCGAACGCCTCGGCGCTTGCCTCGTGCGGCTCCCAGTAGTGCACCGGCGCGCCGCCAGCGGGCGTGAGCGGCGGGCCACTGTCGGACACGGGGAAGGGCAGCGTCACGGTGAAACACGATCCTTCGCCGGCCTCGCTGTCCACGTCGAGCGTGCCACCCATCAACTGCACCACCTGGCGGCAGATCGCGAGGCCGAGGCCGCTGCCGCCGAAGCGGCGCGTGGTCGAATCGTCGGCTTGGCGGAACGGGTCGAAGATCGTGCGCAACGCGGCGGGCTCCATGCCGATGCCGGTGTCCGACACCTGGAACATCAGCTCGTCGGGGCTCCGGCCCGCCTTGACCCGCAGCACCACCTCACCCTGCAGCGTGAACTTCACTGCGTTGCCGAGCAGGTTCAGCAGCACCTGCCGCAAGCGAAGCGTGTCGCCACGGCGCCAGGCGGGCAGGGCGGGGTCGATCACGGTCGCCATCTGCAGGCCCTTGGCGCGGGCCGGCACCGCAGCGGTCGCCATCGCGGCGGCCACGCATTCGACGAAATCGGCGTCGATGTCATGGAGCGCCATCGCGCCCGACTCGATGCGCGCCAGGTCGAGGATGCTGTCGATCAAGCCGAGCAAGTTCATGCCGCTGGTGTGGATGATGCCCACCAGTTCGTCCCGCCGGCCGGCATCGGCGCCGGCCGTCTGCAGCAGCTGTGCGGCGCCGATCACGCCGTTGAGCGGGCTGCGCAATTCGTGGCTCATGTTCGACAGGAACCGGGTCTTCGCGAGCGATGCGGCCTCGGCCCGCTCGGCCGTGCGGGTCTGCACCTCCACCTGCCCCTCCAGCATGCGGTTCATCGCCGCGAGCGCATCGCCGCGCCGTTCCACCTCTTCGATCATCGTGTTGAATGCGTTGACGGCGCGGCCCACCTCGTCCTCGCCATAGGCGCGCAGGCGGCGGTCGAAGGTGCGCCCCGACGCGATGGCCGTGGCCGTCTCGGCGAGTTCCAGCACGGGGGCGGTGATGCGGCGCGACAGGCGACCCGACACCCACACCGACAAGGCGAACCCCGCCAGCACGGCGAGGACCGCGGTGATCGCCATCGCCGCCAGCGTGTCGCGCTGCGAGGAGAGGTCGAAGTCCACCGTGACAGCGCCGAGCCGTTCGTCGAAATCGCCGGAGACGATCGGGTGCGTGGCGGTCACGTGCCCCGCGAGCAGGCCGCCGACGTGCGCGGACGGCTGCCCGGCCGCCGCGCGGCCCCAGGTCGCCAGCGTGCGGCCTTCACGGTCGACGACCCACACCCCCTGCACCTGGCTGCGCGACCTCATCACCGCGAGCACGTCGCCGAGCCCCTGGTGGTCCTCGAACGCGACGGGCGCCCGCAGCGCGAACGCCAGTGATTCGGCCACCTCCCCGACGTCGGAGATGGCGTCCTCCTCCAGCGACCACCACGTCATCGCGAGCAGCGCACCGCTCACCGTGGCCGCGGTGATCGCGGCGCACAGGCCCAGCAGGAATCCGAGCTTGTGCCGCAGCGGCCGGTCGCGCAGCAGCCGGCCGAGGCCGCGGTCGGGGTTCAGCAGGTTCATTCGTCGACCCTCCGCGCGAGCCGCAAGGCCTGGCTCGACAGCACCAGGCCGGCCGCCTTCAGCGTGCCCAGGTTCACGTCGAAGCGGATGGCGTCGTTCACCGCCACCAGTTCCACCATGCCTCCGTTCACGGCGAAGCCGTCCGGATCGCCGACGGTGAGCACGCCGGCACGTGCCGCGTCGGCGAGCGCCGTCGGCGGCACGGTGACGGACGCGTGGACGAACAGCACGCGGCAGCCGCCGAACGCGCCGGGCGCCCGGTCGTCCACGGCCAGCCGCCGGCCGTTCAACGGCCGGACCTCGTGCGTGCGGAACGCCTCGACCACCCCGGCCGCGCGCTGCCACACGCACAGGCGCAGCACCGGATCGGCGGAGGCGGCGTCGGTCCACTGGACGAAGCGGACGAGGCCGATGGTCATGCGAGCCTTCACGTCGATGTCCAGCCTCGGCTGCGCCGCGGCGGCGGCGGCCAGGCCGTGGAGCGCGAGCCCCACGCACAGCCGCCAGGAGGTGAGGACGGGGCGACGGACCATGTCAGAAGCGCACCACCACACCGAGTGACGCGCTGCGCCCGCTTCGCGCGAGCACGTCGCTCGCGTGTTCCGGCCCCCCGGCGTCCAGCACCGGGACGTCGCCCAGGTTGTAGACAGAGAACAGCAGGCTCCACGGCTGTCCGGCGGGGTCGTACTGCAGCGTGGCGTTCGCGACCACGGTGCCCGGCAGCCGGCGGCCGGTGAGGGTGCGGCTCCACGACGTGCCCAGCACTTCGAGGCCGAGGCGGGCCGGGCCCCACGGCAGCGGCGTGCTCGCATGCAGCTTGGAGAGGTGCTGGGGGGCGTTCGACACCACCCGTCCGTCGGACAGCCGCAGCTGCTGCGCCGTCCAGCTCCCCCGTACGCGCCAGCCGCGGGGGTCGACCCACTCCGCCTCCAGTTCGACGCCACCCGCCTTGCCACTGCCCAGGTTGCGGTACACCAGCAGGCCGGTGTCCTCGTCCTCCACCTGCTCGATCAGCCCGTCGATGTGCGTGTGGAACAGCGACCCCGAGAGCCGCAGCGCGTCGGCCGCGTGCCAGTCCACCGCCAGCTCGCGCGACTGCACCTGCTCTCGGTGCAGGTGGGGGTCGATGGTGCTCCCCGCGATGCCTGGCCGGGTTTCGTAGACGTTGGGGTCGCGGTAGGCCTGCCCGGCCAGCAGCTTCACCGACAGGTCCTCGCGCGGGGCCCAGACCAGCGACCCCTTCGGGGTGAGGCGCCAGTCGCGGCCGCTCGCCTGGTCCGCGCGGGCGCCGAGGCCCAGTCGCAGGCCGGACCACACCGTCCACTCGTCGTTGGCGAACAGGCCGACGCGGTGCCCGGTGCGGTCGACGTCGAGCGTCGCCGCCTTCTCCGGCTCCAGCGTCCACGAGCGCGTGCGCTGGTGCAGGTCGCGCTGGTACTCCGCCCCGGCGACGAGCCGGTGCGAAGCGCCGAGCTGCCACGTGCCGCGCACGTCGGCGAGCCACCACCGGCCTTCGTCGCGATAGGTCTTCAGCAGCGCGTCAGGCACGTAGCGTGCGCGTTCGTCGTAGTCGTAGCCGCCGAAGCCGACGTGGGCCACCCACGCGCCGCGCGCGCCGAAGTCGTGCTGCCAGGTGCCGTCGAGCATCGCGAACGTGTCGCGCCAGCGTGTCGACGGGTCGTTGAACACCGCGCCGTACGCGGCGTTCGGGACCTGCTTCGTGCGCTTCGACGCGAGCGCGGACACGGTCCAGTCCGGGGCGGTGTAGCGGGCGTACAGCTTGGCGTCGTCCTCCGCGTCGAGTCCCGCGGCGATGCCGCCGTTCGACGCGGGCGTGTCGTAGGCGGCGTAGTAGCGATCCTCGCCGGGCCGATGTTCACTCGTCGCTGAGAGCAGCAGCGAGCTGCCACCGAATTCGCGCGACGATGTGCCGAAGAGTTTCGCGCCGTCGGTGGCGGCCGTGACCGTCAGCTGGTCGCCGCGCAGGTTGGCCGCGCTGCGGGTGACCACGTTGACCACGCCGAAGACCGCATTCGACCCGTACAGCGCCGAGCCGGGTCCGGCGACGAATTCGACCCGTTCGATCAGGCCCACGTCGAGCGGAAACTCGCGCCCGGCCATCGCCGAGTCGTACATGTTCTCGTTGGCCCGCACGCCGTCGATCAGCAGCAGCACGCGGGAGCTGTAGTCCCCCGGACGGCTCAGGCCGCGCACGCCGATGTAGTCGTACGCCTGGTCGTTGCGAACGTGCACGCCCCGCACCGCGTTCAGGATCTCGGCGAGCGTGCGCCAGCCGAACGTGCGGATGTCCCCGGCCGTCAGCACGGTCACCGCGGCCGGTGCGTCGGCAGCCTTCTGCGAGAAGCGCGAGGCGGCGTAGACGGGCACGGCGAGGAGGTCCTCCAGCTCGTCGACGCTGGCATCGCGGGCCTGGGCCTGCGCGAGCAGCGGCAACAGCAGGACGGCGATCCGGAACAGGCGCCGGAGCGTGGGGCGGTACAGCATGGGGGGAGGAGGGGTACTGCGGAGTGCCGACGGGTCGGCCTCTTGTTATCGGCCGGATCGCTCGAGGCTTCACGACCGGGACGTGACGCAGTTGGCGACCGGAGCGCCTTTCGGCACGGCGGCGGGCGCAGCATCGTGCTTCACCCCGGCCCGGACCCGGCGTACAGTGCCTCGATGCGCCTCCGGCATTCCCCTGTCCTGTGCACGGCCGCCGCCGCGGCCGTCCTCTCGGTTGCCTGCGTCACCACGCCGCTCCCCGGCGTTCCCGTCCAGGATGCCGACGCGGCCGCGGTGCAGGGCTGCACCTGGATCGCCGACCTCGAGGTGAACGCGATGCGCGACAGCGGCTCGCCGGCGGCGGACCTGCAGCGCGTGAAGGAGCTGCTGCTCTCGGAGGCCCGTGCACGCGGCGCCACCCACCTCGTGGTAACCGAACGCGACCTGCGCTTCGCGCTGGCGCTGGCCAGGGGCAGCGCGTACCGCTGCGGCTGAGCGTTCTTCAGGAGCCCTTTGCGCCAGCCCGCTCCGCGAGTCTCATCCCGGCGCGCGCCTCCCCGAAATACGGCCGCTCCGTCACCAGCAGCAGCTTCCGCGCGCCCTCCCGCCACGCGGTCGGCGCCTGCGCCCCCCACGCCACCACCGCGAGGCTGTAGCCATGCCCGCGCAACGCGGGCGGCACCCCGTCCAGCAGGTGTTCCACCGTCGCCGCCGGCTGGTGCGCCTGCACGGCGAGCACGAAGCGGCGCATCGCGTCGGCGTGGTGCTCGGAGGCGCTGGCGAGTTGCGGTTCGAAGGCGGACCAGTCGCGGCGGTCGCGCAGGGCGAGGCCGATGCTGGGCCAGACGGTGCTGTCGTCGAGGCCTTGGGCCGTGGGCAGTTGGCGGGCACGGGCGAGGAGGGCGGTGTCGGCGCCGTCCGAGGCGGCGGCCAGGCGCAGCAGGCGCTGTTCGGCGTCGGGCCAGGGGCGGGCCTTGCCGAGGGCCGGGCCGAGGCGGCCCGCGGCGAGGTCAGCGTAGGCGGCCGGCATGCCGCCGCCGCTCACGTGGCCGGTCTCCATCTTCAGCTGCTCCTTCAGCCCGGGGTCGCTGTTCGCCAGGCGGTCGAACGCGGGGCCCCGGGCCTGGCCCAGCAGGCGGTGGATGCGGACCATCTCCATGCCCACGTGGCCACGGAACGCCGGGATGCCGGCGCGCGCGACCTCGAGGATCCCGAGGGCCTCCGCCCATTGCGCGTGGGCCGCGGCCTCGAAGCCGGCGGCGTACGCGAACCACGGGTGTTTCGGGTGGGCGCGGTGCCCCTCGGCCTGGCGGCGGTCGCGTTCGGCGTCGTCGTCGAGGCAGCGGGTGAGCAGGTACTGCCAGTCGAGGCTGGCGGGCTGGCTCGCGGCACGGGTGCGGTGGCGTTCGCACACGGCGGCGTGCTGTTCGGGTGAGGCCGAATCCAGTTCGGCGCGCCGCAGCAGCACGTCGTCCGGGGTGTCCGCGAGGCGTTCGGCGAGCACCTGGTCGCGCACGGGCGAGGCCAGTGCGGCCGTCAGCCAGATGTAGGCGGCCTCGGAGTCGAGGCGGTCCCATCGGGCGTGGGTGGTGAGCAGGCGCGTGCGTTCTCGGTCGTTCGGAAGTTGGGCCAGCAGGGCCTGCGGCGACACGTCGGTGACGCCGGACAGCACGCGGCGCGATCCTCCGCCGCCCTTGGTGCTGATCTGCTTCGGGGCGTCCTCGAACAGCACGTCGGCGCCGGTGGTGAGCCAGCGCGGAGCGCCCAGGTGCCGCTCGGGCGCCGGCGCCGCGTTGCCGTAGATCGCGGTCCATTCGACGAGCGACCCGGCGCCCGCCACGTTGTAGACGAACTGGCCGAAGCGCGTGTGGGTGTCGGCGTCGAAGCGTTCGATCTCGCGGCCGTCGGTCGTCGTGGTGACCACCGGCAGCACGTCGGCGTTGCCGATGGTGCGGCCGAGGTGGCCGAAGGGCGGCACGGTGACCTCCGGCGCATCGCCCACCCGCACCTTCACCGGCCGCGACAGGCCGTTGTAGATCATCAGCGTGCCGGTGCCCACCGTGAATCCGAAGCCCAGCACCGCTGCGACGATGCCGCCGGCCACCGCGAGCCGGGCACCCCCGGCGACGAAGCCGTCGGCCGTCTGGAAACGGCCCCACGCGCCGAGGCGCGTCTGGCGCGGCCGCTCCTGGCCCGGCACCAGGAGCGGGTAGGCCGCGGGCACCACGGATGGCGCGGGTGCGGCCGCAGGCCGGGTGCCCGCGCGCACATGGCCCGCGAGTTCCGCCTCGGTCAGCAGCAGCTGCTCGAGCGCATGGACCCGCACGGCGCCGCACAGGCCGGCGGCGTGGTCCACCCAGCCGTCGACCACCTTGAGCCACTCGCCGATGTGTTCCTTCGCGGGCGGGCCGAGGTCGCAGGGGCCGAGCATGGCGGGCCAGCCCGTGGCCTTCAGGCGGTCCAGCAGCGTCGGGTCGAGTGTCACCGCCGGGGCGGTGTCGTGGACCTGGTGCAGGGCCTGCCACAGCGCCTGGCTGTCGGCGACCACGCGCGCGATGCCGGCCTTGCTGACGCGGCGGGTGGCCGTGACGATGGCGACGGAATTGGCGAGCACACCTTGCAGGTCGCGCAGGTGCGCCTCGGTGTGTTCGGCGTGGTGCAGCGCGGCCAGCAGGCCGTCGAGGTATGCGGGCCAGCCGTCGCCGAAGGTGGCGGCGGCGGCACGGTGGAGGCTGCGGCAGCGGCGGTCGTGGGCCTGCAGCCGCTTGTTCGCGTCGGCCCGTTCGTACTCGACCTCGCCGATGGCCGCCGGCAGCCGCCCGCGCTTGATCGTGCGTCCGCGGTGGCGGATCACGCCGCCGGAGGCTTTCAGGGTGCCGTTCTGCAGCGCCTGGAGCTGCTCCAGTTCACGCTCCAGGCTGCGCAGCCGCTCCATGTCGGCGGCGAGGGAGGCGGGGTACAGCGTGTCGAAGGCGGCGGCCGACGGTGGCGGCGTGGCCTCGCGCAGCTCGTCCACGGACGCGGCCCAGCGCACGCTCGAGCGGCCGAAGTACACGCCGCGGTAGCGGCGGTTCAGGTGCTCGCGGTCGAACTGGCGGTCGAGTGTCACGAGCGCATCGGAAGACCCGGGCATCTCGCCCTCCCCGAGCAGCCGCGCCGTCACGTCCTCGCGCAGCTGCTGGGTGCCGGTGAACAGGTCCCACGCGCTGCGGTTGTCGACGGGTGCCGCCACGTAGTGCCGCTTGGCGTTGGCCTCGCGCTCGTGGTTCAGCGGGTGGGTCAGCCACATCTGCGGCGGCTGGGCCAGCTCGGCCTTGAAGACGCGGTGGGTCTTCGGGTCGGCGCCGGCCGCGGGAACATGGCCGTAGGTGCTGTCGTTGAGCAGCCGGCCCATGTGGCCCACGATGTGGGTCTGCACCGCGAAGAGGTCGCGCACGCGCCGGCCCTGCTGCTTCTCGCCGAACGTGAAGCTGACGGCGCGGGACCAGGCGTCGTCCGCGGCCTGCAGGCGGTGCAGCGCGTGGATCAGCGCATCGCTGCCCGTCAGCGACACGGCCACGAGGTCGGCGTTCATCTCCATCTCGCGCGACAGCGCGCGCTGCATCAGCAGCACGAGCTGGAAGGCCGAGTCCACCAGCGACCGGATCGACCACACGATGAGGTTCAGGATCCAGCCCACCCACGCCACGCGGATGTCGAAGCGGGAGAGCGCGGCGAGGAAGT
>Ga0247829_10001502_pt1 | contig 10707 bp, 8 predicted proteins | sample 12C_Control_Day4_FD_207765 | JGI IMG/M metagenome (GOLD analysis project Ga0247829, IMG submission 207765) | Soil microbial communities from agricultural site in Penn Yan, New York, United States - 12C_Control_Day4 | ecosystem: Environmental > Terrestrial > Soil > Agricultural land | place: USA... | reverse complement strand
GAAGCTCGACCGCCGGCTGGACTATCTGCTCAACAAGAAGGAACTGGAACTCTTGCCCATGGCACGGCAGCCTCTGTTGTAGTTTTCACGTCATGTCCATAATGTCTCCCTCTTTCTCCTCCTCCTCACTACCAGAGGCATCACTCATGACAAAATCACCATCATGACTGCGCTTCTGTTGGCCGCTGCGGTGCACGTAGTGATCTTCCTCATCCTCATCCTCGTCGGCTCTCGCCTCCGCCGAGCCGGCGGTACCCACGTACCCCCACAGCGGCCGGCTGTAAGCGCCTCCCGCGTCGGCCCCACGCCGTCGCGTCGGTCGGTCCACAAAGTCCATGTCCCCGGCCGTCGAGCGGTCGAGGGGCGCGTCAGGCACCCGCAGCATCTGCAGCGTCAGTCGCTGGATGCGCCACAAGAGCATCTCCTCCCCGACGATGGACTGCACTTTGTAAATCTCCGGGCCCGACGGCAGCAGGCTGAGACAATAGATGGGCGCGCGCGCCGTCTTCTCTGCCTCTGCTTTGCGGCTTTCAAACGAGCGCAAAGACCATTCGGGGTCGTACTTGGCACCTTCCACACTGAGATATTTATCGGCCCGTACGGCCCGACTCGCGTCATCGGGCAAAAACGTTCCCGTCACCATGTAGCGCGCCCCTTCGCCGTATTCGAAACACATGGCCCAGAGGCCGTCCTCCGGCAAGTACACGTGCTCGGTCTGCACGTGGTCCGTCAGGGTGTCGGCCACCCGCACAAACGTGTCGGCAATCTCCTGCCATGGGAGGGCCATCTCAATCAGGGGCAACAGGGCCTCGGGTGAGCGCGCGGCCGGGCCCACCCGCACCTCGTACTGCTGCGTGGCAAACCACCGACCCCCGGCCGTGTACAGTTGCCAGGCGAGGACCGGGTTGAAGCTCGCGTCCACGGCGTAGGTGACGGCCACGCGGAAGCGAATCTGCAACGCGGGCTCACGGCCCGACAGGCCCGGCAAATCGGAGTGCGGCTCGGGCCGCTCTTCCGTGTTAAGCCAAGGGTACTTGGCCCGCAGCACTTGCAATCCCTGGGCCACGGTCTGCTGGGCCATGGTGGAGGACAAGAACACAGTGACAGAGGGGGGGGATGCTTTATTTTCTCACTGCTGGCTGGCCGGCGCGCCAAAAAACCTGAAAGTGGCCATGGCCGAAGGGTCGCTCGCCTTGCTCAGCCAGGGGCTCTTGGTGCCCTTGCTCAGCTGGTCGTACATGGGCGCCGGGTCAAAGAGCTTGCTCAACGACGCAGGGGCGCGGAACTGGGCCGGGGCCTGTTGGTCCAACGAGGAGCTGCCCGTCGTATCGCGGCTCGCGGCAGCGCTCTCGACAAGGCGTGGGCCAGGGGTCCCTGCGTTCCCAGACCCCAGCTCGGCCGCCACGCGCGAGGCGATGGGGTTGCTTGGGGCACTGGTGGAGGTGGTCCCGGCCTCGAGGGCCTCCAACTTGGCCCTCTTGACCTTGAGCTCCTTCTCAAAGGCGTCGGCCGCCTCCTTGGACTTGACGGCCTCCGCGAGGGCCTCCTCGTACTTGCGCTTGTGGGTAGCGGCCTCCTCTTCGGCCTTCTTGACGCCGGCCTGGGCGGCGATCTCCTTCTCCACGTAGGCCTTGCGCTCGGCCTCAAAGGCGAGGCGCTGGGTCTCGTGACTCGCCAGGGTGTTCTCCTGGATGATGGAGTGCATGGCGAGGACGGTCTGGACGGGCCCGTAGGCATTGTCGCCCGGGCGCTCGTTCACCATGTCCTGCACGCTGAGGCCGGCCTTGAGGCTCGCGAGGGCAGCGGGACTGTTGCGGTAGTACTTGGGCCCTTCGCGGGCTGCCACCTCCTCGGCCTGCTCAATGTAGTTGCGCAGGATCATGAACGAGCTGAGGGCCTGTGCGGGCATGGCCGCAAAGCCGTCTTTGCCTTTGGACAAGTCGTTGATATCGTAGAGAAGGCGTTTGGCCGTCGTGTAGAGCTCATCGGTCAGGACCGATTTCCCGCTGCTGTTTTCGGGCCCATTGGGCCAAATGGCCTTGGTGAACTTTTCCATGCCCTCGCGGAAATGCGAGTAACGCTGCGTCTCGCTTTGTCCTTGTTGGACGGCGGCGACTGCGGCTTCGGCCATCTTGTTTGCGGGTGCAGGGGGTTGGAGTGGCTGCTGGGCTTCGGCCGGCGGCTCAGACACCAAGGGCGGCGCGGGAACAGACTTGGCCACCGACGCTTGGACGCGCGCCTTGGCCTCCGGCGACATGTACAGGTTGGGGAACCTGGCCAGCAATTCCTTGTAGAATTCGGACTTTGTCCGGCCGGCCAGGTGGACCAACGTGGCGTGGGGCGCATTCGCATATAAGGGATCGCGCGTTAGGCCAATGTGCGACAGGGCTTTGCCGAGGATTTCGGGCCGCCCCTTGGTGCTCTTGACATAGTCCGTCCCCAGCGAAATGCCCCAGGGCGGAGAGCGTTTGGTCTTAATATCGTCGACAATCTGGTCGATGATCGCCCCATGCCGCCTGTCCACTTTGAACACTTTGAGGAGGCGGCCATAGTCCGGGCCCGGGTTCAGGTCCACGAATGTTTCCAAGAGGCGCCCGACCACCTTGTCCTCCGGGACCTTGAACTGCCGGTCCCCGCTCAGCAGCTGCCCGCCTGCGTGGTCGATGCACACAGGGGGGTGGAAGTTCTGCAGGTGGGCCAGGGCCCTGCGGTCGTCAATGGTGAACTCCAGGGTCGCCTCCGATGGGCCCGTGGAGCTCTCAAACATGGGCTGGCCCGTGGCCACGAGGTAGAGAGAGCGGGAGCGGGACATATGGGGGGTTGAGTACTGGAGGGAGGGGGGATACAAAGGGCTTGTTGGACACAAAAGGGGCACACTGCATGGACTCAGAAGCGCATGACCATATTGCCTTTGTTCACGTGGGCAACGAATCCACCACCACGAAAATCCAACGTAGCAGAGGAGTTTGGGCCAATCACGTCGGCGACGAAGGATTGTGACAGTTTCGTTGGCCGAAGGACGGTGATGGTGGCGCCCTCCTTGCGCGTAATAATCTTCTTGCCAGGCATGGTGCTGAACGTGGTCGAGTCACCCTCACCAATAACATACGTACCGAACGCCGCTTTCACCGTCACGGGCCCAACGGCCGTGAAAGACGTGACATGAACTTGCCGCTTCGACGGGGTGGCTTTGCGCTTCTTCAGGGGAACGGGCGAAACGGACATGTGGGTTCAATATTAGGAACAGAAGAAAGTAACAAGACAGTCACGCAACGCCGGACTCGTATCCTTGACCATCTCGCTGTGGTTCTTGGGGCCCACGTAGTTGGCCGCCGCCAGTTGTTCGTCCGTGAAACATTCGGCGGGGACGTTCTGGTCGGCAGTGGCGAGAAGCAACAGTTCGTGCGTCCGTGTCCAGCGTGCCGTCCCAGGAACGTGTTGCCCCTCAAAGTAGGCGGCGCTCTCGCGACCCAAGGACGGGACGAGTTCGGCGCGGATCATGGGCGCAAAGACAGGAGCGAGGTACGCGGCCTTGCTGAAGAGGCCCTCGTCGAAGAGGACCTTGGCCAGGTAGCCACCCGACGAGCGGCCGAGCACGTAGCATGGGAGGGTGGGGTATGTTTTCTTGTACTTGTTTACAGTGTGCCGAATCGAGTCCAGGGCGTAGTTCAGCTTGTTGAGTGGGAAATCGAGCTGACAGACAATGAAGCCGAGGGAGGCCAGCAACGCCGTCTGCTCCCCGTCCCAGGATGCGTCGCCGCGCACAAAGTTGCCCCCATGCAGCGTGATGAGGACAGCGGTCATGTGAGAGAGTAACTGAGCCTGACTGCACGTTTATTCCGAAGGTGGATCAAAGTGATACGTCACCAGACCGGCCGTGGCCGTTGGAGGGGCCGAGGATGTGAAGCCTTCCAACGCAAAGGCCTCTGCGAGCCTGCGCAGGCGCCACGAAACACTGGTTTCCTTCCCGCTCCGCCGGGCGCCGGGCAAATGCGTTGCATGGAGGATCCACTCTAGTTGGCGGGCGTGGCGCTTCGTCCCAAAGCCGGTGACGAGGAAGAGGGGACGCCACGGGCGCAGGGCGTCATAGCGCATGGTGGTGGATCTTGCCCCGCCCACGAGGTCGGTATTGTGCTGGCGCAGACGGCGCGGCCAATTATTCGTCCAGCCAACGTACGTGTTGTTCACATCGCGGGCGATGCAGTAGACGAGAATATCACCTTTGTTCATATAATCACCCACAAGAGAAGTATGATAAAGAGTCCTCCCACCGCATAAGGCCCCGCGACTTTGACCGCAGCCAACGCACTGGCCGTCACACCCTTGGCGAAGACGCGCACGGCAAAGGCTTCGACTTTTTGCAGCTGCGTCCGGTAGCGCTCCCCGGGCACATCCACTTTGACCGGCTCGACGGCCGCGGCGCCCGCAAACTCTTCCTCGACGGCGGCGGCCAGGGCTTCGAGCGTCAGGCCGGGGACCTTGGGCACGTGAAAGGTGGCCCCAAGGGCCGAGTTGTTCCACGTTTCGAGGAGATTGGGCACTGAAGGGGCGACCTTTTGCGCGGCGGCCAACACTCGCTGCCTGAGCGCGGCCACGTTGCTCGCGTACGCATTGTCCCCCGGCAAACTGTGCTGGGCCACGTGCACCTCCTGGCGCAGGGCTGACCCGACACTGCCGCTGCGGGGGCGGGACATTGATGGGCTCGCGACGAAGGGCAAAAAGGGGAATGTTTAATGTTTCTGAGAGTCCTTCGGGCTTCCACTGAGAATGTCAACCAAGAGACGGCGGCGCATGTTCTTGTCGATCCCTTTGAGGGGCTGACTCGTACCGGAAATACTGACAACAAGTTGAGAACGAAAGTTGGATTCAGGCATCGAGGGAGAGAAGAATGACTTTACTCTGTGAACGAGGGTCGCGCGCCCAATGAGTCCTTCTTACCATCTGGGTCATCTGCAAACGGGTCACTACTAAACAGGCCCTCTCGGATGCCTGTTTTCTTGAGGTCGTACACCACTTTCCCGTCAAAGCCCGATCGGGTGTAGTGAAGGCACGCGAATGTGTCAATGTCGGTAAGAGTGACGAATATCGCGCGTGTAATGAGCCTGTACACCACCGCGTCATGCATCACCACATTAAGAGGCAGGTCGCCACCGCTGAGCATTTCCATCGTTACGCGCCTTGTTGCGGGACGCAGTGTCCACTTGCGACTCGCCATTGACCACGAGTGTCTGATATACGGGGGCTCATGCGCCACCTTGTCCAAGAACCAGATTTGCGTCCCATCGCTCTTGTTGAGCGATGCGTATCTCCCAAATCCGTGCTCATTGCGGAGCATGGCATGCACGCACCCGAGGAGTCGAAGAGCCATCTGTCTGCTTGCCTCCTTGAAGACGTGCCTGCACAAGGCCTCGGCATTGTTATTCGGGAAGCCCGCTTCCTCTGCCTCGCGGAGGAGCGTGATGGCGTTGCCGTCGCAATCGTCGTCTGTACACGCACCAGCGTCAGGACCGACGGCCGCCAAGACACGCCGACAGTGCTCTTTCCACAGCGGGCCGACGCGCTCGAAAAGACCCTTGGAGGCGCGCGCCACACAGGCCAACGCAGCCGGGGCCTTGAGTTCGAGGAGCACGAGGCGCTCAATCTCGCGTGGGAGGACGTCTTCGATATAATTGGGCTCTTCGCACCATTCGCGCTCACGAAGACGTTTCATGAGGAGAATGGCTGGCTGTTCACCCCCCCCCCCCCTCGGCGTAAAAAGATGGCTCTTCATGCGCTTTTCTGTGAAAGAACTGTTTGTTTGGAACATTCGTCGTTCCTTTGTTACCGCACAACAAGGACAAAAGGGGGGAATGTTTAATCCTTTTGAGAGTCCTTCGCTGGCGGTGTGGTGATGAGGGCCTTCGATGCGCCCGCGCCCGAGTCGCCCATGATGACGTAGTTGAGGGCGGGATCAGGACGCGGAGCGACAAAGTAGCGTGTGTGCGCATAGAAGCTCGTCATGCGCGCCTTTGCGTAATTGATTCGATCCCTCGGCTCAGGCATGACTCAACAATGGAACAAGAAAGTGACCCATTTATTCCGTAAACATGTCATCCTCCTCCTCCTCCTCAAACACCGAGGGCGGGGACGCGGGTCTCTGGGGCATGTGGCGCTGCAGGCCCGCGGCTGCCGGAAGAATGTCACCATCAATGTCCATGGCGTCGTCATCGCTGTTCACCGGGTCCACGCGCGCGCGTTTCGCCGGCCGCTCTTCCTCCTCCTGCCCGACCTCGCGCTGGCGCTTGATATTGTACCGGGCAAATTCGCGCCGCTCGGCGCAGTGGTGATACTCGCTCTGTCGCGCGAGCGCCCCATTGTCGTTCTTGTTCGCCTTGGCGTCGGTCGTGTTTAGCGTCTGCTGCAGACGCGCGAGTGGATTGCCGACGGGAAAGTGCTCCTGTTCCTTCCACCCGTATTCGACCAGGACCAAGTAACGGTCGATCATGTACGCAATGGGAGGGAAGGCAAACGGCAACGGGACGCGCGCTGCAGGGTCCAGTTCCGGAATGTGTTCCAGCAGCAGGTCTCTGTAGGCGTCGGCGTTCGGATGGCGCCGCTTGTCTCGGAAATGCACCAACGCCTTGGTGAAGAGCTCCAGGAAGAGGGGCTCGACCGGGTAGCCTTGACGGCGCATCACCGACAGCGCCGTGTAGTAGTCGACATCGTACTCGTCGTAATAAAAGCCCAGGGACAGCTCGGGCAGGTCGCGCGTCCGGACGTTGTCTCGCACCGATTCACCCGGGTGGATGGCATAGAGGTTCGAAAGCGCCGTCGGCAGCGGCATGGTATAGTTGACCTGCATGATGCAGTCGCCGTCCGGGTCGCGTTCGCCACGAATAAACATGGTCGCCCCGTCGACCGGGACACGCTTCTCCCAGTGGCCAAAGTCGATGTACATGTCAGGCGGCAGGTAGGCGCACGGGTACTTGTACAGCTCCTGGTCCACCTCGTAGACCCCTTTGGCTTCGTAAGGCGAACGCTCCAAGTTGGGCATGCGCAGCGCCTTCTTGATGGCGGCCACCAGCGGGGCCCGGCTGGGCATGCACTCCATGAGGCGCTGGAGCTCCTCAATGGCCTCGAGGGGTTCCTTCGCCCGGAGCTTCTCCGCGTCGATGCGCGGCTCGCGTAGCTCGATCTTGGCGCGCACTTGTTCGGGCGTGTCGGTCGCCAGGTCGACGCCAAAGAGTTTCTTGATAAACTCGACGGACATGCAGAATTGTTTGGGCTTGTTCGCCTCCGACTTGGACTGCGGGTCGTCCTCGTACAAAAAGGCAGCGCGCTCCTCGAGCGTGGCCCCGCCGCCCAGCTGGGCGGCGACGAGACGCAGGGGTTGGCCGGATGCGTCGCGTTCCACCGCCTCGTAGCCCAGCGACGAGTGCTTCTTCGTCATGTGCTTGCCCAGGATAACGGGGATGTCCTCCGAGCGCATAATGTTCACACTGGCGTGGCGGGCGACAATCGCCTCGTAGATCTGCTTCATGTTCTTGCCCACGAAGCTCAGGTAGTTGGGGTCGTCGGTCAAGTCCCCTTTGAGGCGAAAGCGCCAGCGCCGCGGCTCGTCCACATGCAGGAGCTCCTTGGCAATGGTGCGCAGCAGCATGTCCTCCGTCTGCGACGAGTAGAGGAAATCGAGCATCGTGAGTGCGTAGATGACTGCGTCCTTCATTACGCCCAGTTGCGGCTCGCAAATGTACTGGAACGCCTGCGGCGACCAGCGCTTGTACTTGCCCGTTTCGTACAGCGGCTTTGCCCGAACGCCAAAGAGCGTCTCGTAGACTGCGTGTTGTAGGGTCAGAATGCGCGCGGCCTCGATCACCCACGTGCGGTTGCCCTTGTTGCGTGCGGCAGAACCGATCACGTCGCTCGCCCGCTCCAGAATGTGGTTCAAGAACACGCGGCCGCCGTCGTAGAGCACGTCGTCGACAATGCCCATCTTGATCGCATTCTCCATGTACGCGTAGCCCGCCGCAAGTTCACGGTGCTGCGCGCCGGCCTTGTCTTGAACGCGGAAGGCGTGGGCGGATAAGGACTGCAGGCGCTCCATGTCGGCGGGGTTGGAGCCCTCGCTCTCGGTCGAGGCCTCAGCGAAGACGTCGATCATGAGGCGGCGGCGCATGTTCGTGTCCATCTTCGTCAGGTCCTGGTTGGTGGCGCCCATGGTCACAATGTGTTGACTGGAGTCGCAAATCTTGGCCTCGCGCTTGCCCGTCTGCTCGTTCGCCGTAAAGTAGCGCGTGTGCGTGTGGAAGCTCGTCATGCGCGCCTTGGCGAAGTTCGTCTTGTCCGAGGGGCCTTGGTCCTTTCCCTTGCCCCCGCCTTGGTTGGAGAAGAGCAGGTCGTTGGGCATCTCCTGGTAGAGCACAATGTAGCCGTCGAAGTTCTGGTCGACATTGTAGGAGTTGGTCGTCTCGCTCGCCACGTCGCTGACGACGCCCGTGGGGAAAAGCGACACGGTCGTCAGCAGCGCCTTGGACTTGCCAGCCCCCGATTTGCCCGACATGACGAGGTTCAGCGCGGGGTCGGTGCGCCCAGGCATCCATCGGAAGGCGTGATAGGCGCAGGTGTGCACACGCTCCGTGAAGGGGTAGTTGGCCTTGGTGGCCAGCTCCGACGTGCGGTACGTGTCCGTGTAGAACTGGCGAAAGTTGCTGAAGCCGCGCACGCTTACGGACTGTGGACGTATATCATGGGGTTTGTCGCGGTCGGGCATCACCTGGTGTTTCGCGTAGTCGCGCATCACCTTGAGAGCGGGTGCCAGCCGCTCCGTCTCCATATAGACGGCGTGGCCGCGCAGATACATGCTGCGCTTGAGCTTGTCGATCTGGGCCGCGTGTTCTTCCTCCTGCTTCCAGAGGGCGCGCTTGAGCCCGTCCTTGTCGTTCGCGTACTTGGGGTCCCGCAGCAGGGCGTCGCGCTCTTTGGCCTGTTTGTGCGACTGTGTCGCCTTCTCCATTTGGAACATTGGGCGTATTTCCAGAGGCTCTTCGCGCTCCTTGAGCCAGGCAGGCTGCATGTCAATACTGTCAAAGACGATGCGCTCATCGGCGAGCGTAAACCCCGTCTTGTCGCGCTGGCTGGCGAGCTGCTTGCGCAGGCGATTCAAGTCGCGGCCAACGCCCGCGTCATCGCCATCATCGTCGTCGCCAGAGTGGGGAGGGTAGAATTCGCGCGCGGGCATGTGAGCATCGGTCGAACTCTGCTCTAGTCGCTGTTCCCACGCTGTGCGGTAGATCTCGTCGTAGTGCATTCGGCGAAAGCGGGTGGCGAGATCAGCAATGGCCGCGCGAACCGTGCTCTTTTGGCGCTCAAGGGCCTTCTTGTACTTGTCGGGGATGCCGTTGGCCCCTTCCTCCACCTCGAGCTTCTCGATTTCCTCGTCGGGTGCAAGCTCTTGTCGGCGGGCGGCCGCGAGGCGCTCTGCCTCCTCCTGCTGATCGAGAAGGCGACCGGCATTTTGCGTCGGGTCCGGGGCGTCCTGCACGACCACGTCGGAGACGACCTGTTGGCGCACTTGCCCGTCCTTGCCCCGGACGGTGACGAGGCCGCGGACCTGTGAGGGCAAGGGGCGCCTGTTGATCGCGAACGTAAACGGGAGTCCGTTCTCCTCGTTCCCTGCGGCGGCGGCCGCCTCTTCCGTCACAGCGAGCAGCGAGGTCTCCTCCGCCCGGCGCAAGTTTTCGGTCGCCCGCAAGGAGAGCGTGCGTTCGACGTGCAGGTCGCTCAACTCCGTCGGCGGCAAGAGGATCGTTCCACTCGGCGCTTGGGGGTGCAGGGCAGCGGCTGGGATCTCGGCCCCAATGGCATAGGGGAGCGGGAGGACGGTGAAGAAGACCTCCGCGTAGGTCGCCAGCGAGTTGAGTTTGTGCACCAGGCCCGGGAAAGGCCAGGTCCCGCGGGCCACCAAAGGGTCGTATGGGGCCCCCGAATTGCGGAAGAAGCGGCGAAGATTGATTCCGTCGTCTTCTTCCTCCTCTTCCCCTTCGTCCGACATGACCGAGTCCGTCTGGACGTCTTGCGAGGCGGCGCCGACAGGTGCATTGGGCCGTGGAATGCCGTGCGCCCCAGGCAAGTAGTTGCTCAGGACGGTACACTCCTTGCTGGCCGAGTAGTCGCCGTCGCGCATAAAGTAAGCCATTGAGCGCGCCATGCAAAACAGGTAATCGGGGTGCAAGGGCGAAGCCGTGTGCACGTAGTAGTCGGCGTCGGAGAGCATTTTGTGCGCTGTTCGGGAACGGATGTCGTCATTGGCAGCCTCCAGTTCCGAACACGCCTGTTCGTACTGCAGGCAATCGACGCCCGGGTCGTGAAGTGGGTGCGCACGCCTGCATTCAGCAGGGACGGCAAAGTACGGCTTGATTCCTTCGCGCAAGTACTCGACCATGTCGGCCACCTCTTCCCAGGCATACTCGGGCACCTGACGGCCCTCTTTAATGTTGACGCGCGCCTCGAGGCGGGCGACCAGTTCGCCGCGCTTGGCAGTGTGCCCCTTGATGTACTCCTCGCGCTTGCGCAGTACCGTCTCGCGTAGGGCGGCGGCCTCCGCAAACGACTTGGCGAGGGCCGTGGCGAGCGGCGCATTGCGGGCGTCTTTCAACAGAGCGCGGCGCGCTTTGGCCATCTCGTTGCCGCGGCCGTTCCCGCCGCCTCTCGCGGTCGCGCCAGTAGCAG
>Ga0247829_10001501_pt1 | contig 10707 bp, 9 predicted proteins | sample 12C_Control_Day4_FD_207765 | JGI IMG/M metagenome (GOLD analysis project Ga0247829, IMG submission 207765) | Soil microbial communities from agricultural site in Penn Yan, New York, United States - 12C_Control_Day4 | ecosystem: Environmental > Terrestrial > Soil > Agricultural land | place: USA... | reverse complement strand
GCCGGCCACGCCAACGGCTTCGAGCTGACCTTCCTGGTTCCGGAGTCGGGCTCGGGCATGCAGTCGCCGGTGGAGATGGCCACCGTCATCCAGGCCAACCTGGCCGCCGTCGGTGTGAAGGCCAAGATTCAGACGCTCGAGTGGGGCGCCTATCTCAAGAAGTATCTGGAAGCGCCGGACATGGCGGAGATGTCGTGGAACCCGTCCATCGGCGATCCCGACCACATGATGTACATGCTGCTGTCGTCCGACCGCTTCCCGCCCGCGTTCAACGCCGGCTACTACCAGAACGACAAGGTGGACGACCTGCTCCGCCGGGGCCGCACCACCATCGACGAGAAGGCGCGCGTGCCGCTCTACCGTGAGGCGCAGAAGGTGGTGGTCGAGGACGCGCCGTGGATCTTCGTCGACCACGGCAAGCAGGTGATCATCTACCGCAAGCGCGTTCAGGGCTTCAAGCTGCACCCGAACTTCGATCTCGTGCTCACGCAGGTGTGGCTGCAGTAGGGGGCGGCGGCCTCCAGGGATACGTCGTCCGGCGGCTGCTCCTCGCCGTCCCCGTTCTCTTCGGGGTCTCGCTGCTCGTCTTCGCCGTGATGCACCTGGCACCGGGCGACCCGGCGGCCATCATGCTGGGCGCCCAGGCCACCCGCGAGGACGTGGAGCGCCTGCACCGCGAGCTGGGCCTCGACCGCCCCCTGGCCGTGCAATACGCGCGGTGGCTCGGCCGCGTGCTGCAGGGCGATCTCGGCCGCTCGATCCCGCTGGGACGCGAGGTCCTGCCCGAGGTGCTCACGCGGTTCAAGGCGACGCTGATCCTCACCGGCGGCGCGCTCCTCGTGGCGCTCGTCATCGGCGTGCCGGCCGGTATCGTGTCGGCCACCCGCCAGTACTCGTGGCTCGATCGCCTCAGCATGGGCATCGCAGTCACCGGCGTGAGCCTGCCCGTGTTCTGGACGGGGATCATGCTCATCATCGTGTTCTCGCTCATGCTGCGCTGGCTCCCCTCGGCCGGGATGTACTCGCCGTACGGCGGCGACTTCGCCGACCTGCTGTGGCATCTGATACTGCCGGCGGTGACCCTCGGCACCGCCTCCGCGGCCGCGCTGGCCCGCATGACCCGCTCGAGCGTGCTGGAGATCGTTCGCCAGGACTTCGTGCGCTCGGCGCGCGCCAAGGGCCTGGCCGAGCGCGCAGTGGTGGGCCGTCACGTCCTCAAGAACGCGGTGAACCCGGTCGTCACCGTGCTCGGCATCCAGGTCGGCACATTGCTGGGCGGCGCCATCCTCACCGAGACCGTGTTCTCGTGGCCGGGCCTCGGCTCCATGATGGTGCGGGCCATCCAGGCCCGCGACTACCCGCTCGTGCAGGGCGGCGTGCTCCTCATCGCCACCACGTTCGTGGGCGTCAATCTGCTCGTCGATCTGCTCTACGCGGTGTTCGACCCGCGCATCCGCTACGAGTGACGTCGCCGGGACAATGACTTCGTCCACCGACCCGAGATGACGCCGGCCACCGAGCGCGCGATGACACCCCCCGCGGATGTCGGCGGCGCGGGCGCCCGCCGCGTCACCACTTCCGCGCTCGGCGACGTGGCCCGGATGTTCCGGCGCAGCCACGCCGCCATGTTCGGCCTGGCCCTGGTGGTGGCGCTGACCGTGTGCGCCGTGCTGGCGCCGCTGCTGACGCCGCACGATCCCAACGAGGTCGATACCACGCGGCGGCTGGCGCGGCCGCTCAGCCCCGGGCATCCGCTCGGCACTGACGAGTTCGGTCGCGACATGACCGCGCGCCTGCTGCACGGCGCGCGCATCTCGCTGGCCGTGGGGCTGGCGGCCACGACCCTGGCCGCGCTGGCCGGCTCGCTGTGCGGGCTGCTGGCGGGACTGGGCGGCGGCTGGATCGATCACGCGATCATGCGCTCGATCGACACGCTGATGGCGTTTCCCTACTTCCTGCTGGCCATCGCCATCATCGCCGCGCTGGGGCCGGGGCTGGTCAACGGCATGATCGCCGTGGCCGTCGTGAACATCCCCTTCTATGGACGCATCGTCCGCGGCACGGTGCTGGCGGTCCGCGAGACGGAGTACGTGCAGGCGGCACGCGCGCTCGGCGTGTCGGAGCTTCGGCTGGCGATCAAGCACGTGCTGCGTAACTGCCTGGCGCCGATCATCGTGGCCGTCACGCTCAACGTGGGCGGCATGATCACGGCGCTGGCCGGGCTGTCGTTCCTCGGCCTCGGCGTGCAGCCGCCGGTGTCCGACTGGGGCAGCATGCTGAGCAGCAGCCGGCAATACATCAACGTCGCCCCCCACGTCGCCGCGCTGCCCGGGCTGGCCATCTTCCTGGCCGTGCTCGGCTTCAACCTCCTGGGCGACGGCCTGCGCGACGCCCTCGATCCCCGCCTGCGCTGAGGGGTGATCCCGCGTTGACGTTTCGTTGATGGTGCCGGTGGTACAGCACACGCACGGGGTGGCGACGCGAACCTGCACCCCGAGAGGAGGAGCGTGATGCCGAAGAAGAAGGGGACCAGTGGCGGCGGGACGTCGAAGAAGGGCCCGGGGGACCTGGGGCCACGCAAGAATCCCAAGGGCGGGGGCGGAGGCGTGCCAGGCATCAGGAGGCCGGCCCCCTAGGCCCTATTTCTTCTTCAGCTTGAGGTCCTCGTAGGGCGCCGAGTACGGGTAGTACGAGAGCAGGCCAAGACCGTGCACCTCGGGCCGGCTGCCCACGCCGTTGATGAAGATCGAGCCCATGACGGGGATGAACACCACGCGCTCGTCGATGAGCTGCTGGGCGCGGTCCAGCAGCTGCTTGCGCACGCGCGGGTTCTGCTCGTTGACCTGCTCGGCGAAGAGGCCGTCGATGTCCGGGTAGGTGCCGTAGACGAAGCGCGAGCCACTCACCGCGAAGGTCTCCAGGCGCGTGGCCGCGTTGCCGGAGGCGCCGCTGGTGGCCAGGATCAGGCCGCGGAGCTTGCGCTCGCCGAACGCCGAGGTGAAGGCCGCCCGCTCCAGGGTCCGCAGGCGGGTGCGGATGCCGATGGCCTGCAGAAAGTTGGCGACGGGCTCGCCCATCGCGGTGCCGTAGATCGTGTCACCGACCACCTCGCCCGCGTCGAAGCCGTTCGGGTAGCCGGCCTCGGCCAGCAGCTGCTGGGCGCGCTTGGGATCATAGACGGGCTTGGGTGCAGCCCAGTAGTACTCCTGATTCTCCGGCACGATCCCCGACTGCATGCGCGCCAGTCCCAGGTACTGCGACTGGTTGATGGCCAGTCGGTCGATCGCCAGGCTCGCCGCCCGGCGCACGCGGGCATCCGCCCACGGCGACTTGGGATCCCACTGCTCGGTGGGATACGCCCACGCCGTGAACGGCGGATAGACGTGGGCCAGCGTGAGCCCCGGCGTGCGCTTCAGCTCCTCGGCCAGCGGACCGGTGAAGCTGTATGCGATGTCGACCTCGCCGCGTTTGAGCGCGGCGAGCCGGGTGGACTCGTCGGTGATGACGCGGAAGAGCAGCGTCTTGACACTCGGTGCCTTCCGCCAGTAGCCCTCGTTGGCTTCCAGCGTCAGCTCGACGCCCGGCTTGAACGACACGAACCGGTACGGGCCGGCGCCGATGGGCGCCTTCTTGAAGCCGTCCTCGCCCACCTTCTCGACATAGGCCTTCGGGACGATCCAGGCGGCGCCGGTCGCCGGGCTGGCGTAGAACGTCATGAAGTCAGCCCACGGCTGCTTGAGCACCAGGCGCACCCGGCGCGCATCGGGCGTCTCCACGCGCGCTACCTTGCTGCGCAGCAACGTGGCGGCGCTGCCGCGGTAGCGCTCGAACGAGAACTTCACGTCCTCGGCCGTCACCGGCTCGCCGTTGTGGAACTTCACGCCCTTGCGCAGGACGAACTCGTAGGTCAGCCCGTCCTTCGACGCGGTCCACGACTCCGCCAGCGACGGCGCGAAGGGCTGGCCGGGCATCGGCTTCACCAGGGCGTCGTGCAGCGCGTAGAGGATCATGAACGGCGTGACGAGGCCGGGGGTCTCGGCGGGATCGAAGTAGGTCGGAGCCAGGGTGATGTGCACGCCCCAGGTGAGCTGCCCCTCGGGGGCGGCGGGGGCGGCGAGCGGCGCGACGAGCACGGCGGCGACGAGAGCGACCAGACACACGAAGCGGGTCATGAATCCTCCATGCGGGGTGAGCGGGAACGGCGACTTCGGGACGAGCGGACGAGGCACCTGCTGATCATAGCGGATCGACACCGGGCGGCGCAGTCGACGTATCATCGGCGCCATGGCCAGCGTGGACACCGCCGACATCGTCATCGTGGGCGCCGGGATCATGGGGATCAGCACCGCCTATCACCTGGCGCGCCGGCGGGCCGGGCGCATCGTGGTGCTGGAGCGCGACGATGTCTGTTCGGGCTCGACGGCGCTTGCCAGCGGTGGCATCCGACACCAGTACGCCAACCGCATCGGGATCGAGCTGACCTTGCGCAGCATCGAGACCTACGAGCGCTTCGAGGAGGAGTTCGGCGTCAACCCGCGCTTCCGGCAGCACGGGTACCTCATCCTCGTGACCACCGAGGCGGAGCAGGCGCAGGCCGAGCGCAACGTGGCCCTTCAGCGGAGCCTCGGTGTGGATGTGCAGCTGCTCACGCCGGAGGAGACGCGCGCGCGCTTCACCTACCTGGCCACCGACGATCTACGCGGCGCGACGTATTCCCCGCGCGACGGCTACGCCGATCCCTATCTGGCCACCACCGCCATCGCCGCCCGGGCGCGCGCGCTCGGCGTGACGATCCGGACCGGCTGCGAGGTCACCGGCTTCGCGCGGGCGCACGATCGCATCGAGAGCGTGGTGACGCGCGACGGCCCGCTGTCGGCCCCGGTCGTCGTCATCGCGACGGGGGCCTGGTCAGGCGTGGTCGGCACGCTCGCCGGCGTGGACATCCCGGTCGCGCCACTGCGGCGCTCCAAGTTCATCACGGCGCCGTTTCCGTTCGACAAGATTCCCGAGGCCACGCCGTTCGTCATCGATCCGCACCTGGGGATCTCACTGCGGCGCGAGGGTCCGGGCATCCTGCTGGGCATCGGCCGCCGGGCCGAGGCGGGATCGTTCAGCACCGTGCTCGACTGGAGCCTGGCCGAGCCGCTGGTGGAGCGTGCCGTGCGGCGAGCCCCGGTGCTGGCCGACGCCCAGCTCATGCGCACGTGGACCGGCCTCTACGAGATGACCCCGGATCAGACCGGCATCGTGAGCGCCGTGCCCGGCGTGACCGGGCTGCACGTCATCGCCGGCTTCAGCGGCCACGGCTTCATGCACGGGCCCGTCGCCGGACAGCTCATGGCCGAGCTGATCACCGACGGCCGCGCGAGCACGCTGGACATCGCGCCCCTCGGCATCGACCGCTTTGCCCGGGGCGAAACGAGTCTGGAACCCCTGACGTTCACCTGATCGGCCGGCTCAGCGTGCGCCGGCCCGCTCCAGCAGCTTGACCATGGCCTCGTAGCCGCGGCTGCGGGCCAGCACCCAGGGCGTTCGACCATCGCGGTCGGCCAGGTTGATGTTCGCGCCGGCCTCGATCAGGAGCCGCAGCGCCTCGGTGTGGCGCGCCCCGCCATTGCCGAGCACGATCGATTCGATGAGCGCCGTCCAGCCCAGGTTGTTCACGTGATTCAGCGGCGCCCCCGCCGCGATCAGCAGCCGGACGACTTCCACGTGTGCCAGGTGCGCGGCGGCGATGAGCGCGGTGCCGTCATACGGACTGGTGACGTTCCGCGCGCTGCCACCCAGCGCGAGCGCGACGCGAAGCGTCGCCGGGTCATCGGCCACCGCGGCGATGGTGACGATGTCGTAGCGGTCGTTCTCCAGCGCGTTGGGGTCGGCGCCGCCCGCCACCAGCGCGCGCATCGCGTCGGTATGGCGGCCGTAGGTCGCCACGTGCAGCGGCGTGCGCCCGTGCGCGTCGCGGACGTCGGGCCGCGCGCCGGCCGCGATCAGCGCGGTGACCTGCTTGGCGTCACCGCGTGCCGCGGCGGCGAAGAGGCCCGTGTATGCCGCAGCCTCGTCGCGCGAGGGCGCCACCTGGGCGTGCGCTGACATCACGAGCAGCACGGCCACAAGCGTGCACGCGATCGCCAAGGGTACCGCTCGGACTGCCGTGCGCGTCGCCATGACGGCGATTCTAGCGGGATCCACCAGAGCCGACGCGAGTGATACCATCCCCTGTGCCCCGGCCGGTCGCAACGCGGCCGGCGGCCCTGGAGGAGCGATCCGATGGATCTCAACTACTCGCCCGAGGAAACCGCCTTCCGCGACGAGGTGCGGGAATGGCTCGGAGGGAACCTCCCTGCCGATCTGCGCGACAAGGTGCTGAACTACAAGGAACTTTCGAAGGACGACCTCGAGCGCTGGCACAAAATTCTCGCTGGGAAGGGCTGGGTCGCGCCCGACTGGCCCAAGGAATGGGGCGGCACCGGCTGGAACGTCGTGCAGCGCTACATCTTCGAGGAAGAGTGCGGGTACGCCGGCACCCCGCCGCTCGTCGCCTTCGGCCTGCGCATGTGCGCGCCCGTCCTCTTCCGCTTCGGCACCGACGCCCAGAAGCAGCGCTACCTGCCCAAGATCTACAACGGCGAGGAGTTCTGGTGCCAGGGCTACTCGGAGCCGGGCTCGGGCTCGGACCTGGCCTCGCTGAAGACGCGCGCCGTGCGGAGCAACGGCCACTATGTGGTCACCGGCCAGAAGATCTGGACGACGCTCGCCCACTACGCGGACTGGATCTTCTGCCTGGTCCGCACCGACGCCAAGACGGACAAGCGGCAGGACGGCATCTCGTTCCTGCTGATCGACATGAAGACGCCGGGCATCACCGTACGGCCGATCTACCTGATGGACGGCGGTCACGAGGTCAACGAGGTCTTCTTCGACGAGGTGAAGGTGCCGGCCGAGAACCTCGTGCACGAGGAAGGCAAGGGCTGGACGGTCGCCAAGTACCTGCTCGGTCACGAGCGCATGGGCACCGGTCGCATCGGCGTCTCCAAGCGCGAGCTGGTCCATCTCAAGGACGTCGCCGCCGCCGCCCGCAAGGACGGCAAGCCCTTGCTCGACGACCCGCGCTTCCGCGATCGCCTGTCGCGGGTCGAGGTCGAGCTGATGGCGCTCGAGATCACGAATCTGCGGTTCCTCGACCAGCTGCGTCGCGGCGACAAGCCGCCGGGGGCCGAGGTGTCGCTGCTCAAGATCAAGGGCACGGAGATCCAGCAGTCGCTCACCGAGCTGATGATGCAGGCGGCGGGCCCCTTCGCCCAGAGCTTCCGGCCCATCGACACCGATCCGGACTTCGACCGCTTCACCGCGGCGCTGGCGCCACGCTACTGCAATCTCCGCAAGGCCACGATCTACGCGGGGTCCAACGAGATCCAGCGCAACATCATCAGCAAGATGACGCTCGGCCTGTGAGCACGGCGACCCGGGAGATCACGCCATGAACTTCGAGCTGAGCGAAGAGCAGACGCTGCTGGCTGAGACGATCAAGCGCTTCGTCGCCACCCACTACAACTTCGACGCGCGGGCCAAGATCATCGCCTCGCCGGCGGGGCATAGCGAGGACGTGTGGTCGGCCATCGCCGAGATGGGGCTGCTGGGCCTGCCGTTCGCCGAGGAACACGGCGGCTTCGGCGGCAGCACCGTGGACGTCATGCTGGTCATGGAAGCGATCGGCGAGGGGCTGCTGGTCGAGCCGTATCTCGCCACCGTGGGCCTGGGCGGGCGCTTCGTCGTCCGTGGAGGGACGAAGGCCCAGCAAGACCGCATCCTGCCCGAGTTGGTCCAGGGCAAGCACACGCTGGCCTTCGCCCACACCGAGCCCGGCGCGCGCTATGACCTGCGCCAGGTCGGCCTGCGCGCCCGGCGCTCGGGCGACGGCTGGACACTCGACGGCGACAAGCGGATGGTCGTCCACGGCGGCCAGGCCGACACGCTGGTCGTCTCCGCCCGCACCGCCGGCGGCGAGACCGACGCCGCCGGGATCACGCTCTTCCTGGTCCCGCGCGCCGCGGCCGGCGTGTCGGTCAAGGACGCCCGCACGCTCGACAACCTCCGCGCCGCCGAGGTCCGCTTCACCGATGTCCGGGTGGGCGCCGACGCGGTGCTGGGGCGCGAGGGTGACGGATTCTCGCTGATCGAGGAGGTCGTCGACTACGCGACGGCGCTGCTCTGTGCCGAGGCCGTCGGCGCCATCCGCTACGCCAACGACGCGACGCTGGAGTACCTCAAGACCCGCCGCCAGTTCGGCGTTCCGATCGGAAGCTTCCAGGCCCTGCAGCACCGCATGGTCGAGATGATGATCAGCTACGAGCAGGCGCGCTCCATGGCGTACCTGGCCTGCGTGAAGATCGACAGCGCGGACGCCGCCGAACGGCGTCGCGTCGTCTCCGCCGCCAAGATCAAGATGGCCGATGCCTGCCGCCACGTCAGCCAGGAGTCGGTGCAGCTGCACGGCGGCATGGGCATGACAGAGGAGCTGAAGGTCAGCCACACGTTCCGGCGCCTCACGATGCTCGCGCAGACCTTCGGCGACGCCGAGCACCACCTGGAGCGCTTCGCCGCGAGCGCGTAGGAGCACAGGGCCCGGGCGTCTGAGGAGGCAGGACGAGAGGGCGGGCCGGCTGCGCAGCCGGCCCGCCCGGGACGTCGGGGACTAGCGCACGACGCGGAATCCGGTCACGAACTGGTCCAGACCGTCACGCTTGATGACGATCTGGCCGACACCGAGCGTGCCCGGATCGAAGACGTCGCGCGCGTGGAGCTGACCGTTGCCGGCAGGATTGGTGCGAAGGGTCCCCACCGCGGTCTCGGTTCCTCCGTCGAATGGGACGAACACCACCTCGTACTCCACCTTCGGCACGGCGCCGAAGAGGTGCGTCTGCACGTCACCCTTCTCGTCGATGATGGCGAATCCCTTCGAGAAGAGGTCCGTGCCGCAGTTCGTGAGCGTGGGGAGATTCGCCGCCGCGCAGCGCACCATCCCGACGTGGAATCGTGCCGGCTCGAGGGCCAGGCGCCGCGTGGACTGGAAGGCCGTGATGAACTGGATCTCGGTCGTTCCCTGACGGCGAAGGAGTACGTGGCCAGCGCCGACCACGTCCGCGGCGAAGAAATCGGTCAAGCGCAGGGCCGGCGCGACTCCATGGTCGTTGGTCGTCAGCGTGCCGATCGGGTGCTCGGTCGTGCTGTCGAGGCCGTGGAGCACCACCTCGTAGGTCGTGGCATTGTCGGGGTGCTTCTTGCCAGAGCCGGTCGTGAGCGTGACCAGGACGTCGCGTTCGTCGATCCGGACGGACCCGGTGCGGAGCGTGTCGCCGCCGCAGCCGGCGATCGTCGCGGGCAGGTTGACCTGAGCGCAGGGAACGAGGTGGCTCGTCAGCTCACCGCCGTCGAGGGCCGTGAATCCCGATACGTAGTGGATCGCCCCGCCGCGCTTGAGCGCGATCGACACGAGCCCCGTCTGATCGAGGTCGAAGATCGAGGCCCGGAGCATCTCGCCGTCGCCCGCGCTGTCCGTCGTCACGACGCCCAGCGCCATCTCGACCGACGCGTTGAAGGAACGCAGCACGACGTCGTAGTCCTGACTCGGGCCCGCCCCGTCCAGCACGACGCGGATGCCACCGCTCCGGGTCACGGAGACGCGCCCGTGGCTGAGTGGGTCGCCGGGAGTGGCGCAACCGGTGAGCGTCGCGGGGACCGTGACGTCGGTGCAGCGCACAAGGGCGGCGCTGGCGTCGGCCCCCTTGGCCATGGCCTCGCCAGCCATGCCGAAGCTCACGATCAGACCGGCCAGTACGAGCATGATCGCACGCATTTCGTCCGTCCTCCTGGAGCGGTAAGAATTGCCGCGGTCCGGATGTATTCAACTCGTGCGCCAATCCTGCAGGCCTGCAAATACAGGAACTTCGGCGACGATCACTTCCGTCGTCGCTTGTCCTCGCGTCAGGGCGGCGACGAGGTGACACGAGCATCCGGGCGAGACCGATCGGTGCGGCGCTATCGTGGTCGGTTCACGCGCCCGGGCCGCACCGGTGTGGCCGGAGGGAGGGCGAGGCCTCCCGGCAACTGGCACGTTGCGGCGTCCATCCGCACGATTCCCGGATCCACGCCACGAACCTGAAGCCCCCAGCCGGCAAACTCCGTCCAGCCGCCGACCTGGACGTTGTCGGCCGCGCGATACCAGAGCTGCAGGGCGCTCCGCGGCCGATCCGTCAGGTTGGCCTCCGAGCTGTGCAGCAGATTGGCGTGGTGCACCTGGATCCCACCGGCCGGCACCGGCGTCTTGAGCCAGCGCGAGCGGTCCGACACCACGCGCGGATCGACGAGCTGCGTGCGCGGCGCGCCGTCGAAGGTGAAGCGGTGGGGCAGCGGGCCCAGGCGATGGCTGCCGGGAATGACGGTCAGGCAGCCGTTGTCCAGCATCGAGTCGTCGAGGTAGACGGTGACGATCAGGAGATCGAAGTTCGTATGCGGGAAGGCGGGGAAGTCCTGGTGCCAGTCGAACCAGGCACCGGGGGTGCGCGGCTTGAGGATGAGACGGGACTGCTGCAGCTGGAGGTTGGGGCCGATCAGGTTCTCCACCACGTCGAGAATGCGCGGGTGGAAGACCAGCTCGTGGAACCGCCGGTGGTGCGCGATCGGATTGCGGATCCGCGAGACGTGGTG
>Ga0247829_10001500_pt1 | contig 10708 bp, 3 predicted proteins | sample 12C_Control_Day4_FD_207765 | JGI IMG/M metagenome (GOLD analysis project Ga0247829, IMG submission 207765) | Soil microbial communities from agricultural site in Penn Yan, New York, United States - 12C_Control_Day4 | ecosystem: Environmental > Terrestrial > Soil > Agricultural land | place: USA... | reverse complement strand
GCGAGCTTCTTCGTCAGCCGCATCGACACCGCGATCGATCCGCTGCTCGAGAAGAGCGGCGCCGGCGCGCTCCGCGGCAAGGTCGCGATCGCGAACGCGAAGCTCGCCTATCAGGACTATCAGTCGCGGCTCGCGATGCCGCGCTGGCAGGCGCTCGCCGCCAGGGGGGCGCGCCCGCAGCGCCTGTTGTGGGCGAGCACGAGCACCAAGGATCCGCGACTGCCCGACGTGTACTACGTCGAGGCGCTGATCGGCCCCGACACCGTCGATACGTTGCCGCCCGCGACGCTCGATGCCTTCGCCGATCACGGCGAGGCGCGCCCGACGCTGACCTCCAACCTCGAGGAGGCGCGCGCGATCATCGACGCCTTGCCGCGCCACGGCATCTCGCTCGCGGAGATCACCGATCGCCTGATCGTGGAAGGCGTCGACAAGTTCCGCACCGATCTCGAGAAGCTGATCGCGGCGGTCGAGGCCAAGCGACGCGCGCCCTCGCGTCCTCACGTCGCGCGGATGCGACGCAGCTTGCCCGACGCGATGGAAGCCGCGGTCGAGTCGACGCTCGCGGAATGGGAGCGCAATGACAAGGTCCACCGACTGTGGGCACGTGATGCGAGCTTGTGGACCGGGGAGGATGAAGGACACTGGCTCGGTTGGTTGACGGCCGCGGACCGCGAGCGCGGCGACGAGGAGCACCTCGCAGCCTTCGCTCGCGCGGTGCAGGATCGCGGCTTCGTGCACCTCGCCCTCCTCGGCATGGGTGGCTCGAGCCTGAGCGCCGAGGTCCTCGCGCGGACGTTCGGTCCGCAGCGCGGCCACCCCGAGCTCCGCATCCTCGACTCCACGGATCCGGATCAGCTCCGAGCCTTCGAGGAGTCGCTCGATCTCGCGCGCACGCTGTTCATCGTGTCGTCGAAGTCGGGGACGACGCTCGAACCCAACGTGCTCGCTGACCACTTCTACGCGCGCGTTCGGGATCTGCTCGGCGAGCGCGCGGGCAGCCACTTCATCGTGATCACGGATCCGGACAGAGATCGGCTGCAGCGCGTCGCGGCAGAGCGCCACTACTCGGACGTGATGTTCGGCGAACCGTCGATCGGTGGCCGGTTCTCGGCGCTGTCGCGGTTCGGTATGGTGCCCGCGGCCGCGATGGGGCTCGACGTCGCCGCGTTCCTCGACAGCACCGCCGAGATGGTGCACGCGTGCGCGGTGTGTGTCCCCGCGCGCGAGAACCCGGGCGTGGTGCTCGGCGCCATCCTCGGCACGCTGGCCGCGGCGGGGCGCGACAAGCTGACGCTCGTCACCTCGCCGGCGCTCGTTCACTTCGGTGCGTGGATCGAGCAACTGCTCGCCGAGTCGACCGGCAAGCAGGGGCGCGGGATCATCCCCGTCGATCGCGAGCCGCTCGGCGCGCCCGACGTCTACGGCGAGGATCGACTGTTCGTCTATCTGCGACTCGACTCGGAGCCTGGCGACGAGGCCGCGATCGATGCGATCGAGCGCAGCGGACAGCCGGTCGTGCGCCTCTCGCTCGCCTCGCTCGCCGAGCTGGGGCAGCAGTTCTTCTTGTGGGAGATGGCGACCGCGGTCGCGGGCTCGATCCTCGGCATCAACGCGTTCGATCAACCGGACGTCGAGGCGAGCAAGGTCGAAGCGCGCCGGCTCACCGACGAGTACGAGCGCACCGGCGCGCTCTCCTCGGAGACCCCGCTCTGCACCGAAGGTCCGCTCGCGGTGTTTGCCGATGCGGACGAGCAGGCAGCACTACGTCAGGCGAGCGCCGGCGACACCTCGGTGCGTGGCTACCTGCGCGCATATCTACAGCAGCTGCATGATGGCGACTACTTCGCGACGCTCGCGTATGTCGCGAACGACGAGCCGCACCGGCAGGTGCTCGACGACATTCGCCGCATGGTGCGCGATGCGAAGCACGTCGCGACCTGCGTGGGGTTCGGGCCGCGCTTCTTGCACTCGACGGGGCAGGCCTACAAGGGCGGCCCGAACACCGGCGTCTTCCTCGAGGTCACCCACGACGTCGCGCAGGACGTACCCGTGGAGGGCAAGCGCTATACGTTCGGGCTCGTCGAAGCGGCCCAGGCGCGCGGCGATCTCGCCGTGCTGAAGCAACGCAAGCGCCGCGCGTTGCGGGTGCACCTCGGGGGTGACGTCGAGGCGGGGCTGCGAGCGCTCGCGGCGGCGGTCGCGGACGCCGTCGCGTGAGCGAAGTTAGAACGACCAGCTCGTCGCGGCGGCCATGCCGCCTTCGGTCGGAGCGATCTCGAACTTCGGGAGGATGCGCTTGGGGCGGTTGACTGCGGTCATCACGATGCCGCCGACGAGCACGGCGCCGCCGCCGATGATCATGCCGATCCCGAGGTTGCCCTTGAGCACCGCACCGTCGCGCTGATCGCGGAGCGCGGGGTTGTCGGACAGGTCCTTCGCGCAGCCGTCCGGACATGCCTCGCGGAAGTTCGTGTTGAACTCGTTCATCTGGTCCTTGCCCGCGAGGTAGGTCGCCGCGCCGGCGAGGCCGATCACACCGCCGGTGATCGCGATCGTGATCGGGACCCAGCGCGGCATGGGATAGCGAAGCTCGACCGCGCTGTCGAGGGGCTTGAGCTTGACCTGGTGCTTGGTGACGCCGCCGCCGGCGACGACGATCTTCGACGGGCCGTCGGGGACATAGTCGCGTAGCTCGCCGATGATCGCGTGCTCGCCGGCCATCACGCGCATCTTCTGCTCGCCGGGGCACGCGAACCACGGCTTGCCATCGAGCAGCACCTGCGCGCCCTTCTGCTTGCAGCTGGCCTCGATGTAGCCGACGCGACCCGCGAGCAGCTTCTGGTAGTCCAGCGCTTGCTGGTAGAGGTCCTTCTTGAACGGCTTGTCGCCGAACCGCAGCGCTTGCTCGAGCTCCTCGGCTGCCTCGAGCGGACGGTCGAGGCGGATCAGCGTGACGGCGAGGTTGAAGCGGATGCGCGGGTGGTTCCAGATGGCGACCGCCGCGCGGTACTTGTCGAGCGCGGGCGCGTGCGCGTCCTGGGCGAACAGGTTGTTGCCCTCTTCGTAGAGCGCGTTCGCCTTGTCCTGCTGCTTGTTGGAGACGCCGACGGTCCACGGGTCCTCGGCGACGGCGAGCTGCGGCGCGGCCACGACGAGTCCGAGGGCGAGTCCGAGGGTGCGCATGCTCCAGTTCACGGTGCCTCCACGCGTCAGTCCTTGAGCGATCCGGTCGAGATCTTCTTGCTGTTCTGCTCCGCCTTCTCGGCGCGTGCGCGCTGCTCGGCGGCGAGCTTCTCGGCGCGTGCCTGCGCGTGTTTGGCCTCGGCGGTCGCCTTCCTCGCGACCTCGAGCGCCGACGCGGCGTCGCGCGCGGACTTCTCGGCGCGCTGGCTCGCGGCGCGCGCCTCGGTCTCGTTCGCGCGGGCGCTCGCGAGCGCGGCGATCAGCTCCTCGCGCGACTGCTGCTCGGCGGCCTTCGCGAGCTGCTCGGCGGCCTTCGCTTCGTCGGCGACGCGCTTGCGCTGCTCCGCTTCGGTCTCGGCCTCGGCCTTGCGCGCCTCGGCGGCCTGGACCTGATCGAGCTGCGCCTTGACCTGGGCCTCGGCCGCGCGCGCCTTCGTGGCCTCGATCTCGGCTGCCTTCGCCTTCTGCTTGATCATCAGCCACGACACGGTCGCGCCGGCGAGCATCGTGCCGAGCACGAGGAAGGCGGCGGTGAACCCGAACACCTTGCGGCGGCGGGCGCGCCCCTGCTGCTTGCGCACGGCCTCGAGGAAGTCACGCTCGGTCGCGGACAGATCGAGGACGTGGCGCTTGGCGACTCCGACCGCCTCTTGCGCCGTCGCGCCTCGCCACACGAGATCCGCCGGACGCCCGCGCGCTTGCCACTGGCGCGCCGCGGTCTGCAGCTCGTGCATGAAGCCGCGCAGCGCATGGCTGTCCTCGAGCCAGCGCCGCAGCGTCGGCCACTCGGAGATCAGCACCTCGTGCACGATCTCGACGGTCGCGCCCTGCACGGCATCCGTGTGCAGGTGGACGAGGCGTGCGCGGACGAGATGATCGAGGATCTGCTGGACGTCGCCGGCCTCGGCCGAGAGTCCGAGCAGCTCCGTGTGATCGACGACCGCGCGCGTACCTTCCGGCGTCACCAGGCGCGTCATCACCGCGCGCAACAACGCCTGGCGCTGCGGCGGGATCGAGGCCGCGACCTCGTCGGCATGTCGCGCGAACGCGCCGCCGACGCCGCCCATCGCGTTGTACGCGGCGACGGTCAGCATGCGGCGCGTGCGATCGCGTGCGTCCCACAGCCGCGTCGCGGCGAACTGCAGCAGGGGCAGGGCGCCACGGCTCGTCGCGGTTTGCAGCATGTCCTCGACGATATCCGGCGTCTCGAACGTGTAGCCCGCGAGCTCGGAGGGACGCACGAGCGTCTCGCGCAGGTTGTCGGCGTCGGGGGCCGACAGGAAGAACAGCCCGCGGGACAGCTCGGCGAGGAACTGCTTGTGCCCGGCGAGCCGGTCGAGGAAGTCGGCACGCATCGACAGCACGACACGCACCGGCGCACTCGGATCGTCGGCGGCCGCGAGCAGGGAGGCGAGGAACGCGGCGCGATCGCCACCGTCGTCGGACAGCGTGAACAGCTCCTCGAGCTGGTCGACGACGAGGAGCACGCGGTGGCGCTGCTGTGCGGCCTCGCGGCGCAACAGCTCGCCCAGCAGGCCGGGCGCGTCGCGCAGCTGCGCCATCACCTGGGCGACCTGCTGTGGCTCCTCGATGCCGGTCACGCTGACGAGACTGGCGAGCGGTGAGCGGCCGGGGCGGAGCACGCGGACCTGCCAGTCGGCCGACGACGTGCGGATCGCGGGGACGAGGCCCGCGTGCACGAACGATGACTTACCGACGCCCGACGGACCGATCACGGCGAGCAGCGGCCAGGCGTCGAGCAGCGAGAGCGCGGTGCGGATCTCGTTCGAGCGGCCGAAGAAGTACTTCGCATCACTCTCACCGAACGCGGCGAGCCCGCGATACGGCGAGGCATCGTCGCCGCGCACGGCCTGAGGCTGGAGGAACGCCTGGAGATCCGCGAGCAGCGCGCTCGCCGACGGATAGCGATCGGCTTTGCGCTTGGCGAGGCAGCGATCGACGATCCTCGCGAGCTCCGGCGGCAGGCTCGGATCGCGCGTCGCGATGCTCGGCAACGGGCGCGACAGGTCGCACAGGCGCGCGCGCAGCTTCTCCGGGTTCATCGTCCCGGCCGGGTGCACGCTGGTCAGTGCGCGCCAGAACATGATCCCGAGCGCCCAGATGTCCGACAGCTGATCGACGTCGTCCACGCCGAACTGCTCGGGCGACATATAGGGCAGCGTACCGACGAGCGAACCCTCACCGGAGAACGTCACGTAGCTGTAGTCGCGATCGCCGAGGTCCGAGGGCCGGCTGTCCGGCATCGGCATCGGCGCTCGCGTCTCGAGATCGCCGGACGCGAACTGCGAGCCTTCCATCGCCTTGGCGACGCCGAAGTCGAGCACCTTCACGACGCCGCGATCGGTGACGAAGATGTTGCTCGGCTTCAGATCGCGGTGAACGATGCCGTGCTCGTGGGCGCGCTCGAGCGCGCGCACGACGGGGAGCATCAGCTCCACGAACGCGCGCACCGGGATCTTCTGCTCGAGCATCTGCGAGAGCGTCTTGCCCTCGAGGTACTCGAGCACCATGAACGGCAAGCCTTCGTGCTCGCCGACCTCGAAGATCGTGACGATGTTCTCGTGCGTGCAGCGCGCGGTCGCGCGCGCTTCGATCACGAACCGCGAGACGAAGTTCGGATCGTCGTGGAGCAGGAACTTGATCGCGACCTTGCGCCCGAGCTTCGTGTCGCGCGCGAGGAACACCTGGCCCATGCCGCCGCGCGCGATCTCGCGGATCAGCCCGAACCTGCCGATCTGCTGCGCTTCGGCGAACTCGAGCGGTTGTCGCGCTTCGCTGCGCTTGCCGCCGGTGCGTGGCTCGCGCGCCGGCGCGGGCCGTGGCGTGAGCACGGCGGTCGCGCCCGGCGCCGAACCACGCGCCGATGCCGGCTGCACGCGCGTCGCGAGATCGTGCACTGATTCACGCCGCGATCGCTCGCGCTCTTCGTCGATCAGCGTGGTGTCACGACCGACGATGGTCTCGTCCGGTGCGACGACGGTCGCCTCCGGGTTCACGGCGCGCATGCCGGACGCAGGCGTCATCGACGATCGCGGAATCGTGTTCCGCGTCGGCGCCTTTCCGGGACGGCTCTGATCCCCCACCATCGTCGAGTGTACTACGGCGCGAGCCATCGCAAGAACCACGTGTCGGCACGTGTGGTCCAGTCGTCGTTCCCCCCGAACAAGACGACGCTCGCGTCGGAAGGGAGCCAGGCCATGACGTGATCACCGCGACCCGAGTACCCACCGATCGGGCTCAGCTGCTCCCACGTCGTGCCGTCGTACGCCCAGGTGTCATTCGCGGCGATCGCGTCGGGATATCCCGCGGTGAGCAGCACCGCGTGTCGCACCGGGTGATAGAGCAGCGCCGCCCCGAACCGCGGTCGCGGTCCGTCGGTGGTAGTGACGCGCGTCCACGTCGGCGTACCATCGAGCTCCCAGAGATCCTGTCCGTCGTAATACACGACGACGCCGCGGTGCTCGTCGTACACGAGGCGGCCCGCGCGCTGCGTGCCGCGCGGCGGTGACGCGGTGACCGGCAGCACCTCCCACGTGACACCGTCGTAGACGTAGGTCGTCGAGCCACCGTCCACCGTCGTCGGCGGCTCGACGGCGATCGTCCGGGCGCGCACCGGGTCGTACGCGATCGCGCTCTCGATGTGTGGGGTCGACGTGGCGGACGTCACGTCGCTCCAGTCGGTGCCGTCGTACTCCCACGTCACCGCGGGCGCGCTGCTGTACGACCACGGGTCATGCTGGATCAGCACCACGCGATCCCGCGCCGCGTCGTACGCCATGCCCGCCGCGTACGCAGGCCGGCGTGTCGTCGCGAGCTCGGTCCAGGTCGTCCCGTCGAACGCCCACGTGTCCTGCAACTCGAACGGGTCGGCCCAGCTGAGACCGCCGAAGACGATGACACGTCCGCGCTGCGTATCCGTGGTGGCGACGGGACGCGTGCGGTCGTACGGACGCGATGGCAGCGCGTGCCAGCCATCTCCGCGCCGCTCGAACAGATCGGAGAAGGTGAGCGCGCGTTTTCCACCGCCGTAACGAACGGTGCGTCCGCGCGCCGGATCGAAGGCGAGCCCGATGTCCTCCGCGATCCGCGCCTCGGCACCGCCGAGCTGCGTCCAGGTCGAGCCGACGAGCAACCACGTATCGGCCGCGCCGCCCTGCAGCAGCACGCCGCCGAGGCTCGGGTCGTAGACGAGCGCGTGGCCGGTGCGCGCGGGCGGCGACGTGTTCGTCGTCACCTGCGTCCACTCACCACCGACGAGCTGCCACGTCTGGGTATCGCCGAACATGACGATGCGCTGGCCATCGGGATCGTAGGCGAGCGCGGCCGACAGGGGTTGCGCCGGTTCCGTCGTCGGTAGCTGCTGCCAGGCCGCGCCGTCGAACGACCAGGTCTCGGACGTGGCGCCCGCGCAGTACATGAACACGCGCTGTGCGATCGGATCGTAAGCCATCGCGTGCATGCCCGGCGGCGGCCCGCTCGTCGCGACCTCGTGCCAGTCGGTGCCGTCGAACTCCCAGGTGTCGCTCACGTACTGATCGAAGCCTTCGCCGCCACCGAACAGGACCCAGCGCTGGCGTGCGCTGTCGTATGCCGACGCTGGATGGTGGCGAGCCGTTGGCGAATGCTCGGTCGTGATCTGCTCCCAGCGCTCCCCGACGAGCTCGTGCGTGCCGGCGCGGAGGCCCGCGAAGACATCGAAGCCACCGAACCGCACGATGCGGCCGCGCGGCGGCAAGAACGCGAACGCCATGCCCTGCCGTTCGTCGTCGACGGGATCGAGCGCCGTCCAGTGCGGGCGCTCGCGCTGACAGGTCGCGGAGCAGTCGTCGCCCGCGATCGTGTTGCCGTCGTCGCACTGCTCGCCGGTGTCGGGCTTCGCGTTGCCGCACCCCTCGAGCTCGCACGTCGACGAGCAGCCATCGCCCGCCACGGTGTTCCCGTCGTCGCACGTCTCGGTGCTGCCATCGTCGATGGCGCCGTTACCGCAGCCGGTGGTGCCACCGGTGCAGCCCGTCGGCGTGCACGCGGTGCCCGCAGGGCACGAGCGCCCGTCGTCGCACGCGACGAGGTCGGCCCGCAAGCATCCGCACGCGAACATCGCCAAGAGGGCGACTGTCCGGATCACGGACAATCCTCCGCGCAGCGGGCATGGTTCTCGAGCGCGGCGTCGCAGGCACCGTCGCCGCAGCGCGGGCGATTCTCGGGGCACGTCGCGCCCGGCAAGCACGCCGGATCGCAGAGGGCGAAGCAGTCGGGATCCGCGCAGCCGCGGAGGCCGTCCTCGTCGGCATCGTCGATGCCGGAGCACGACTCGAGCAGGTCGTCGTCGGCGCGCCACTGCAGCACTCCAAGCGCCCAGCCATCGTTCGTTCCGACGGCGCCGACGCCGACGATCTCGCGCGCCGCCGTGTCGTACGTGATGTCGAAGTAGGGGTCGTACCCGAAGTACCAGCGTGGGGGCGCGGGGGACGCGACCTCGTACTGCCAGACGGATGCGGCGAGCGCGACGACGGTCTCTCCGCCGGTCAGCTCGAACCCCGCGAGCCATACCGGACGGCGCCGCACTGGATCGTAGACGAACTTCCCGCCTTCGCGCGGTGCGGGCATCGGCGTCGCCTCACCCCATTCCGAGTCCACGAGCTCCCAGTGGTCACTCAGCAGCGTGTTGAAGCCACCCTCGCCGCCGGCGAGGACGACGCGGCCGCGGGCAGCGTCGTAGACCACGCCCGCGATGCTCCGTGCTGCGGGGGTGAGCTTGGATTCGATGCGCTGCCAGTCGACGCCGTCGAACGTCCAGGTATCACCGTGCGGTCGCTCCGTCGTCGGATCTGCGCCGCCGGACATCACGACACGCTGGTGCTCGACGTCGTAGACGAGCCGATGTCCGATCCGCGCCGGCGGTGTGGTCGCCGTCGTGAGCTGGCGCCAGGCATCGTCCTCGAGCAGCCACGTCTCGCCGGCGCCGTCACGCGTACCGAACCCGAGGGTCGCGCGGCGCACCGGATCGTAGACCAAGGCCGCGTCGCCCGACGGCATGGGTGTGCTCGGCGTGGTGAGGAGCGTCCACGCGCCCGCGGCGTCACGCGTCCAGGTCTCGACGGAGCGACGGCCTCCATGCACGACGAGCCGCGTGCGCGCACTGTCGAACACCGCGCGCACCGGCTCGAGGCGCGCGATGCAGAACGGATCGCGCGTCCACGCATCGCCGAGCTCCCAGTGCTGGCCCGCGCCGTACAGCACCGAACGGCCACGCACCGGATCGTACGCGAACGCCTCCGCGTAGCCTTCGCTCAGCATGATCGGCGAGTCGGTGCGCGCGGTCCACGTCGTCGCCTGCTCCTCCCACGTGTTGCCGTCACCCAGCAGCACGAGGCGGGCACGCACGCGGTCGTAGACGAGCTCACCTTTGTTGGTCGCCGGGACCGAGGTCGCGAGCAGCGTCCACGTCGACGCGTCGAGCGCCCACATCTCGGTCTTCGTCGCCGCCGACGAGCCGGTGCCGCCGACGAGGACGAGCTGCTGGCGTGCCTCGTCGAACGCGAGCCCGGCGTCTTTGCGCCCGGCCGGCAGGGCGGCCGGAATGGAGGCCCACGTCGTGCCATCGAACGTCCAGGTGTCGCTGCGGAAGCTCTCGAACGCGAGCGGCCCCGTCGCACCGCCGACCAAGACGATGCGCTGGCGGGTCGCATCGTAGGCCATCTGATGATCGTGGCGTGCCGGCGGGCGGTTGCCGGTGATCTGGACCTGTGTCCACGACGCGCCATCGAGCTCCCAGGTGTCCGCGTACTCGGTCTGCACGCCGGTGGGCAGCTTGCCGCCGAACAGTACGATGCGCTGGCGCGCGGGGTCGTACGCCATCGCGGCCCCCATGCGGGCCGATGGTCCCGGCGGGCCCTGATGCCATCCCGTGCCGTCGAAGATCCACGTCGCGGCGCCACCCTTGCCGACACCGAACATGACGAGCTGCTGGCGCGCTTCGTCGTACGCCATCACCGGGTAGCCGAGGTCGCGCGGGCCGGGACGATCGAGCGTGAGCGCGCGGAGGCGCTCGACACGGCACGCGCTCGAGCAGCCATCGGCGGACAGGTGATTGCCGTCGTCGCACGCTTCGAAGAAGTCGAGGACCCCGTTGCCGCAGGTCTCGTCGGACAGGCAGTCCGCGCTGCAGCCGTCGTCGAGCGTGGTGTTGCCGTCGTCGCACATCTCGTTGGTCTCGACGACGCCGTTGCCGCAGCCGGGGGTGATGCAGACCGCGTCGTGACACACGCCGGCCACGACGGCGCGGGTCGCGCACGCCGCACCATCCGCGACGCCGCCGCATGCATCGAGGTTCTCGCTGCTCACGCACTTGCGACTCTCGAAGCAGACATCGCCCGACGCGCAACTGAGGTCGCCGCACGGCACGAGGTCGGGCGCGAGGCAGCCGCCGAGCGCGACGAGCCAGGGAGCGACCGCCCACCGCATCCGGCAAGCGTACCAGCGACTCCCAGCGCGCCGCGGC
>Ga0247829_10001498_pt1 | contig 10711 bp, 6 predicted proteins | sample 12C_Control_Day4_FD_207765 | JGI IMG/M metagenome (GOLD analysis project Ga0247829, IMG submission 207765) | Soil microbial communities from agricultural site in Penn Yan, New York, United States - 12C_Control_Day4 | ecosystem: Environmental > Terrestrial > Soil > Agricultural land | place: USA... | reverse complement strand
GCCGCCGACGCCGGGATCGACGACCGCGACGTGGATGGTCCCGCGCGGGAACTCGCGCGTGCTGGTCGCCAGCACCCACGCGCCGTGGGCGACGTCGTGGCGCGGCACGTCATGGGCGAGGTCGACCACCACCGCGTCGGCGGCCAGCCGCGCGATCACGCCCTTCATCGCGCCGACGTAGCCGTCGGCCGTCCCGAAGTCGGTCGTGAGCGTGATCACCGGGGCCACCGTCGCACTCTACCGGAGCCCTCTCGCCGAGCCCAAGGCGAGGCGACTCTGGGGTTCGGTCGAGATCGGACGAGCCCGTCTCCGGGCGAGGCCGATCGATCGATGAGCGGCCGTGACCGTTTCGGTCAGGGCCGCCCCGTTGACTTGGGCGGCGACGCCGACCACGATGCGCTCGATGAACAAGGTCTTCGCCGACGCGTCGGCCGCGCTCCACGACGTCCACGACGGCGCGGTCATCCTCTCGGGTGGCTTCGGCCTGTCGGGCAACCCCGAGCACTGCATCCGCGAGCTGGCCCGGCGCGGGGTCAAGGGCCTGACCATCGTGTCGAACAACTGCGGCACGACCGACAAGGGCCTCGGCGTGCTGCTCGCCGGCGGCCAGGTCAAGAAGATGGTCTCGTCGTACGTCGGCGAGAACAAGATCTTCGAGAAGCTGTTCCTGTCGGGTCAGCTCGAGGTCGAGCTGTGCCCGCAGGGCACCCTGGCCGAGCGCGTGCGCGCCGGCGGCGCCGGCATCGAGGCGTTCTTCACGCCCACCGGCTACGGCACCAAGGTCGCCGAGGGCAAGGAGACCCGCGAGATCAACGGCAAGCGCTGCGTGCTCGAGCACGCCATCCGCGGCGACTTCGCGATCGTCAAGGCGTGGAAGGGCGACGCCTGGGGCAACCTCGTCTACCGGAAGACCGCGCGCAACTTCAACCCGCTGATGGCGACCGCCGGGCGGGTGACCATCGCCGAGGTCGAGGAGCTGGTCCCGGTCGGCGAGCTCGACCCCGGGACGATCCACACGCCGTCGATCTACGTGCAGCGCATCTTCGTCGGCACCCACTACGAGAAGCCGATCGAGCAGCGCACCGTCCGCCCGCGGGCCTAGCCGAGCCGAACCGAGGAGACCGACATGCAGCGCCTCGACCGTGATCAGATCGCCCGCCGCGTCGCCGCCGAGCTCCGCGACGGCTACTACGTCAACCTCGGCATCGGCATGCCGACGCTGGTCGCCAACTTCATCCCGCCCGGGATCGACGTCGTGCTCCAGTCGGAGAACGGCATGCTCGGCATCGGCCCGTTCCCGCTCGAGGGCGACGAGGATCCCGATCTCATCAACGCCGGCAAGCAGACCATCACCGCCATCCCCGGGTCGTCGTTCTTCGACTCGGCGGAGAGCTTCGCCATGATCCGCGGCGGCCACGTCGACGTGTCGATCCTCGGCGCCATGGAGGTCTCGGCCGGCGGCGATCTCGCCAACTGGATGATCCCCGGCAAGATGGTCAAGGGCATGGGCGGCGCCATGGACCTGGTCGCCGGCTCGCGACGGGTCATCGTGATGATGGAGCACACGACCAAGGACGGCGCGCCCAAGATCCTCGAGCGCTGCACCCTGCCCCTCACCGGCGTCGGCGTGGTCAACACGATCGTGACCGACCTCGCGGTCATCGACGTCACCCCGTCGGGGCTGGTCCTGCGCGAGCGCGCGCCCGGCGTCTCGGTCGCCGACCTGCAGGCCGCGACCGGCGCCCCGCTGGCCGCCAACGGCGACGTGCCGGAGATCGCGGCCTAGCAGGTTGCCGAGAACGCCGAGGCGTTCGAGGTCAACCTGCTCCCCTGCCCGTGCCCCTGCCCCTGCCCGGTCGTTGGTCCATTCACCGGTCGCCTGCGGGCTCGCCTCTGCGCGGCTGCGGCGAGATCGGGCACGGGCACGGGCACGGGGCGCCCACGCCGGAGCGTCGCTCCGGTCGTGGGCGCTACCAGCGCCGCGTCCACAGCAGGTCGAGGCCGTTGACGCCGCGGTCGCCGACCACGCCCTCGAGGACCAGGCGGGCGCGCAGCCAGTACTCGATCTCGAGCTCGCCAGAGTTCTGATCGGGGCGGGCCTCGAGCCGCTGGCGGTAGGCGACGAACAGCGAGCGGCTGACCCACTTGCCGATGGTCAGCGACGCGCCGGCGGTGCCGGTCGGGGCCTGGACGCTGACCACGTCGAGCTTGATCGGCAGGTAGCCGGTCACGTAGTCGACCACCTGCTGGGACACCAGCGAGGTCGCGGCCCCGGTGGCGTTCTCGGCGACCGGGCGGTTCCGCGCCCGCGGCTCGCCGCCGACCAGGATGCCGAACAGCTCGCCCTGGTTGAACGTCGCCGGATCCGAGCGCAGCGTGACCTCGGGCGAGCTGGCCCGGCCGCGGACCTCGACGAACAGGGTCAGCTCGGGGAAGTCGTGGACCAGGCGGACGTCGACCCGCGGATCGATCGGCCCGTCGAACGTCACCTCGGCGCGCTCGACCCGGTAGCGCCGGCCGAACAGCGTGATCACCCCCTGCGGCCCCTCGAGGTTGCCCTCGAGCTGGACGTCGTCGGGCGATAGCGACGCGGTCAGCGTGCCGCCGATGCTGCCGCGCACGTCCTCGGAGCGGATCTCGACCGGCTCGAGCTCGATCGTCGCGATCAGGAACGGCGGTCGCGGCGCGCCCGGGGCCGCGGCGCGGGTCCGCTCGGGCTCGCCGCCGCGATCGCCGACCAGCTCGACGTCGTCGGGCACGCCGATCGGCGCCAGGGTGGCGCCGCGCTCCTCGGGCAGGACGACCTTGGCGTCGGTGACCTCGACCCGCGCCCGCCACGGCCAGCCCGGCCCGGTCCGCCGCACCGTGGCCTCGACGCGGGCGTCGACCGTCGGCTGCAGCTCGTCGAGCAGCACGACGTCGTCGACGACCAGGCGGGCCTCGGCCCGCTCGGGGATCAGGCCGTCGAGGACGGCGATGCCGTCGAGCCGGGCGCGGCCGTCGCCGAGCCGGCCGTTGGCGCGGACGACCAGGCGATCGCGCCGGACCGCGAGGTCGATCGCCGCGTCGCGCAGGGTGCCGACCAGCGCCGCGATCGGCAGCTCGGCCTCGCGCACCCGCACCGTCCCGGCGATCGTCGCGGTCGCCGGATCGGCGCCGTCGACGCGGACGTCGGCCTCGAGGACGCCGCGCAGGTCGCGCAGCCACACCGGCGCGACCACCGCGAGCGCGGCGACGTCGAAGCGGGTGGCGGCGACGGTGGCGGTCGCGGTCGCCGGCGCAGCCACCGGGTAGCGGGCGTCGACCTGCAGGCGGCCGCCGCCGGGCTGATCGCCGCGCACGGTCGCGACCGCCACCGCGCCGTCGAAGCGCAGGTCGGCGTCGAGCCGGCCGAGGTCGCGGCGATCGAGGCGCAGCCCGGCGATCGAGCCGGTCGCGTCGACGGCGGGCGCGCCGACGGTGCCGCGCGCGGTCGCGGTCAGGTCGACGGTGCCGGCCACCCGCTCGCGCCGCCCGACCAGCCGCAAGAGCGGGGTCAGCGCGACGTCGTCCATGGTCACGGTCGCGTCGATCGGCGCCGCCCGCAGCGCGGCCGGCCCGCCGGCGTGCAGGCCGTCGAGCCCCAGCCCGATCGTCCCGCGCCCGGTGACCGCGGTCAGCCCGGCGACCCGGGCGGTGACCTCGCCGGCGATCGCCGTGCCGTCGGCGGTCGCGCGCACGTCGACGTCGGCGGCCTGCTCGAGCGGCCCGCCGCGCACGCCGTGGAGGCCGGCCGTGATGCGGGCGTCGCGCAGCCCCGCCGCGACGTCGACGGCGAGCTGGCCGCGGCCGGTCCAGCCGGCGGGCAGCCCGAGCACGCCGGTGACCCCGGCCAGGTCGAGGTCGGTCGCGCGCACGCTCCCGCCCTCGATCGCGGTGCGGTCGAGCCGGGCCCAGGCGCCGAGATCGAGCGGCCGCGCCGGCAGCGCGATGGTCGCGGCCAGGTCGACGTCGCCGATGGTGCGCAGGTCGACGTCGGCGGTGATGGCCAGCCGGTCGCCGGCCGGGGCCAGGGTGAGCTCGGCGTCGGCGCCGGCCGGCAGCGTGCGGGTGATCAGGTCGCGGACGCGCAAGGTGCCGCCGGTCGCCGCCTCGGTCCACGCCAGCCGGCCCTCGACGGTGCCGCGCACCTGCGGATCGGCGACGCCGGCGATGCGGGCCAGGCCGGCGAGATCGAGCCTGGGCACGACCAGCTCGGCCGACAGCGACCGGCCCTCGAGCCGCCGCCACGCCGCCGGATCGGTCAGCCGCCGCGGCGGGGTCACGGCGACGCCGAACGTCGCGGTCCCGGCCGCTCCGGCCGCCAGCGCGCCGTCGATGGTGATCCGGCCGGGGGTGAGGTTCACCGACGTGGCCAGGTCGAGCGTCGGGCCGCCGGCGGTGCGGCCGAGACCGCGCAGCGCGACGTCGGCCGAGCCGCGCACCCGGCCGGCGCGGCGCACGACGTCGATGTCGACGTCGGCGCGGCCGACCGCGCCGCCCAGGTCGAGCGCGCGGTCGAGCGCGGCCAGGTCGACCCCGGCCGCGCGCGCGGTGAGCTCGAGATCGCCGGCCCGGCGGCCGCCGGCGGCGAGCCGCTGGTAGCCGGCGTCGGCGGTCAGGGTGCCGCCGTCGAGCTGCGCCTGCAGGCCGCGGGCGACGATCCGCGCCGGCTCGATCGCCACGGTGCCGCCGTGGCCGACCCAGTCGACGTCGTGGGTCTGCAGCCGCCAGCGGCCGAGCGCGACGCGGACCGCCGGCAGCGCCAGCTCGGCGACGCCGTCGACGTCGATCGCCCAGCCCGGCACCGGCGGCCACGACCGGGCGGCGAACGCGATCCGGCCGCGCGCGATCGACCGGGCGTCGACCCGGACCCGGCCGACCGCCTCGCCGCCGGCCACGACGCCGTCGAGCGCGACCACCGCGTGCCCGCCCGGCCGGCCGAGCAGGTCGCGGGTGTCGAGCGTGACGTCGGCGGTCCGCGCCGCCAGCCCGGACCCGGCCAGCCGGCGGCCGCGCACCGTCCCGGCGACGTCGAGCCGGGTCTTGGTGCCCAGCCGGCCGCGCGCGCGCAGGTCGGCCACGACCGCGCCGCGCACCGCGCGCGACGAGGTCACCGCGGCGAGGTCGGGCACCTCGGCGACCACGCGGGCCGCGGCCAGCTCGATCGCCGCCGGGGTCAGCGCCGCCAGCGCCGACGCCCGCAGGGTGGCCCGCCCGGGCCCGATCGCGCCGGCCGCCAGCGCCAGCCAGCCGTCGCGAGCGCCGATGGTGGCGACCAGCTCGTCGACCCGGGCGCCGCCGGCCAGCCCGGCCAGGCGCAGCCAGGCACCGCCGGCGACGGTCGACACGCTGATCGGCCGCGGGTAGCGGGCGGCATCGGCGTCGATCGCGACGTGGCCGTCGATCGCGGTCGGGGTGGCGCCGCGGACCAGCGCGCTGGCGTCGAGCCCGTCGACGGCCAGGTTGCCGCGCACCCGCCGGGTGACCGGATAGACCGTGACCATGCCGCGCACCGCGCTGCCGGCGAGATCGCCGGTCACGGTGACGTCGAGCGAGCCCGGCGCCGCGCCCCAGGCCACCGAGGCCTCGGCGTGGACGTCGCCGATCAGCGGCCGGCCGGGCAGCAGCGCCGGCCAGGCATCGGCCGGCACGTCGGCGGCGAGGCCGCCGGTCAGCGCCCCCGGGCCGGCCCGCAGCCCGCGCACCCGCACCTGGGCGCGGCCCAGCGACGCCCGCGCCGCCGGCACGAAGATCTGGTCGCCGTCGACCTCGACGTCGCCGGCCAGCGCGACCCAGGCCTCGCGCTCGCGCCAGCGCCCGCGCAGGTCGACCGTCGCCCGCACCACGCCGGCCGCGCCGCGCCCGACCGCGACCCGCCCGGTGCCGCCGACGCCCTCGATGCGGCCCTCGCGCCGACCGTCGGACCACAGCACGGTCACGTCCCTCAGCTGCAGGTCGTCGATGGCGACCGCCCACCCGCTCGACGACGGCGGCCCGGTCGGCGGCGGCGACAGCACGTCGAGCAGGCTGCGCAGCCCGGCCTCGCCATGCTCGCCCGGCACCGGCGCCAGCGCGATCACCTCGGCGCCGTCGATGACCAGGCGCGACAGGTGGAGGCGGCGATCGAGCAGCGCCAGCAGGCCGGCGTCGACCCGCACGGTGTCGACCTCGATCACCGCCCGGCCGCTGAGATCGGTGATCGCGACCTGGCGCGCGACCAGCTCGCCGAGCACGCTGCCGTCGAGCCGGCCGATGGTCACCGCGCCGTCGACCCGATCGGCCAGCGCCGCCTCGAGGCGGCGGCGCAGCTGGTCGCGGCCCCACGGGGAGTGGAGGGCGAGCAGCACGCCGGCGAGCACCATCGCGATCAGCGCGACCAGGCCCAGCCCCACCCGCCGCGCGATCCGGGCCAGGCGCGCGCCGCGCGCCATCAGAACGCCTCCCCGATGCTGAGGTGGTAGGCGAACCGCTCGCCCGGACGCAGGTTGCCCGGCCCGAGCCGGTTGATCCGGATGCCGAGATCGAAGCGGACCGCGCCGATCACGGTCTGGATGCGCAGGCCGGGCCCGACCGCCCAGTACAGGTCGAGCAGATCGAGCCCCGACACCCGCTCGGTGACGTCGCCGCCGTCGACGAACGCGGCCCCACCGATCGGCAGGCCGCGGATCTTGGCCAGCGGGGCGCGGATCTCGCCGCTGACGATGAACATGCCCCCGCCGCCGAACGGGACCTCGCGGAGGTCGTCACCGACCAGGCCGACCGCGGTCGGGGCCAGCCGCCGCTCGGGGAAGCCGCGGTGGCTGTAGGCGCCGCCCTCGAGGTAGCGCTGGGTGACCGGGATGTCGCCGTTGATCGCGCCGAACCGCACCCGGCCGGCGACCACGATCGGGCCGAGCGGCAGGAACGCGCGCACCTCGGGCGTGATGCGCAGGTAGTCGAGCGCGCCGCCGGCGGCCACCGTGCCCTCCTCGAGCCGCAGCTCGCCGTACACGCCCCGGCGCGGCGACACCGGCGAGTCGCGCAGGTCGACGATCACGCTCTGCTCGTAGAAGCCGAGCCGCTCGTTGTGATCGAGGCCGAGCTCGGCGGCCAGCACCGGGTCGATCACGTCGTCGAGGTTGGTGAACGCCAGGTAGCGCAGCTGCCAGCCGATCGCGCCCTGGACGACCTGGCGGTAGATCGGCCGGCGCAGGCTGAGCCGCGCGTCGGGTCCGGTCGACGTGTACGCCTCGAAGGCGGTGTACGTGTAGCCGGCGCGGACCTCGCCGATCACCCGCGGCGCGAACAGGTCGAGGCGCTCCATCGATGCCGCCGCCTCGATGCGCGGCTCGGTGTCCAGCTGGTCGCGCAGGTAGACCAGGGCCGGCCGGATCTCGATCCGGCTCGTGGTCAGCGGCTCGGGGAACCCGGTCAGCGCATAGCCGATGCGGGTGCGGGCCTGGTACGACGCCGGATCGACGCCGACGCCGACGCCGAGGCGCAGCTCGTTGCGCTGCGGCTCGACCAGCAGCACGTGGACCGGCACGATCTCGCCGCCGCCGTCGAGCTCGGGCTCGACCCGCGCGCTGGCGAAGCGGCCCATCGCGTACAGCGCCTCCTGCGAGCGGGTGATCGCCTGCCGCGAGTAGACCTGGCCGGGCCGGATCTCGAGGCGGTGGCGCGCGGCCTCGGCCAGCTTGGCGTTCACCCCGGTCACCTCGACCTCGCCGAACCGAGCCTTGACGCCCGGCGTGACGTCGAAGCGGATCTGCGCCGTCGCCTTGGTCCGGTGGGCGAGCACCGACGCATCGACCACGGCGTGGGCGTAGCCGTCGTCGCCGAGCTGCGCGAGCAGCGCCGCCTTGCCGCGATCGTAGGCGTCGTAGTCGAACGGCTCGCCCAGGTCGAGCCCGACCGCCCGCCGCGCCAGCGCGGCGTCGACGTCGGCGGGCATCCCGGTGATGGCGAGGCCGGCCACCGTGGCGCGCGGGCCCTCGCGGACGTGGAAGCGGACGTCGTACGACCGGCCGCGCCGGTCGACGTCGACCTCGACGTCGACGTCGAAGTAGCCCTTGCGCACGTACTGGCCGACCACGCGCTCGCGGTCGGCGCGCACCAGCGCCGGCTCGAACGGCTGGCCGAGCTCGCGGGCGCGGACGCTGGCCAGCCCGTCGAGCAGCTCGCGCTCGGTCAGGCCGACCTCGCCGACGACGGCGATCGTGCCGAAGCCGCGGTCCTCGCGCGGCGCCGGCCGCGCCCGTCCGGCGCACGCCGCCGCGACCATCGCGACGACGAGCGCCATCGCCGTGCGGCCCCGGCACACCGGGCGCCCCCGCTCCGGCCGCTCCGGCGCCGCCGGGGCGCGGCGCGGGCCCCGCCACCTGCGAACCAGCACGAGCGCAACCGATGCAAATCGAAGACCCGGCACGCCGCGCCGACGAGCAGTTTCGGTAGGTGAGCGCGCCTCTCCCCTCCCCCATCGTCGAGCGGCGCGGTAGCCTCGCGCCGCCGTGTCGGAGAACAAGAAGTCGAAAGAGCCACGCCTGCGCAAGCCGCGCTTCGCCACCGACGCCGACGTGGAGATCACCGGCGCCTACGGGCCCGAGGCGATCGCCGACCTCGACCCCGCGCGCGATCTCGGCCAGCCCGGGAAGTTCCCGTTCACCCGCGGCGTGCAGGACACGATGTACCGCGGCCAGTTCTGGACCATGCGCCAGTACGCCGGGTTCGGCACCGCGGCCGAGTCCAACCGTCGCTACAAGTACCTGCTCGCCAAGGGCGGCAAGGGCCTGTCGGTCGCGTTCGACCTGCCGACGCAGATGGGCAAGGACTCGGATCACCCGACGGCGGCCGGCGAGGTCGGCCGGGTCGGCGTGGCGATCGACTCGCTCGAGGACATGCGGGTCCTGTTCGACGGCATCCCGCTCGGCGAGGTGTCGACGTCGATGACGATCAACGCCACCGCCGCGACGCTGCTGGCGCTCTACGTCGCCGTCGGCGACGAGCAGGGCGTGTCGCGGTCGGAGCTGCGCGGCACGATCCAGAACGACATCCTCAAGGAGTACATCGCGCGCGGCACGTACATCTATCCGCCGGCCGGCTCGATGCGCCTCATCACCGACACGTTCACCTACTGCGCGCGCGAGGTGCCGCAGTGGAACACGGTGTCGATCAGCGGCTACCACATCCGCGAGGCCGGCGCCGACGCGGTCCAGGAGGTCGCGTTCACCCTGGCCGACGGCATGTGCTACGTGCAGGCGGCGATCGACGCCGGCCTGGCCGTCGACGACTTCGCGCCGCGGCTGTCGTTCTTCTTCAACGGCCACAACAACTTCCTCGAGGAGATCGCCAAGTTCCGCGCCGCCCGCCGGATGTGGGCGCGGATCATGCGCGACCGGTTCGGGGCCAAGAACCCCAAGAGCTGGACGCTGCGCTTCCACACCCAGACCGCCGGCGTCACGCTCCAGGCCCAGCAGCCGCTGGTCAACATCGTGCGGGTGACCATCCAGGCGCTGGCCGCGGTGCTCGGCGGCACCCAGTCGCTGCATACCAACAGCTACGACGAGGCGCTCGGCCTGCCCACCGAGCAGGCGGCGCTGATCGCGCTGCGCACCCAGCAGGTGATCGCCAACGAGTCGGGGGTCGCCGACTTCATCGACGCGCTCGGCGGCAGCTACGCGGTCGAGCACCTCACCACCGAGATCGAGAAGCGCGCCACCGCCTACATCGACGAGATCGACCGGCTGGGCGGGGTGATCGCGGCGATCGAGCAGGGCTACCAGCAGCGCGAGATCGAGCGCCGCGCCTACGAGCACCAGCGCGCGGTCGAGAAGCGCGAGCGGATCGTGGTCGGGGTCAACGACTTCGTGCTCGACGAGGAGCCGCCGGTCGAGGTCGCGACCGTCGATCCGGCTCTCGAGCGCGACCAGGTCGAGCGGGTCCGCGCCCTGCGCAGCCGCCGCAGTGCGGCGGAGCACGCCCGGGCGGTGCAGGCCCTGGCCGACGCCGCGGCGGCCAGCGACAACCTGCTGCCGCCGATCCTGGGCGCGGTGAAGGCCCTCGCCACCGTCGGAGAGATCGCCGACGTGATGCGCAAGGTCTTCGGCGAGCACCAGCCGACCCGGACCCTGTAGATCCCCGGCGGCGATCCCCCGCCGGGGCACGGCCGGCGGTTCTCGGGCTAGATAGTTGATTCTGCCCGAGAATTGGGTTTCGATCAGGCACCACACGTTGTGTGCCTCGGCCAGTCGTCGGGTCGGGTGAACCAGGGGACGCCATGCCGGTCACCAAGAGTGAGCTCATCGAGCAGCTGTCGGAGTCGCTGAAGCTCCCCAAGGGCAAGGCGGAGCTCGTCGTCAACGTGATGTTCGACGCGATGGTCGGCGCCCTCGAGCGCGGCGAGCGCATCGAGATCCGCGGCTTCGGCAGCTTCGAGGTCCGCAGCTACAAGCCGTACGAGGGCCGCAACCCGCGCACGGGCGAGCCGGTCCACGTGAAGGCCAAGCGGCTGCCGTTCTTCAAGGTCGGCAAGGAGCTGCGCGAGCGCGTCAACGCCTCGACCGGCGCCCTCGAGGCCGACGACCACGACGAGGACGTCGTCGGCGACGACGAGCTCGGCCCCGACGCCGACGACGACGGCGGCAACGGCGAGGGCAACGGCAACGGCACCCACGAGTAGCGCCGAAGCTGGAGCTGACGCCGAAGCTGGAGC
>Ga0247829_10001497_pt1 | contig 10714 bp, 10 predicted proteins | sample 12C_Control_Day4_FD_207765 | JGI IMG/M metagenome (GOLD analysis project Ga0247829, IMG submission 207765) | Soil microbial communities from agricultural site in Penn Yan, New York, United States - 12C_Control_Day4 | ecosystem: Environmental > Terrestrial > Soil > Agricultural land | place... | reverse complement strand
CGGCCGCGTCGACACCGTGGACGCCGATCGCAGCGGCATGCCGGATGAGGCTGCCTACATCGAAGGGTACTGCCGTCGCACCGGACTGAGCGGCATCCCCGACTGGCACTTCTACGTGGCGTTTGCGATGTTCCGGCTCACCAGCATCCTTCAGGGCGTCTACGTGCGGGGCCTCCAGGGCAACGCGGCCTCGACCTACGCGCTGCAGCGTGGCGCCGCCGCCCGGCAGATCGCCGAACGCGGCTGGGAGATGGCTTGCCGGGGGCGCGCCTGACGGTCAGACCTTGCGGAGTTCCAGCTTCGCGACCGTCTCGAGGTGCACTTCGTCGGGGCCGTCGGCCATCCGCAGCGTGCGCGCGGTCGCCCACGCGTGCGCCAGGAACGTGTCCTGGCTGACGCCTGCCGCGCCATGCGCCTGGATGGCGCGATCGAGCACACCGAGCGCGACGGCGGGCGCCACGACCTTGATCATCGCGATCTGCGCCCGCGCCGCCTTGTTGCCAACGGTGTCCATGAGCTGCGCCGCCTGCAGGGTCAGGAGGCGTGCCTGCTCGATCTCGATCCGCGACTGCGCGATGTCCCGGCGGATGGTGCCCTGCTCGGCGAGCGTCCTGCCGAACGCGACTCGTCCCCGCACGCGGCGGCACATCACCTCCAGCGCGCGCTCCGCGACGCCGATCTGTCGCATGCAGTGATGAATGCGGCCGGGCCCGAGCCGTCCCTGCGCAATCTCGAAGCCGCGGCCGTCGCCGGCCAGCATGTTCTCCGCCGGCACGCGGACGTTGTCGAACGTGATCTCCGCATGTCCATGCGGCGCATCGTCGTACCCGAACACGGTGAGCATGCGAACGATCGTGACGCCCGGGCTGTTCATGGGGACGAGGATCATCGACTGGCGGGCGTGGGGCGGAAGGTCGGGACTGCTCTGCCCCATGAAGATCGCCACGCGGCACCGGGGGTCGCCCGCGCCGGAAATCCACCACTTGCGCCCGTTCAGGACGTAATGGTCGCCGTCAAGCACGATGGTGGCGCGGATGTTCGTGGCGTCCGAGGACGCCACGTCGGGTTCGGTCATCGCGAAGCACGACCGGATGCGGCCCTCGAGGAGCGGGCTCAGCCACTGCGCCTGCTGCTCCGGCGAGCCGTACCGGGCCAGCACCTCCATGTTCCCGGTATCGGGCGCCGAGCAGTTGAACACCTCCGGCGCGAACCCGGGCGAGCGCCCCATGACCTCGCAGAGCGGCGCGTAATCGAGATTGCTCAGACCGGCGCCGTGCTCGCTGTCCGGCAGGAACAGATTCCACAGACCCTCGGCCCGCGCCTCGACTTTCAGTTTCTCGACGATCGCGGGCACCTGCCAGCGCTGCCGCGCGACCTGCTCGTGAAACAGCCCCTCGTTCGGATAGATGTGGCGGTCGAAGAACGCCAGCAGGCGCGCGCGCAGCTCGTGCGAACGTGGTGATGGTTCATGCATCGTGGTCCGCCGCCTCGGCGCGAATGGCGATGCTGCGCCTCGCGCTCATCCGCTGATCGTCCGCCCGCCGTCGACGACAATGGTCTGACCGGTGATGTAGTTCGAGGCGTCGGCCGCCAGGAACACCGCCACGGCCTTGAGCTCGCCGGCCTCACCCACGCGCGGGATGGGACTCGTCGCCTTGATGTGCGGCTCGGCGTGCACAATCGCGGGATCCGCCAGCCGCGAGTGGAAGAAACCCGGCGCAATCGCGTTGACGCGGATGCCGCTCCGGCCCCACGACGCCGCCAGTTCCCGCGTCAGCCCCATCAGCCCGGCCTTGCTCGCCGCGTAGCCGGCATAGTGGGCGCCGTGCACCGAAGCCTGCAGCCCGGCAATGGACGCGACGTTGATGATGCGGCCGTACTGCCGTTTCAGCATCTCGCGCCCGACGGCCTGCGCACACAGGAACGCTCCGGTGAGGTTGATGTCGAGGACGTTCTGCCACTTATCCAGCGGCATCGACTGGGGTTCAGCGCCCCAGCTCACGCCGGCGTTGTTGACGAGGATGTCGATCTGCCCGTACGCGGTCAGCGTCTTGTCCACGACGGCCTGCACCTGCTCGGGCACCGAGACGTCGCACACGGCGCCCTCCACGCGGAAGCTTCGCGCTCGGAACGACCCGAGGGTCGGCGTGAGCCACTGTTCCCGGCGTGCGCACAGCATGAGCGAGGCCCCGGCCTCGGCGAGGCCCTCGGCCATCTCCTCGCCCAGCCCGCGCGAGCCCCCGGTGACGAGGGCCACCCGGCCGGTGAGATCGAACAGTTCGGAGAGCGTACGCATCGTGGCTGGTGCTCGAAACAGGCACCGGAGTTTACACCTATCCCGGCCCAGGACGGCCGTTTGGGGGGAGCGTCGGCAGAGTGCTATCGTTGCCGCCTCCATGGCCACCCGCGCTGACATCCACCATCGCTCCGGCAACGGCCGGTTCTTCGTCGCCGACGCCATCATCGACACCGACCGCTATCCGCTATGACTCCGCCCGAGCCGCTCGACGTGCGCCGGCTGGCCGACTTTGTGGATCGGGAAATGGTGTCGCCCTGGCGTGACGTGACGCAGGAGGCCATTACCGCGTTCGCGGAGATCACCGGCGATCGCCAGTGGATTCACGTGGACGTCGAACGGGCGCGCCGCGAATCGCCCTACGGCGGCACCGTGGCTCACGGCTTCTACACACTGGCACTCGCAAGCCGGCTGCTGCGCGATGCCGTCGGCGCCGTCCAGGGTGCGCGCCTGAGCATCAACTACGGTCTCGCCAAGGTGCGATTCCCCGCTCCGCTGCCGGCCGGATCCCACGTACGCGGCCGCTGCACGCTGCAGCGTGTCGAGCCGGTGGAGGGTGCCATCCAGGCCACCTGGCGCGTCCTGGTCGAGCGCGACGGCTCGATGAAGCCGTGCTGCGCCGCCGAATGGGTCGTGCGCTACTACCTCTAGCACGATCGAGCCTTTGCCCAGCAGGTCCTGAACGGCCTCGTGACGAGAGCGTGTATAGCCTGCTATTCAATCGCGCAGCGCGCCGGCGACCTGCTCGGCGATGAGCCGGTACCCAGCGCCATTGGGGTGGCCGTCGTTGAACGGGTAGATCTCGTGGTCGCGGACGGCGCTCGTCATGGCGGGCAGCGGATCGATGTAGGTCAGGTGAGACGCTTCGAGGAACGCGAACAGGCGTTTCCGAATCTCTCGCTCGTTGCGCAGCGCGGGCTCCAAATCGGGCGAGGCCGCGAGCTGATGGTGCTCCGCGAGCAGGTCGGCGTACACGAGCTCTTTCGTGGGCAGCAGCAGGAAGTACAAGCCGACGTTCGCTTTCGTGCTCACGTCCTTCATTTCCAGCAGCGCGCGCTCCGTGATCGTCAGCGCCGCCTCGATCTGCGGATTATCGATGTCCATGCGAAGCCTGCCCTGCCCCGGGAACAGGATCGTGGTCCGGTCGCCCATCGAGAATACGAACAACCCCGGGTCGGTCGAAGCCGTGTTGACCGTGCGAAAGCGATCCAGCACCGGTAGGGAGGTTGCGAGCCGATAGAGAACACTGTGTCGAGCGAGGTAGCTGCGCGGACCGCCAAGAAGCCGCCCGCCGCCGATCTCCGGCTGGTCGATCACGACCCCGCCCTGCTCGCCCGTCCCGTTGAGGCCGGCGATGCGATATCGTGCCCAATTGTCGTTGCCGTAGGCGAGCTTCACCACATCCACCAAATCGTTGCCGAAGTAGAATCCGACGACGGCGGCCTTCGGTTTGAGTGTGAGCGCGCGCTCGCGCAACAGGTAAAAGTACTGAAGGGGGCCGTATCCGCCGAGCCCGATGTTGTAGGTGGTTCTGCCCGTCAATTGGGCCAGAATCGCGGGCCAGGATTCGCTCGCGCGCGCGGAGATGCCGTAGGTCATGGAATCGCCGATCGCGACGATCTCAGCGCTGCCTGGAAGCTCGTAGTTGCGGAATCCCCATTCGTCGTGGCCGCCGGTGCCGCCAGCCATGCGGTGGCCGAGCATCGGATCTTGCACGACGACGGGCAATAGATAATCGACTGGGTCAACGAACAGTCGAACTCCGAACTCCGCAACAAACAGAGACCCTGCGCTCGAGATGACCAACAACCCGATGCCCACCAACCAATTGATCGCATGGCTAGCTGGCATATTGTGGACCTCGAAGGAGCGGGAAAGCTCGGCTGGCCCGCCTGTGCAGGCATCGGCTCTGGTGCATATCAAGGCTCCTTCGGCGCCGCCACCGTCACCCATTCCCATCGCCGCGCCGCCGATCGTGAAAGCGCGGCGCCAATCAGAAGATGGTGTAGATGAAGGGGGCGAGCGCCGAGCCCTGCGCGAAGATCAGCAGCGAGCCCACGACGACCATCACGATGATCACCGGCAGCAACCACCACTTCTTTCGCTCCTTCATGAAGCCCCATAGTTCGGCCGCCAGACTCATCGAATCCTCCTGACCACATCGATCCCTTCAGTTGAGCATGCCATCGGCCCGAAACCCCGTCAAAACTGCCGTGTGAGATTCCCTGCTCGCCGCCCCTCGGGCCGCGGGTGCCAGTAGCTCGCCCCTCTGGCCGCATGGACCATCGGGTTGCCGCCGAACAGGCGGCGCAGCAGGCCGACGGGCGTGAGGACGAGCAGGTACATGACGCCCATCACGATCGGCGTCGTGACCTTCGAGATGACGTGCGCCAGCCGCATCCACGCGCGCTCGACCGGACCGAGGTGCGCGGGAATGATCAGCCCGGCCAGCGCCAGCGTGGCGCCCAGCCCGCCGAGGACGGCGGTCGAGGTGGAGTGGCCCCGCCAGTACGCGATCGCGGCAAAGACGAGAAAGGCACCGCCGACCGTCAGCCCGAACCGGCGTCCCTGAGCCGTCGTCAATCGAGCTGGAACTCTTGTTGCCATGCCTCGGTCTCCTTCCACGCCGGCTGTGCGCTCTTCTCGAGCACGAATGGCCCGAGCACCAGCGCATCGATGTTGGTACGCATGAAACAGCGATAGGCATCCTCGGGCGTGCAGACGATGGGCTCGCCACGCACGTTGAACGACGTATTCACCACCACCGGGCAGCCGGTCCTGTGCTCGAAGGTCTTGAGCAACGCGTGGTAGCGCCGGTTCGTGTCTGGGGTCACGGTCTGGATACGCGCGGAGTAGTCGATGTGTGTCACCGCTGGGATGTCCGATCGAGGCACGTTGAGTTTGTCGATGCCCCACAGCCTGTGCTGCTGGTCGGTCAGCGGGATGCACCGCTCCTTCTTCACCGGCGCAACCAGGAGCATGTAGGGAGAATCGCCGTCCAGCTCGAAGTACTCCGACACGCGCTCGCGCAACACCGACGGCGCGAAGGGACGGAACCCCTCGCGGAACTTGATCTTGATGTTCATGTCGGCCTGCATCTTCGGGCTCCGCGGATCGCCGAGGATGCTGCGGGCACCGAGCGCCCGGGGGCCGAACTCCATCCGGCCGTCGAACCAGCCGACGATCTTCTCGTCGGCCAGATATCCGGCGACGCGCTCCAGCTGGCTTGCCTCGTCGAGCCGTTCGTACTTCGCCCCAGCGGAATCCAGGTACGCCTGGATCTCCTCGGGTGAGTACTCCGGGCCTAGAAAGGCGCCCTTCATGGCGTCCTTGCCCGGTACGACCACGCGCGGCTGCTTGAACTGGCGATGGTGAATCAGCTGCGCGACTCCGAGGGCTCCACCAGCGTCACCGGCAGCCGGCTGGATCCAGATCTGTTGAAACGGTCCTTCCCGCAGCAGCCGACCGTTGCCGACGCAGTTGAGGGCCACGCCGCCCGCGAGGCACAGGTTCGCCGCCGACGTCCGACCATGGGCCGTGCGGGCCATGCGCAGCATGATTTCCTCGCAGACTGCCTGGACCGATCGGGCGAGGTCCATCTCCTTCTGGGTCAGCTTCGACTCGGGCTTCCGCGCCGGACCCCCGAACAGGTCGTCGAAAGCCCCATTGGTCATCGTCAGGCCGGTGAGGTAGTTGAAGTACTTCTGGTTCAGCCTGAACGAGCCGTCCTCTTTGAGGTCGAGCAGCTCCCGGTAAATCAGGTCGACGTACTTGGGTTCCCCGTAGGGCGCGAGGCCCATCACCTTGTACTCGCCCGAATTCACCTTGAACCCGGTGTAGTAGGTGAACGCGGAGTAGAGCAGGCCGAGCGAATCGGGCCACTGCAGCTCGTCGAGGATTTCGAGATCGTGACCGCGCCCCATGCCGATCGACGCGGTGGCCCATTCACCAACACCGTCGATGGTGAGGATCGCCGCTTCCTCGAAGGGCGAGGGGAAGAACGCGCTCGCGGCGTGAGACTCGTGGTGCTCGCAGTAGTAGATCTGTCCCTCGTAGCCGAGCTCTTCGTGCAGCTGTCGGTCGATGTAGAGCTTGTCCCTGATCCAGAGCGGTCCCGCCATCAGGAACGAGCGGAAGCCCTTCGGCACCACGCCAAGATAAGTTTCGAGGATACGCTCGAACTTCAGCAGCGGTTTGTCGTAGAAACCCACCGCCTGGAGGTCGGGCACGCCGATACCCGCCTGCTTCAGGCAGAACTCCACTGCCCGATGAGGGAAAGTGGCGTCCCCCTTCTTCCGCGTGAAGCGCTCTTCCGAGGCCGCCGCGACGATCTCGCCGTCCCCCAAGAGCGCTGCGGCGCTGTCATGGTAGTACGCCGAGATGCCGAGAATGTACTGGCGTTTCATCGTCGAGTGCCCTCTCCAGACATTCACCGCAGTCCAGACCGCGCACGAACTTATCCGTTTGTCAGCCTAGCGATCTCCTTCTCGACGACTGCCTGCACCTGGCGCAGCGCGGCTATTGTCACCTCGCGCCCGGTGCCCTCGATAGCTTCGGACTCGGCCTCGGCAAGAGCAGCCAGCACTCTGACGAAAGGTGAATGCGGGGGAATCGGCTTGATCTTGCCGCCGACAATGATGAAGCCACCGGCGTCGTTGATGACACCCACGAGTATCTCCGCCACCAACAGCGGGAGTCTCGGACACTTTATTCGCTTCGTCTGCACGACATCGCTGAACAGTTCCTGCACACCGGTGCGCGTATCGGTCCAGAGCAGCGCGAACTCCTCGTCGCCGGCATCGAGGCCGAAGTATTCGCCGATGAAGTGAACGTTCGGATCCCCGTGCACGAACGGGGCGTTCACAAGCGGGTCCCAGGACTGCTCCGTGACGGTGATGAACTGGGAAAACGTCTCGCCGTCATCCCAGGAGGCGGCGAGCTGAACGCGGATCACCCAGCGGTTGAATTCCTGGCCGAACACGTAGAACGCGCACCCGATGACACCCGTCCCCGTGGCAATGACCTGCGGGTGAAAGCAATGCATGTCGCCGTAGGTGACGTTGGGCAGCAATATGCTGCCCGATGCCGGCCCTTCCCAGGTGAGGCCATTGTCGAGTGAGCGCCGATAGTAGATCCGGCTGCGTCCGTCGCGCATGTCCGCCCAGGCGACGATGAGCACGTCGCTCGATGTCGTGCAGTCGGTGACCAGCGTGATCACCCGGAACTTGCCGTAGTCGAAATGCGGCCACCCTCCGGTTTGCGGCAAATGCCCGCGCAGGCTGAACACGCCGCTGACGACGGCGCTCACCGACGAGAACGTGTTGCCGCCGTCGGTCGAGCGGAGGTAGCGAATGGTGTTCGATCCGTCGTCGTGCCAGAGAATGTGCAACGTTCCATCGGATGAGACGGACAGCTCCGGCGCAAACGCGAACGAGACCAGGCTGCTGCCGGGCTGATCCGAACCTTTGCCTTTCCAGGTGGCGCCGTGGTCGGTCGAGCGCGCAAAGCGCAATGGCGAAGATGCGGCCCAGGCGACGTAGACGTTGCCGTAGTACGGACTCGACGGATCGTTGTCGCAGACGACCCACTGCTTGTCGTCGCTGGTGTCGGTGGTCAGCTGGGTCGGCTGTCCCCACGTGACGCCGCCGTCGGTCGACTTGTACACCGCCATACCGAGGCCCGTGAGGTCGCCGCTCGTGCCGACCTTGTCCGCGTTGAAGCGGATCGGCTCGCCGACGATGAACGCGTTACCGAAATTGTCGAACGCCACCGCAGGATCGGTCATGACGTCCCAACCTTGCTTCAGCGGCAACTGCGACTCGTGCCACGTGCTGCCGGCGTCGAACGTGTAGGTCACGCCGATGATGAACTTGTAAATCGCCGGGTCGATGAACTTCTTCGACACGCCGATCATGTTGTTGCCGTTCTTGGGATTGATCGCGATCGCCGATTCGCTGCGGGACTGCATCGGCGTGCTGGTCGTCGCGCGCTTGTTTCCCGTGGGAAACAGGCCGGTCTGGACGCTGCAGAGACCGTATCGGTTGGTGAGCGCCGTGAGGTGGCGTACGTCGATTTTCGCGAAGGTGTGCTTGTCCATGGACGAGCTCCGTGGCTGGAGTTAGGTCGTGCGGACCGAGGTGGCCGGCGGGATGCAGCATAGCAAACGCGCTTCACACAGCAAGGCCGCTTGAACGCGCTCACCAACGGCGCCTATCCGGAGGCGCCCGAAGCCGGTGCGATCTGGGTGTTCGCGGTGCCGTAAGAGGCAGGCGGCGTATACTCGGTGCCTCGTCCGTATCCATCAAGGGGGTAGTCGATGCGAGTACGTTCCCTCGTCGTCGTCGGCGCCGTGTTCCTTGTCCTGGCCGCTGCCGCGGCCGCCCAGTCCGCGGATCCGTGGGTCGGTACCTGGAAGCTCAACACGGCCAAGTCGAAGTACAGCCCGGGACCTTCGCCCAAGAGCTCGCGCCTCACGGTTACGGCCGCCCTCACCGGTGGCATCAAGCAAGTCAACAGAACGGAGCCGCTGACCGGGCCAGCCACGACGTCCGAGGTCACGGCGATGTTCGATGGGAAGGACTACCCGGTAAAGGGGAACCCCAACGCGGACATGCAGTCGTTCACGAAGCTGGACAGCCGCAGCTACCAGGTCGTGGGCAAGAAGGGCGGCAAGGTGACGCTCACATCCACGGTCGTCATCTCAGCCGACGGCAAGATGCGCACCACCACGCAGACCGGCACCGACGCGCAGGGCCGTTCGGTCAACAACACGATCGTCTACGAGAAGATGTAGCCGCGCATGGCGACCAGGCCGCGGCGTGCAAGCCGTCGCGGCCGGCGCACGGTGACGCGAGGAGGATGGTCCCATGCGACCGCTGATGATCTCTGTGGGCACGTTGATCTTCGCCGCCGGCTTCGTCGCCGGTGGCCGCCTGCAGCCCTCGGTCGGGGCGCAGGGATTCGCGGTCGTCATGGACTGCGGCGCGTCATCCGCCCCGCAGCTTCGGACGACGCTCTATTTCGGACTTGACCGGCCGAAGGGCTCCGTGTCCGAGCTCGAGTGGCAGATATTCCTGCGCGACGAAGTGACCAGGCGGTTTCCCGATGGGCTTACCGTGTGGGAGGCGGACGATCACGAGCGGTCGAAGGTGCTGCTCCTGGTCCATCCCGATACGGCGGCGGCGCGGCAATCGGTCCTGGCCGTCATCGAGGCGTATCGCAAGACGTTCGAGCAGGAATCCGTTCTGTGGGAAAGCGCGCGCGCGTGTGTCGCGGCTTAGTGCTGGAGATGATCGAAGATGACGTCATGCCCGACTGCCACCGGCACTTGCCGACGACCTCGAGAATCTGGTGGCCGGCCACGAGCCGTTCTTGGCGTCGTCGTTTCTCGAATCGCCGTCGGACCTGGTGGGCGAGGTCGTCCGATTGATGATTGGCGATTCATTGCGTGATTGAGGATTCGGGAATGGCTGATTCAATTGGACGCGCGAAGCGTCAGGCTCTAGCATCAAGCCATGGTGCTCGGCCACATTCTGTGTCCTTTCGACTTCTCGGAGGTCTCCACCCACGCTCTGGAGCAGGCGGGGGTACTCGCCCGGGCGTCGGGCGCTCGACTGACGGTCCTCCACGTCTTCCTGTCCGTCATGCCGACCACCGGGCTCGACGCCCTTGACGCGGCCACCGCGCAGGTGATCGAGCCCGAGGATCTCCAGGAACTGCGCGACAAGGTGACGGCCGCCTGCCGGCTGGCCATCGAGGGCGGCGCCAGCGTCAGCATCATCATTGTCGGTGGGGCGCCCGCACCCGTGATCCTCGAGCATGCGGCCTCCGACGGCGCGGACCTGATCGTCATGGGCACGCATGGCGCGAGCGGAATCCAGCACCTGATCCTCGGCTCGGTGACGGAGAAAGTGCTGCGGCGGGCCACCTGCCCGGTGCTGACGGTGCCGCCGCGCGCGGCTGGCATTCCAGCCGCGTCTTTTGGGCAGGTGCTGGTCGCGGTGGACTTCTCCGACTGCTCGAAGCTGGCGATCACAGCCGCCGGCGCGATGACGGAAGGCTCGGACGCGACGCTGACACTGCTGCATGTCATGGAGTGGCCGTGGCACGAGCCGCCCATGCCGGGGATGGAAGGCATGCCCCCGTCGCAGGTGGAGGCGCTCGTGGAGTACCGGCGCTACCTCGAGACGAGCGCCTCAGACGGCCTGAAGGGGCTGGCCGCCCGGATCCTGCCGGGCCGGAACGTGGCCACCGAGGTGCGCTTCGGCAAAGCGTATCTCGAGTTGCTGGATGCCGCCGGCGAGCGGAAAGCCGACCTCATCGTGATGGGCGTACGCGGGCGGAGCCCGATCGACATCGGGTTCTTCGGGTCCACGGCCAACCACGTGGTGCGACGCGCCCGATGCGCGGTGTTGACGC
>Ga0247829_10001496_pt1 | contig 10716 bp, 11 predicted proteins | sample 12C_Control_Day4_FD_207765 | JGI IMG/M metagenome (GOLD analysis project Ga0247829, IMG submission 207765) | Soil microbial communities from agricultural site in Penn Yan, New York, United States - 12C_Control_Day4 | ecosystem: Environmental > Terrestrial > Soil > Agricultural land | place... | reverse complement strand
CCTGGAGGGAGGACAGATCGTATTCGGCGAGCCTCGGGTTGGACAGGAAGTCGACCATCATGGTCGTGATCGCGGACCAGTTCGTCACGCTTGCGCGCTGGATCTGCAGCGCGGCGCAGTCGCGGTCCCAGCGCGACAGGATCACCATCGTGGCCCCAAGATGGATCGGGGAGTTCATGCCCGCCTGCATGCCGGTGACGTGGAACATCGGCAGCGCGCACAGCACCACGGCCTCGTCCTGCACCCTGCGCCAGCTGAGATAGGGCACGGTGGTCGCCTGCACGCTCGAATGCGTGTGCATGCAGCCCTTCGGCTTGCCGGTCGTGCCCGAGGTGTAGGGCATCACCGCGAGGTCGTCCGGGCCGGCAGCGTGCGGCCCCGGAGCCAGGTTCGCCTCCATCGCTTCGGTCCACGAATTCGAGGGGGTGGGGTTGCGTAGCAAATCCGGCAGCGGCAGGTCGGTCGCGGCAGGCAGGTAGTCGGCATAGCGCGCGACGATGAGACGCTCGAGCCCAAGCGGCGCGATGTGCTCGAGCACATCCTGGCCGGCAAAGGCGACGAGCGCCTCCGAATCCTCGAGGTAGTGCGAAAGCTCCTCCGAGCGGTTCATGGGGTTGACCGGGACCGCGACCGCATCGGCGCGCAGGATGGCGTAATAGCCGATCACGAACTGCGGGCTGTTCTGCAGGTAGAGGAGCACCCGCTCGCCGCGCCGCACGCCGCAGCGCTGCTGCAGGAACCCGGCGAGCGCGTCGACCTGGCGCTTGAGCTCACGGTAGCTGATGCGCCGGCCGTAATAGTCGATCGCCGCGCGCTCGGGATGCCTGGCTGCGCTGGCGACGAGGTTGGCATACACGGTTTCGCGCGGCAGCTCGAGCGTTTTCGGCTGGTCCGGCGGCCAATGCGCAAAATGCCGATCGAACATCAAATCTGGTAGCGGCGGACAGCTTCCTCGTTCCAGGCGATGCCGACACCGGGCCTCGCGGGCACCTGCACCCGCCCGTCGACGACCCGGAAGGGTTCTTGAAGAACGGCGTCGGCCCAGTCCACGTACTCGAGCCAGTGCGCGGTCGGCGTCACGGCCAGGAGGTGCGCGCTCACCTCGGGAAAGAGGTGGCTCGACATCTCGAGCCCCGCGGCCTGCGCAAGCGCCGCGGCGCGCATCCAGCCGGTGACACCGCCGATGCGCTGCGCATCGGGCATCACGTAATCGCAGGCGTGCGCGGCGAGCGCCTGGGCCATCTGCTCCGGGCCCATGAAATTTTCGCCGATCTGGATCGGGGTTCTGATCTCCCGTCTGACTTCGCTGCATCCCGAGAAATCATCCGCGCGCACCGGCTCCTCGATCCACAGCACGCCTCCTTCATCGTCGATCATCCGGCCGCGCGCGAGCGCCTCGGCGACGGAGAGCGCCTGGTTGAAGTCCACCATCAGCGTCACATCCGGCCCGATCGCCTTCTTTACCAGGCGCAGGGCTTCGAGGTCTTCCTTTGCCGTCGGCCTGCCGACGCGCAGCTTCACCGCACGGAACCCTTCATCGACGAGGTCGGTCGCCTCCTGCGCCAGTTCTTTCAACGGCAAGAGACCCAAGCCCTTGGAGTTGTACGCCGGGACCGGGCGCAGCGCGCCGCCGAGGAGGCGCGCCAGGGGCTCGCCGAGCGCCTGGCCGAGCGCGTCCCACGCGGCCATGTCGATGCCCGCCATGGCGAAGAGCACGATGTTGTGCACGCCGAGGAGCGTGTAGCGCCCGCGCAGCTTCTTTTCGATCTCGAAGGGCACCAGCGCCTCGTCCTTCAGCATCCCCGCCATGGCCTCGACCAGCTTCGCGATGGGCGCGAGGTTGTGCTTGCCGACGCCGAAGAGATAGGAGCGCCCCACGACGCCTTCTTCGGTGTGCAAGTCGATGAGAAGCAGCGCCGCCTCGGTGAGCTTGCCGGTGCTCGTCGCAAGCGGCCGCTTCATCGGCGCGGCCACGGCACGCGCCTGCACGGCGCGAATGTGAAGCGGCGTCTTCATCGAGGGAGACTATGCCACGATTCCGGCAGGCTGCGCGTGCCTGCAAAATGCCGGCCGCGGTCGTGCCCGCACGCTAATTGGCGCCGAATCCGGAAGCGAACAAACCGACCGCGCTTGCGGCGGAGCTCTTCAAGGCGCTCGATACGAACCGGGACGGGTTCATCTCCCGAGAGGAAGCCAAGGGCTCGACCATCGAGGGCAGCCTCGACGCGCTCGACAAGGATCGCGACGGCCGGCTCTCGCGGAGCGAGTACGCGGCCGGAATCACCGGCGCCTCGGGTGGCTCAAGCTCAGGCACAACCTCGGGGCGTGCATCCATGCCCAAGTAGCCGCTACGCGCCGCGAAAGCGCGGCTTTCGCTTCTCCATGAAGGCGCGCCGTCCCTCCTCGTAGTCGTCGCTCTTTGCGCAGCGTTCGATGGCGCGCGCCATCTGGGCGTGATCGGGAGCGCCGGAAGCCTTCACATACTCCTCGATGATGGTCTTCGAGTTGGCGATGGCGAGCGGCGCGTTGTCGCAAAGCTGGGAAATGATGACGCTTACCTCGCGCTCCAGCGCGTCGTCGGGGAAAACCCCGTTCACCAGGCCCATGGCGAGCGCTTCGTCGGCCGAATAGCGCCGGCCGAGGAACATGATCTCTCGCGCGCGCGCATGGCCCACGGTTTCGACAAGGCGCCGGTGGCCTTCGACGTTATAGGCGATGCCGAGCTTCGCCGCGGGAATGCCGAACTGCGCCGACTGCCCGCAGTAGCGCAGGTCGCAGGCGAGCGCCACCTCGAGGCCGCCGCCCATGCAGAAGCCGTAGATCATCGCAGCCGAGGGCTTGCGCGAATCCTGGATCGCGTGCAGCACCTGGTCGAGCAGCTCGTCGTATCGGGCGACCTCGGATTTTTGCGCACGGATTTCCTCGAACTCCGAGATGTCGGCGCCCGAGGCGAAAGCCTCGGTGCCGGCGCCGCGAAAGGCGACGCAGCGCACCTCGGGGTCGGCGTCGAACTGCGCCATGGCAGCCGGAATGCCGCGCCACATGGCGCCGCTGATGGCGTTGCGTTTCGCCGGCTGGTCGAAAATGATCCAGCCCACTGCCCGCCGCTTCTCGACGCGCAGGCTCATGGCTTGCCGGCCGCGCCGTAGATCGACGGCACGCTCGAGCGCGGATCGCGCGGGCTCCAGCGCCCGCTTTCCACCTGGTGGAAGAAGCTCTCGAGCAGCTGGTTGAAGAGCGCCGGCTCCTCCAGGTTGATCGCGTGCCCGCTGCGCGGGAGGATCGCGAGCGCCGCGGTCGGGATGGTGCGCTTCATGAGCAGGTTGACTTCGAGGCAGGGCTCCTCCTCGTCGCCCGACATGATGAGCGTCGGCACTTCCATGCGCGCCATCTCCGCGGTCAGGTCGTAGAAGGACGGCCTGCGGCTCTGCACCCCCAGCAGCGTGTTGGCCGCTCCGAGCGGCGAATGCTCCTCGAACTGGCGCACGTACTCCGCGAACGCGCGCGGGTCCTTGACCTCGAGCTGCACCCGCTGCGGGCCGCTTCCGTAGGTCGCCACGAAGTGCTTCATGCCCTGCTGCCGGATAACCTCGGCGTTCTTCTTCGAATCGGCCTGGAACTGGCGGTACTGCGCCGGGTGGGAGCCGTAGCCGCCGCCCGCGACGGTGATCGATAGCGCGCGCTTACCGTGGGCCATGCCGAAGTGCAGCGTGGCGAACGCCCCCATGGACAAGCCCACGACGTGGGCTTTCTCGATACGCAGGCCCTCGAGGACCGCCCGGATATCGTCGCGCGCGCGCGCCTGCGAATAGCGCTCGAAGTCCTCCGGCACGTCGGAGGGCGGATAGCCGCGCGCGTTGTAGGCGATGCAGCGGTAGCGGCGCGAAAAATAGCGCACCTGGGGTTCCCAGCTGCGGTGGTCGCCGCCGAATTCGTGAACGAACACGACCGGCGTGCCGGCGCCGGTCTCCTCGTAGTACAGCTGGACGCCGTCGTCCGTGGTGAGCTTGGGCATGTGGCATTCTATGTTGATGAAAGCCGTCCTCTGCAAGCAGTACGGGCCGCCGGAATCGCTCACGTTCGAAGAGTTGCCCTCGCCCAAGGCCGGGCCGGGGGAGGTGGTGGTGGCGGTCAAGGCCGCCAGCGTCAACTTCCCGGACGTGCTCATCATCCAGAACAAGTACCAGTTCAAGCCGCCGCTGCCGTTCTCGCCTGGCAGCGAGCTGGCCGGGGTGGTCAAGGAGGTCGGAACCGGGGTTGCGAGCGTCAAGCCGGGCGATCGGGTCATCGCCTTCACGACCTACGGCGCGTTCGCCGAGGAAGTGAAGACCGAGGCTGCGCGGCTGCTGCCCCTGCCCGAAGGCATGGATTTCGCGAGCGGCGCCGCGTTCCTGCTCACCTACGGCACGTCGGACCACGCGCTGCGCGACCGCGGTCAACTCGCGGCCGGCGAAACGCTGCTCGTGCTCGGCGCGGCGGGGGGCGTGGGACTCGCCGCGATCGAGATCGGCAAGGCGCTGGGCGCGCGCGTCATCGCCTGCGCGTCGAGCGACGAGAAGCTCGAGGTATGCAAGGGCCACGGCGCCGACGCGACGATCAACTACACGACCGAGGATCTGCGCGAGCGCATCAAGCTGCTCACCGACGGCCGCGGCGTCGACGTGGTTTACGACGCGGTCGGCGGGCCGTACACCGAGCCCGCCTTCCGCTCCCTCGCCTGGCGCGGGCGGCTGCTGGTGGTGGGCTTCGCTGCGGGCGAGATCCCGAAGCTGCCGCTCAACCTTGCCCTTCTCAAGGGGGCGTCGGTCGTCGGCGTCTTCTGGGGCGACTTCGCGCGGCGCGAGCCGCGCCGGTTCGCCGACAGCGTGCGCCAGCTCGGCGCCTGGTTCCGCGAGGGCAAACTTCGCCCCCACGTGTCGCAGACGTTCCCCTTGCATAAGGCGGCCGAAGCCCTGAAGCTGATGGCCGCGCGGCAGGTCAAGGGCAAGCTCGTGCTGACGAGCGGCTGAGCTGGCGATGAGCCCGCCTCCAAAAGTTTCGCGCCCCTACCTAGGATCTGTTCTTTGGTCCCCGCGATGCCATCCCAAGAGGTTCTCGTCCTCGCGTACGTCGCCGCGGCGCTGAAATTCTCGGCCGTGCCCGCGGCCGCGTTCGAGCTATTGACGAAAGAACGCCGCGAGGCGATCGAAACCTGGCTCGTCGGCAAGCTGCCCAGGCTGATCCGGAACTTCAGCATCACGGTCATCGTGCTGTATGTGTGCGTTGCCCTGTTGGTCAAGGCGGGGCCTTATCTGATCTTGATCGTCTTCCTTTTCGGTAACTTGATCTCGTTCTTGGTGCTTGGTTACGTCAACGAGAAACACGTCGCCGCCTATTACGGCGCGCTGTGGGCTCTGTCGATCGCAACCTTGATCGCCGCCATTCTCGAAAAGTGGGTAATCCCCGAGGCGTGGATCGTCGCGATTGGTTATCCGTTTGAGACGGTTTCCAACTGGGCGAACACCCATCCATACGTCGACTGGTTCCTGCCGGACTACTCGGGGGAGAAGTTCCTCGAGGATTTTCGCCACGTCTTCCGTGCGATCGAAGACTGGCTGTGGAGCTGGCTCGCCTTCCTGAGCGCACTTTACTTCTTCTACGCGCGTGGCGCGATGCTTTTGATGGTGGTGATGATTCAGCTCCTGCTGCTGCTCGGCGTCGTGTTCGGCACACTGATCGTGCTCGGGCTTCCGGTGTACGCGTTCATCAAGCTCTCGGACTACTTTAAGCATCGGTTGCGGATCGACAAGGACCGCATACCGTTGCTCGCACTGGTCTTCTGGGCCATCGGCGAGACGATCGAGTTCGCAATGAAGACGCAGGAACTTTTCTGGCGATGATTGACTTGCCCTATCCTTCTTGTGACGCAGAGAACGGCCCTCATGTCAAACAAGCAGACTTACTGGTTTCTGGCAAAGCGATACGGCTGGGGCTGGGGGATGGCCGCGTACCTGGCAAGCGCGCTCGTGTCCTTCCTCGCGTACGCGGGGTTTCTTACCGTGGTCCTGATTGCCATCTGCTGGGTCAAAGGCGAGCCTCCTCGTTGGCGCTGGGGCGGTAGCGAGGACGCCTGACATATACTGAGGCGGCGGGTGAGCTTGAACCGCCGAAGCCACGATGCGAGCGCCGATCGATCATTCCTCCACACGCCTGGATCGAGCGCACCCGATCGCGTCCGAAGAACTACTGCAAGACTGGCGCAGCCGCGCCTTGCGCGTAGAAGAGGAAGTCGTCAAGGCGGTCATCGGCCAACAAGACACGCTGCGGCTCATCAGCGTGGCGCTGTTCGCCCGCGGGCATGTACTGCTCGAAGGCGACGTCGGCATCGGCAAGACCACGATCCTGCGCGCCTTCTCGCGTGCCGTCGGCGGCAGCTTCGAGCGCGTCGAAGGCACGGTCGACTTGATGCCGGCCGACCTCGTTTATCACACCTACGTCGATGCGGACGGCAAGCCGCGCATCGAGCCCGGTCCGCTGCTGCGACACGGGGAGCAGCTCGTCACGTTCTTCTTCAACGAGATCAATCGCGCGCGCCCGCAGGTGCAGTCGCTGCTCTTGCGCGCGATGGCCGAACACACCGTCTCGGCCTTCAACCGCGAATACCGCTTCCCGCACATGCTGGTGTTCGCCGACCGCAACCGCGTCGAGAAGGAGGAAACCTTCGAGCTGCCGTCGGCCGCGCGCGACCGCTTCATGTTCGAGCTGCGCATGCCCACACCGGCCGAGGCCGAGGTCCGGCGCTCGCTGGTGTTCAGCCCGGATTTCCACGACGTCGACGAGCTGCTGCAGCGTGTCGCACCCGGCGTGCTGCCGTGGCAGGAGCTCAATCGGATCGGCGCCGCGATTCAACGGAGCATCAAGGCAAGCGAAGCCCTCGAGCGCTACGTGCTGGACCTCTGGGACGCGAGCCAATCGCCGCAGCGCTTCGGTGTGCGCATCGATGGCGTGGACATGGACAAGCTGATTCTCGCCGGCGCCAGCCCGCGCGGCATGATGACGCTCGCGCGCGCCGCGCGCGTCGTCGCCTGGCTCGCGGGCCGTACCTATCTCGTGCCGGACGATGTGCAGAGCATCGTGCCCTCGGTTCTGGGGCATCGCGTGTTCTTCACGCCGGTCTATGAGCTGCGGCGCTCGCAGATCGCCGACGCACTGGTCGCGCAGATCCTGGAACGCGTCCCGACACCACGCTAGCGATGGGTGCGCCGCAGGAGTTCCACTACCGGCTTCCCTACCGCGTCGGCGGCTGGCGGCCCGGCGCCCACCCTGGAACGCGCCTCGGCGCGGGACAGGAATTCGTCTCGCATATGAGCCTGTACGATCGCCCGGACCCGCGCCGGCTGGATTTGCGCGCAAGTCTGCGCGACTTGAGCGGCAACTGGCTGGTGCGCGTGCATCGGCAGCGCGCCAGCGTGCCGGTGCACGCGATCGTCGACGTCTCGGCATCCATGGCGTTCGGGGCGCGCCAGACCAAGCTGCAAGTCGCAGCGGACTTCGTCGAAGCGCTCGGCCAAAGCGCCGGGCGGGTCGGCGATGCGGTCGGGATGGCGGCCTTTGACGCCGCGGAGCGCGCCGATTTGTTCGTGCCCGCGGTAGTGAGCCGCGGCATCGGCGCACTCATGGCGTCCGTGCTGCGGCAAGCCGAAACCGCTGCGCGCGGCTTCGAGGGGCTCGAAGCCGCCGTGCAGCGCATCGCCGGGCGGCGTGGCCTGGTCTTCCTGGTCTCCGATTTTCACTGGCCGCTCGAACGCCTGAACGCGATCCTCGACTTGCTCGCGCACGCCTATGTCGTGCCGATCATCGTCTGGGATCCGGCTGAAATCGAGCCGCCGGCGCTGGATGCGCTCGCGCCGCTGCGCGACGCGGAGTCCGGCGCGCGTCGCACGCTGTGGCTGCGTCCCAAGCTGCGCAGCCAGTGGCGCGACGCCGTCGCGCGCCGGCGAACGGAGCTCGACGGACTGCTCGCGGCGCGCGCGATCCGTCCGTTCTATGTCTTCGGCGAATTCGACGCCGAAGCGATGTCGCAGTATTTCTTGGAGGCGGGCGCTTGATAGCAGCGCCGCGCATCCCGTGCGCCATGGCCGCGATCTTCGTCGCGACCAGCGCTTACCCGGCGACAGCGGTCGTCGAACAACCGCGCCCCTTCGGCTACGTCGTCGGCGATGTGATGACGCAGCGCGTACTCCTGGAGATCGGCGGGCAGGAGCTCGCGCCCGCCGAGCTGCCGAAGGCCGAGCGCGTGAACCTCTGGTTGGAACGCCGCCCGGCCAGGATCGAGTCGCTGCCCGACGGGCATCGCTGGCTCGCCCTCGACTATCAAGTCATCAATGCGCCGCAATCGCTGACGACGGTGAATCTGCCGGCCTTCGAGCTGCAAGGCGCGCCCGACGGTGCGACGCTCAGGATCGCCGCATGGCCGATCAGCGTGAACGCGCTCACGTCCGGGGGCTCGATCGAGCTGCGGCCCGACCGCCCCGCGCCGGCGATCGCCACCGCACCGATCCGCCGGCAGATCGCCATCTGGTCGAGCGCGTTTCTGCTCGTTCTCGCCGCTTGGCTCGGGTGGCTCGCCTGGCGCAATTGGCGCGCCGCGGCGGCACGGCCGTTTGCGCACGCGCTGCACGAAATGCGCCATCTCGACGGCACCGCGCCGCAAGCGTGGCGAGCGTTGCATCGCGCCTTCGATCAGACCGCCGGCCGTGTCGTGCAGACCGCGACGCTCCCGGCGCTGTTCGAACGCGTGCCGCAGCTGCAATCGCTGCGCCCGGAGATCGAGCAGTTCTTCGCCCAGTCGAGGGCGTTGTTTTTCGGTGGCGGCTTGCCGGCCGATCGGATGTCGGCGCGCGCCCTGTGCGCGCAGTTGCGGCGTATCGAAAAGCGGATCGAGCGATGACCCTTGGCGTGGAGCTCGCGCAACCCTGGGCGCTGCTCGCGCTGCCGTTGGCCGTTCTGCCGCTCTTGCGCCGGAGAAGCGACACGTTGACCTTCTCGCATCTCGCATGGTTGCCGCGCGATCGCCTGGGTCAGCTCGCCGGCTTCCTCTGGCGCGCCTTGGCGGTGATGGCCATCGCAAGCATGGCGATCGCGCTGGCCGGCCCGGGGCGGCCCGAGACGCAGGTGACGCGGACCGGGTACGGCGCCGAGATCGTCGTGCTGATGGACCGCAGCCGCAGCATGGACCAGCGGATGCTGCCGAGCGACTGGCGGACGATCGATGCGCTCAACCTGCCCCACCAAGCCCGGACCCGCGGGCCGGTCAAATCCCAGGTCGCGCGCGATCTGCTGGCGCAATTCGTCCGTCAGCGCCCCACGGATCGATTCGCGGTGATGTTCTTCAGCACCAACCCATTGAATGTCGTTTCGTTCACCCAGCACGACGAAGTGGTGCTGGCGGCGATCGAGGCGGGCGGCGTCGGCCGCGGCCTGGGCGACACCGAGGTCGGTCGGGCGATGCTCGCGGCGATCGGCGAGTTCGAGCAGCGCCCGTACTCCGGCAGCCGGATCATCCTGCTCGTCTCCGACGGCGGCGCTCATCTCGACGACGCGACGCGCCGTCGCATCCGTGCCGGCATGCTGCGCCATCGCATCGCGCTCTATTGGATCTACCTACGATCGTTCAACAGTCCGACCCTCGATGCCCAAGATCGCGGCAGCGAGGCGGGGCCGGAAATGGCGCTGCACCGTTTCTTCCAGACATTGGCGACGCCGTATCAGGCTTATCAAGCCGAGATCCCCGAGGACCTGGCGAAAGCCGTCGCCGATGTCGGCAAGCAGCAGAACCTGCCGCTCGATTTCGTCGAGCGCATTCCGCGCAAAGACTACAGCCGGCACTTCGTGGCGGCGGCGGCGCTCGCTTGTCTGCTGCTGCTCGCCTATCGGTCGGTGCTGCTCCGGAGCTGGGTGTGAAGCGCCGCACGATCCATGTCGCATTCGCTGTCGCGACCGTCGTGCTCGGGCTGGCTGCGGCATACCAAGGCTTGCGCTTGCACCGGGCCCAGCGGATCAACGACGCCATCGCGAGCGTCGCCACCATCGATGCGAACGTGGCAGAGGCGCGGTTCGCGCGCGCGTTGGCGCTCGCCGAGTCGGGCGACGCCGGCGCGGCGCTGGAAATCTACAAGGCGTTGATCCGCAGCGGCCGCGCCGACCTCGAGCGCGCGGCGCTGTACAACGTGGGCAACCTGCATCTGCGCGAGGCCATCAAGAGCGGGCCGGACGAGGCGGCGCGATCGCTGCCGCTCATCGAGCTCGCGAAGCAGAGCTATCGCGATCTGCTGCGGATCGACCCGGGCGATTGGGACGCGCGCTACAACCTGGAACGCGCGCTGCAGCTTGCCCCGGAGATCGAAGAGCCGGCGGCGAACGAGCCACCGGAACCGCCGCAACGCGCGTTCAGCACCGCGCCGGGAAGGACCGAGCTGCCATGAGGCCGAGCGCGCTCGCCGCGGGTGCATTCGACAAGCACTCGCGCGCGATCACGCTGGCGCTCGCGTTGCTGCTCGCCGCCTGGGCGATGCCGACTTTCAACCGCTCGCGCGCGACCTACGACTACCTCGTCGTCTTCGACATCACGCAGAGCATGAACGTCGCCGACTACGAGCTCGGCGAAGCGCCCGCCAGCCGCCTCGCGTATGCGCGCGAGGCCACGCGACGCGCGCTGCGCGATCTGCCGTGCGGCTC
>Ga0247829_10001495_pt1 | contig 10718 bp, 9 predicted proteins | sample 12C_Control_Day4_FD_207765 | JGI IMG/M metagenome (GOLD analysis project Ga0247829, IMG submission 207765) | Soil microbial communities from agricultural site in Penn Yan, New York, United States - 12C_Control_Day4 | ecosystem: Environmental > Terrestrial > Soil > Agricultural land | place: USA... | reverse complement strand
ATCTCGTCCTCCGCCACGCCGAGCGCGCGAGCTGCGCGCCAAGGCCGTGCGGGTGGCCGCTCACGCGCTCGGCGTGGCGGAGGACGAGATCCAGCAGCAGGGCAAGAGCTTCACGGAGCGGAGCAATCCCGAGCGCCGGATCGAGCTTGGCCGGGTCGCGGCGGTGGCCGCGATGGCCACCGCCGCGCAGGGCGTGGCGCCCGGGCTGGAGGCGACGCATTTCTTTCAGCCTCCCGACATCGCGTACTCCGCCGGCGCCCACGTCGTGCTCGCCGAGGTCGATCCGGAGACGCTGTCCGTGCGGCTGCGCGGCTACTGGGTGAGTCACGACAGCGGGCGGCTCATCAACCCGACCATCGTGGAGGGTCAGATCCAGGGCGCGGTCGCGCTTGGCATCGGCAGTGCCCTGTTCGAGGAGATCCGCTACGACGAGGCCGGCCAGCCGCTCGCCGCCAGCTACATGGACTACGCGCTCCCGCGCAGCGACGATCTTCCGTCCATTGAGATCGACCACCTCGAGACCCCGTCGCCGCTGAACCCGCTGGGCCTCAAGGGCGTGGGAGAATCCGGGACGCTGCCGGTGGCCGCGGTCATCGCTTCCGCCGTCGAGGATGCGCTGAGCGATCGGCACGTACGCGTGGATCGCGTGCCCCTCACGCCGCCGGAGATGCGCCGGCTGGTGTGGTCGGAATCGACACGATAGCTCTCTCCGGGTGACTCACATCAGCGCGTAGACCTTCGCTCCCCACAGGAAGATCGGCTCTCGACCCGCGCGCGGGGCCTCGCGATCCTGGGTCACTTCTCGCCAACGCTTGCCTGCCGGGGCCGGCGGCCAGGTCGGGACCACGTACTCTGCATTCGGGTCGGTGAGACCGCTGGCGGTGCTGAAGTCAGAGAAGTTCGCCAGCACCACGACCTGCTCGGCGGCTCCGGGCCGCCCGCGACGCCAGGCCATCACCCGCTTGCCGTCGTTGAAGTCGATGTGGATGAAGTCGATGTCGTTGACGGCGAGAGCGGGATAGGAGGTGCGCAGCGCGATCAAGCGCGCCGCATACGCGCGGACTCGCTCTCGCCAGTCCTGGCCCAGGCGGGAGAAGTTCACCGGATCGACCTGCTTGCCACCGTCCTGCGTCACGGCGCCGCGTGCGTCGAAGAGGTCGTGCTCGTCGGCGAACTCGTCGCCGGCCAGGATCATCGGGACACCCACCGCGGTGAGCAGGCAGGCAAAGGCCAGCTTCATGCGCCGCTCACCGTCGGTCACGCCGTTGGTCCGGAGGAAATTGAAGAGGCGCTCGTTCTGGAAGCCTTCCACGTCGTGCGAGGTGAGGTAGATCACGGCCTCGGTGAGGTCCCGATAGCCGAACGCGCGGCAGTCCAGCGCCTTGCGCACCGTGGCTTCGAACGTCGCCTCATCCGGATGGTTGCGGCCGATCAGCGCTGCGCGGATGTAGCGCTTGAACCGCTCGTGCCAGAGTCCGTCGAGTCGACGGCGGCTGGGATCCGGGTCGATGAGGCCCAGGGGCTCGGTCAGCTCTTCGCCGACGACGAGAAAGCGCTCGTCGGCGCCGCCGCCCGTGAACCGCGCCCGGTTCAGCGTGCGGGCGGTGTTCGTGAACTCACGGATGAAGTCCCAGTTCTGGACGTTCTCGACGCTGTCGAGCCGGAAGCCGTCGACGTGGAAGTCCTCGATCCATCGCACGAGCGCGGCGAGCATGAGCTGGCGCGCCGGTGAGACCGCCGACTGGCGCGCGCCGGTCACCGGGTCGTACCCGTCCACGGGCCGGGCGTAGCGGAAGAGTGTGGACCCGAAGCCGTTCCTCAGGTTGTCCTTGTCGAGTCCGCGGGAGTTGTGAGCGTCAGGGTCCTGAGGCGTGTCTTCGGGCTTGAAGATGAAGAAGTCGTCGGGTGCCGCCGCCAGGTATGGGCTGTTCTTGCTGAACGCCATCACGGTATCGACGAAGAAGCGCACGCCCTGGGCGTGACAGGTCCGCACCAGATCGACGAGGTCACGGTTCGGGGTCGGAAACGAGTAGCTTCTCGAGAATCCGAGCTCGAAGTCCGGCGCCAGGAAGTTCGTCGTCCCGTAACCCCACTGCCGGTTGTAGAAGCTGTCCGCGGGCGGGAGGAGCTCGAGCCCGTTGATCCCGAGCTCCTTGAGATAGGCGCGGCCAGCGCGGGTCACGTCGGAATCGGTGAAGGGATCGCCGGCCACACCGGCGTCGAGCAGGGCGATGACGTCACGGAAGGAGCCGACACTCGTGTCGCGGCCGCCCGCATCGGCCTGCCGCGTCCAGGCGGTGGGAAGCTCGTAGAGGACGAGCTGGTTGTTCGTCGGTAAGGACTCGGGCGCCGGCTCTCCGGCGAACGTGGTGCTCACGTTTCCCGCGTCCGAGGTAACCAGCTGTCCGCCTTGGGCGCGAACGACGCTGGCGGGGTAGCCATCGAACCCGAGGGACCGATCGGGTGGCGCGATCACGCGCCAGTCGACCATGGTGGCGGTCGGATCCGTGATGCGGACGCGCCGCGGAATCCCGGGCGCCGTCGCAGGCACCATCACCTCGAACCAGTAGTGGTAGATCTCGCCATCCACCAGACCGCACTCGGTCGCGGGGATCTCCCACAGGTCGCTGAAGCCGGCGACCAGCCGCATGGGAAGCTCCTGAGAACTGATCGCGGTGAGCGGAGCCCCAGCCTGCACGCGTTGAAGGATGAGCGCGGGCGGCGGGGTGACGTTGGCAACTCGCCAGAGGACGAAGGCGGACTGTCTTCGCCGAAGGAGATCGGACGGCATGTGACCTCTCTCTGGTGCGGCGCCAGGCTCGGCCGGTCCTACACCTCGCGGGGATCGAGGCCGATGTGCACGAGGGTCTCGCCGCTCGCCATGATCGGGCCGGGATGAATCGCCAGCACGACTCCGGCCTGGGGGCTCAGGGCCTCGCCCGTCGGCTGACCCCAGAGATCGTAGTAGTGGCCGAGCACGGTGCCGGCTTTCAGGCGCTCGCCGCACTGGACCGCGCGCTGGAAGAGGCCGCCCTGGACGGCGCGCACCCAGGCGAAGTTCGAGAAGTAGGTGAGGGGACCGTGCTGGGCCACCGTGCCCGTGAGCATTCCGATCTGGCGCATCACGTTGCGCAGACGCTCCACGACGTCCGACACGAGCGCCGCGGTGAACGCCGGTCCTTTTCCGCCCGCCTCCACGATGAGGCCGGGGATGCCGTCGCGCGCGGCCACCATCATGGCCGAGCCGGCGAGAATGTCGATGGGCGCGGGCAGCGTGCTGTTGAAGCCGAACGCGCGGGCCATGCTCTCGCTCTTCTGGCCGACCTCGCCGGGCGCGTTGGGGAACAGCGCCCACCGGACGTCGGCCGTCATGGCCGTGTGCAGGTCGACGAGGTAGCCGGCGTGCGCCTTCAGCTCGGTGTAGATCGCGTGGGCCATCTGCTCGGTGAGCGTGCCGTCGGCCTTGCCGGGGAACGCACGGTTCAGGTCCCCGCCGGAAAACCCCTCGAACGGGCTCATCCGCGCCTTGGACCTGAACGCGGTGATGTTCAGGATGGGCAGCGCGACGATGGTGCCCGAGAGGGTCGCCGTGTCGAGCTCGCGCATGAGGCGGTGGACGACGAACGCGCCGCACGCCTCGTTGCCGTGCACGCAGCCGTGAATCCAGAGCGTGGGCCCGGGCCTGGCGCCCTGGGCGAGCAGCACCGGAATCTGCATGGGCCGGCCGTCAGGCATGTCACCGACCTTCAAGTAGCCACGCGCGATCCCCGTGCCGTCTAGCACTGCCGTTCCGATCCGTAGCGTCGCCATCGAAGCCGCTCCTTTGAAAATGGGCTAGGTGTCGCGCGGGTCCAGGCCGATATGTACGAGAACGTCGCCGGTGGCCATGGCGGGGCCCGGGTTGATGGCGAGCACGATGCCGGCGTGCGGGCTCTTCACCTCTTCGACGATGTCGCCGTGCGCGCCGATGTAGCGGCCGACGAGCGTGCCCTTGTCGACGCGCTCGCCGCATTGCACCGCGCGCTCGAAGAGCCCACCGCGCGTGGCGTTGACCCACGCGAAGTTCGAGAAGTAGGTCAGGGGACCGTGCTCGGTCGGCTTCTCGGCGAGCATCCCGAGATGCCGCATCACGTTGCGCAAGCGCTCGGCGCCCTCCAGCACGGTCTCACGCTCGAAGGCCGGACCGATCCCGCCCATCTCCACGATGAGGCTGGGGATGCCGTCGCGTGCGGCGGCGATCATCGACGACCCGCCGAGGATGTCCATGGGGGCCGGCAGCGTGCTCTTGAGCCCGAAGGCCCGAGCGATCCCCTCGGATTTGCGTCCAACGTCGCCCGGCGCGTTGGCGAACAGCGCCCACCGGGTGTCGGGCGTGAGCGCGGTGTGGAAGTCGATGAAGTAGTCCGCGTACTGGCGAAGCGGGGAGTAGATCGCGTGGGCCATCTGGTCGGTGAACGCGCCGCCGGGGTTGCCCGGGAAGCAGCGATTCAGGTCACCGAAGCCAAAGGTGGCGAACGGGCTCATCCGCTGGCCGCGCTGAGAGGCCGTGATGTTGAGTATCGGCAGCGCCACCACGACCCCGGACAGACTGGTGGCGTCCAGCGTACGGAGCATCTCGTGGATGATGAACGCCCCGCAGAACTCGTCGCCGTGGACGCAGCCGTTGATCCAGAGCACGGGCCCCTCGCCGGCGCCCCGGACGATGGCGACCGGAATGGTGACGGCCTCGCCGTCCGGCGTGTCGCCCACTCGTAGCTCGCCCCGGGTCACTCCGACTCCGGCCGCTTCCGCGGTTCCTACCCGAATCACTGTCGTTGCTGGTGCCATCTATCTTTCCCTCTGATCGAAGGGGATCGCTTGCATCATACGCGCATGATCTTGCGCAGGCCGACCAGGCGCTCGATGACCAGGCCGAGCGCGATGATCAACAGAATTTGCATCGAGGTGATGGCGGCCACCACCGGGGTGCTCTCCCACTGCATGTAGGCGAAGATCTCGATGGGCAACGTGGTACGGCCCGGGCCCGAGAGGAACAGCGCGATGTAGACGTCGCCGAACGAGACCATGAACGTGAAGAGCAAGGCCGACAGCAGTCCCGGCGCCACCAGCGGGATCACGACCTCCCACAGGGCCCGCAGCCGCGACGCTCCCAGGGTCAACGCGGCCAGCTCCAGCTGGGCGTCGATCCCCTCCAGGCTGGCCACGATGCACGCGATGGCAAAGGGCAGGCAGATCACAACGTGCCCGATGACGAGCGCAGCCAGGTCGGGGACGGGCACCACCAGCAGCGCGAGCAGGAGGGAGATGCTGATCAGCAGGTGGGGGACCATCATGGGCAGCATCGCCAGCGACTGCACGACGCCCTGACCTCGACGCCCCGCGCGGACGAGACCGTAGGCGGTGAGGAAGCCGATGGCGGTGGCCACGACGGCGGCGACGATGGCCAGCCACAGGCTGAAGCGAAACGCGTTCACGAACCCCGCCGATTCGAAGAACTTCGCGTACCAGCGGAGCGAGAACCCGGTGGGCGGGAAGGTGTTGGCCTCGGTCGGGTTGAAGGACGAGAAGACGATGATGGCGACGGGGGCGAGCAGGAAGACGTAGATCGCGGTCACGACGGCGCCCAGCGCCAGGCGGCCCGTCCGGCCCGACGCTCGAGCTGGCCCGACGACGGGCGAGTCAGGCGACACGGCGACGCCCCACGCGGAAATAGACCAGCAAGATCGTCAGCTGGCAGAGCACGAGCAGGAAGGCGACGGCCGAGGCCAGCGGCCAGTTGAGCGTGGACATCGTCAGCTCGTAGATCGTCTGGCCGAGCATCTGCACGTCCTTGCCGCCCATGAGCGCCGGGGTCACCACCGCCCCCGCCGTCAGCGTGAACACCAGCGCCGAGCCCATCAGGATGCCGGGCCGGCTGAGCGGCAGCGTCACCTCCAGAAACGTCCGTGCGCGGCCCGCGCCCAGTGTATGCGCCGCGCGCTCCAGGTCGGGGTCCTGGCCGGCCAGGGCCGCGAACAGTGGGAACACCATGTACGGCAGCAGGATGTGCACGAGGGCGATCAACACGGCCGCCTCGGTGTGGAGGATCTTCAGCGGACGATCGATGAGCCCGAGGCCGCGCAGCACGGAATTGACGGTTCCCTCGCTCCCGAGCAGCACGATCCAGCCATAGGTCCGCACGATCACGCCCGTCATCAGGGGCGCGATGACCAGGAACATCAGCACGCCGCGCCATGCGCTCGTCGTGCGGGCCAGATACCAGGCGAGCGGGTAGCCGAGCGCCAGACAGCCGACGGAGGTCAGCAGGGCGATCTTGAGCGTCCGCGCGATGATCGCGCGGTGGTAGGACTCCCCGAGGAGCCGGGCGAAATTCTCGCCCGTGACGGTCGGGATCCAGAGGTCGAGCGCCGAGTAGCGGAAGACGCTCATGACCAGGAAGAAGCTGATCGGCGCGACGAGCGCGACGAGATAGATCGCCGCGATCGGCGTCAGCAGGAGTCGCCCGTAGCGGCCGCTTGCCTCCACGTCAGGCCCCGGCGGCGCCGTCGCGCGGCAGCGCGCGGCAGTCGCGCACGATCGCCCACACGGCGGCGCCCGGCGCCAGCGCCCGATACTCGGCGAGGCTCGGCTTGCTGCAGTGGAGCAGGAGCCCGTGATCCGTGCGGAGCTCGAAGGTGACGATGTCGCCGGCAAACACCCGCTTGACCACGGTAGCCGGCAGGGCAACGGCGCCGGAGGGACGCTCGGAGACGAGATCGATCCGCTCGGGCCGGATCATCACGTAGACGGGATCGCCACTTCGCAGGCTCCGGCCCGGCGCGAACGCGTCGTAGCGCCCGCCCGCCCCGGTGTCCACCGCGATCGTGGCGCCGGTCGTGGCCGCGACGACACCCTCGATCAGGTTGGTCTCGCCGATGAATTCGGCCGCGAAGCGCGTGGCGGGATCGTCGTAGAGCTCCTCGGGTGTGCCCACCTGCTCGACGCGGCCACCGTTGAGCAGTACCACCCGGTCCGACATCTCGAAGGCCTCGTCCTGATCGTGGGTGACGAAGATGGTGGCGATGCCGAGGCGTTGCTGGAGCTCGCGCAGATCGAGGCGCATGCGCTTGCGCAGGACCGCGTCGAGATTCGACAGCGGCTCGTCGAGCAGCAGCACGGTGGGCTCGATCACCAGGGCGCGGGCCAGGGCGACCCGCTGGCGCTGCCCCCCGCTGAGCTGCCCGGGCAGCCGGGCCTCCACACCCGGGAGCCCGACCAGATCGAGCATCCGGCGGACGCGCCCGCCGATCTCGGCCCGCGGTGTGCCGCGCATGCGCAGGCCGAAGGCGACATTGTCCAGCACCGTCTTGTGAGGGAAGAGCGCGTAGTTTTGAAACACCACACCCATGTCGCGGTGCTGGGGGTCGAGCCGGGTGATGTCGCGCGCGCCGAGCATGACGCGCCCCTCGTCGGGTGAGAGCAGGCCGGCGACGATGTGCAGGGTGGTCGTCTTGCCGCACCCGCTCGGACCGAGGAGCGTGAGGAACTCGCCCTCGCGCACGTCGACGTCGACGGGCCCCACGCCGAGTGTGGCGCCGTACCGCTTCACCACGCCCTGCAGCTCGAGGATCGTCTTCGCCATGGCCCCGGGGCGTGCTCGGCCGGGTGCGCCTAGCTGCCGAGCACTTCCTTGTTCCAGCGATCGCGAATCTGGTCGCGATAGGCGAACATCGCCATGTAGTCGAAGTTGCGCTGGATCTTGCCGAAGCTCGCGACCTGCTCGTCGGTGAGCGCGAGTTTCTTGAGATCGGGCGGCAGATTCTTCATGGCTTGTAGATTAGTCGGGGGATATCCGGTCTGGCGCGCGAAGGCGATCTGCTTCTCCGCCTCGAGCGTGGTGTTCACGAACTTCTCAGCGAGCTCGATGCTCTCCTTGGGCCGGCCGGCCAGGATCGACGTGTTCCAGATGAAGCTGAGCCCGCCTTCTTTGGGAATCACGAACTCGATGGGTGCCCCGGCGGCGGCCGCCTTCTCGGCGCGGGCGCCGAAGTAGGGGCAGATCCAGATCTCCTCGGCGACCAGCAGCTGATGCGTGTGCTCGACGTTGTTGATGGTGACGGCCTTGTGCTGCTTGTAGAGATCCTTGAGCTTCGTGATGCCGGGATCGACGTTGTCGGGGGCGCCGCCCTCCAGCTGGTTGATCGCGTGGAAGACCTCCTGGCCCATCCAGTCCCACGACGGAAACGCCACCTTGCCGTCGAAGGCCGGATCCCACAGATCGGCCCAGCGCGTCACCGGCTTCTTGATGCGCTTGGTGTTGACGGCCAGCCCGTACGGTGTGTGGGTCTTGCCGGCCAGGTACGGATAGCGGAAGGCCGGATGGATCTGCTTGAGATTCGGAATCCGCTCTTCGGTCCACTCGACGACGGCGTTCATGGCGCCGAGCTGGCTGGAGGTGTTCTGGTTCTCGTGGATCAGATCCCACTGGGGCCGGCGGCGCTGGGCGATGACCAGCGGCTCGAACGAGAGACCCAGCTTCCACACGGTCTGGGCCTTCGCGCTCTGTTCGAACGGCTTCACGAACGTGCCGTTGAACCACTCCTGCCACGACCCGCCGGGAAAGAGAATGCGCAGCTCGGAGGCCGCCGCCGCACTCAGGCGCGGAGCCGCGAGGCCGCCCGCGGCGAGGGCCCCGAACCCGGCGGCCTGCGAGAGGAAACGGCGTCGGCTGGTGGGTGCGGACAGGTTCTCTCTCGACATTGCGGCTCCCTCCGACATGGTGGTTTCCCCGACGTGGCGGCATCTAATCTTGAGAGCGGCTCGGTGTCAAGCCGCCCGCGGGCGCCGGCGCACGCCGGCGGCGGTCCGTGCGCTCTATTCGCGCAGGCGCGGATCGAGCAGATCGCGGAGCCCGTCGCCGAGCAGGTTGGCGCCGAGCACCACGAGCGAGATCGCCACGCCGGGGACCGTCGCCAGCCACCAGGCGTTGGACAGATAGTCGCGCCCCTCGGCCAGCATCGCACCCCACGAGGGCTGCGGCGGCTGGACACCCATCCCCAGGAACGACAGTCCCGACTCGAGCAGGACCATCGTCGCAAATTGGCTCGAGCCGATGACGAGGATCGGCGCCAGCGTGTTGGGCAGAATGTGCAGGACGACGACGCGGAGGTCGCTGGCGCCCAGCGTGCGGGCAGCCTCGACGTAGTCGAGCTGGCGAATCGTGAGCACGGCCGCTCGCACCGTCCGCGCGTAGAGCACCCAGCCGGAGAGCGCCAGGACCGATACGAGCGCGCCCGGGCTGGTTCCCACCACCGCTACGATCGCGATGGCGAGCATGATGACGGGAAACGCCAGCTGCACGTCGGCCACGCGCATGACGAGGTCGTCCAGCCGGCCGCCGAGCACGCCGGCGGCCAGGCCTACCGTCACGCCCACGCTGGCCGCCAGCACGACTGCACTCGCCGCCAGAGCCAGGGAGACGCGGCCTCCGTAGAGCAGGCGCGCGTAAATGTCGCGCCCGAGGTTGTCGGTCCCCAGCACATAGGCGGACGTGCCGCCGAGCACGCGCGGCGGCTGCAGCCGCTTACCGAAGCTCGGCTTGATCGGATCCGACGTCGCCAGCAACGGCGCCGCCACGCTGGCCACCACCACCACCGCGAGCAGGAGGCCGCCGACCACGGCCATCGGATGGCGCAGGAGCCGGCTCATCCGTAGCGGATGCGTGGATCGAGCACGGTGTACAGCACGTCGATGACCAGGTTGATGGCCACGAAGATCGTGGCCGAGAGGATCAGCACGGTCTGCACGACGGGGAAGTCCCGGAAGAAGATCGCGTCGACGACCAGCTTGCCCATGCCCGGCCAGGCAAAGACCGACTCGGTGATCACCGCGCCGCCCAGGAGTGTGCCGATCTGCAGCCCGAGCAGCGTGAGCAGCGGGATCGTGGCGTTCCGCAGGGCGTGACGCAGGATCACGGCCGGCTCGGCCAGCCCCTTGGCCCGTCCGGTCCGGATGTACTCCTGGCTCAGGATCTCCAGCAGGCTCGAGCGGGTGAGGCGCGCCACCAGCGCGGTCGGGAACGCGGCCAGCGTGATGCTCGGCAGGACGAGATACTGCCAGCCCTGGAATCCGGAGGTCGGCAGCCAGCGCAGCGTGACGCCGAACAGGAGGACGAGCATGATCCCCAGCCAGAAGTTCGGCAGCGACTGCCCGAGTACGGCCAGCACGGTGCCGGCGTAGTCGTAGCCGGTGCCCCGCCGCACCGCGGCCAGCACGCCGATCGACACGCCGACCAGCACCGTCAGCACCATGGCGGTCAGCGCAAGCTGGATCGTCGCCGGCACCCGCTCGACGACGACGCGCAGGGCCGGCGCGCGGTACTGAAACGACTGGCCGAAGTCGCCGCGGACCACGGATCTCACGAAGATGCCGTACTGGACCCAGATCGGCTCGCGCAGGCCGAGCTCGCGGTTCAGCTCCTCGATCGCGGAGGGAGGCGCCCCCTCGGGCAGCAGCATCTTGGCCGGATCGCCCGGGATCACTCGCAGGATGACGAAGACCAGCAGCGAAACCCCGACGAGGGTAAGCGCAGACTGCCAGAGTCGCCGCAGCAGGTAGGATTGCACCGGCGTTACGTCAGCTGGCGGCGGACGGGATCAGGCGATGCCGACCTCGGACAGCAGCACGTAGTAGTCGCGGCGCGCCTCGAAGTTGCGCAGCTTGTCACTGACGGCGTAGAT
>Ga0247829_10001494_pt1 | contig 10721 bp, 8 predicted proteins | sample 12C_Control_Day4_FD_207765 | JGI IMG/M metagenome (GOLD analysis project Ga0247829, IMG submission 207765) | Soil microbial communities from agricultural site in Penn Yan, New York, United States - 12C_Control_Day4 | ecosystem: Environmental > Terrestrial > Soil > Agricultural land | place: USA... | reverse complement strand
CTCGCACAGTCCCCGCCGGCCGCCCCGGCGGGTCTTGCTGTGTCGGCGTCATTGATCCGTCATCTCAGACCCCGATTTTTGCGCCGGGAAGTAGTTAGGCTAATTTCGCCGTCCGGGGTTGACCGGAGGCTCGGCCTTGCATGTGATCGTAAGGAATGCGCCAGACAATGCGCCGCCTGACGATAAGGTGACGCCGGGGAGGGAAATGCTGGAAGTCTCTGATCTGTCGGTCTCCTACGGCAAGCACCTGGCGCTGGATCGCGTCTCGCTCAGCGTCGGCAAGGGCGAGATCGTGGTGATGCTGGGGGCCAACGGGGCGGGCAAGTCCTCCTGCCTCAAGGCGCTGGGGGGAATGGTGCCGCACATGCCGGGCGGCCGGGTGAGCCTCGGCGGCGCCGACCTCACCGACCTCCCGGCCCACAGAATCGTCGAGGCGGGCCTGGCGCTGGTACCGGAGGATCGCGGCATATTCCCAGACCTCTCGGTGCGCGAGAACCTGCTGCTCGGCGCCTATCTCGCCCGCGCGCGTCCGCACGAGGCCGCCAACATTGCCAAGGTCGTCGCCCTGTTCCCGCGCCTCGGCGAGCGCATGAGCCAGCTCACGCGCACCATGAGCGGGGGCGAGCGGCAGATGGTGGCGATCGGCCGGGCCCTGATGTCGAGCCCCGAGATCCTGCTGCTTGACGAGCCCTCGCTGGGGTTGTCGCCCATTGTGTGCAAGGAGCTGTTTGCCGCGCTTGGCCGCGTCAGGGAGCTCGGCGTCGGTGTGCTGCTGGTCGAGCAGAATGCCACCGCCAGCCTCGAGATCGGCAGTCGCGGCTACCTCCTGGAGAACGGCCGCATCGTCGGCGAGGGTGTGGCGAGCGACCTGCAACGCGACCCCGCCGTGCGCCGCGCCTATCTGGGCGGCGATCGCGGCACCACCAGCGGCGTGGGCGCCCAACCCCTGCGCAACGGCCACGTCGGTGACGGCCCTTCGCTGCCCGCGCGGGCTGCCAACGGCGCCGCTGGCCCGGCGTCCAACGCATCCGCCAGCACGGCGGCAGTCAACACCAATGCTTCCGGGAGTGCGTCCATGTCCGTGTTCCACGTCGACCTGCTCATCAACAACGCCGGTGCCAAGGCGGCCGGCGGCGCCACCTTCGATCGCCTCAACCCGCTGACGGGCGAGCCCGCCTCGCGCGCGGCAGCGGCGAGCGTGGAGGATGCCGTCCGCGCCGCCGATGCGGCCGCCGCCGCCTTCTCTGCCTGGTCCGAGGTTGCGCCGGGCGCACGGCGCGCGCTCCTCAACAAGGCCGCCGACCTGCTGGCCGGCAAGGCCAACGTGTTCGCCCCGATGATGGCGGCCGAGACCGGCTCAACCGCCATGTGGGCCGGCTTCAACTGCATGCTGGCGGCCGAAATGCTGCGCGAGGCCGCGGCCATGACCACGCAGATCTCGGGCGAGATCATCCCCTCCAACGTGCCGGGCAGCCTCGCCATGGGCTACCGCCAGCCGGTCGGCGTGGTGGTGGGGATCGCGCCGTGGAACGCGCCGGTCATCCTGGGCGTGCGCGCCATCGCCATGCCGCTCGCCTGCGGCAACACGGTGGTGCTCAAGGCCTCGGAGATGTGCCCCGGCACGCACCGGCTGATCGGCGCCGTGCTGCAGGAGGCGGGCCTGCCGCCGGGCGTCGTCAACGTCGTCACCAACGCGCCCAAGGATGCCGGCGCCGTGGTCGATGCGCTGATCGCGCACAAGGCGGTGCGGCGCGTCAACTTCACGGGCTCCTCGCGCGTCGGCAAGATCGTGGCGAGGAAGTGCGCCGAGCACCTCAAGCCCGTGCTGCTGGAGCTCGGCGGCAAGTCGCCGCTGATCGTGCTCGACGACGCCGATCTCGACGAAGCGGTGAATGCGGCGGCCTTCGGCGCCTTCGCCAACCAGGGCCAGATCTGCATGTCGACCGAGCGCATCGTGGTCGACGAGAAGGTCGCCGACCAGTTCGTGGAGAAGTTCGCCGCCAAGGCCAAGTCGCTCACCGTCGGCGATCCGCGCGAGGGCAAGGCGATCCTGGGCTCGCTGATCGACCGCTCCGCCGCCGAGCGCGTCACCTCGCTGGTGCTCGACGCCTGCGCCAAGGGTGCCAAGCTGGCGGCCGGCGGCTCCATCAACGGCACGCTGCTCAACGCGCACGTCCTCGACAGGGTGACGCCGGAGATGCGCATCTACGAGGAGGAGTCGTTCGGGCCGGTGACGACGGTGGTGCGGGTGCGGGGCGACGAGGAGGCGATCCGCGTTGCCAACGACACGCCCTACGGGCTATCGGCGGCCGTGTTCAGCCGCGACGTGACCCGCGCCTTCGCCGTGGCCCGCCGCGTCGACACCGGCATCTGCCACATCAACGGGCCGACCGTCCACGACGAGGCGCAGATGCCCTTCGGCGGAGTGAAAGACTCCGGCTACGGGAGGTTCGGCGGCAAGGCCGCGATTGCCGAATTCACGGAGCTGCGCTGGATCACCATCCAGTCCGGCCATAGGCATTACCCGTTCTAGGGACCTATAGCTTCTTTGCCGGGGTCGATTGCCGCGTCCCTCCGGACCCGCCGGCGGGAGTTGCGAGGGGCTTGGCGTTGACGTTGATTTCTATGAGCTTCCAGGTGCGGCCTTCCATCACGAAAGCAAGGTGGAAGCTCACGCGCGACGGCGACGTCGCATAGTAGCCATCCACGCTCAGGTTGCCGTGCTCGTCGATCGCGGGACCCGCCGTGAAGATCGGACTTTTCCCGGCGAGCGGGTCGCCGGTTATCTGCAGGTCGTAGAAGTCCTTGAACGCCTCGTCGAGCTGGGCGACCGAGAACTTCTCCCGGAAGCGAAGGGAGATGTGGTCCCACAGCCCGCGCATGCTCTTTTCCCGGACCGATGTCATGAATATGCGCATCGAGTTGTCGGCCAACTCGACGACCTGATCGTCGGAGGGAAGCTGCACGTCGTTGGACGCCATGAGCAGCGGTGGCTCGCCCCGCGCGTGCTTGGCCGCAAACGCCGGGTGCTGGCTCCCCGCCGCGAGCAAAGCCGTCACGGCAATCGCCATACCGATGATACGCATATCGCACCTCCGAACTCGACCGCTGGCGCGGCACGATGACTTGCAAACGGCGTCATAGCGGCAGGCAGGTTGACGGACTGTTACGTGCATAACAGCGCGGGCCGATTGCCGGACGGGAACCCGCGGTTTACCTAGACTCCTCGCGTGACGACCGTCCCCAGGCGCGCCGTGTGGAACCCGTCCCCCATCCTGCCATGCAAACAAAGATGGCGCGGGACCCATGGGTCGTGCTCAAATCGGGCTCCGCACAAGAACACTGGAATCCGCAAGGGGTGGAAATGACCAAGGGCATTCTCGCGTTCGGCGCCTACATCCCCTGGCGCCGTCTGCAGCGCAAGGCGATCGCCGACACGCACGCCTGGTTCGCTCCCGGGCTCAAGGGCCAGGCCAAGGGCGAACGCGCCTTCTGCAACTGGGACGAGGACTGCGTGACCATGGCGGTGGAGGCCGCCCGCGACGCCCTGGTTGGCCGCGACCGCGCCAACATCACGGCGCTGCGCTTCGCCTCCACGACCTTCCCGTTCCTCGACCGCCTGCACTCGGGCATCGTCGCCGGCGCGCTGAGCCTCGATGACGGCGTCTCCACCATCGATATCGCCGCCACCCAGCGGGCCGGAACCTCGGCGCTGATCGAGGCACTCGGCGGCAGCGGCGAGACGCTCGTGGTCGCCTCCGAGAAACGCGGCGCCAAGGCCGCCAGCCCCGTCGAGATGTCGAGCGGGGACGGTGCGGCCGCCATCCTCGTCGGCGAGGGCAAGCCGGTCGCCAAGCTGCTCGCCAAGGCCTCGCGCACGGCCGACTTCGTCGATCACTTCCGCTCCGTCGACAACCAGTACGACTACCAATGGGAGGAGCGCTGGATCCGCGATGCGGGCTATATGCCCGTGGTGCCGCCGACGATTCTGCGCTGTCTGGAGGCCGCCAAGGTCGCAGCCAAGGATGTCACCCACTTCTGCATGCCGGCGACACTTGCACGCGTCGCCAACTCGGTGGCCAAGGCGGCGGGCATCGACGACAAGGCGATAGCCGAGCCGCTGCACGCCAACTGCGGCGACACCGGTGCCGCCCACGCGCTCGTGCTGCTGGCGGCGGCGCTCGAGAAGGCCAAGGCCGGCGACAAGATCCTGGTGGTGGGATTCGGCCAGGGCGCCGACGCGCTGCTGTTCGAGGTCACGCCCGAGATCGCCAACCGGCCCAAGAACCTCGGCGTGTCTGGCCACCTCGCGCGGCGCAAGGAGGAGACCATCTACGGCCGCTTCCTCTCCTTCAACGACCTGATCGAGCTCGAGCGCGGCATGCGCTCGGAGACCGACAAGGGCACGCCGCTCTCGGCCATGTGGCGCAACCGCGAGACGGTGACGAGCTTCATCGGCGGCAAGTGCTCCAAGTGCGGCACCCTGCAGTTCCCCAAGACCGACATCTGCGTCAATCCCAACTGCAACGCCATCGGCACCCAGGAGCCGCACGCGTTTGCGGACATGCCGGGCCGAATCAAGTCCTATACGGCCGACCGGCTCACCTACTCGCCCGATCCCCCGGCGTGCTACGGCATGATCGAGTTCGAGGAAGGCGGGCGCGTCATGATCGACTTCACCGACATCGACGCCGACGCGCTCAAGGTCGGCCAGCCCATGCAGATGATGTTCCGCATCAAGGACATCGACACCGCCCGCGGCTTCCGCCGCTACTACTGGAAGGCCGCGCCGGTCGCGGCCAAGGCCCCGAAGGCTTGAGCTCAAGGAGAGAACCGCCATGGCAAAGGGCATCAAGGACAAGGTCGTCATCCTCGGCATGGGCTGCTCCAAGTTCGGCGAGCGCTGGGACAAGGAAGCCGACAACCTGATGGTGGAGGCCTACACCGAGGCCATCGCCGACGCCGGCATCGACACCAAGCAGATCGACGCGGCGTGGCTGTCGACCGCCATCGAGGAGCAGCACGTCGGCAAGTCGGCGACCCCGCTGGCGGTGGCACTGCGGCTGCCGTTCATTCCTGTCACGCGCGTCGAGAACTACTGCGCCAGCGGCACCGAGGCATTTCGCGGCGCTGTCTATGCCGTGGCCTCCGGCGCGGCCGATATCGCCCTGGCGCTCGGCGTCGAGAAGCTGAAGGACACCGGTTACGGGGGACTGCCGCAGCGCGGTCGTGGGCCCCTCAACGACATGACGAACCCCAACGCGTCGGCGCCCGGCAGCTTCGCCCAGCTCGCCGCCGCCTACCGCGCCAAGCACAAGGTCGAGCCGAAAGACCTCAAGCAGGCGATGGCGCACATCTCCGTCAAGAGCCACGACAACGGCGCCAGGAACCCCAAGGCGCACCTGCGCAACAAGATCACCATCGACACCGTGCTCAACGCCCCGACCGTCGCGGAGCCGCTCGGCCTCTACGACTGCTGCGGCGTCAGCGACGGCTCGGCTTGCGCCATCGTCACGACGCCCGAGATCGCCAGGAACCTCGGCAAGAAGGACATGATCTCGGTGAAGGCGCTGCAGGTGGCGGTGTCGAACGGGCTCGAGGCCCAGCACAACTCCTGGGACGGCAGCTACTTCGCCACCACCCGCATCGCCGCCAAGCGCGCCTACGCCGAGGCCGGCATCGACAAGCCCCGCGACCAGCTCAGCCTGATCGAGGTGCACGACTGCTTCTCGGTGACCGAGCTCGTCACCATGGAGGACCTGCACATCTCGCCCGAGGGCGGCGCCATCAAGGACGTGCTCGACGGCTTCTACGACTCGGACGGCAAGGTGCCCTGCCAGATCGACGGCGGCTTGAAGTGCTTCGGCCACCCGATCGGCGCCTCGGGCCTGCGGATGATCTACGAGATGTACCTGCAGATGCAGGGCCGCGCCGGCGAGCGCCAGAGGAAGCAGGAGCCGATCTTCGGCCTCACCCACAACCTCGGCGGCTTCCCGCAGCGCAACGTCGCCGCCATCTCCATCGTCGGCAAGTACGGGGCGTAACGGCATTCCCTCTCCCCATGCCTCTTCGGCATGGGGAGAGGGTTAGGGTGAGGGGCGGCGGCAGACTCCCAGGTTTGCGCTCGTTGCCGCCCCTCACCCCGACCCTCTCCCCGCTTCGATTGCGTGCAAGGAGAGGTCAGCGAAACGCGGGGAGAGGGAGGACGAAGTGGCAAAGTGCGTAGACGGTAAGGTCGTCGTCGTAACGGGCGCGGGGCGGGGCATCGGCAAGGAGATCGCCATGCTGGCCGCCGCCGAGGGCGCCAAGGTGGTGGTCAACGACCTCGGCGGCACGGCCGAGGGCGAGGGCGCCGACGTCAAGGTGGCCGATCAGGTGGTCGCCGAAATAAAGAAAGCCGGCGGCATCGCCGTGCCCAACGGCGACAGCGTCGCCGACCCGCAAGGCGCCGAGCGCATCATCAAGACCGCCATCGACAACTTCGGCCGCATCGACTGCGTCGTCAACAACGCCGGCATCCTGCGCGACCGCATCTTCCACCGCATGAGCGCGGTCGACTGGGACGCCGTCATCAAGGTGCATCTCTACGGCGCGTTCTATGTGTCGAAGGCGGCCGCGCCTTACTTCAAGGATCAGGAGTCCGGCTCCTACGTGCACTTCACGTCCACGTCGGGTCTGGTCGGCAACTTCGGGCAGGCCAACTACGCGGCGGCCAAGCTCGGCATCGTGGGCTTGTCCAAGTCAATCGCGCTCGACATGGCGCGCTTCAAGGTGCGCTCCAACTGCGTGTCGCCGTTCGCCTGGTCGCGGCTGATCGGCACCATCCCCACGGATACGCCGGAAGCGAAAGCGCGCGTCGAGCGCATCCAGAACACCATGACGGCCAACAAGATCGCGCCGATCTGCGTGCTGCTGGCGAGCGACCTCGCCAAGGACGTGACGGGCCAGATCTTCGCCGTGCGCAAGGACGAGATCTTCCTGATGAGCCAGTCGCGGCCCATCCGCGTCGCCCACAAGGAGGGCGGCTGGACCCCGCAGAGCCTCGCCGAGACCATGCTGCCGGCCTTCAAGCGCGACTTCTACGCGCTCGACCGCAGCCAGGACGTCTTCAACTGGGATCCGCTGTAACCCACCCACTGAATGAGACGCGCCGGCCGATAGGCGGATCCTTTCCCGAACCCGCCCGCGATTGCATCGACGTCGAACGTCTCAACCCCCTCTATCCCAGATCGGCAGCGCTTTCCCGGCGGGGTGGCGGGCCAGCAGAACAACGGAGCGCATCATGACCGGCAAGGCCACGCGAAAGGAATTCTCGATACCGGGGCTCAATCCGCCCATCAGCCACTATTGCGACGCGGTAGCGTTCGGCAATCTTCTGTTCATCTCGGGGATAGGGCCGCTGGACTCCAGCCTCAAGGTCATCGGCGGCGATGACGTCGCCGCTCAGGCCGAGGCAGTCTTTGCTGCGATGGAGAAGGTGCTGAAGGCAGCCGGCGCATCCTTCGCCGATGTGCTGAAGGTGACGGTGTACCTCACCGATGTGGATGACCGGACGAAGATCAACCCGGTGCGGCAGCGCTATTTCGGAGACGCCAGGCCCGCCAGCACCCTGATCGAGGTCAGCCGGCTGGCAATACCGGGCATGAAGGTCGAGGTCGAGGCTGTCGTCGGTCTCCCCAACGCCTCGTAAATCGGAAGCGTTTACGCGATCATCGCCATCAGCGTCTCGAGGCGGTCGGCCTCGGCTGCGGGCTTGTCCCAGCGGATGCGATGGATGCGCGGAAAGCGCATGGCGACGCCGGACTTGTGGCGGCTCGAGCGCTGCACGGCGTCGAAGGCGATCTCGAACACCAGGCCGGGGGAGACGGCGCGCACCGGCCCGAAGCTCTCGGTCGTGTGGTTGCGCACCCAGCGGTCGATCTGGAGCAGCTCCTCGTCGGTGAAGCCGAAGTAGGCCTTGCCGACCGGCACCAGCTCGGCCGCCCCGCCCTCGCCCTGCCGCCAGGCCCCGAAGGTGTAGTCGGAGTAGTAGGACGAGCGCTTGCCGGAGCCGCGCTGGGCGTACATCAGCACGCAGTCGAGCGTCAGCGGCGCGCGCTTCCACTTCCACCACAGCCCCTTGGGCCTCCCCGCCACATAGGCACTGTCGCGGCGCTTGAGCATGATGCCCTCGGTGCTGTTCTCGCGCGTCGCCTCCCACAGCTCGCGCAGGGCGGCCTTGTCCTTGAAAGCAATGAGCGGAGAGAGGTCCGTGCGCGCCGGCCTCACGCGCGCGTGCCAGGCCTCGAGCCGTGCGCGACGTGCGTGCCACGCCAGCTGGCGCAGGTCCTCGCCCTCGATCAGCAGGGCATCGTAGAGGCGCACATGGGCCGGGAACTGCTCCATCTGCTTCCTGGAGACGCCCTTTCTGTTGAGCCGCTGCTGCAGATCGTTGAAGGGCGCAACCTCGCCGCCGCGCATGACCAGCAGCTCGCCGTCGAGCACCGCGTCGAAGTTGGGCCCGCCGACGACGTCGGGAAAGCTGTCCGCTATGTCATCGCCGGTGCGCGAATAGAGATGCACCTCGCCAGGCCGCGCCACGATCTGCACGCGGATGCCGTCCCACTTCCATTCAGCGGCAAAATCGGCGGCTTCGAGCGCCTCCCAATCGGCATCCTCCAGCGCATGCGACAGCATCAGCGGCCGGAAGGCGGGGGCACCGGCCACGTCAGGCCTCGGTCCGCGCCCCTCGAGCCAGGCGAACAGCAGCTCGTAAGGCGGGGACAGCGCGTGCCAGACCTCCTCGATATCGCCGACGGCAAGGCCCGCCATCTCGGCTGCCGCCGTCTTGGCAAGGCGCGCCGACACGCCGACGCGCAGCGCGCCGGTCAGCAGCTTGATGAGCGCCCACCGCCCCGTCGCGTCGAGCGTATCGAGCCAGGCCTCCAGCCGCGGCCCCAGGTCGTTGCGCCCGATCAGCGCCAGCTCCGCGACGACGTCGGCAAGACGGGGCGATCCCCTCTCCCCGCCAGCGGGGAGAGGGATAGGGTGAGGGGCGGCGGCAAACTCCGAAGCTTGCGCTAGTGGCCGCCCCTCACCCCGACCCTCTCCCCGTGAAGACGGGGAGAGGGAGGCCGCAGGCTCCCACACCAGCGCGATCGTCTCCGCCGTGTCGCCGACGTAGTCGCGGGAGAGACGAAACAGCTCCGGGTCCATGCGCCGGGCAACCATGTCCATGAGGGTGCGCCGCAGGGGGAACGAGAACGGCAGGCCGTCGGTGAGGGCGGCCAGCGCCCAGCCTCGATCGGGGTCGGGCGTGGCGCGGAAATAGTCCGCCATCAGCCGCAGCTTGGCGTTGCGCGACGGGCTGTAGGACAGGCGGTCGAGGAGCTCGGCGAACGCCTTCACTCGCCGTCCTCCTCGTAGCCAACCAGCGCCAGCGCCCGCCCGCGCTTCCCCATCAGGCCGATCTGGCGCACCAGCGCGTCCTCGCGGCCGTGGGTCACCCAGACCTCCTCGGCTTCGGTCTCGGCGATGGTGGCGATCAGCTCGGGCCAGTCGGCATGGTCCGAGATCACCAGCGGCAGCTCCACGCCGTACTGCCGTGCGCGCGCCCGCACGCGCATCCAGCCCGACGCGAAGGCGGTTACGGGATCGCTCAGGCGGCGCGTCCAGCGGTCCTTCAGGGCCGAGGGCGGACACAGCACGATCTCGCCCGGCAGTTTCGTTGTCGCATCGCCGACCAGGGCCAGATCGCCGAGGTCGACGCCGAGCTCGCCGTAGAGGTCGCACATGGCCTGGTGCGCGCCGTGCAGCCAGATCGGCCGGTCGTAGCCGGCGGCGCGCAGCAGGGCGATCAGACGCTGGGTCTTGCCGAGCCCATAGGCGCCGACGAGATGCGTGCGTTCGGGGAATGCCTTGAGCGAAGCGAGCAGCCGTCCGATCTCGCCCACATCGGGCTCGTGGCGGAAGACAGGCAGCCCGAAGGTGGCCTCGGTGACGAACAGGTCGCAGCGCACCAGCTCGAAGGGCGCCGCCGTCGGGTCGGGCCGGCGCTTGTAGTCGCCGCTGATGACGGCACGCTGCCCACGATGCTCGATCACCACCTGCGCGCTGCCGAGGATGTGGCCCGCAGGCGCCAGCCGCACCGTCGCTCCGCCGATGCCGAGCGGCGCGCCGTAGCGCAACTCCTGGAAGCTTCCCGCCGCATCGGGGCCCAGCCGCGCCCGCATGATGGCGATGGTCTCCGGCGTCGCCAGCACGGCGCCGTGGCCGGGCCGGGCATGATCGGAATGACCGTGGGTGATAATGGCGCGCGGCACCGCCCGCGTCGGGTCGATGTGAAACCCGCCGGGCGCGCAGCAGAGGCCCGCCGTGTCGCGCTTCAGCCACTGCTCGAAGGGGATGGTCGACGGCATCGGTTCCGGTATGGAGGCACGCGGGACGAGCGAGGTCCCGCAGCCACACAATATGGGGAGAAAGAGATCGAGTTTCAGCAGCCCTCAGGCCGCATCGCCGGCCGCGCTGCGGTTCGCCGGCTCGTCGCTCACGATACCATGCCTGCGCAGGAAGGGCTCGATCTCCTCGGGCGGCAAGGGCACGCTGAACAAGAAGCCCTGCAACTCGGTGCAGCCCTCTGCGCGTACCGTCTCGAGCTGCTCCTTGGTCTCGACGCCTTCGGCCGTGGTCTCCATGCCGAGGCCGGCGGCCATGGCAACCACCGCGCGTACGATATTGAGCGA
>Ga0247829_10001493_pt1 | contig 10725 bp, 6 predicted proteins | sample 12C_Control_Day4_FD_207765 | JGI IMG/M metagenome (GOLD analysis project Ga0247829, IMG submission 207765) | Soil microbial communities from agricultural site in Penn Yan, New York, United States - 12C_Control_Day4 | ecosystem: Environmental > Terrestrial > Soil > Agricultural land | place: USA... | reverse complement strand
CGGCAGGCCGTTGCCGAGGCCGCGCAGCGGCGCCGGCAGGCCGTCGACGTAACGCTTGAAGTCCGAGATGATCTCGGCGTCCCAGCCGGTGCCGACGAACGGGGCGATCCGGTGATCGGTCTCGACCAGGGCGAAGCGGCGGGTCGGCAGCGCCCCCCCGGTCGCGGCGACGTGATCGATCGCGCGGCCGGCGGCCGGCGCCGAGGTCACGTTGGCCCAGCCGTTCCCCGTGCCCAGCCGCAGCAGGCCGAGGCGGCCGAAGCCGACGCGGCGGTCGCGGAGCTCGTTGAGCAGCGCGACCGCGGTGCCGTCACCACCGCCGGACAGCAAGAGGTCCGGCGGCGACGGCGCCAGCTCGCGATCGATCCACCGGCGGACGTCGTCGAGCGACCGGGTCACGGTCAGACGGGCTCGGGGGAGGCGATCGCGGATCAGGCGGCCGATGTGCTCGGAGCCGCGGCGCGCACGGAGGTTGACGATCACGGCGACATCGAGCATCCGGGGCAGGCTAGCAGCGCGCCTGTCAGGGTCCGGTCACAGCGCCGTCACGACGCCCGGCCGCCACCGCACTCGCTACCGTTCGTGATCGGGATCCGGCGGAAGGTTGATCATCTCCTCGGGAAACCGACTGGCGACGTACGCCAGGATGTCGCGGATCGACAGCAGCCCGATCACCTGGCCGTGCTCGTCGACGATCGGCAGGTGACGGCGCCGGCCCTCGATCAGCGAGTGGAGGGCCTCGGCCAGCGAGGCGCCGGCGCGGGTCACCACCGGATGCGCGGTCATCACCTCGCGCACGCCGACTTCGGCCCAGCGGGGGTCACGGTGATCGACGCGGTTGAGCAGGTCGCGCTCGGTGAAGATGCCGACCAGGGCGCCGCCGTCCTCGACCAGCACCGCGCCGCGCCGCCACACGCGCATCTCGTCGACGGCGTCGCCGACCGAGGCCGACGCGTCGATGCGCGCGTGCGGCCGCAGGCTCAGGTCGCCGACCGAGGTGGCGGCCAGCACGCTGACCGCCGCCAGCGAGCCCGACGCGTCCGGGTTCACGAGTCGCCTCCGAGGTCGATCATCGACACCACCTTCGACGTGTCGCTGCCCGGCATCACCGCGCGCGGCGCGGCGTCGAGGTCGTCGAAGATCGCGCCGAGGTGGCGCATCACGTCCCACACCGTGAGCACGCCGAGCACGCCGCCGTCGTCATCGACGATGGGGACGTTGCGGAAGCCCTCGATCGCCATCCAGTTGATCGCGAACACCACCCCGTCGCGCGGCCGCAGCGTGCGCGGCGCCGGCGTCATCACCGCGCCCAGGGTCAGCGCGGCGGCGTCGGCGCGGATCGCGGCGACCCGGTTGACGAAGTCGCGGCTGGTGAAGATGCCGGCCAGCGCGCCGCCGGTCATCACCAGCACGCAGTCGTACGCGGCGCGGCTCATCATCGAGAACGCCCACGCGACCTTCTCCGTGTCGGCCACGCGAGGCACATCTCGCGTCCATCCGATCTCCTCGATCGTCCTCTGCAACCTGCGCATGCGCCCTCCGCAGCGGGTCCGCCCCCTCGACGATAGCCGCAAAGGGCGCCCGCGGGCACCCGATTTCTCGCTGCCGAGGGCCGCGGAAGGACGTGACGCCCGGTCAGGGCTTGCGAGCCGGCTTACGGCCGCGCGGCGGCGCGTCCTTGACGTAACGATCGAACCAGGCCAGCTGCTCGGCGACCACGTGCTCGATCGACTCGCGCGCGGCATAGCCGTGCGACTCGAACGGGAGCATGACCAGGCGGGTCACGCCGCCGACCCCGCGGACCGCCTCGAACAGCTTCTCCGACTGCAGCGGCACCGTGCCCGGATTGGCGTCGATCGCCCCGTGGATGATCAGCAGCGGCTCGTCGATGCGGTCGGCGTTCAGCAGCGGCGACAGCTTGTAGTAGGTGTCGCGGGCCTGGAACAGGGTGCGGTGCTCGTTCTGGAAGCCGAACGGCCGCAGGGTGTGGTTGTAGGCGCCGCTGCGCGCGATACCGGCGCGGAACAGATCCGAGTACGCGAGCAGGTTGGCGGTCATCAGCCCGCCGTGGCTGTGGCCCATCACGCCGACGCGGTCGGGATCGGTCACGCCCTCCTTCACCGCGGCGCCGATCGCGGCCTTGGCGTTGGCGACGATCTGCTCGACGAACGTGTCGTAGACCGTCTCGGGCGGGCCGACCACCGGCATCGCGACGTCGATCACCGCGTAGCCGGCGAGCGCGAACAGCACGATCGACGCGCCGTACGGCGCGGTGAACGCGTTGGGCGCCGCCGCGACCTGCCCGGCGGTGCCGGCGTCGGAGTACTCGGTCGGGTAGGCGTAGAACACGGTCGGCAACCGGGTCCCGGCCTTGTAGCCGGGCGGCAGGTACAGCGTGAACGACAGCTTGACGCCGTCGGGTCGGGTCAGGGTGACCAGGCGCTTGGTCACGCCGCGGACCTGCGGCATCGGGTCGGGGAAGCTGGTGAGCATCCGGACCTCGCTGGTCCGGCCGGCCTCGCCGCCGGCCGGCCTCGCCACCGGCGCGCCGAGGGTGCGCAGCGCCAGGTTGGGCGGATCGGCCGGAGACTGCCGGCGGGTGAAGAACGTCCCGGCGGCGACGTCGTGCCAGGCCACGAACGACTCGAGGGTGGTGCGGTCGGCGCGGAACAGCCGGGTGGTCTTCAGCGTGGTCAGGTCGAGGCGATCGAGGAACGGCCGGTTGCCGTCGGGAGTCGCGCCGCTGCCGGTGAGGAAGATCGCGTCGCCGTCGCGACGCACCACCCAGACGCCGCTCGGCAGCACCCGGTAGTGCGGGCTGCCCGGATCGCCGTAGAGATCGTTGAGGCTGCGATCCCAGAGGGTGCGCGGCGCGCCGCCGCCGTCGACCGGCACGAGGAACGTCCGCGTCCACCGCCGGTCGCGCTCCCACTCCGACACCAGCGCGACCTGGCCGCCCTCGACCCAGTCGATCCCGCTGTACCGCTGCTCGAGGTCGAGCCAGGTCCGCGCCGGCTTGCCGACCTCCTTGAGGATCAGGCGATCGCGGCGCGCCGCCTTCACCGCCCAGTCGCCCTGATCGAGCGCCTCCACCCAGTGCAGCGTCGCCGGCGCGGTGGCGACGAAGCCGACGTCGCGCGGCCCGGTCTCGACGCCGTCGATCGGGACCTGATCGGCGACCGGCAGGCGGGCGACCTGCTCGACGACCTTGCCGTCGAGGCTCCACACCTCGACGTCGCGGGCGAAGCGCTGCCAGGCCCGGGTGAACGAGTACGGCTGGCGGATCGACTCGACCAGGAGGTGCTGGCCGCCCGGCGCCGCCTCGACGTGGCCGAGGACGCCGGCCGCGCCGAACCGGCGCACCTTGAGCGAGCGCCGATCGATCGCGGCGAGCTGTGCGGTCGCGTAGTGGGTGAACAGCGCCGCGTCGTGCGGCGTGCGCAGCAGATCGCGGGCCTCGTAGGTGCTGCTCGCCCTGGTCGTGCCGGCCGAGTCGCGGACGTCGGGCCCGACCGGCGGCCGCTCGACCGGCGCCGGGCCGCGCTTCGGCGGCACGGTCTTGACCAGCAGGGTGTGGCCGTCGGGCATCCAGGTCAGCCAGTCACCGAGCAGCGGGTTGAGCGCGACGCCGGGCACCTTGCGCGCCCGCGCCGTCGCGACGTCGACCACCCACAGCTCGATCGAGCCGGCGGCGATGTTGGCGAACGCGAACGCGCTGCTGTCGGGGCTCCAGAACGGCGCGCCGAACGCCATCCCGGCCGGCAGGCGCACCGTCACGTCCTTGCCGTCGGGCAAGCGGCGCAGCGTGTAGGTGCCCTCGAAGTGGCTCCAGCCGTGGAAGCCGTTGGTGCGCGGGTTGATGCGCACCCCGGCCAGCGCCAGCATCGGCGCGGCCAGCTCGGCGATCGGCGGGTACGACGCCGGCCGCGCGATCGCCAGCTGCTGCCCGTCGGGGCTGACGTACGTCAGCGGCGTGCGTGGCGCGCGCACGACCTCGCGGAGGCCGGCCGGCGCCTCCTGGTAGGTCGTCTGGGCCCGCGCCGCGAGCGGCGCCAGCAGGACGAGGGTGGCGATCAGGCTGGCTCGGCGGAACATGCCCGGCATCGTCGGCCGGGTCCTCGCGCGCGGCAAGGGTGCCGGGAGCGTCCGGCCGGCAGAGCTCGGTACGCGGTCAGGCCGCGCGCCACGGATGGCGCTCGCACAGGGCGCGGCCACGCGTCCGCAGCCCCGGCGACAAGCGATCGGCGAAGGCGTCGACGAAGGCGGCGCCCAGCTCGGCCGCGGTGGCGAAGCGGTCCGCGGGCTCGGGCGCGAGCGCGATGCGCAGCGCCAGCTCGAGATCCTCGCCGAGATCGGCGATCGAGCGCGGATCGAGCGGCTCGCCGCCGGCCGGTACGGCGTCGCCGGCGAACGCGGCGCGGCCGACGACCAGGCGGTAGACGACCAGGCCGAGCGCGTACAGATCGGTGCGGGCGTCGACGCCGCGGCCGGCGGCCTGCTCGGGCGCCATGTACGCCGGGGTGCCGACGATCGCGACCCCGGTGGTGCCGGCGCCGTGATCGACCAGCTTGGCCACGCCGAAGTCGACCACCTTCCACAGCGGCCCGCGGGCGCCGGTGACGCGGACCAGGTTGCGCGGCTTGACGTCGCGGTGGACCACGCCGGCCTCGTGGGCCGCGGTTAGGCCGCGGGTGACGTCGACGATCAGCGCGATCACGCCGGCGCGATCGAGGCCGGGCCCGTCGCGCAGCAGCGCGCCCAGGTCCTTGCCGTCGAGGAACTCCATGGCGATGTGGGGCAGCTCGCCGTCGAGGCCGCCGACCTCGAACACCCGGGCGACGTGATCGCTGTCGAGCCGCGACAGCGCGACCGCCTCGCGCAGGAACCGCTCGAGCGTGCGGCGGTCGCCGAGCCGATCGGTGCGCAGCAGCTTGACGGCGGCGCGCCGGCCGGTCGCCGCGTGGGTGGCGTCGTAGACCTCGCCCATGCCGCCGCGCCCGACCAGCGCGCCGAGCCGGAAGTTGCCGATCAGGTGGCCGGTGAACAGCCCCGGCCCGGCCTCGCCGAGCGCGCGGCGCAGCTCGCGGCGGGCGGTCTCGAGCAGGGCCTGGGCGCGCGCGCCGGCCCGCGCCGCGGCGTCGGCGGTGCGGATCTGGACCTGGAACCGATGGTCGATGCCCCAGCCGATCACCATGGCGCCGACGTAGACCGCCTGCACGCCGGCCAGCGAGCCCCACAGCTCCCAGCCCGGCGCGTCCGGGACCCGGACCGGGTACAGGCCGGCGTCGTCGATCGCGCCGACCATGATCGCCGCGAAGGTCGCGCTCTGCGCGATCACCGTGCCGATCAACATCTGCAGCTCGAACCACGGCACGCCGGGCCGGCCGTCGAAGAACCGGTCATCCTGAGCGAAGGCGGGCGCAGGCGCGCCCGCCGAGTCGAAGGACGCCCGCGTGCTCGCGCGGGTGAGCAGCCCGGTCTGGAACACGAACGCGCCGACCACCGCCGAGAACGCCGACGTCACGCCGAAGAAGTAGCTCGGCCCGATCGCCAGGAGCGGCAGGAGGCCCCACAACCACCGGTGGGCGGCGGCGAGGCCGGCGCGGCGGGTCTCGCGCAGGACCGCGACCGCGACCGCCGCCACGCCGGCGATGCAGCCCCACGCGATCACCAGCGGCGTGGTGCGCGCGGCGATCGCCAGCAGCAGCAGCCCGCCGCCGGCCGACAGCCCGAGCAGGCCCCAGCACGCCTGGATCATCTTGGCGACGTAGGCCCGGTCCCACGGGCTCGGCGGCGGCAGGCTGGTGCCGAGATCGACGTCGCTCGACGCGTCCGACGACGCGGCCGCGCCACCGGGCTCGCGGGCGCCGTCGCGGGTCCGGGTCGGCACCAGGGCGTCCTCGGCGGCGCCGGTCCACGACGGCGAGCCGGCGCCGTCGGCCAGCGTGGCGACGTCGTCGCCCGAGGTATGCGCCGCCGCCGCCGCTGCCGGGCGCGTCGCCCACGGCTGGGCGGCGATGAGCCGGTCGGCGTGGGCGCGGACGTCGTCGGGCAGCTCGCCGGCCAGCGCGGCCAGGGCGGCGGTCCGCAGCGCGCCGGCGTCGGCGAAGCGATCGGCCGGCGCCTTGGCGATCGCGATCCGGATCACCCGCTCGAGATCGGCGCCGACCGCGGCCAGCGCCGACGGCGCGACCGGCAAGGCGCCGGCCACCGCCGTGCACAGCGCCTCGCGGGTGTCCTGGTCCCGCGGCGCCCGTCCGGTCGCGCCGAGGTACAGGCACAGGCCGAGGCCGTGGACGTCGGCGCGGCCGTCGACGTCGCCGCCGGCGAGCTGCTCGGGCGCGATGTAGCGCAGCGTGCCCATCGGGGCGTGGTCGCGCGCGCCGCCCGGCGGCGCCGCGATGCCGAAGTCGACCAGCTTCCACCGGCGACCGTCGTCCTCGGTGACCCGGACCAGGTTGCCGGGGCTGAGATCGCGGTGGACCAGCCCGGCGGCGTGGACCGCCTCGAGCGCGCGGGTCGCGTGCTCGATCAGCTCGGCGAGCGCGGCGCGGTCGAGCGGCCGGCCGGGCCGGGCCAGTGCTTCGAGCGAGTCGCCGTCGAGCCGCTCCATGGCCACGAACGGCAGCTCGTGCTCGGCGCCGCCGGTGGCGTACAGCCGCGCCACGTACGGGCTGTCGACCCGGGCCAGCGCGGCCGCCTCGCGCTGCAGGCGCGCCGCGGCGTCGGGATCGCCCAGCCGGTCGCCGCGCATCACCTTGACCGCGGCGGCGACGCCGTCGTCGCCGACGCCGTCGTAGACCTCGCCCATGCCACCGCGGCCGATCAGGCCGCGCAGTCGGTAGCCGCCGATCCGCTGGCCGGCGAACACGCCGTAGCCGCCGGCGTGCAGCGCGCGCTGGTGCTCGGCCCGCGCCTCGGCCACCAGCGCCTCGCGCTGGATCGCCGCCCGGGTCGCGTCGTCGGCGGCGCGGACCAGCGCGGCGTAGCGGCGGGCGATCGTGCCGCCGGTGAGAAACGCGCCCAGGTACACCACCTGCACCGCCGCGTGCATCGCCACCACCTTCCACACCGGCAACCCGGACGGGAGCAGCGGGAACATCGAGCGATCGGGCACCGCCCCGCCGGCGATCAGGCCGACCAGCACCGCCTGCCCCACCGCGACCGACGTGCCGGCGACCCACGCCTTGCGCTGCACCCCGGGCCCGCCGGCCGACAGGCCGATCAGGACCAGCAGGGCCGACAAGAACCCGGCCAGCCCCGAGTGCGGGCCGAGGAAGTAGCCGAGCGCGGTGGTGCCGCCGCCGAGCAGCGCGTGCAGCGCGATCGACGCCCCCAGCGGCCCCGGCGAGGTGAACCGGTCGAGCCCGCGCAGCACCAGCAGCAGCGCCGCCTCGGCCAGGAGGCCGATCATGGCGATCGTGGCCGGCGCGTCGCCGCGCGCCGTGGCCCACACGATCGGCACCATGCCGATCGACGCGGCCGCCAGCGGCGCGTACAGCCGTCCGATCGCCACGCCCCAGCGCGCGACACCGGACGCGCCCGGGAGTCCCCCCGTCGTCATGGCGGGGGAGAATAGACGGTCCCGGCCGCGAGGATGGGTCAGGATCTGCTCGGCCGTGCCGGTTCGTGCCGCCGTGGTGCAGCGCAGGTGAAATCCTGCAGCTCCCGAGGCGAATCGGGCTGGCGAGGCCTCGGGACCATCCTTACAGGAAGAGGCGTCTTGCTACAGACGTCGTACCCGGACCGCGATACGTTTGGCGGTCTTCACTGCATCGATCAGGAGGGACGCTGATCGTGATCGAGCTGCTCGACGCCTCGCTGCGCTTTCCGACCGTGATCTTCACGGTCGGGCTCTGCATCGCCCTGGTCTACTGGCTGTTCGTCGTGCTGGGCGCGCTCGACATCGACCTGTTCCACGGCGACGTCGCCGGCGCCGGCAAGGGCGGCGCCGAGGCGATCAAGGGGCTCGGCGGCGACGGCGACGGCCACTCCGCCGACCTCGACGGCGGCTTCTGGCACGCGCTCGGCCTGGCCGCGGTGCCGATCACGATCTCGTTCTCGGTGGTGATGCTGCTCGGCTGGGTCGGCTCGCTGCTCGCCATGGACTACGGCGCGCGCGGCCTCGGCCTCGGCGGCTGGCTGGCGCCGCTGGTGCTGCTGGTCGTGATCGTCGTCGGCATCCCGCTGGCCGGCGTGCTGGTCCGCCCGCTGGCGCCGCTGTTCGCGGTCAAGGGCGGCAAGACCAACCGCGACTACGTCGGCGCGACCTGCACGATCACCACCGGCCACGTCGACGACGGCTTCGGCCAGGCCACCGTCGAGGACGGCGGCACGGTGCTGGTCATCCCGGTCCGCTGCGACAAGGTGCGGGCGCTCGCCCGCGGCCAGCGCGCCCTGATCATCGACTACGACGACGCGCGCGCCGCGTACGTCGTCGAACCCGTCGACGGCCTGTCCGCCTAGGACCGGAACGTCGCCGTCTCTGGAGTCGTGCTGGCGGGGGCCAGCCGAGGAGTCACTGTCATGAAGAACGAGATGCTCATCGTCGGAGGCGGGATCATCGGCCTGGTCGTGGTCGGGATCCTGGTGCTGATCGCTCGCTGCTGGCGCCAGGTCGCCCAGGGCCAGGCCATGATCATCAACCGGATGGCGTCGGAGCCCAAGGTGACGTTCTCCGGCGCGGTGGTCTACCCGATCATCAACAAGGCCGAGATCATGGATCTGTCGGTCAAGACCATCGACGTCGCCCGCAAGGGCAAGGACGGCCTGATCTGCGCCGACAACATCCGCGCCGACATCAAGGTCACGTTCTTCGTGCGGGTCAACAAGACCGTCGACGACGTGCTGCGGGTCGCCCAGTCGATCGGCTGCCAGCGCGCGTCGCAGCAGCAGACCCTCGAGGAGCTGTTCGCGGCCAAGTTCTCCGAGGCGCTCAAGACCGTCGGCAAGAAGATGGAGTTCGAGCAGCTCTACACCCAGCGCGACGTGTTCAAGGACCAGATCATCGCGGTCATCGGCAAGGACCTCAACGGCTACGTCCTCGACGACGCCGCCATCGACTACCTCGAGCAGACCCCGATCGAGGTCCTCGATCCCAACAACGTCCTCGACTCGCTCGGCATCAAGAAGATCACCTCGATCACCACGCTGGCGGCGATCGACACCAACCAGCTCAAGCAGCGCGAGCGCATGGAGATCGGCAAGCAGAACCTGACCTCCGACGAGGCGGTGTTCCGCTTCGAGCAGCAGCGCGCCGAGGCCGAGGCCAAGAAGAACAAGGAGATCGAGATCGCCAACGCGCGCGAGCAGAACGAGGCCAACCGCTTCCGCCTCGAGGAGGAGAAGCGGACCCACGTCGAGCGCCAGCGCGCCGAGGAGGCCATCCAGATGGCCGAGCAGGCCAAGCTGCGCGCGGTCCAGGTGTCCGAGCAGGGCCGGATCCGCGAGGTCGAGGTCGAGAAGGTCCGGGTCGCCAAGGCCCACGACCTCGAGGAGGTCGGCCGCAAGCGCGAGGTCGAGCTCGGCCAGATCGAGATGAACAAGGCGGTCGAGACCGAGAAGCGGTCGATCGCCGACATCATCCGGGCCCGGGTCGCGGTCGACAAGACCGTCGCCGTCGAGGAGGAGGCGATCAAGGACCTGCGCACCGACGCCGAGGCCAAGCGCCACAAGCACGTGACCGTGGTCCACGCCGAGGCCGCCGCCCAGGAGGTGTTCATCAAGGACATCAAGAAGGCCGAGGCCGAGCAGCAGGTCGCCCAGGCCCACGCCAAGAAGCAGCTCATCCTGGCCGAGGCGGCGATGGAGGCGTCCGACAAGGAGGCCCGCGCCGCGATCCGCCGCAGCGAGGGCGCGCAGGCCGAGCACGCCGCCGCCGGCCTGGCCGCGGTCCGGGTCAAGGAGGCCGACGCGATCGCCATCGAGAAGACCGGCCTGGCCGAGGCGCGGGTGCGTGACGCCCAGGTCCAGGTGACCGACAAGGAGGGCACCGTGCTGGCCGAGAACGTGCGGCGCCAGGCGCTGGCCGCCGCCGCCGGTCGCGAGGCCGAGGCCGCCGCGATCGAGAAGCAGGGCCTGGCCGAGGCGATCGCGCTGCGCGAGAAGCTGCTCGCCGAGGTCGCGGCCAAGCAGGCCGAGGCCGCGGCGATCGAGGCCCGCATGAAGGCCGAGGCCCTCGGCCTGGCCGAGAAGGCCCAGGCCATGCGCGCCCTCGAGGGCGCGGCCCGCGAGCACGAGGAGTTCCGGCTGCGGCTGGCCAACGAGCGCGAGATCGCGCTCGAGAACATCAAGGCCCGGGTCCACATCACCGAGTCGCAGGCCAAGGTCATGGCCGAGGCGATGGGCAAGGCCGACATCAAGATCATCGGCGGCGACGGCCAGTTCTTCGACCGCTTCGTCAAGGCGGTGTCGCTGGGCAACTCGATCGACGGCGTGGTCGATCACTCCGAGGTGGTGCGCAACGTGCTCGGTGACCGCCTCGAGGCCAACGGCAACGGCAAGCTGCTCCAGGACCTCAAGGACGTCATCGGCGCCGCCGGCGAGTCGTCCGAGACCCTCAAGAACCTGACCCTGTCGGCGGTGCTGGCCAGCCTGATGACCAGGGCCGACGACAAGACCCGGCTCAAGCTGCAGAGCCTGCTCGACAAGGCCCGCCAGCTCGGCGTCGATGGCGACAAGCTGAGCTGACCGCCCGCCCGCGCACGAGGTCCCGAGTACGAGGTA
>Ga0247829_10001492_pt1 | contig 10729 bp, 10 predicted proteins | sample 12C_Control_Day4_FD_207765 | JGI IMG/M metagenome (GOLD analysis project Ga0247829, IMG submission 207765) | Soil microbial communities from agricultural site in Penn Yan, New York, United States - 12C_Control_Day4 | ecosystem: Environmental > Terrestrial > Soil > Agricultural land | place... | reverse complement strand
TGACGTGGGTTTTTGCTGGTCACGCCTCGCTGAGAGAGTGGATGAGGCGACATCTGCCCGTTGAAGGCGGCCTACGCGACGTGATACCGACGCCTTCTAGCAGCGCCTTATGACTTTGTCTGGCTCCATGACTGCTGATGTCATGGTGAGCGTGGCGCTACGGCAAGTCGTGCGAGCCATGTGCATCGCGCGCGCACTACCAAGAGGAGACAAGCCATGATAGAGAATCACAGACAATCGCCGCTGGCTGCTCGCGAGTTTGCGTCACACGGCCGCTCGCACATCGCAGCGGCGACCGCGATGGCACTCACCGCATCGCTCACTGCGACCAACGCACAAGCGCGCATCACTCACTTCGACATCGACGTCACGCTGAGCGAGTCGCCGACCTTCGGCGGCTTCTCGTGGCCGGACGTCGGACAGTACGAGAAGATCGTCGGCGTCGCGCACGGCGAGGTCAGTCCTCTTGACCCGCAGAACGCGGTCATCACCGACATCAAGCTCGCGCCGCGCAATGCGCGCGGCAACGTCGAGTACGCGTTCGACTTCTACATCCTCAAGCCCATCGACCTGAAGAAGGGCGCACACAAGATGATGTACGAGCCGCCCAACCGCGGCCGCAAGACCTGGAACACCTTCGGCCGCGTGCCTGCCGGCAACGACCCCGGCAGCATCACCGACCCGGCGGTGCTCGCCAACGCATTCCTGATGCCGCGCGGCTACACGATCGTGTGGAGCGGCTGGGACAAGAGCGCAGGCGCGAGCAACGTCGGCTTCGTCACGACCATTACTCTGCCCATAGCCAAGCACCCTGACGGCAGCACGATCACTGGCCCCTCATATGAATACATCGTCACCAGCGCTGCCGCCGGCGCTGCCTCGTTCGACCTAAGCTACCCTGCGGCGACGCTCGACCAGACCAAGGCAAAGCTCACACATCGCGTGCACCTTGACGACGTGCCGATCGAGATCCCCGCAAGCGGCTGGCAGTACAACGCCGCCGGCACCGCGATCAGCCTGGTCGGCAGCAACTTCATTACCAACGACATCTACGAATTCAGCTACACGGCCAAGGACCCGACCGTCAACGGCCTGGGCTTCGCAGCCGTGCGCGACTTCAACGCGTGGCTTCGCGAGGCCACCCGCGACGACGCGGGCAACGCCAACCCGCTGGCGCATGACGTGCGGCATATCTACACCGAAGTGGCTTCACAGCCCGGACGATTCCTCAATGATTTCCGCCATCTCGGGTTCAATCAGTCGGAGAGCGGGAACAAGGTGTTCGATGGAATGATGCAGTGGATCGCCGCAGGGGATGGGATCAACCTGAACTACCGCTTCTCGCAGCCTGGGCGCACCGAGCGCAATCGGCAGGATCACCTGTATGCCGAAGGCGTGTTCCCGTTCGCCAACGTGACAACCACCGACCCGTTTACGGGCAGGCACGACAGCCGCCTCGAAAGCTGTGAGCGCACCAACACCTGTCCGGTGTCGGCGGAGATCTACTCGGCCAACGAATACTGGGTGAAGGCGGCGTCGCTACTTCACACCACGCCCGACGGTCTCCACGACCTGCCCGATTCGCCGTTCGCGCGCAACTATTTTATTTCGAGCCACCAGCACGGCGTGGGCAGCGCGACCAGCAAGGGCGCTTGCCAGCAGTTCCTAAATCCGCTCGATTCGGCGCCGGTACAGCGCGCGTTGTTCGTCGCGCTCGATGAATGGGTGCACGGCGAGGAGCCGCCCAGAAACCGAGTGCCGCGGCTGCGCGACGGCACGTTCGCGCCCCCGTTGCCCCAGGAGGCGGTGGGCTTCCCGCACATCCCGGGCGTCACCTACACCGGCCTGGAGACCACTCGCTACCTGTTCGACTATGGCCCCGACTACTACACCAAGGGCATTCCCACCATCAACCCGCCACTGGTGAGCCCGCCGTACCAGAACAACCCAGCCAACGGACCGATCTACCCGAGCTGGGTGCCGCGCACCGATCGCGACGGCAACGACATCGCCGGCGTGCGCTTGGTCGACGTTAGCGTGCCGTTGGCCACCTACACGGGTTGGGCACTGCGTGCAGGCCCGCAGGCCAATGACGGCTGCGAGTCCGCGGGTCAGTTCATTCCGTTCCCGAAGACCAAGGCCGAGCGGCTGGCCAGCGGCGACCCGCGGTTGTCGGTGGAGGAGCGCTATCCGACGTTTACGGACTATCAGTCCGAGGTGCGCCACGCGCTCGACCGCATGGTCAAGCATCGCCTGTTCCTGTGCGAAGACGCCGACGCCGAACTGACGCGCCTGTATGCCAATGGTGTGGCGCTCGGCGTGCCTCCCCCGCAGGCGGGCCTGCCCGCCCCGAGACCGCTACCGCATTGCTCGAGCCGGCACGATCGCGGCGATGACGATGACGATGACGGTCACGAACACGACCACGAGCAGGATGGAGACCGCCGCGCGCCTGAATGGCTGCGCCGACTCTGGTCCTGGTTCTAAGGCAGTCAGGAGGAGTTCGCGCGGTTCTCGTCCGCGGGTGACGAATTTCGCGCCATCTTCGGGAGGGTGTCCTCGAAGCGCTGATACTGCTCACCGCGCAGCCGGATGGCGTCAGCGTTCTCGCAGTGGCGCATCTTCAGTCGCAGCCGGACGTTGTTGTCGGAACCCAGCTGGTTGATCAGCCGGCCGATGCAGTGCTCGTGGGTCTCGTGGCAGGCCATGAAGTGGAACTCGCGTTCGGCGGAAGATCAGCCAGCTTCGCGATCGTGCGGGCAAGCGCCCGGTACTGCGCCTCGGTGTCGCGAGATCTCCCTTGAGGTGGCGGCTGCGCCTGCAGGTGCATGCGGTCGGTCGGTCCGACGGCGCGATCGTCGCGGCGGTGCCGCTGTTCGCCCTGGCGCTGTGGCTTCCGCCCGTGATGCTCCAGCGTCCGACCTACAGCTACCTCGTCACCTTCGACCTCACGGGCAGCTTCGACGCGCTTGACGCTCGTGCCGCCCAAGGTCAGAAAGCTGCGCATGCCCGCGAGTCGTTCTCTGGCCACAGGTACGTGGCTTCGCACTGCTGCACCATTCTGTGGTGGAGATTGTGATCGACGACGTGCTTTCGATTCCATGGTGGCGCCTGACACTCAGCGGTTCGATGCCTCATTAGGGAACGAAGGCGGTGGCCGCAACCAACGCGATGGCGGAGCCTCGAGACTCTGCGCTCGACCATTCTTCAGCGGCCCTCCCGGCGTTCCCAGCGCAGGTCGCAGTTTTAAGAATGCTCCGGTAACCAAGTAGACGCCCGGCTCAGCAGACAACCCCTGCTTGACCTGCTTCGTGATCTCATCAGCCAACGCTTCTTCCGTGCCGGCCTCCAGGGCGTCGTAAGTACGGCTGGCGACCACTTCCGGAGAGGTCTTCGGTGCTTCAAGCCCGCGAGTCAACTACCTCGCAGTACACGACGCGCGGCGCTACGGACCGGCGTGGCCGTGGCCACGTGGGCGAGCATCGCCCGCATCCACAGCCGTGCCGCGTCGTGCTCGTGCCTGCGGTGCCAGAGCATGCCGACCCGGATGCGCGGCAGCTCGAACGGCAAGGCATACACGGCGAGCTCATGCTCGAAGCCGGTGGCAGGAACGAAGCTGCGCGGCAGCACCGTCAGCAGGTCGGACTGGTGGACGACACAACCGGCCGTCGAGAAGTTGTTGACGCTCATCTCCACGCGGCGCTGGCGTTGCAGCCGCGTGAGTGCCTCGTCAACATAGCCGTGCGGCCGGCCGTGAAAGCTGACGCGCAGGTGCCGCGCCTCGCAGTAGTCGTCGAGGCTCAGTCGCTCGCGGCCGGCCAGCGGGTGGCTTTGCCGCATCACGCAGACGTACTCGCAGTCGTAAAGGTGGTCCAGCCGGCATACGGCGCTGTCGCCCTCGGCCGCGAGCGCCGAATCGACATCCAGGAAGAATCCCAGCGCCATGTCGGCCTGGCCATGGTGGAGCAGGCCTCGCGGGTCCCGTGAGGCGAGCGGAATCACGCGTATCTCGGCTTGCGCCTGCTCGCGCTCAAACAACGCTATCAGCCGCGGCATCAGCACCGACGCGGTCGCGTCGGCCATCGCCAGGGTGAAGGTACCGGCGTCGCGCCGCGGGTCGAAGTCGATCGGGTCGAGAGCCGAACGCAATCCGTCCAGCGCGTTGCGTACCGCGGGCCACAACGCCTCGGCGTGCGCGGTCGGCGTGACACCGGTCGGGCCGGCGACGAACAATTCTTCGTGGGTCGATTCGCGTAGCCGCCGAAGCGCATTGCTGACGGCTGGCTGCGTCATGGCCAGTCGCTCTCCGGCCCGCGTGACATTGCGCTCGACCATCACGACATCGAACACGCGCAGCAGATTCAAGTCCAGGGTTCGGAAGTTCATGTGGGTCACGCCCGTCCAGAGGCATTCGCCGCCGTGATGGCCGGATTCAGAACTGCAATTGGCACAGTCTGAGGGAAAACCCTAGTCTGTGTGCTCAAGGGCGATTCGGCCTCGTTCGACATGAAGGGGAATGTCATGGACTACACACGCATCCGAGTCACTGTTCCGATGCCCGTCGAGCCTCCGCGTGGTGCCGAGTGGGCAGCCAGCGCGATGGCATGGATCCTGCGGTGCGCTCCACGAGGTGCGCGCCTGCAGCGTCGGCCGGCGTTGGTGTCCGACCAGGGCGATCCGGTGGATCGCGTTTGCATTCCGTTGTGTCCTTCGGGTGGGGTAGCCGCGCACCGATAGCGCGCAAACGCTGTCTCCTCCACCTCCCGGTGGATTCGAGCTCGGAGCAAGAGGGCTTCGGGCCATTTTTTTGGTTCGAACGCCCCAGCTCCGGCAAGCGAATTCAACGTCTTCGAGGAGTTCTCATGACTTGCGACGCACTCGCATTGCGAACGCCTGTGGCCTTCGACGGACTGCAGAAGGCCGGACACCCTGTTGTGGCGTGGGTGCGCATCGCCTCGTCCTTGCCCTTCGATGCCATACGGGCCCACCATGCAGCCTGGGTGCAAGCCGGATGGATCGAGCCGTCGATCATTGCCTCCGGGCAGCTCGAGCGGATGCTCGGTTCCTTTGAGAAGCTCTCCCTTGGGCCGTGGGCTCGACGGGTTGGAGTCGCGGCACGTGAGGAACCGACAGACCCGGCGGCTGTCATCACCGCATGTGAGTGAAGTTCGAGGCTTCGTGGCGTTTGCGCTGGACGCGCAACGGCGCCCAGCCCCGATCGCGGTTCGTTCGGTCTACGGGAGATCAACGCGGCGCAGGACCTGTTGCCCTCCGCGGCGGCTGGCAGCGGGCCGCACGCCAAGCTTCTTCAGCCGCCTGCAGCTGGCTACCGACGATGCGACGCAAGAGGCACGAAGGGCTATGCACGGCAGTCAGGCCCCTGGATTGCTTCAGGGGCGTAGTATCCGGACGTAGGCTCGATCAAGGCTGTCCTTCATGCCCCCAGGTGCGTCCCTCGCGCCCATCTGCGTCGTAGCTCTGTTCGACTCGGATGGCCCCCGGCCCTTGCCGGCGCCCGCCTCACCTTGAACTGCAGGCACTGGCGATCGGGACCGCTGCTAGCCCCTCCGTGCAAGCACCGAAGCGTTCAGGCTTCGTGGCGGTCCCACGCGGCACCGCAACTGTCACGCCGCTGTTCATGTGCCACGACGGCTCGTGCCACGCCCTCGGGTCCACCGCAAGCGGAGCCCGCGACCGTCGCCCGGCCCCCAGCAACCCAGGAAAGAAGCGACATGACCATCTCGATGTTGAAGGGCCCGCTCCGGCGCGAAGCGCTGCGCGACGCCTTGCTCGCCACGGTCGACCTGCTGCACCGCAGGCGCGCCAGCGAAATCCAGGAAGACGACATCGACGACTACGTGGCCTTGAAGTGGCTCGCGTGGAACGGAGGCGGCTTGCGACTCACTGCTTCGGGCGACACCGTCTGCCGCCAGCTGATGGCGCAGCTCGGATGAAGTCGAGCCCGCGCGATCGGCCGCCGCGGAGTCCGGCCTGGCGGTCTGCTTTCCGGCGATTCCTGTCCGGCGATCCCTGGCACACGCGGGGAAGCGCGCCCTGCGCAGCGAACAAGGGCCGGCCCCTGCTGCCATCCGCCAGCGCATCATGATTCGCATCCAACTGCAGATTGACCTGGATTACGAGGTCGGCGAGCACGGCGCCGACTTCATCTTCAACGTCCACGCGGCACACACCTCCAGCCAGGCGATTTCGTTGGAGCGCCTGCATATCAGCCAACCCGTCGCGACGCAGCTGCTCACCGATCCGGTGAGCGGCAACCGGCATCTGCGCCTGCGTGCCGAGCCGGGGCCGCTGCACCTGACCTATGCCGCCGCGGTCGATCTCACGCATCACCGCGCCGTACCCGATCAGCTCGACGAAGTGAGGGTCTCCGACCTGCCGCTGGCCGTGCTCGGCTACATCTATCCAAGCCGCTACTGCCAATCCGATCGGCTCGTCAAGCTGGCGATCGACGAGTTCGGCCCGCTGCGGCAGGGCCACAGGCGTGTTCAGGCGATCCAGGCGTGGGTGCAACGCCACGTCACGTTCCGCTCCAACGTGTCGAACTCGAACACGTCGGCCGTCGACACGCTCATCGAGCGGGTCGGGGTGTGCCGCGACTTCGCTCATCTCATGATTGCGCTTTGTCGCGCGGTCAACATTCCAGCCCGCTTCGCCACCGGGACCGACTACGGTGCCGACCCCGCTCTCGGCCCGCCCGACTTCCACGCCTACGTGGAGGTGTACCTCGGCGACCGCTGGTACATCTTCGATCCGTCCGACACCGCCATCCCGATGGGATTCGTCCGTCTGGGCACCGGCCGCGATGCGGCGGACGTCGCCTTCGCCACGATCTTCGGCAACGTAAAGTCCCAGGCGCCCCTCATCTCGGCCGCCGCGGTGGACGACCCGGCGCGCGGTTTCGTGGCGCCGCACCCGTGCAGCGAGGCTCTGTCGACGGATGGCGCGGAGCGTTGAACCAGGCGGCTGAACGCTCGGTCGACTTCATGCTGAAATCTTCGAAGTCTTGCAGGCCGACGGGCGTTACATCCCGCAGGAACTGGAAGCTGCAGGTGCGCGAGTCAAGGTCGGACTCACGGCAACTGATATCGGCCACCTGCATCGGCCACTTGCGGCTGATCAACGACGGGTGGCCGCTTCAGACTGAACTGCGCCGGTCGACCCCAGGCGCGATTCGCTCGGAGTGCGTCTGCGCCGCCGTCTCAGGGGCGCTCGCGGGCACGGCCCCTGGACTTCTCGGCCTGGTCCTCGCGCCTCTGCGACGTGGTGAGTCTTTGGCCACGGCCTCCAGGATTTCGGGCGCGTGGTCCCGCAGCGCGGGCGACGTCATGCCGGTCGTAGCCGGGAGGAGGGTGGTGGCGAAGGTCTCCCACTCCGCAAGATCGGCTGGAAGTTTTGCCGGATGAAGTCTGCAAGCCGCAAGGTGCGCCCCTAACCGATGGACCGACTCCGGCGTTACTACCGGAGATTGCGACGATTGAGATAAAGGACGCGCGAGCGCTCATCATGCTTCTCCGTCTGATCCAGTGAAGGCTAGATTTCGATCAGGAACCGTGGATCGAAGTCAGCTTCAAACGCGCCGTCGGCTCGCGGGTAACCACGGGGATTGCACACGACACGGCAGTTACGCACCTGATGGTCCAATCGCGCGTGAGTGTGACCGTGGGTCCACAGGCAGGGCACGTCGAAGAGTTCCTCTGGCAGCTCACTCACGAAGCCGCTCGACACCCAGTCGTCCTCATAGCGTTCGCTAAGGGAGCCGCGATGCGGGGCGTGGTGGGTGACGACCACTGTCGGTCCGCTAGGGGGCTCGGCCAGGGCTGATTGCAGCGACTCACCCTCCTGCACGTGCATCGCTAGCGTATCTGCCGGTGTCAGTGCGCGATAGGTCGGCTGTCGATCGCGCTGGCGCTCGGCCACGACAATGGCCTCGTAGTCCATCAGGGATCGCTCACACTCCGCTATGGCGCGCGCTGGGTCGCTCCGACACTGCCCGACCTCCTTGATGCCGAGCCGGAAATCAGTCCACAGCGTGCAGCCCAGGAACCGCACGCCGGCGTGCATGAAGCCACTTTCATCTAGGTAATGGATGCCGGCCCGTTGCGCCTCCTCGGTCATGCTCGCGCGTTCATCCCATTACTCCGCGGTAGAACTCGTGGTTGCCGGCGACGTGGATGACCACCTTGCCCTTGAACGCTGCCTGCTTGGCCGCCCACGGCGCGATTTTCCGCGCCGGAGCATGAATGTCCCCCGCCAGCACCACCACGTCGGCCTTCAAGCCCGACGGTGGAGTGAAGCGGGCGAACTCCAAGTGGACGTCGGAATAGACCGCGATCTTCATCGACAACGAGGAGCGTACGCACCGTCGCACTCACGACATGGACATGCTACTCATAGTGTCCAAGTCCTGAGACATTCCTAATCGGCATCCGAGGTGCAGCGCCGCTAGCTTCGGGTCCGAGGCTTCAGGTGCGCAAGTCACATAGCTTGCGAGATGTGCCTGACGGCATACGACAACACTTGATCGGTAACGGGCAGTCGGTCCTGCTGCTGTGGAAGAGGTGTGGCAGTTTGAGCGCCCTACATTCCTCCAACAACGGACTGATCTCCTGCAGCGCCAGTGTCGTCAATGGCAGCAGATGAACCCGTGGCGTCTTCCGGCGTCCCTTATTGTCAAGCAGCTTGATGGTGGCCGAATCGATGTTCACGTCGGTCGTTCTTGCACGCAGCAGCTGGACACACCGTTGGCGGCCTAACAAGATTGTGAGTCGGAGGAAGCGGCATCGTAGTGAGTCGGCGCTCGATTCGCGGGTTAGGTGGCTCCAGAAGTGGCCGAGTTCCATCGACCTCAACACTCTCTCGAGACGCTCCGAAGCGTACTCCAGAGGCTTCGTTTCACTGATCGGATTATTTTTTATCCCGAAATGCGAAAGATCGACATACACCGTATCGAGGGTTCGAATCCCTCCTTCTCCGCCAGAAGCAAGCAGCAACGGGCCCTCGCGGCCCGTTGTGCTTTTTGCGCCGTCTTGTCCACCCGGCCTGCCCCCGCGACACCGCCGAGAGTGCTCCACGCGTTCCAGTCTGGCGCAGTCGAGGCGGCCGCAGCGCGGGGGCGCCACCGCGCGGTCAAGGCATGTCCTAGGCAGCGCGGACTCGGCCGAGTCCGGACACTTGCGACCTCGAACGGGAGGGCGGCGATGACGATCGAGGAGCAGGACACGGAGCCGATGGGCCTGACGGGGCTGCGCCGCCACCGGCAGGGCGACCTGTGGTGGAAGGCGGCGATCGGCCTGCTGCTGAGCGGCGCCCTGATCCTGGTGGCGGTGTGGGTCCGACTCGAGGCGCGGTCGCCGGAGAGCCTGTTGCGCCCGCTCGCACCGTCCCCGGCCTTCGAGGAGGCCGACGCCCCCATGCAGCCGCGGCCGGTGGCGCAGCCGCGAACTCTGACGCTCAGGCTGCCGGCCGATCTCTAGCCGCTGCCCGGCAGTTTCCGCCCAGCGATCTCGGCTCGGGAAGGGTCCGGCGCGCCCCGGCAGGAACCGCGTCCGGCCAACCGCTGGTGTCCTGCTGCATTCTGGCGGGCATGTCTCGTTTTGCTTCGCCCCGGCGGCGCCTGGCCGCCTGCCGTCGTCCTCGCTTCGTCTCCGCTGATGACCGCGTCGCTAGCGCTGACCGGAAGGCCTCCGCACCGAAGTCCCCCCGCCCGATGCCGGGCCGCCACGCCTCCCTAGAACCGGGCTTGCCCTCGTGGCGGGCACGCCGTTTGATGCAGATCGGATTCCGCCCCACCGGAGGTGCCGCATGGCTGCGCGCTCGATTGCCTCGCTCACGCTGGGCTTCGGCCTGGTCTCGATCCCGGTCAAGCTCTACACCGCCACCGAGGCCAGCGGCGGACCCATCAGCTTCAACCTGCTGCATCGCTGCGGCTCGCGCGTGAAGCAGCAGTACGTCTGCATCGCCGAGAACAAGCCGGTCGAGCGCTCCGAGCTGGTCAAGGGCTACGAGTTCGAGAAGGACCGCTACGTGACCTTCGAGCCGGCCGAGCTCAAGGCGCTCGAGGAGGGCGCGCGCCACACGATCGACATCGTCGCCTTCGTGCCGCTCGCCTCGGTCGACCCGATCTACTACGACAAGGCCTATTACCTCGCGCCCGACAAGCGCGGCGGCAAGCCCTACTGGCTGCTGATGGAAGCGATGCGGCAAAGCGGGCGCTGCGCACTCGCCACCTGGGCCTGGAAGGGCCGGCAGTACGCCGTGCAGGTGCGCCCGGGCGACGATGGCCTGGTCCTGCAGCAGCTGCTGTACGCCTCCGAGGTCCGCTCGGCCGCGGAGCTCGGCATCGAGCACGTGGACGTGCAGAAGTCCGAGCTGCAGCTGGCGCTGCAGCTCATCGAGCAGATCTCCGCCGACACCTACGAGCCCACGCAGTTCAAGGACGAGGAGAAGGAGCGCGTGCTGTCGGCGATCGACCAGAAGGTGGCCGGACGCAAGATCGTGCAGGTCGAGCAGCCCGAGGAGGCCGGCGGGGCCGAGGTGATCGACCTGATGGCCGCGCTGCGCCAGAGCCTCGGTCGACCGAAGGCGCCGCGCGCGCCGGCCAAGGCCGAAGAGGCGCCCGTCGCCGAGGTGCCGGCGCGCAAGCGCGCCGGCCCGACGCGCGCCGGCGGCAAGCCTGCGCCCGCCGCGGCCGCGGTGCCCGCGGAGGCGC
>Ga0247829_10001490_pt1 | contig 10743 bp, 11 predicted proteins | sample 12C_Control_Day4_FD_207765 | JGI IMG/M metagenome (GOLD analysis project Ga0247829, IMG submission 207765) | Soil microbial communities from agricultural site in Penn Yan, New York, United States - 12C_Control_Day4 | ecosystem: Environmental > Terrestrial > Soil > Agricultural land | place... | reverse complement strand
CCGGACCACCCGCGGTCCCCTCGCCGATCGGGCGGCAGCGGTCGGGGGCCTCGCCGTGCGGCAGGCCGCGCAGGGTGATCTCCATCGCCGGCGGGGAGCCGGGCTCCGGCTCGGCCGCGGCGAGCCCCGGCGCGAGGGCGAGGGCGAGGGCGAGGGCGCGGGCCGACGTGCGGTCGCGGGGCGGGAATGCGATCATCTGGCGAGGCCGCTGGTCTCGTTTCGGACTGCATGGTGATCCGCGGCCTTCGTTGAGAAGCGGTTGACGCGCCTCGGGCACGGGTTTGCCGACCCGCGACCGCGCCCCGCGCCATCCGACTGATAAGAAAGCGGAATTTCGCCGCCAGCCGACCGTTTGCCCACCCCTTTGCGGCGTGTCGAGGATTTTCGGCGATTCTTCGAAGAGGCGCCGGCGCCTCGGAGATTGACCGGAGGGCGAGCGCCGGTGCAGGGAGAGGGACGATGAGCGAGCCCGGCCTCACCCTCGACCACCGCATGCTCGCCCGGCTCGCCCGCGAGGTCGAGGAAGGCGATCCGATCGCGTGGGAGGGCCTCGAACTCGATCGTGACACCGCCTACGACCTGATCGCCTCGCAGATCGCCGAGTTGGTGCGCGGCTACGAGGCGCGCGGGGTTCCCCGCGACCGCCAGACGGTCATCCTGCTCGCGACGGTGGTCAAGCTGACGGTGGAGAACTTCGTCCTTCACCAGCGGGTGCTGCGGCGGCGCGAGGGGCGCGGCGTCTAGTGGCCGCCATGCCGGTCAGCGGGCCTCGAGCGCGGCGGCGATCCGGCGGACGGTGTTCCAGTTGCGGAAGGTGCCGACCCCCGCCCGCTTCGGGGTGACCGCGGCGGCGAGCCGCGAGCCGGCGACCCCGTGCGGGAGGTGCAGCCAGAGATCGCCACCGACGACCGCGAGCCGCTCGCCCTCGGCCCGGAAGGGTTCGAGCCGTTCGGCGACGGCGGCCTCGGCCCGGGTGCGCATCACCCGCACGGAGACCCGCGCCGGCTCCCGCTCGGAGGCTTCGGGGAAGGGGTTGCCGCCGACGAGGGCCGGCCAGGCAGCCGCGTCGCGGACGATGATCGCGACCGCGCGTCCGAAGGCCGCGGCGAAGGCCGGCTCGAGCCGCGCCTCGACGGCGCCGGCGTCGCCCGTGTCCGAGTCGAAGATCAGGTTGCCGGTGGCGAGAAGCGTCTGCGGCCGCTCGAAGCCGAGCGACTCCGCGAGGTCGCGAAGGTCCTTCATCACCACGCGGCTGCCGCCGCCGACGGTGATGCTGTAGAGCAACGCAACCCAGGTCCGCATCGCCGCTCTCCCGTCCTGACGGCGTCGGCCTTGCCGCCGCGGCCTCATCCGGCTAGGTCGCGGCCCCATGGAGCACGCGAACCCCTTGAAAGCCGGCGCCTGGATGATGGGCGCCGTGGTGTCCTTCGTGGCGATGGCCGTCGCGGGGCGGGCGCTCCTGACCGGCATGAACACTTTCGAGCTCATGCTCTACCGCTCGCTCATCGGATTCGCCATCGTCTGCCTCGCCATCGCCCGCAGCCCGGCCGGCTTTTCGCAGGTGCGAACGACGCACTTCTCCCTGCATCTCACGCGCAACCTCTTCCACTACACCGGCCAGAACCTGTGGTTCTTCGCGGTGGCGCTGATCCCGCTCGGCCAGCTCGTGGCGCTCGAGTTCACCAATCCGATCTGGGTGGCGCTGCTCGCGCCGCTTCTCCTCGGCGAGGCGCTGACGCGGACGCGGCTCTTCGCCGCCATGATCGGCTTCGTCGGCGTCGTCATCGTCGCCCAGCCCGGGCGGGCGCCGCTCGAGGCGGGGCATATCGCCGCACTCGCCTCGGCCGTCTTCTTCGCGCTCAACACCATCTTCACCCGCCGGATCATGCATTTCGACCGGGTGCTCTGCGTGCTCTTCTGGATGACCCTGCTCCAGGGCACGGCGAGCCTCGTCCTGTCGCTGCCGGGGGGGATCCCGCTGCCGACTGCGGACAATCTCGTCTGGATCGTCGTCGTCGGCGTCACCGGTCTCAGCGCCCACTACGCGCTGACCTCGGCGCTCGGCCACGCACCCGCCTCGATCGTCGCGCCGATGGAGTTCGTCCGGCTGCCATTGATCGCCCTCGTCGGCGCGCTGCTCTATGGCGAGGAGCTCAAGGCCAGCGTCTTCGTCGGGGCGGCGCTGATCATCGCCGGGAATCTCCTGAACCTGCACGCGGAGACACGACGCGCCCGGGCCTGACGATTCCGCCTTTTGTTGCAAGTGCGAATATGCTAGGCGACCCGTGGTCTTGCACGGGTGGAGAGCCATGACTATCAGCAAGATCGAAGCTGGGGTGAACCCTCCTGAGAGCTGAAGCCAAAATGAACATCGACGCCATCCCGACCGGCAAGAACCCGCCCGACGACCTCAACGTCATCATCGAAGTCCCCATGGGCGGCGAGCCAATCAAGTACGAGATCGACAAGGCCTCAGGCGCCCTGTTCGTCGACCGCTTCCTCTATACGCCGATGCGCTATCCGGGCAATTACGGCTTCGTGCCGCATACACTGTGCGGTGACGGCGATCCGCTCGACGTCATCATCATGAATTCACGCCCGCTGGTGCCCGGCGCCGTGGTGCGCTGCCGACCGATCGGCGTGCTGTTCATGGAAGACGATGGCGGCCAGGACGAGAAGATCCTTGCCTTGCCGGTGTCCAAGCTCACCAAGATGTACGACGCCGTCCACGATATCGGCGACATCCAGCCCATCCAGGTCGAGCGGGTGAAGCACTTCTTCACCCACTACAAGGATCTCGAGCCCGGCAAGTGGGCCAAGATCAGCCATGTCGGCGGCTACGAGGACGCCAAGAAGGTAATTCTCGACTCCATCGAAATGGCCACGAACGCCAAGTAGGCCGGTGACCGGCCGCCTCGTCATCCTCAACGGCGCACCTGTTTCGGGCAAAAGCTCCATTGCCCGAGCCTACGACATCAACGTCGCGATCGAGATCCCGGGCGGCTCGGCTGGCGGCTCGCCGGTGAAGTACGAGATCGACAAGGACTCGAGCGCGCTCTTTGTCGACCGCATCGTCAACGTGCCGATGTTCTACCCCAACAACTACGGCTTCGTGCCCAACACCCTGCACGAGGGCGGCGACCCGGTGGACGTGATGGTCCGCGCCGAGGTCACCCTCGTCGACGGCTCGGTGATCCGCTGCCGGCTGATCGGCGTCCTGCACATGGAGGACGACGGCGGCCGGGACGACAAGCTGATCGCCATGCCGATCGAGAAGGTCGACCCCTTCCAGGCCGAGATCCAGGACCTCGAGGACCTGCCGCTCCGCCACCGCGAGCGCATCTGGCACTTCTTCGAGCCCTGCAAGGCCCTCGAGGAGGGCAAGTGGGCCAAGGTCACCGGCTGGGGCAACAAGGCCGACGCGCAGCGCATCCTGATGGAAGCCATCGAGCGCGCGAAGAAGGGCAAAGCGGCAGCCTGACCCCGTCGCCGGCCGCTCGGGCCGGCGGGGCCTCCTGAAGTTCCGCCCGGCGGTGCGCGCTTTGGCCGCGCCGCCGTTGCGTCGTTTGGCTTGACGCCATCCGGCATCCGCTCGATACTTCCCGCACGACAATTGTAGACGCCTTTTGGTCGGTCGCCGGACAGGCGGTTGCAGAGAAATTTCATCCTGCACTCGCCCGTTAGCATGGCTTTCAGCGCACGTGCGCAGGCCCGCGCGGGTGCCCTTTTCATGGAGCGTCGAATGGCAGCATTAGCCGAGAGCAAGTCGCGCAAGTCGGCCAAGACGCGGTCCTCGCGCAAACACGCGGCGCCCGATGGCGCGATCCGTGTCTGGGAGGACGATCCGGGCTCCGGCATCGAGCTCGCTCTCGACGCGCCCCCGGACCTCTCCGCCGCCCCGCTCGCCTACGATTTCCTCGACGCGGCCCCCGAGCCGAGCGGCGACACCGGCAGCTTCGCCTTCCGCTTCTGGACCGCCGCGGCGGCGCTGCGGCGCGGGGCGGACTTCTGGGCGCCGAGGGTGCCCGGCGGCGCGTGGCAGCTCGGACCCGTCCTGCCGGTGATCATGGACGACGGCGAGGATCTGAACGCCTTCTACGACAGGCAGGCGCTGCATTTCTTCCACGGCAAGGGCGCCGACGGCGGCCCGGTGTTCTCCGGCGCCAGCCCGGACATCGTCCTGCACGAGATGGGACACGCGATCCTCGACGCGCTGAAGCCCCAGCTCTTCGACGTCGCCAGCCAAGAAGCCGCCGCCTTCCACGAATCCTTCGGCGACATGAGCGCCATCCTCGGCGCCCTCCAGATCCCGTCGCTGCGCACGGCGATCCTCGCGGACACCGGCGGCCATCTCGCCCGCAACTCGCGGCTGTCTCGCCTCGCCGAGCAGCTCGGCGCCGCGCTCCGGGCCGAGCGGCCGGGCTCGGTCGATGCCGATTGCCTGCGAAACGCCGCCAACTCCTTCAGCTACCTCGATCCGAGCACCGTGCCCTCGCGGGCGCCGGCCGCGCAGCTGTCGTCGGAGGCGCACTCCTTCTCGCGCGTCTTCACCGGCGCCTTCCTCGAGGCCCTCGCGGCGATGCTGACCGCGCACGCGGCGAAGCCGGCCAAGCCGACCGCGGACGAGCTCGGCGAGGTCAGCCAGCAGATGCGCGACATCCTGGTCGAAGGCATCGTCAACGCGCCGGTGGTCTCGAACTTCATGTCCCAAGTGGCGGCGGGCATGGTCCTCGCCAGCGCGCGGGTGGACAAGAACTACCCGGCGGTGCTGCGCGAGGCCTTCACGCGCCGATCGATCCTCTCGCTCCAGACCAGCATGCTGACAGCGTCGAAGCCGGTCGCCGCCCTCGCGACGGCCGCGGCCGAGGCGCTGGGCGACCTCCCGCTCGGCAAGCTCGCCCTTCCCGCCGCGCACTACGGCCTCGACGAGCCCCTGACCGTCAGCACGGCGTCGCATCCGCGCCGGACGCTGGCGACGGCAGCGCGCACCGACCTCACCCCGGCCGAGCCGAGCAGCGCGGTCAGCGCCGCGACCCAGTTCGTCGACGACCTCTTCGCCCAGGGCCGGGTCGAGACCGCGGGGTCGGATCGCGGCGCCCGCGGCATCGCCGCGCGCAGCCCGCGGCTCCGGACCCACCGGGTGGTCCGCGAGGACGGGGCGCTGACCCTGAAGCGGATCCTCTTCGACTGCGGCTGCGGCTGCGGCTGCCACTAGCGGAGGGCCGATGCAGGACGAGGAGAAGGACTGGCAGGGCGCCATCGTCCCCGACACCGCGGAGAAGGCGGCCTACGTCAAGGGGCTGGTCGACAACGGCCAAGCGGCGAAAGCCCTCCCCGACGGCCGCCTGCCCCGCGGGGCGACGCACGAGATCGTCGGGGAGACGCCGTCCGGCCTTCCGATCGTCAAGCGCCGCGGTTTCAACGTCTACTGACCCGCGGGTGCAACGCTCCGGCCGGGACGGAGCCTCGCGCCCGATGCGCAACCCTGCGGCGACCGGTGCGCCGGAACGCTGCCGTGGTGCTTGCGCCCCTACCCGCGATACGCCACTCTCCGCCGCAAAATGAGATCAAGCGGAGGGACTAGAGTGTTGTTGCTTGTCATAATTTGCGGCGTACTTTCCATCGCCTACGGGGCGTGGGCGATCCGCTCGGTCCTCGCCGCCGATGCCGGCAACGCCCGGATGCAGGAGATCGCCGCGGCGATCCAGGAAGGCGCCGGCGCCTACCTCCGGCGCCAGTACACCACCATCGCCATCGCCGGCGCGGTGATCTTCCTCATCGTCGCCTTCCTCCTCGGCCTGCCGGTCGCCATCGGCTTCCTCGTCGGCGCGGTGCTCTCGGGCGCGGCGGGCTACATCGGCATGCTCGTCTCGGTCCGCGCCAACGTCCGCACCGCCGCCGCGGCGAGCCGCGGGCTCGGCGAGGCGCTGGCCCTCGCCTTCCGCTCCGGGGCGGTGACCGGGATGCTCGTCGTCGGGCTCGCGCTGCTCGGGGTCTCGGTCTACTATGCCATCCTGAAGATGGCGGGCTACGTGCCCGGCGACCGCACCCTGACCGACGCGCTCGTCGCCCTCGGCTTCGGCGGCTCGCTGATCTCGATCTTCGCCCGCCTCGGCGGCGGCATCTTCACCAAGGGCGCCGACGTCGGCGGCGACCTCGTCGGCAAGGTCGAGGCCGGCATCCCCGAGGACGACCCGCGCAACCCCGCGACCATCGCCGACAACGTCGGCGACAACGTCGGCGACTGCGCCGGCATGGCGGCCGACCTCTTCGAGACCTACGCCGTGACCGTCGTCGCCACCATGGTCCTCGGCTCGATCTACTTCGCCGGCCAGGAGCTCGTCTCGACGGTCATGCTCTACCCGCTGGCGATCTGCGGCATGTGCGTGCTGACCTCGATCGTCGGCACCTTCGCGGTGCGGCTCTCGGCGGGCGGCACCATCATGGGCGCGCTTTACAAGGGCTTTATCGCCACCGGAGTCCTGTCGCTGATCCTGCTCTACCCGCTGACCGCCCTCGTCTTCCCCGGCCCGATGTCGGCGCCGCTGACCACCAACACCGGCGTCGCCTTCACCCCGAACGACCTCTTCTTCTGCGGGATCATCGGCCTCGTCGTCACCACGCTCATCGTCGTCATCACCGAGTACTACACCGGCACCAACTTCCGCCCGGTGCGCTCGATCGCCCAGGCCTCGATCACCGGTCACGGCACCAACGTCATCCAGGGCCTCGCCGTCTCGCTCGAGTCGACCGCGCTGCCCGCCCTCGTCATCATCGCCGGCATCATCGCCACCTACATGCTCGCCGGCCTCTTCGGCATCGCCATCGCGGTGACGACGATGCTCGCCCTCGCCGGCGTCGTCATCGCCCTCGACGCCTTCGGCCCGGTCACCGACAACGCCGGCGGCATCGCCGAGATGGCCGACCTGCCGCCGGAGGTCCGCTCGACCACCGACGCCCTCGACGCGGTCGGCAACACCACCAAGGCCGTGACCAAGGGCTACGCCATCGGCTCCGCCGGCCTCGGCGCCCTCGTGCTCTTCGCCGCCTACACCGAGGATATCACCTACTTCTCGCAGACCGCGGCGGAGGGGACGTTCTTCCACGGGCTCCACGTCGACTTCTCGCTCTCCAACCCCTTCGTCGTCGTCGGCCTGTTGTTCGGCGGCCTCCTGCCCTACCTGTTCAGCGGCATCGCGATGACCGCCGTCGGCCGGGCCGCCTCCGCGATCGTCGAGGAGGTGCGCCGCCAGTTCCGCGAGAACCCCGGCATCATGGAGGGCACGGTCAAGCCCGACTACGGCCGCGCCGTCGACATGCTGACCAAGGCGGCGATCCGCGAGATGATCATCCCGTCGCTGCTGCCGGTGCTCTCGCCGATCGTCGTCTTCATCGTCATCAACTGGATCGCCGGCCGCGACGCCGCCCTCGCCTCGGTCGGGGCGATGCTCCTCGGCGTCATCGTCACCGGCCTCTTCGTCGCGATCTCGATGACGAGCGGCGGCGGTGCCTGGGACAATGCCAAGAAGATCTTCGAGGACGGCTTCGTCGCCGCCGACGGCCAGAAGCACTTCAAGGGCTCCGACGCCCACAAGGCGGCGGTGACCGGCGACACCGTCGGCGATCCCTACAAGGACACCGCCGGGCCGGCGGTGAACCCGATGATCAAGATCACCAACATCGTCGCCCTGCTGATGCTCGCCGTCCTCGCCCACTGACCGGCCCGCTGCCAGGCCCTCCGGTGAAATCCCCGGAGGGCGGCCATGGCGACGGGCGTTCGCACCGGGGCGCGAGGCTCGAGATCGGCTACACCTTCTGACCGGCCTTCGCCTTGAAACCCTCGGCCGCCGCCGCTAGTCAGGGCGACGGCGGCGGCGGAGTGCGCATGTTCTACGAGACCCCCGAGGACTGGCGGCGCGCCCGCCACCGGCGCGTGGCGCTGTTCGGCATGTCGGGGCTCGGCAAGACCCGGATCGCGGCGATGCTGCGCGAGCGGGCCGAGTGGTTCCACTACTCGATCGATTTCCGCATCGGCACCCGCTACATGGGCGAGCACATCGTCGACAACTTCAAGCGCGAGGCGATGCGCAACCCCTTCCTGCGCCAGCTGCTGCGCTCGGATTCGATCTTCATCGCCTCGAACATCACCTTCCACAACCTCGAGCCGCTCTCGACCTACCTCGGCAAGCCCGGCGACCCGGACAAGGGCGGCATCCCCTTCGACGAATACCTCCGCCGCCAGCGCCAGCACCGCACCGCCGAGGTCGCCGCCACCCGCGACATCCTGCGCTTCATCGACAAGGCGGAGGCGATCTACGGCTACGACCACTTCGTCGCCGACACCTCGGGCTCGCTCTGCGAGGTCGTCGATCCGCTCGACCCGGCCGACCCGGTGCTCGCCGACCTCGCCTCGGCGACGTTGCCGATCTGGTTCCGCGGCACCGAGGCCGACCTCGCGGAGCTCTGCGCCCGCTTCGACCGGGCGCCGAAGCCGATGTACTACCCCGAGGCCTTCCTGACCGAGCTCTGGGAGGGCTACGTCGCCGAGCGCGGTATCGCCGCCGACGCGGTCGACCCCGACGACTTCATCCGCCACGGCTTCCGCGCGCTGATGGCCCACCGCCTGCCCCGCTACCAGGCGATCGCCGACCGCTGGGGCGTCACCGTCGAGGCCGCCGAGGTCGCGGCCGTGCGCGACCCCGAGGACTTCGACGCCCTCGTCGCCGAGGCGCTCCGGAGGCCGCGGTGAGCGGCCACGACCACCACGCGCACGGGCATGGGCACGGGCATGCGCACGGGCATGCGCACGGGCACGGGCACGACCACGGCCACGGCGGCCACGATCACGCCCACGTGGCGCGAGACGCGGCGAGCGCCCGGGCGATCGGCATCGCCGCGCTCCTGACCGGCGGCTTCATGGTCGTCGAGGTGGTCGGCGGCCTCGTCTCCGGCTCGCTCGCGCTGATCGCCGACGCCGGCCACATGCTGACCGACTTCGCCGCGCTGGCGATGGCCTGGCTCGCCTTCCGCGTCGCCCGCCGCCCGGCCGACGCGGCGCGGACCTACGGCTTCGACCGGCTCTCGGTGATGGCCGCCTTCGTCAACGGCCTCGCGCTCTTCGTGGTCGCCGCCTGGATCGTCATCGAGGCGATCGGCCGCCTGCGCGCTCCCCACCCCATCGACGGCTGGACGATGTTCGCCGTGGCGACCGCCGGCCTCCTCGTCAACCTCCTCTCCTTCTGGGTGCTGTCGCGGGGCGACCGCGGCAACCTCAACCTCCGCGCCGCGCTCCTCCACGTCCTCGGCGACCTCCTCGGCTCGGCGGGCGCCATCCTCGCGGCGCTGGTCATCGTCCTGACCGCCTGGACGCCCATCGACCCGATCCTCTCGGTCGTCGTGTCGGTGCTCATCCTCCGCGCCGGCTGGCGGGTGGTGCGCGAAAGCGCCCACATCCTGCTCGAGGGCACGCCCGAGGGCTTCGACGCCCCGGCCATCGCAGCGGACCTCGCCGCCGCCGTGCCCGGCGTCCTCGCCGTGCGCCACCTCCACGCCTGGTCGATCAGCGAGAGCCGGCCGATGGTGACGCTCGAGGCGGTGGTCGTCGCCGGCGCCGACGCCGACGCCGCCCGCCTGGCGATCAAGGCGCGGCTCGCCGAAACCTTCGGCTTCGACCATGCCACCGTCGAGACCTGCACGGAGGGGGCCGAGCCGCAGCAGTTGCCGTGTGCGGCCGTTGCGCATAAGTAGTGCGCCCCGACCTTTCCCCGCGGATACCCCGACGATGCCGATCAAGATCCCCGAGACCCTGCCCGCCTTCGACGTGCTCCGGCACGAGGGCGTGATGGTCATGTCGGAGGACGCGGCCCGCCGCCAGGACATCCGACCGCTGCAGATCGGCCTCGTCAACCTGATGCCGAAGAAGGTGCAGACCGAGACCCAGTTCGCCCGCGTCATCGGCACGACGCCGCTGCAGATCGAGCTGACGCTGATCCGCATGAGCGAGCACCAGTCGAAGCACACCTCGGCCGCCCACCTCGAGGCCTTCTACCAGCCGTTCCGCGAGGCGCGGAAGCGGCGCTTCGACGGACTCATCATCACCGGCGCCCCGATCGAGCACCTCGAGTTCGAGGCCGTCTCCTACTGGGACGAGCTTCGCGAGCTCTTCGACTGGACCCAGACCCACGTCCACTCGACCATGGGGGTGTGCTGGGGCGGCATGGCGATGCTCCACCACTTCCACGGCATCCCCAAGCACATGCTGCCGGCCAAGGCCTTCGGCTGCTTCCGCCACTATGCCGTCGTGCCGTCGTCGCCGCTGCTCCAGGGCTTCTCGGACACGCTGCCGGTGCCGGTCAGCCGCTGGACCGAGGTCCGTATCGAGGACGTCGAGCTCGCGCCCGGCCTGCGCGTGCTCCTGCACTCCGAGGAGGTCGGGCCCTGCCTGATCGAGGATCGCGGCCACCGCGCCCACTACATGTTCAACCACCTCGAGTACGACTCGACGACGCTCAAGGAAGAGTACGACCGCGACGTCCAGGCGGGCGGCCCGATCACCGCGCCGATGCACTATTTCCCCGACGACGATCCCGCCCAGACGCCGGAGAACCGCTGGCGCAGCCACGGTCACCTCCTCTACGGTAACTGGGTGAACCAGATCTACCAGACCACCCCCTATGAGATCGAAGCCATCGGGGCCTGAGCGCCGGCGACGCGGCCGGACGCTGCCGGCGCTCAGGCCCCGAT
>Ga0247829_10001489_pt1 | contig 10744 bp, 10 predicted proteins | sample 12C_Control_Day4_FD_207765 | JGI IMG/M metagenome (GOLD analysis project Ga0247829, IMG submission 207765) | Soil microbial communities from agricultural site in Penn Yan, New York, United States - 12C_Control_Day4 | ecosystem: Environmental > Terrestrial > Soil > Agricultural land | place... | reverse complement strand
CTGCACCACGGCCCCGGGTGTGACCTCCACCCGGCTCAGGTGGAAGTAGCCGGTGACCAGGCCGCCGCCGTGGTCGAGGTACACCGCGTGCCCCGCGAGATAGAAGTCGCCGGTGAGCGCCACCACGCCCGCGTTCGCGGCGTAGACTGGCGCGCCCACGGCGCCGGCGAAATCGGTGCCCAGATGCCGGCTTGCAACCTCGCCGTTGAATTCGCGCGCGGTCCCGAACACGCTCGTAATCCGCCCGGGGCGGGGGCGGCGGAACGGCGCCGACCACGCCCGCGGCGTGTCGTGGGCGCGGCGCGACACGGCGCGTGCCAGCTCGACCTCACCCTGGATCCGCGCAGCTGCGGCGCTGTCCGGTGCGGCGTACCTGGCGGCGACGCGAAGCTGCTCGGTTCGATAGTCCCCGTGCGCCACGGGCAATGCCAGCCGGAGCGTTTCCGCCTCGCCGGTGGTCGCGGCCCGCACCAGCGTGACCCGGAGCGAATCGTCGTCGCCGAACGGGGCGGCGATCAGGGCGCGGACCACGCCGTCGTCGCCCACCGTCAGGTGGAGCGGCTCGCCGCCGGCCTCGCCGCCGAGCGGCGCCGTGCCGAAGCCGTGCAGCACCAGCCGGGCGATCGTACCCCGCACCAGCGGCGCGGGCTCGGTGACGACCCGGAGCGAATCGGGATCCTGGGCGGCAACCGGGGCGGCGGCGCTTGAGGCGACGACGCAGCCGACCAGGAGTGTCCGGACCGACCTCACTCGTCCGAGGCGGCCAGGAGTCGGGGGGACGGGGCGGCGCCCTCGGGCGCGTGCCATGGCAGCCGGCGCGCGACTCGGGGCCAGTGGGAGAGGGCGGTGGTGGGCAGGCCGAACGCGGTTTCCGCCAACGCGCGCAGCTGCTCCCGGTCCCGCCGCCCCGCGAGCCGGAGGGCTTCGCGCCGCTGCCGCTTGGCCGTGGTCAGCGGAGCCTCGCCGGACGGGTCGAGGGTCCGCGCGGCCGGCGAGCGGTCGGCCAGGACATCCACCACGTACTCGTAGGAGAGCGCCAGGTGCCGCTCGACGTCCTCATCGGCGAGGTCCCAGCGGCTCCGCGCCCGCGCCGCCTGCGCCGCCCGCTGCCAGCTCTCCGTGTCGGTGAGCCGGACCATGCCGCGGAAGAGCCGGCGGTTGGTCCGCACGCTGAAGATGGTCGGCGAGATGATGCGGTCGAGGTGGGCGTCGGCGTGGGCATGGTCCAGCAGAATGACGTCCTTGGCAACGCGCGAGTACGCGTCTCCCAGGTGACACTCCACCCGCGTCTCCCAGTAGGAATGGCCGAACGACGCCGTACTGCTCGTCAGCATGAGCTGGCGGGGGACGAAGTGGTTGTGTGCCACGACATCGGCGGCGAGGTGGGCGAGATACCCGAGCCCGAACGCCCGGAGCGCGTCGCTCTCGGCCTGGTCGTGGATCTCCTGTCCCACGTTCCAGAAATGCGAGTGGCGGCCGACCGCGGCGTAGCGCTTGGCGATCGAGGTGTCAGCCGCGATGTTGCCGTACAGGAAGTCGAACGGGAACGCGCGGAGCAGGTCGGCGATGGCGGGCGGGAGCTGTCCCAGATTGGCCAGCACCGTCTCGGCCAGGTACACGTGGGTGCCCGGCGTCCAGGCGAACGCCTCGGTGGGGAAGAGCGCGACACAGACGGCGGCGACGGACAGCACCGCGAGGGCCCGCTTCATCGCCGGGCCGGCACCAGGAGACGCCGCACGCGACCCAGCATGCCGTTGCCGCTGCGCACCGAGCGCAGCGCGGCTGCCACGTCGAGCGCGGTGTCCTCCACTTCCTCGTGCACCACCTCGTAGAGCGCCTCCAGGTCCTGCAGCCGGCTCTGGATCCGGTCGGCGCCCCGGAGCACCTGGCGCCGGAGCCGGCGTCCCGCCTGCGCGTACGATCCGGCCTCCTGGCGCACCACGGCCAGGACATCCTGCCCCTGCTCGGTAAGCCGGCGCACATTGCCCAGCGTCTCGCCCACGTCGCCCTGAATGCCCTGGAGCAGCTCGTTGAGCCGCTCAAGCGGTCCCTGGAGCTTCATCAGGGTGAGGAGCACCCCGCCCACCAAGGCGACCAGCGCCGTCGCCATCACCGCGAGGGAGATCGCCGTCACCGGACCCACCCATTCGGGTCCTACCGCGACCTGCTGCGGTATGAGCATCGTCACCACGGATCCTCCGCCGGAGCGTTCAGCAGAAAACATAACGTGGCGGGCCGCGCTTGACGCTGCCTCGCCTTCCATTCGACCTTTGGCCATGCCTCCACGCTTTCGCGTCCGCGGCGGCCGCCCGCTCCGCGGCACCATCCGCCCAGCGGGCAACAAGAACGCCGCGCTCCCGATCCTCGCCGCCACGCTGCTCGCCGATGGCCCGGTGGATCTCGATAACGTCCCCCGCATCCGCGACGTGGAATCGATGCTCGCGCTGCTCGCCGACCTCGGCTCCACGGTCGAGTGGACCGGGCCGAACGCCGTGCGCATCGATACCTCCGCCGCGCGGCCCAAGCCACTCGACCCGGTGATCTGCGCCCGGATTCGCGCGTCCATCCTGGTGGCAGGCCCGGCGCTGGCTCGATTCGGCCAGGTGGTGCTCCCCCCGCCGGGCGGCGACGTCATCGGGCGGCGGCGAGTAGACACCCACTTCCTGGCACTCGAGCAACTCGGTGCGGAGGTCCGGGTTGGCGACCGGTACGAGGTCGAGGCGAAGCACCTGGTCGGCGCCGACATCTTCCTCGATGAGCCCAGCGTCACCGGTACCGAGAACGCCCTCATGGCCGCGGTCGGCGCCAAGGGCCGCACCGTCCTCCGCAACGCCGCCTCCGAGCCCCACGTGCAGGACCTGGCGCGCTTTCTCGTAGCGCTCGGCGCGTCCGTCGAGGGCATCGGCACCAACGTGTATGTCGTCGAAGGGGGCCGCCCGCTGCGGGGAACCGCGCCGTATACCATCGGGCCCGACCACATCGAGATCGGGAGCTTCATCGGCCTGGCCGCCGTCACCAACGGGGAGCTGGTCATCGATCCGGTCCGTCCCGACGACCTGCGCTCGACGCTGCTCGGTTTCGACCGGCTGGGAATCCGGCCGCGGGTGGACGGCACCCGGTTGATCGTGGATGCGGGCCAGGAACGCCGGATCCGTCCTGACCTGGGCGGCCACGTGCCGAAACTCGAGGACGGGCCGTGGCCCGCATTTCCCGCCGACGTGCTCTCCACCACCATCGTCACGGCCACCCAGTGCGCCGGGATAATCCTCATCTTCGAGAAGATGTTCGAGTCACGGCTCTTCTTCGTGGACAAGCTGATCGGCATGGGTGCCCGCATCGTGCTCTGCGATCCACACCGCGCCGTCATCTCGGGTCCCTCGCCGCTCAAGGGGAGCGTCGTGGATTCGCCCGACATCCGCGCGGGAATGGCGATGCTGCTGGCGGCGCTCTGCGCCGAGGGCCAGAGCACCATTCACAACATCGGACAGATCGAGCGAGGCTACGAACGGATCGACGAGCGGCTGCGGGCGCTCGGAGCGGAGCTGGAACGCCTCGATGACTGAGGCGCCGACGCGTCCGGGCGCCGAAGAGCCTTCACCGCTCGTTGGCTCAGCACTTCGGTTGAACCGCGAGGAACCGGTCGCCGGACCCATCCCGCGATATCTGGTGCCGCACTGGCGGGACCGCTACGGCGTGGTCGCCGGGATCACCGCTCGCGGCCAGGGCACAGGTGCCGGATTCGATCTCGGCCTGTGGACCCGGGAGCCGGTGGGGGACGTGATGGGCCGGTGGCGCGCCTTTCGAGAGGCCGAGCCCGAGTTCCGTGGCTTCGCCATGGCGCACCAGGTCCACGGGACCGATCTCGTGTGGCACGTGGCTGGGCGCGGATGGACGATCATCGACCGGGCGGACGGTCACTTCACCGCTGCACCGGGCGTGCTCCTCATGGTGACCGTGGCCGATTGCGTCCCGGTCTATCTCGCGGTGCCGGGGCGCGTGGTCGGCCTGCTCCACGCCGGCTGGCGAGGTACCGCGGGAGGCATTGTCGAACGCGGTGTAGGGCAGCTCGCCCGGGGAGCAGGTGTACCGCCACGCGATGTCGTAGCACATTTGGGTGTAGGCATTTGCGGGGCGTGCTATGAAGTTGGGTCTGAGGTCGTAGTGGGGTGCGGGCTCCCGGCCGATGGGCCGGGCCCCTGGCAACTCGATCTTCGAACCGTCCTGGCCGATCGCGCCCGGCGGGCCGGTGTCGGGGAGGTGACGGTGTCGCCCTGGTGCTCCGCGCACGACCGGCCGCGATTCTACAGCCACCGCGCGTCCGGCGGCGCCGACGGCCGTATGGTCGCGTTCGTTGGCCTGCCCCGTATCGGCGACGCATCGGTCGGCGATTGACGGGTTCGCTCGGCCGGGATAGTATTGTAGGGCTGTGAAGGGCTGGGCCGCATGGCCCCCGCGGGGCCTGGTGTGGATGTGGGGGAGTTCCCCCACATTTTTTTTCTGCGACGCCCGATGTCACTCGACGAATCGCTCGATAGGCTGTTGAGCCCGATTCGCGAGCACATCGCCTCTCTCGGTTTCGAGCTGGTCGATCTCCGCCGCGCCGGAACGCTGGACCGCCCCATCCTTCAGCTCCGGGTCGACCGTCCGAACAGCACCCCCGGCCACGGCATCACGGCAACCGAATGCGCCGCGGTGAGCCGCGGGTTGGAGCGGTTGCTCGAGTCCCGGCAGCTGGTGGGCCCGCGCTATGTGCTGGAAGTCTCCTCGCCCGGCATCGAGCGGCCGATTCGCTGGCCCGAGCATTGGCGCCGGTACCTGGGGCGCCGCGCGCGCATCCGGGTCGACGGGATTCCCGGGCGGCCCGAGGTCGAGATCCTGGCGCTGCCCGACGAGCAGCACGTGACGGTCCGGCTGCCTGACGGCTCCGACCGGACGCTCGCGCTCAGCGCGGTGCGCGAAGCGCGACTGACGTATGACTGGGCTCCGCCGGCACGACCGGCGAAACGACGATAGGCAGGAGAAGGCATGGCGACTTCGCCCGAAATGTTGGCCGCGTTCCGCGAGCTGACCACAACCAAGCAACTCGATCGCTCGGAGCTCCAGGAGCTCCTGCGCGACGGCATCCAGGCCGCCCTGGTTCGCAAGTTCGGCCCGAACGTCAAGTTCGAGCTGAGCGTGGACGAGATGAACGGCACGATCCGGATCGTCCGCCTCCGCCAGGTGGTGGAGGCGGTGGAGGACCCGAGCTGGCAGATCTCGCTCGAGGATGCCCGGTTCGAGGATCCCGACTTCGTGATCGGCGACATGCTGGAGGAGGATGTTCCCTTCGCCGAGTTCGGCCGCCTCGCCGTGCAGGCCGCCAAGCAGCGGATCATTCAGCGGGTGCGCGAAGGCGAGCGCTCCCGGATCCGCGACGAGTTCGGCGGCAAGGTCGGCGAGCTGCTCTCCGGCGAGGTCCAGCAGATCGAGCGCGGCAAGCTCGTCATCATGCTGAACAAGTTCCGTGAGGCCGAGGCGATCATCCCCTACCGCGAGCAGAACCACCGGGAGCATTTCCATCAGGGTGACACCGTCCGCGCCGTACTCAAGCGGCTGGAGGAAACGCCCAAAGGCCCGCGGCTCATCCTCTCGCGGGGCGATCCGCTCTTCGTCAAGGCACTGTTCAAGCTCGAAGTGCCCGAGATCCAGCAGCAGATCGTGGAGATCCGTGCCATCGCCCGCGAGGTCGGCAGCCGGACCAAGGTGGCGGTCATCTCGCGCGACGATGCGATCGATCCCGTGGGCGCCTGTGTCGGCCTCAAGGGCTCCCGGGTGCAGGCGGTGGTCAACGAGCTCGGCGGCGAGCGGATCGACATCGTTCCCTGGTCGCCTGATCCGGAGCGGTTCGCCCGGCTCGCGCTGGCCCCGGCGCGCGTCGCCAAGGTCTTCTCCGATCCGGAGAGCAAGACCATCCAGGCGGTGGTGGACGAGGATCAGCTCTCGCTGGCCATCGGCCGTAACGGCCAGAACGTGCGGCTCGCGTCGGAGCTCACCGGGTGGAAGATCGATCTTTACTCCAGCCGCGAGTGGCTCGAGCGCGGGGGCGAAGGCCCGCTGTTCGCTCCGCTGCCACCGGAGGAGGACGATACCGCCTCCCGGGTGCCGCTCACCGAGCTGAAGGGTCTGGCGCCCGAGGTGGTCGCCATCCTCAATGGCGCCGGCTACCGGACGTTGAACGACGTGCTCGACCTCGACCGCGAGGACGTCGCGCGGATCGCGGGGATGACCCAGGAGACCACCGACAATCTCATGGCGTTCCTCGCCGAGCTCACCGATGAGGACGGCGCGGAGGAGGCCCGGCCGACGGCATGAGCGGGGTGCTGGGACTGCTTGGTCTCGGGCTCCGCGGCGGGAACGTGTCGGTCGGTGTGGAGGCAGTGCGGAAGGAGCTTCAGGGGAATCGATTGGGTTGCGTCGTCGTGGCAGTCGACGCCAGCCCCCGGGCGGTGGACAAGGTAGTGCGCCTGGCGGAAGCCCGACGGATTCCGCTGGTGCGGGGGCCGCGCGCCGACGAGATCGGGCGGCAGTTGGGCCGGCCGCCCGTAATGGCGGTCGGTGTGCGGGATCGCGGCTTGGCGCAGGGAGTCCTGCGTGCGGCCTCAACGGAGGAATGAGTGGTCAAGACCAGAGTGCATGACCTCGCCGCCGAGTTCGGCGTCGCGCCGGAGCAGCTTCTCTCGATGCTCCGGGACATGAACATCTTCGTGCGGAGCCACCTCTCGGCGCTCGAGACCGACCAGGTGTCGGCGATTCGGGTGCGGTGGGAGCGCGAGAAGCGCAAGCACGCCGAGGAGGCACAGCCCAAGAAGACGCGCCGCAAGGCGGTCAAGGCAGTTGCCGACGTCCCGGCGGCCGTGCCGGCCGATTCGCGCCCAGGCAAACGGCGGCGCACCGCCGCCGAGGTGGCGCAGGTCGAAGCGGCTGCCGCGCTCGAGCGCGAGGCCGTCGAGGCCGCGGAACGGACCGCACTCGAGCTCGAGCGCCCGGTTTTGGAAGTACCCGAGCCGCAGCCGTTGCCGTCGCTCGAGGAGCGGGCCCGCGCGCTGTTCCGGGACCTTCCGCCGCTTCCGGTGGACGAAGAGCCTGTGTCGGCGGCCGCCGACGCCTCCGCGACCGTCGAAACCGCCGCTGCACCGCCGCCGCCTGCGGCTCCGGTCCCCACTCGTGCCCCGTTCATTCCTCCCCGCATCCAGCGTCCCGCGCCGGCCAGTGGTCCCGGACGCAGTGGTCCGCCCCAGCGAGGCGGCGGCTATCAGGGCGGGCGCCCCAAGCCGGTCTTCTCCAGCGGCGCCCCGGCGGCCCCGGCTCGGCCCGGTACTCCCGGTCAGGGTGGACGGCCCGGTGCGCCGGGGAGTCCGGGCAGCGCTCCGGCCCGTACCTTCGGTCCTGACGCGGAGAAGGGCGGCGGCCGCAAGAAGGGCAAGAAGGGCAAGCGCACGTCGGTCGATCAGGATGCGGTGCAGGCCAACATCCTGAAGACCCTCCAGGGAATGAAGGGCGGGGCCCGCGGGAAGGGCCGCCGTTCCGACGAGCCGTCCTATCGCGATCAGATCGCCGGCCGACTCGCGGAAGAGCGCGAGCGGGAGAAGACCCGCATCCGGGTCAACGAGTACATCTCGGTCTCGGAGCTTGCGGGCCTGATGAAGATCCCCGCCACCCAGATCGTCCAGTTTGCCTTCAAGGAGCTGGGCATGATGGTGACGGTGAATCAGCGGCTCGATTTCGATCAGATCGAGCTTATCGCCTCGGAGTTCGGCTTCCAGGCCGTGAAGGAAGAGGAGTATGCGGCCGAGGAGGCGGTGGTCGAGCCGGAGGAAGCGGGGGATCTCGCCTTTCGCCCGCCCGTGGTCACCATCATGGGTCACGTGGACCACGGCAAGACCTCTCTGCTCGACTACGTCCGCAAGGCCAACGTCGTGGCGGGCGAGGCGGGTGGCATCACGCAGCACATCGGCGCGTACAACGTGGCGCTGGGCGACGGGAAAGCCATCACCTTCCTCGATACGCCGGGCCACCAGGCCTTCACGGCGATGCGGGCCCGCGGTGCGCAGGTCACCGACATCGTCGTCCTGGTAGTGGCAGCCGACGACCAGGTCATGCCGCAGACGGTCGAGGCGATCAGCCATGCGAAGAACGCCGGCGTGCCCATGATCGTCGCCATCAACAAGATCGATCTCCCCTCAGCAGACGTGGAGAAGGTCAAGCGCGATCTGCTCCAGCATAGCGTGGTGCTCGAGGAGTTCGGGGGGAATGTGCTCTCCGCACCGATCTCGGCCAAGAAGGGCACCGGGGTGGATCAGCTCCTCGAAAAAGTGCTGCTGCAGGCCGAGCTTCTCGATCTCAAGGCCAACCCCTCGGGTCGGGCGCACGGCACCGTGCTCGAGGCCACCCTCGATCCGGGCAAGGGACCGCTGGCCACCGTCCTGGTGCAGAAGGGCACGCTCCGGGTGGCCGACGACTTCATCTGCGGCAAGTTCTCCGGCCGCGTGCGCGCGCTGTTCGACGAGCGCGGGAAACAGGTGAAGGAGGTCGGCCCGTCGGTACCGGTGCAGATCCTCGGGTTCGAAGGTGTGCCGTCCGCCGGCGACGCGTTCACGGTCGTGGCCGACGCCGTGGAGGCCCGCGAGATCGCACAGCGGCGCCAGCGCCTCGAGCGGGAGGCGCAGAGCCGCCGCACCCAGAAAGCGTCCAGCCTCGAGGACTTCAGCCGGGCGCTGAAGGAGGGCGAGGTCACGATGCTGCGCATCATCATCAAGGCCGACCAGGGCGGTCCGGCCGAAGCCCTGGCCGACGCGCTGGCCCAGCTCAGCACGCCCGAGGCGCGGGTCGATGTGGTGCATCGCGGCGTCGGCGCCATCAGCGAGGGCGACGTGCTTCTCGCCAAGGCGTCGGGCGCCATCATCCTCGGCTTCCACGTCCGGCCCGACACCAACGCGCGGGCCGCGGCCGAGCGGGAGCAGGTGGACATCCGGACCTACCGCATCATCTACGAGGCGGTGGACGACGTCCGCAACGCGCTGGAAGGCCTGCTCAAGCCGGAAGAGAAGGAGATCGTGCTCGGAGACGCCGAGGTGCTCCAGCTGTTCAAGGTGAGCAAGGTCGGCACCATCGCCGGCTGCATGGTCCGCAGCGGCGCCATCCAGCGCACCGCCAAGGTCCGGGTGATTCGGGACGGAACCCAGGTCTACACCGGCAACATCTCGAGCTTGAAGCGGTTCAAGGACGACGCCCGCGAGGTCCGCGAGGGGCTCGAGTGCGGGATCGGCGTCGAGAACTACAACGATCTCAAGGTCGGTGACCGGATCGAGGCGTTCCGTCTGGAAGAGGTGAAACGGACCCTGGCCTCTACGGCGGCGGCGGGCGCGACCGACGGCCGATGACCGATAGGCGGTAGCCATGGTCCTTGGCATCCGCGCCTGGGAGCTGCATCTCGAGGGCTGTGCATCATTGAAGGACAAGCGGAGTCGCATCCGCCCGCTCACTGCGGCCTTGCGGCGTCAGTTCAACGTTTCGGTTGCCGAGACCGGCCACCAGGACGCCTGGCAGCACGCCGAGATCGCCTGCGCCGCGGTGGGTTCGGCACGGCAGGTTGTTGAGGAGACGCTGCGTGCCGCCGACCGGGTTGTCGAGGCGGCCGATGGCGTGCGCATCGTGGACACGCTGACGGATTGGCGATGAGGGCGTCGTCCCGCCGCCCCGAGCAGGTCGCCGAAACGCTCCGGCAGGTGCTCGCCGATGCATTCGTCCGGGAGCAGGTGCGGGATCCCCGCGTCGGCCAGGTGACCGTCACGGCGGTGCGGGTCACCAATGACCTCTCGCACGCGCAGATTCTGGTGATGGTCCCGGGCGACGCCGCCGAGCGGGCGCGGGCCCTGGAGGGCCTGCAGAGCGCTGCCAGGTTTCTCCGGGGGCGCGTGGCCCGGGCGCTCACCACCCGGATCGTTCCGGAACTGCATTTCGAGCTCGACCGGGGCCTGGAGCACGCACAGCGGATCGAGACGCTGCTCGGGGAGATCCGGCGGGAGGCGGACGGCTGATCGGCGCGCTGCTGGTGGACAAGCCCGCTGGGCCCACGTCGCACGACGTGGTCCTCCGGCTGCGGCGGGCACTCCGCGTGAAGGCGGTGGGGCATACCGGAACGCTGGACCCGTTCGCCAGCGGGCTGCTGGTGCTCCTGGTCGGCCCCGCGACGCGGGTCGCCCGCTTTCTCGATGGGCTGCCCAAGACCTACCTCGCCGTCGCGCGCCTCGGCATCCGGACCGACACCGACGACCGCACCGGAAAGGTGCTGGGAGAGCCAGTCGACGTCGGGTCGGTGAGTCCGGAGATGGTGCGCGCGGCCCTCGGGGCCATGATCGGCAGCGGCGTCCAGCGTCCACCGGCGTATTCGGCCAAACTGGTGGACGGCGTGCGGAGCTATCGCCGGGCCCGGCGGGGTGAGGTGGTGACGCTGCCCGAGGTGCCGGTAACGGTGCATGCGGCGGAACTTCTCAGCCTGACAGCCGGCCGGGTCACGTTCCGGGTCCAGGTCAGCACCGGTACCTACGTCCGGGCGCTTGCCCGCGATCTCGGGGAACGACTCGGAGTCGGCGCGCACCTCGCCGAGCTGCGCCGCGAGCGGATCGGCGTCCTGGACGTCGCGCAGGCCGTGCCGCTCGAGCAGGTCGGAGCGGACACGCCGCTGCCGATCATGGCCCCGAGGGCC
>Ga0247829_10001488_pt1 | contig 10744 bp, 4 predicted proteins | sample 12C_Control_Day4_FD_207765 | JGI IMG/M metagenome (GOLD analysis project Ga0247829, IMG submission 207765) | Soil microbial communities from agricultural site in Penn Yan, New York, United States - 12C_Control_Day4 | ecosystem: Environmental > Terrestrial > Soil > Agricultural land | place: USA... | reverse complement strand
ATCCTCTCCGGACGAGCCCCTCGAACCGCGAATGATACCAGCCCGCCCGATCCTCCGCGACCCCCGGGCCCGCCCCGGAACCCTGTCCGGGCGCGCCGGTTCGGGTCTAACATCGTCGTCCAGGCCGTCGGAGGTCCCATGCAGCGACACCGTCTCGCGCTCGCCCTGCCGCTCGTTGTGGCGCCCGTCCTGCTCGCACAGGAGGCCCCTTCGCCACCTGTGTTCAAGTCCGCCGCGGAGCTCGTGATCGTCGACGTCGTGGTCACGGACACGGACGGCCGGATCGTCCGCGGGCTCACGAAGGACGACTTCGTGGTCTACGAGGACGGGGCGCCGCAGGCGATCGAGACGTTCGAAGCCGTCGACCTCCCAGCGGATCTCCCCGCTGCGGGCGGCGGGGCCCGGCCGACCTTCTTGTCGACCAACAGCGTGGCCTCCCCGCCTCGGGCGACCCTGGTGGTGGCGTTCGACGAGCTCCACATGGCGCCCGCCGCGACGGAGGAGGTGAGGCGTCGGCTGAACGTCGTCTGGCGCGAGGGCTCGCTGGGACCAGCGGACGTGCTGCTGCTGTCCACCGCGGGCGGGGGCTCGTGGCTGGGACGGCTGCCCGAGGAGGCGGAGGGCATGCAGCGCGCGCTCGACCGCTTCCGCGGCGCGCGCTTCGACCGGCCGGGATACATGACCGACTACGAGGCGTTCCTGATCGCGGCCCGCAACGACGACAACGTGCTGACGCAGGTCTACCGCCGCTACCTGGACCAGGGGTACCAACCCGACCCGTCGCTGATACTGCCCCAGACAGCCAAGCGGATGCGCGGCGTCGAGACAGACGCCATGCGGGACATGCCCCCGATCGGAAAGGGCGCCGTCAAGGTCGAGGCCGAGCAGAAGTGGCGGACCGCGCGCGGCCGCCAGGCGGCCACGCTCGCCAGCCTGGTGCAGCTCCTGCAGGGCCTTTCCGCACGGCCCGGTCGCAAGGCGGTGATCCTCGTGTCCGAGGGCTTCATCCACGACCCGGCGGTGCTGGAGCACCGGGAGCTGGTGGAGGCCGCGCGGCGCGCCCGGGCCGCCGTCCACATGATCGATCCGCGCAATCCGGGCGTGCTGGGCCACGACGGCGCGGACTACCTGCGCGACATCGACACGCGCGACATCCTGCAGGCACAGATGCACGCGAAGAGGGACGCCGAGGGCTCCGACGCGCTCGCGCATGCGACCGGCGGGCGGATCGTGCGCAGCCTCCAGGCGCTGCCCAACGCGCTCGCGCGCATCGGCAACGAGCTGCGCACCTACTACCTGCTGGGCTACGCGCCGCCGGGCGCGAGCGCCGACGGGAGGTATCACGAGCTCAAGGTTTCGACGCGGAGCGCCGCGGTCAGGATCGAGGCGCGGCCCGGCTACTACGCGGTGGCTGCGCCGGAGGTCCGATACGCCCGCAGCGGGTCGGCCCGGCCCGAGCTGGAAGCCGCGCTCGCGTCGCCCTTCGACGACACGGGCCTGCCCATCCAGCTCGCATCGTACGTGCTCGGCCGCGGTCCGCGGGGTGGATCTGTCGTGCGCGTGGTGGCCGAGGTGGACACCACCGGGATGACCGCGCCCGACACGCTCGACGCGGTGTTCCTGCTGGCGGGCCAGGGCAGCAGCCGGGCCCAACAGGCCGTGCAGGCGGCCGAGGTCACCTCGGCCGGGACCCGCCTCCGGATCGAGCAGCACTTCGAGGCGGACGCGGGCGCCTACCAGGCGCGGCTCGTCGTGCGCGAGCGCGGCGGCGATCATCGGCTGGGCAGCGTGCGCCATGGCGTCGACGTGCAGCCGCTCGACGCGTTCCGCCTGACGACGCCCATCCTCACCGACGTGCTGCAGGCCCGGACGCCTGTCGCGCGGGCGGAGCGGCGGTTCGAAAAGGGCTCGACCCTGCACTGCGTCGTGCAGGTGATGGGAGCCCCCGGCGCCGCCGTACAGGCCGGTGTGGAGCTGCGCAACGCCTCGGGCCAGACGCTCCTGCAGATCCCGGCCTCGCCGATCGTCGCGGTCCCGCCGTCGCGCCAGTGGTCGATCCCGCTGTCCAGTCTGCCGGCGGGCAGCTACGAGCTGGTGATCTCGGTCCAGGCCTCCGGGAAGAAGGAGCGCCTGGAGAGCCGCGAGCGGTTCGAGGTGCTGGCGGTGCCGACGGCCGGACCCACCGCCTGACGCGGCCTCGCGGCCAAAGGGACGGCTAGCGGTGCGCGATCCCCAGCGCCCGCTCGACCTCGTCGCTCGGGAGCGGGCGGCCGAGGTAGAAGCCCTGCGCGCGCTCGCAGCCGCGCGAGGAGAGGAACTCGAGCTGCTCGGCGGTCTCGACCCCTTCCGCGACCACGTGCAGCTTCAGCGTGCGCGCCATGGCCAGGATGGCCGAGACGATGGCCGCGTCGTCCTGGTCCGCCACCACGTCGCCGACGAACGACCTGTCGATCTTCAGGGTCTGGATGGGGAACCGCTTCAGGTACCCGAGCGAGGAGTAGCCGGTGCCGAAGTCGTCGATCGAGAGGCGTACGCCCAGGCTCACCAGCCCGCGCAGGGTCTCGCCCATCAGCTCCGCGTTCTGCATGGCGTCGGTCTCGGTGATCTCGATCTCCAGGTGGGCCGCCGCCAGGCCCGTCTCCTCGAGCACGGCCGCGACAGTTCCCACGAGGCCGGGCTGCAGGAACTGACGCGCGCTCATGTTGACCGCCAGGCACAGCTCGGGGTGGCCGCGCTGCTGCCAATCGCGCACCTGCCGGCAGCCTTCGCCGAGCACCCAGGGCCCGATGCGAAGAAGCAGGCCGGTGGACTCCGCCAGGGGAAGGAACCGGTCGGGGCCCAGCAGGCCCAGCTCGGGATGGCGCCAGCGCAGCAGCGCCTCCACCCCGTGCAGCCTGAGGCCCGCGATGTCGAGGATGGGCTGGTAGTGCAGCACGAACTCGTTGCGGGCCAGGGCGCGCCGCAGGCCGCTCTCCAGCGCGAGGCGCTCCAGCGCGGCCACGCTCATCACCGGCGTGTAGAGCTGGAGGCCGTCTCGCCCCTGCTCCTTGGCCCGGTACATCGCGGTGTCGGCGTGCTTGATCAGCGTCTCCGAGGACTGGCCGTCCTCGGGGAACAGGCTGACGCCCACGCTGCCGGTCACGAACAGCTCGTGGCCGTCGAGGCGGACAGGCACGCGCAGGGCGTCCAGCACCTTCTCCGCGATGCGCGCGGCATCCGCGGGCGTGGGCACGTCCTGCAGCAGCACGGTGAACTCGTCTCCGCCCAGCCGGGCCACGCTGTCCCCCTCGCGCACGCAGCCGCGCAGCCGTTCGGCGACCTCCTGCAGCAGCCTGTCGCCGACGGAATGGCCGAGCGAGTCGTTGATGACCTTGAACCGGTCGAGGTCCAGGAACAGCACGGCCACGCCCCGCCGGTGACGGTGGGCGCTGGCCACGGCCATCGAGAGCCGGTCGTTGAAGAGCAGGCGGTTGGGCAGGCCCGTGAGCGAGTCGCGGTAGGCCAGGCTGCGCACCTGCTCCTCCACGCGCTTGCGCTCGGTGATGTCGAGGCACACGCCGATCGCCCCGCGCGGCGTGCCGTCGTCGTCCAGCAGCGGGCCCGCGTAGCCCAGGATGGTGGCCACGGGCTGACCGTCGCGCACCAGGTCCATCTCCATGTCCACCACGTCCTCGCCCGTGCGCGCCGCGCGCTGCATGGGCAGCTCCTGGGGCGGGATGGGCAGGCCGTGATGGTAGAGGCCGAGCCCCGGCGGCAGCGTCCCGGGCGGCGCGGAGAAGGAGACGTTGTCCCCCAGCGGCGTGCCGAACAGGCGCGCCAGGTACGGATTGCTCTCGATCACGGTGCAGTCCCGGTCGCGTGCGATGCCGATGCCGATGGGGATGACGTCGAGCAGCTTCTGGAACTCGCTCACCTGCGCCCGGTGCCGCTGCTCCTCCGCCCGCAGGCGCTCGAACACGCGCGCGTTGCGGATGGCGATGGCGGCGAAGGGGGCCAGCGCCTCTGTGGACTCCACGTCGCGGGGACCGAAGGCGCCCGGCTCGGACCGGTCGATCGAGAACAGCCCGAACACGTCCTCGCCCGCCACCAGCGGCACCCCCATCCAGCTGCGGACGTGCTCCGCGCCGTCGTGCTGCCGCCAGTGCGGGTCGGTCTGCGTGTCGGCGATCAGGATGCTGGCACGGCGCTCGAGGATGGGCGTGAGCACCGGATGGTTGCGCGCGTCGAACGAGCCCTGCCGCACGGCGTCGGCGGTGCCCCACCGCTCGTAGCCGCGGACCGCCCGCACCTCGATCCGCCCGGGGTCGGCCAGGAGCATCACGTTGGCGGTGTCGTACGCGACCAGGCGGCCCAGGTGGTCGAGCAGCCGCTCCAGGACACGCTCCAGGTCGAGCGTCCGCGCCAGGTCGAGCGCGGCCGCGCGCAGGACCCCGGCCGTGTCGGTCATGGTCCCTAGAGTGTGGAACCCTGAAGCGGTTTATGCAAAGCCGGCACCATTCATCGCAGAGAACGCAGAGGGCGCTTCGAGCATTGGGCAAACCGATCGAACGACGGACTGCGAGCGGAGCCGAATTCACTTCGGCGGAGCGAGCGGGGGGTCTGGGGCGATATATCCGGATCGCTCGAACGGGCCAATCGCACGGCTCGCTGAATGGCGATCCGGATATATCGGGGGCGCGACGCAGCGCCCCCCAGACTCAAAGCCCCAAGACAGTCTTGGCGATCAGGAAGTAGATGACCAGGCCGGTGGCGTCGACCATGGTGGTGATGAGAGGGGCCGAGAGCACCGCGGGGTCCAGCCCCACGCGCTGGGCCACCAGCGGGATGAGCGCGCCGACCGCCGTCGACCAGAGGCAGATGGCGAGCATGGTGAGCGACACCGTGATCGCCAGCGTGAGCGAGGCGCCGGTCAGGAGCGCCTGGCCCAGCGCCGCGGTCCCGATCATGAGGCCGACCGTCAGGCCGGTGAGCGCTTCGCGCAGGACCACCTTCCAGGCGTCGCGGAAGCGGATCTCGCCCAGCGCCAGGCTGCGGATGATGGTCATCACCGTCTGCGCGCCCGCGTTGCCGCCGGTGCCGATGAGCATGGGGATGAAGAAGGACAGCGCCACCACCGCGGACAGCTCGCCCTCGAAATGGCGCAGCACCGTGCCCGTCAGCGTGCCGCCCACGAACAGCAGCAGCAGCCAGCCGACGCGCTTGCGCACCACGCGCCAGAGCGGGTTGTCGAAGTAGGGCTTGTCCAGGCCCGGCTCGACGGCGGCCATGCGCAGGATGTCCTCCGTCTGCTCCTCGACCATGACGTCGATGACGTCGTCCACCGTGACGAAGCCGACGACCCGACCATCCGCCTCCAGCACCGGGACAGCCAGCAGGTTGTACTTGGCGATCTTCTGCGCCACCAGCTCGCGGTCGTCCAGGGCGGCGACCGTGACAGGCTTGCGGCGCATCACGTCGACCAGCGGCTGCGCCAGCTCGGCCATCACCAGGTCGCGTAGCGAGACCGCGCCCAGCAGCCGGCCGGTGTCGGGCTCCATCACGTAGCAGGCGTAGATCGACTCCTTCTCGCGCGCCACGGCCCGCAGGTGCTTGAGCGCCTCGCCCACCGTCAGCCCCGGCCAGAGGCGCACGAACTCGGTGGTCATGATCCCGCCCGCCGTGTGGGGGGGATACGAGAGCAGCCCTTCGAGCTCGTGGGCCACCTCGGCCGAGAGCTTGGGCAGGACGCGCCGGCGCTCCAGGTGGCCCATCTCGCGGACGATCTCGGTGCGCTGGTCGGCCGAGAGCTGCTCGAGCAGCTGCGCGGCCCGGCCGGGGTCCAGCTGCTCGACGATCGCGCTGCGGCGGCGCAGCGTGGGCTGGTCCAGCACGCCCACCGCGCGCACAACGGGCAGCATCGACACGACGGCCGCGCCCTCCTGCAGCGTCAGCTCGTTGACGAGGTCGGCCACGTCCACGTCGGCCAGCTCGGCCACGTGCGCACCGATGCCGACGAAGCTCTCCTCGAGCCGCAGCCGGATCCGTTCCAGCAGCTCCTGCGGGACCACGAGTAAAGACTACCTCCCGGCCGATCGCTGAACCGAGGGTGAGCCTTTGGTTCTCAGGAGGGGGGGCTCGCCCTGCGCGCGTCCCATCGCTCCCGCAAGTCCTCCAGCAGAGCCTGGAAGCGGGGATCGGCGCGCAGATTATCGAGCTTGCGGCTCTCCGCGAACAAGGGGTAATTCTCGTTGCCGAGCTGGATGGCCTTGCGCACCCACTCGATGGCCTCGTCGGTGAGGCCTTCCATCGCATAGAAGGACGCCAGCCAGAACGCGATGTCGTGGTCCGCGGTCGCCGTCTCGCGCACGCGGTCGGTGATGAGGGCGCGCGCCCGCTCGTGCTCCCCTCGCGCGGAGAGGCACCAGGCCAGCAGCGGCTGCACGCCGTCCAGGTGCGGGTTCTGGCGCAGCACCTCCTCCAGCAGCGGCTGCGCCGTGTCCAGGTCCCCGCGGTTGAAGTGGGCGACGGCCAGGAAGGTCTTGAGCAGCGGGTGGTCGGGCTGCACCGCCCGCGCCCGCGTCAGCTCGGCGATGGCCCGGTCGTAGTCGCGCTGGTGCGTGTAGATGCGGCCGCGGTTGTAGCTCACGAGCACGATGTCCCGCGGGTTCAGCTCCAGCAGGCGGTCGTACTGCGCGAGCGCCTGCTCGTAGAGCCCGTCCAGGCGATAGAGCATGCCGGCCACGAACAGCACCGCCGGGTCGTTTCCCGCCTCCAGCGCCAGGGCGTCGATCAGCTCGTGCGCGCGCGCCTTGTCGCCGTGGTGGAGGTCGACGTAGACCATCTGCAGCCGGGCGTCGACCATGGTGGGCTCGAGCTCCAGCGCGCGCTTCAGGGCCCGCTCCGCCAGCACGAAGTACTCCGGCCCGCCGTAGCCCTGCGCGTGCTGGATGTAGCAGCGTCCCAGCGCGGTATGGGCGCGGGCGTACTCGGGGTCGAGGCCCACCGCCTCGTTGAACATGCGGATGGCTTCCTCGAGGTCGGCCTCGTCCAGCGTGCGCAGCGTGTAGCGGAACAGCACGTCGCGGCCGCGCAGGTAGAACTCGTGCGCCTTGGGGTCGCGGGTGGCGGGCCGCTCGATCTGGGCCTGCTCCTCGGCCGAGAGCCGCACCTTGAGCCCCGCCACCACGCGCTCCGCGATGATGTCCTGCAGGCTCATGAGGTCGTCCTTCGGCGTGTCGATCTTCTCGCTCCAGAGGATCTCGCCCGTCTCGGGCGCGATGAGCTGCGCGGTCAGGCGGAAGCGGTCGGGCGCCTTCAGGAAGCCCCCGACGAGCACCGCCTGCACCGCCAGGTCCTCGCCCACCTGTCGCGGGTCCACGTCCTGGCCGGCGTAGGGCGCGATGTAGGAGGACGGCCGCACCACCAGCGACTCCAGGTGCGCGAGCTCGGTGATGACGCCGTCCGCCAGCGAGAACCCGTAGAACTCGACCGAGGGGTCGCCGGCCAGGTTCTTGAACGGCAGCACCGCGACTGTGCGCCGCGTCTCGCTGCCCCAGGAGGCGGGGCGCGAGCGCGGCGCCAGGGGCCGTGTGGGGGTGGCGGAATCGGTGCGCGGCTCGCTGCTGGCGAACGGCGCGGTCGTGCGCATGCGCGAGAACACGCGTCCGAGCGGCCCGCCGGTGAACCAGGGGTTGCGCGCGCGGCGCGGCGTCACCAGCGCGGGCGCCGGCGCGTCCACCGGGCCGCCCAGGTGGCGCTGCACCGCCTTGAGCTCGTCGCGCAGGGCGGCGATCGTCTGGTAGCGGTCGCGCGGGCTCTTGGCCAGCGCGCGCTCCACGATCTCCTCCAGCCTCACGGGCAGGCGCGGGTTCACTTCGCGCAGCGGGCGGGCCGGCTCGTTGATGACGGCGTTCAGCACCTGCACCAGATGGCGGCCCCGGAAAGGGCGCAGGCCGGTCAGCATCTCGTAGAGCAGGACGCCCAGGCTGAAGATGTCGCTGCGGTGGTCCACGGCGGCGCCCGAGGCCTGCTCGGGCGAGCCGTAGCCGAGCGAGCCGTAGGGCACGCCCATGTCGGTCGCGGGCTCCTCGCCCGGCTGGGTCGGGCGTGGCGCGCCGTCGGGCCCGAGCATCTTGGCCAGGCCGAAGTCCACCACCCGCGCCTGGCCCGAGCTGCTCACGATCACGTTCCCGGGCTTGATGTCGCGGTGGACGATGCCGTGGTCGTGCGCCACCGCCAGCGCATCGGCCACCTGCACCGCGATCGACAGCGCGCCGCGCACGTCGAGCGGGCGGCCGTTCAGCAGCTCGCGTACGGTCCGCCCCTCCAGGAACTGCATCACGATGTAGAGCAGGCCGTCCTGCTCGCCCACCTCGTAGATCGCCGAGATGTTGGGATGCTCGAGCGCGGCGCACAGCAGCGCCTCCTGGTCGAAGCGGCGGCGCGCGACGTCCGTCTGCGCCAGCTCGGGGCGCAGCACCTTGATCACGACAGGCCGGCGGAGGCGCAGGTCCTCCGCCTTGTACGCTGTCGCCTGCCCGCCTTGTCCAAGGGGGCCGAGAATGCGGTAGTGGGAGAGGGTCGCGCCGGGTTCGAGGTGGGCCATGAGACGGATGGGATCGCGCTGAGGGTTGGCCGTAACACTCAAGCTACGCTCTTCCGGCGACGAAATCAAACCGATCGGTCGGTCGGCCGGGCGCCGAACGGGCGCGACTAGAATGGGCGCACGAGAGCCATGAGCGTTCGTGCGCGCGCCATGACGTCGCTCCTCGCGGCCTGCCTCCCGTCCCTGGCCGCGGGCGCCACGCCAGGCGTTACGGGCGGCGGCACGTCCGCCGCGCAACCCATCGCGCACGGGACGCTCCGGCCCGGCGACGATCGCCACTACGAGCTGGCCGCCGGCCAGGTGCACGCGCACGACGTCCTGCTCGAGGCCGGCCATAGCCTTCACGCCGTCGTGGCTCCGACGGGAATCGACGTCGCCGCTTCGCTGAGCACGCCCGACGGACGCGAGATCCTCGTCGTGGACCTCTCCCCCGACCATCTGGCGGCGGAGACCATCGTGGTGATCGCGGAGACGGAGGGGCCTTACCGGATCACGGTGCGGCCGGCCGTCGAAGGAGCGCCCGGGGGCCGCTACGTCATACGCCTGGAGGCGCCGAGGCAGGCCACGCCCGGGGACACCGCCCGCGTGCGCGTGATGCGGGGGTTCGAGGCCGCCGTGGCCTTCCGCAAGGGACCGGAGCCCCGGTCGTGGGAGCAGGCGGTCCAGCCGCTGCGCGACGCCATCGCGGGCTTTCGCGAGCTGGGCGACCGCGAGTACGAGGGAAGGGCCCTGCTCGAAGCCGCGTTCAACGCCAACAACCTGCGGTCCGCCGAGGCGCGGGCCATGTCCGAGCGCGCGCTCGCCCTCTATCGCGAGCTGGGCGACGAGAACGGCGTGACCAAGGCGGCGGGGGCGCTCGGGGTCTTCCACTCGGACCGGGGCGAGACACCCGATGCCCTGCACTGGCTCGGCGAGTCGCTCGCGCTGAGCCGCAAGGTCGGCAACGCGAGCCAGGAGCTGGTGGCCGTCAACAACCTCGGCATCCTCTACGGACGGACGAGCCGGAGCGAGGAGGCGCTCGACATGTTCCGGCGCGCGCTGGCCCTCGCCCGCACCATGCAGCTGCCCCGCGCCCGCATCCGGGCCCTCATCAACCTGGGCATCGCCACGAGGGATCTCGGTGACTACCGCCTGTCGCTCGAGTACTACCAGCAGGCCGTCGCGTTGGCGCAGTCGCCAGCGGATAGCGTCCTCCGGGCGACGGCCCTCAACAACCTGGCCAACCTGCACGGTGTCCTGGGCGACGACTCCCGGGCGCTGGCCATCCAGGGAGAGATGCTGATCCTGGCACGCCAGTTGGGGAGCGCCGAGAACGAAGCGCACGCCCTCGGCACGCTGGGCTCGACGTACCACCGCCTGGGCGAGTACCGCAAAGCGCTCGAGCACCACGAGCAGGCTCTCGTCATCGCGAGGAGCATGGGCGATGCCTTCGCCGAGGCCGCGGCGCTCGATGGCATCGGCATGGCGTGGCATCGCCTTGGGCAGAGCGAACGTGGGGTCGAGAGCCTGCGCGAGTCCCTCCGGATCCGGCGAGCGGTCTCCCAGCGGCACGACGAGGCGGACACCCTCCTGCACCTCGCCCAGGTGGAACGCGACCGGAACCAGCCGGCGGCCGCGCTCGAGCATCTGGAGGTCGCCGTGGCGCTGACCGACGCCTTGCGCGGCCAGGTCGTCAGCCCGGAGCTGCGCGCGACGTTCGTGGCCGCGGAGCACGAGCGGTACGAGCTGCACGTCGACTGCCTGATGACGCTCCATCGCGCGCAGCCCCGAGCCGGCTTCGACGCGCGCGCGCTGGAGGCCAGCGAAGGCGGGCGGGCGCGGGTGCTGCTCGAGTCGCTGCTCGAGGCGAGGACCGACATCCGCCAGGGCATCGACGCCGGGCTGCTCGAACGCGAACGGGAGCTCCAGCGCCAGCTGGGCAGCGCCTCCACACGGCTGTCCCGGCTGCTGAGCCGCTCGCCCGACGCGAAGGACGTCGCGGCGGCGCGGACCTCGCTCGAGCAGCTCAGCGACGAGCATCGAGCGCTGCAGGCCCGCATCCGCCGCGAGAGCCCCGCCTATGCCGCCCTCACGCAGCCGGTGCCGCGCACCGCCGACGCGCTGCGGCGCGAGGTGCTCGACGCCGACACGATCCTGCTGGAGTACGCGCTGGGCGACAGG
>Ga0247829_10001486_pt1 | contig 10751 bp, 12 predicted proteins | sample 12C_Control_Day4_FD_207765 | JGI IMG/M metagenome (GOLD analysis project Ga0247829, IMG submission 207765) | Soil microbial communities from agricultural site in Penn Yan, New York, United States - 12C_Control_Day4 | ecosystem: Environmental > Terrestrial > Soil > Agricultural land | place... | reverse complement strand
GCGGCGTCGCCGCTCTGGAAGTACGGCACCGCCATCGCCTCGGAGAACGGGGCGGGTGTCCCGGGCGGCGCGGTCGGTGGCGCCGGTGTCGGAGGCGCCGCAGGATGGGTGTCCGCCGCGGGTGCGGCAGGCGCACCGTGGGTGGGCATGGTCGGTTGGCGGTGGCCATCGTCACCCGAGCAGGCGACGAGACCGAGGAACACGCACAGGCGCCGCATCGCTTGACCCTAGCAACGCGGATCTCCGAGGACAAATTCCCCGTGTGGTGCGAGTCCGCGCTCAGCTCAACGTCGGGTGCCGCACGCAGTTGCGCCCGCCGCCCTTGGCCTTGTACAGGGCGCGATCCGCCGCCGCGATCAGCGCCTCGACGCTCTCGGCGGGCGTCGACGGGTAGCCGGCCGCGCCGATCGACGCGGTCGCCTTGAGCTGCAGGCCCCCGTAGGGCGTCAGCGTGTGCTCGATCAGCTTGCGGAGCCGGTCCGCGAGCGAGATCGCCGTGGACAGGGGGATCGCGCGCAGGATGATCGCGATCTCCTCGCCGCCGAACCGCGCGACCACGTCCTCGTTGCGCAACGCGCGGGTCAGCACGCGGGCCAGGTTCGCGAGCACCGCATCGCCTGCGAGGTGACCGTGGGTGTCGTTGATCGACTTGAAGTGATCGAGGTCGACCATGAGCAGCGACAGCGCGGTCTCGTGGCGGCGCGCGAACCGGAGCTCGCGATCGAGGCGATCCAGCAGGTAGCGCTTGTTGAACAGCCCGGTCAGGGGATCGCGCAGCGCGGACGTGACGAGCTGATCATGGAACGACGCGTCGAGCTCGTCGCGGTACTCGAACCGCAGCACCGTGGTGTTGCCGAGCTGGACCTTGTCTCCGTCGGCGAGCTGCACGGTCCGCGCGAGCCGCTCGCCGTTGACGAACGTGCCGTTGCGGCTGTCGCAGTCCTCGAGCCACACCTCGCCATCGCCGACGCGAAGCTTCGCGTGCGTGCGGGAGACACCATCATCGTCGAGGCGAAGCTCGGCCTTCGGAGCGCGCCCGATCGTGCCCGCGCTGGTGAGCTCGAACACCTGGCCGGCGGACGTTCCGGTGATCACCGTGAGGCACGGTCGCCCGAGGCGCTTCGCGCTCGCGGACCGGAGCTCCGAGGCGTCGATCGCAGTGGCCGTGATCTCGTCGTCCCAGTCGTCGGCCACACCCCATCGTACCAAACGGGCGCGAGCGGGATCTACGCGCGCGATGCGAACCAGGTCGCGATCGCTTCGAGCCGCGCACCGCGTGGGCCGAGCGAGGCTGCGATCCCTCGGGCCTCCGCGCCGAGCACGCGCATGCGCTCCGCGGCCTCGTTCGCCAGCTCGCCGAACTCGTGGTCGTCGCGATCATCCGCGTGCTGGAACGCGATGCCGATCGCCATGCCGTAGCGGCCGAGCGCCGTGCACGTCTCGGCCGGAGCCCCCGCGGCGATCGCGCCGAGCTCGGCCGCCGCCGCGAACAACGCGCCGGTCTTCGCCGCGTGCAGGCGCTCCACCGCGGCGAGCGTGCGCAGGCTCTCGCGCGGCGCCGTGAGATCGATCGCCTGGCCGGCGAGGAGCTCGAGGGCGCCCGCGCGTCGCGCGAGCACCGCGACCGCCGCCGCCGCATGCACTCCGAGCTCGGAGAGCGTGGCGAACGCCTGGGTGAGCAGACCATCGCCCGCGAGGATCGCGATCGCCTCACCGAACGCGACGTGCACCGTGGGCCGGCCGCGGCGCTCGTCGTCGTCGTCCATCGCGGGCAGGTCATCGTGCACCAGCGTGTACGCGTGCAGCATCTCGATCGCCGCCGCCGCGGGCATCGCCGCGTCGCGCGAACCGCCGCACGCTTCCGCCGCCGCGAGCAGCACCGCCGGACGCAGGCGCTTGCCCGGCCCGGTCGCCGCATAGTGCATCGCCTCGACGAGGCGCCCCGGATCCTCGGCGGGCGGGGTGAGGCGCTTCGCGAGCTCGGCGTCGACGGTGAGCCGCGCCTCGTCGAGGTATGCGAGCAACTCGGGCGGCGCACTCGAAGGAGCGAGCGTCGCCATCAGTCGACCGTGCCGTCGCCGCTCGCCGGCGTGCTCGCGAACGGCGCCACCTCGACACCGCCGGCCGTCGAGACCAGGACCTCGACGCGTTTCTCCGCGGTGGCGAGCAGCTGCTGGCCGCGGCGGGCGAGCGCCACGCCTTCTTCGTAGATCGCGAGCGATTGCTCGAGCGACAGCTCGCCGGACTCGAGGCGCGTCACGACCTCGCGCAGGCGCGCGAGGATCTGATCGAAGCCGGCGTCCTTGGCATCCGCCATCGTCGCGGCACCATAGCCAGAACGAACTGAAAAGTCACTCGGTCCACATCGCTTGACGACTCGCCCACTTGCGGGGAAGCTGAACGCCCATGGGGGAGCGATCGGAGTTCCGGCCGGACGACACCAGCGAGCTCAAGGAGCGCTGGCGTGCGTACATCACCGATCGCCGGCTCAACACCACCGCGCAGCGCGAGGCCATCGTCGAGCAGTTCCTGCGCACGCGCGATCACGTCTCGATCGACGAGCTCCTGTCCAAGGTCCGCAAGCGCCAGCCGCGCGTCGGCTACGCGACCGTCTACCGCACGCTCAAGCTGCTGGTCGACTCCGGGCTCGCGGTCGAGCGCCAGTTCGGCGATGGCCAGGCGCGCTACGAGGTCGTCGGCGATCACCACGATCACCTGATCTGCATGAAGTGCGGCCTCATCCTCGAGTTCGAGGACGCCGAGATCGAGCGCCTGCAGGAGCGCATCGCGCAGCGGCTCGGCGGGTTCACGGTGCTGCGTCACCGCCACGAGCTCTACGGCCTGTGTCCGAAAGCGGCAGGCGAGGCGGGCGGAGCGTGCCCGCGCGAGCAGACCAAGCGCTAAGTTAGCAAACTAAGAGACACCTCCCGGAGGGAGCGCTCGGCGCCGGCGCACGTCAAGAAAACGCTTGGAGTGATCGCAACCGCGCGGGCATAGTCCCGGCCGCATGCGCCCCCGCCCGTCCGTCGCGCTCGTCCTCGCCCTCGCGCTCCTCGGAGCCTGCCGCGCGGACAACGGCAACGGCGACGATCAGCCCAGCGGCGACGCAGGCATCGATGCACCGAGCGGCCCCGGCTGCACGATGACGTCGCCGCGCACGGTGGCCCCCGAGACCTTCGTCGGCCCCACCGGCCTGCAGCCGCGTCTGACGCAGATGATCGACAGCGCGCAGACCTCGCTCGACCTCCACATGTACCTGTGGACCGTGCGTGCGCTCGCGGATCGCGTCGTCGCCGCCAAGAACCGCGGCGTCGACGTGCGCATCATCCTCGACCCCGATCACGCGGGAAACGACGCCGTGCGCCCCACGCTGTCCGCGGGCGGCGTGAACGTGCGCAACAACATCTCGCTCTACTCGTTCGCGCACGCGAAGTACATGATCATCGACGGTGACACCGCCGTGATCATGTCGATGAACTTCAACGTCGACGCGATGAACAGCGAGCGCAACTACGGCATGGTCGATCGCGATCCCGACGACGTCGCCGACGTCCAGGCGATCTTCGACATGGACTGGGCGGCGGCCGGCGCCGAGACCCCGAAGCCGGCGGACCTCGCGTGCACGCGCCTCGTCGTGTCGCCCAACAACGCCCGGTCGCGGTTGGTCGAGCTCATCGACGGCGCGCAGGACACGCTCGAGCTCCAGATCATGTACCTCGCCGAGGACACGGTGCGCGCGGCCGTCGGTGCCGCCAAGCAGCGCGGCGTGAACGTCCGCGTCATGATCGGTGACGACACCGACGAGTCGATCCCGTACCTGAAGGGGCTCGGCATCCCGGTGAAGACGGCGACCCAGTTCTACCTGCACGCGAAGCTGATCGTCGCCGATGGCGTCGTGTTCGTCGGCTCGGAGAACATGTCACTGACCTCGCTGACCAAGAACCGCGAGGTGGGGGCGCTGGTGTACGAACCTGGCGCAGCCGATCCGATCAAGACCCAGTTCGAATCCGACTGGAACTCCGCTCCGTCGCTGTAGGCGCGCCGGTTTCCGTGCGAGGATAAGGCGTCGACCGAATCGGCCGCCGGCTATGGTTGGGGTCAAGATGATCGTGTCCGCGATGACCGACGTGGGTCGTTCTCGAACGACCAACGAGGACGCGTGGGCGATCAAGGACCTCGCGAGCGGCAAGACGATCGGGGAGCTCGGCAAGGATCACGCCATCGAGATCCAGGAGCGCGGCGTGCTGCTCGCGCTCTCAGATGGCATGGGGGGCGCCGAGGCCGGTGAGGTCGCGAGCGCCCTGGTCCTCGAGTCGCTGCAGAAGGCGCTCGAGCGGGCGGACCGTGGTGCGATCCACGAGCAGCTCGAAGGCGCCGTGCAGCGCGCCAACCGCAACGTGTTCTTCGAGGCCAAGGTCGGCGACAAGCACGGCATGGGCGCGACGCTGGTCGCGCTGTTCGTGCGCGGCGACGAGGCCTACATCGCCGAGGTCGGCGACTCGCGTGGATATCTGTTACGCAAGGGGCGGCTGCGCCAGATCACGCGCGACCAGAGCCTCGTGCAGCTGCTGGTCGATCAGGGCGTGATGTCCCCCGAGGAGGCGCGCTCGTCGCCGAGCAAGAACGTCATCCTGCAGGCGATGGGGCTCGCCAAGGACGTGCGCGTCGCGATCGCGCGCCTGCGCCTGCGCCGCGGCGATCGCTTCCTCATGTGCTCGGACGGCGTCACCAACCCGATCTCCGACGCCGAGCTGCAGCAGATCCTGACGGAGAGCGATCCGCGCGCGGCGTGCGAGACGATGATCGCGCTCGCGAACGAGCGCGGCGGCGACGACAACCAGACCGCGATCGTCGCCGACGTCGACGGTGACGGCCTGCCGGAGCCCGACGAGTTCGAGACGGTGACCGAGACCTACGAGGTCCTGAAGCGCTACGACGCCACCTACAAGGGCAAGGCGGTCACGCCCGAGATCGCCGAGGGCGTCGCCAAGGTCGTGCGCGCGAAGGCCGCGAGCAAGGCGCCGCTGAACGTGAAGAAGCCGACGGGCCAAAATCCGATCGTCGCGCCGGTGCCCGTGAGCGTCGAGGAGCCGCGGCGCGATCCCGAGCCCGATGCGCCGGAGCCGATCCACGATCCGACGCCCAAGGCGGTGATCACCGCGCGGGTGCCGAAGCTGGACCCACCCGAGGACACGCCCGTCGCCGCGACGGCACCCGTGGCCGTGAAGGCGAAGCCCCCGCTGCCGCTGTTGATCGCCGTCGGCGCGCTGTTCGTGATCGCCGTGATCGTCGTCGTGCTCGTCGCCCGCTGACCCATCGCTTCGCCCTGGCGGCCGCGACGCGGGCCGGCGCTCATTTCTGCTTGAGGCGCTCGATCTCCGCGTTCTCGGAGAGCGGGAGGAAGTGCACGCGGCACACGGCCGTCGACTCGGGGAGCAGCGCCGCCGCCCACAGGTACTTGTTCTTCCAGTACGAGCGCGTCGACTTCTGCTCGAACGGCGGTCCGAAGTTCAAGCGCATCCAGTGATCGACGTCGTCCTCGCGGCAGCCGCGGACCTTGATCTGGATCTCGATCAGCTTCGCCTCGGGCGCCGTCCCGTCGAAGTAGAGGTCCATCTCGCCGGTGCCCCTACCGACCTTGATCGCCGGCATGTTGAAGCACCACGTCGCCTTGCGTCCGTCGGTGAGCGTGGTCGGCTGGCAGATCGGGCCGAGCGCGGTGCGCGAGTCGAGCGCTTGCTTGAGCGTCGTGGTGGTGAACCGCCACGGACCGAGGCCCGAGTAGTCGCCGCGCTCCTTCTTGCAGCCACCGGCGAGCGCGAGCCCGGCCGCGATCACGAGCGCCGCTTTCATACCTTCCGGCCTCCCCGCACGGTCACGTCGACCGTGACCTCGTCCTCCATCTTGATCATCAGGAAGCGCGGCGCGGTGAGCCCGAGGCGCTTGATGTCGAGCTCGAACGTGGCGGAGGCCTCGACCTTCACGTCGTCGAGCGTGCCACGCCCGGCGAGGGTGAGCACGACCTCCTTGCCGCGCCAGCGCAACACGCCCTCGGCGGTCGCGGTGAACTTCGCACCGTCGCGTACCACGTCGCGCACGGCGCGCAGCTCGAACGTCGCGGTGGGGTGCGCGTCCATGTCGAAGTCCTTCCGCAGCTTCCGGTTCTTGAGCCAGTCGCCTGCATCGAAGGACGTCATGTCGACCTGGAAGGTTGCACGCGCGCCCGCCGTCGCGAGCGTGTCCGCGTCGGCCTCGACGTCGCCGTGGACCTTGTCCCAGACCGTGGTGGTGTCATGGACGCGCGAGCGCGCCTGCACCGTCAGCTTGCCGGACTCGACACGGAACGTTGGCATCGCCTGAGCTTAACCGCTCAGGCAGCGAGACACTGCAACAGCAGCGTCGTGACGTTATCGGTGCCGCCGTTGCGGTTCGCCGCGTCGACGAGCTCGGCGACCGCGCGCTCGAGGCTCTTCGCGTTCGACGTGATCTGGCCGATCATGTCGTCGGTCACCATGCCCGACAGCCCGTCGGAGCACAGGATGAACATGTCGCCGCTCTTGATCTGGTGGCTGCGGATGTCGACCTGCACGGTCTCGCGCATGCCGAGCGCGCGGGTGATGACGTTCTTGTGGGGGAAGTTGCGCTCTTCCTCCTCCGTCATGTCCGGCTTCGCTTCCTTGTAGTCCTCGAGGAGCGAGTGGTCGCGCGTGAGCTGCGCGATGCCGCCGTCACGCACGCGGTACACGCGCGAGTCACCGACGTGGCCGACGTAGATCTTGTCGCCGGAGACCAGCGTCGAGACGATCGTCGTGCCCATCCCCTTGTAGCGGAGGTCGCGGTTGCTGGTCTCGAAGATGCGGAGGTTGGCGAGCTTGATGCCGCAGACCAGCCGGTTCTCGATGTAGCTCAGCGAGCGATCCATCTTGTACGGCCAGGTCGCGTCCTCGTCCTCGCGCGTCCGCTGATAGAACTCGCCGATCGTCTCGGCGGCCATCTTCGACGCGACCTCGCCGGACGCGTGACCACCCATGCCGTCGGCGACGAGGAACAGCTGCTCGTCCTCGATCAACGAGAAGTAGTCCTCGTTGTGGGTCCGCTTCATGCCCACGTCGGTCTTGGCGGCGTAGCGGATCTTCATGGGGTGGTACGGGCGCGGGTTTCAGTCGTCATGTCCCCGCGCATTGCGAAATCATAGGCAGCGTGACCGCGGCGCGTCAACCGCGGGACCGCGTGTTTGCGCTATGGTCTCGCGTGCATGCGCGCCGAGATCTTGACGATCGGGGACGAGCTATGCCGCGGCGAGATCGTGGATACGAACTCTGCGTACCTCGCGGCCCGGCTCTGGGACCTCGACATCACCACGCGCTGGATGACCAGCTGCAACGACGACGTGGCCGACATGGTCGATGCGATGACCCGCGCCGTCGGGCGCGCCGACGTGGTGGTGTGCTCGGGCGGACTCGGACCCACCGAGGATGACCTCACCGTCGACGTGGTGTCCCAGCTCGCCGGCGTCGAGCCGGTGATCGACGAGCCGGCCAAGGCGCGCATGCTCGAGCGGTTCGGGCGGCTGCTCGCGGCCGGCGGCGTCGGCAACGTGGAGGAGCTGACCCGCATCCAGCTGCGCCAGGTGCGGGTGCCGGGCGGCGCGCGCGTGCACGCGAACCCGGTTGGGCTCGCCCCCGGGTTCGAGGTCGCGCTGCGCGGGGTCCCGGTCGTGTGCCTGCCCGGGGTGCCGCGCGAGCTGTACGGCATCTGGGACAGCGGCCTCGGCGCGCACCTCGCGCAGCTGCGAGAGGCGAGAGGCGACGTCGAGCGGATCGCGCGCCGCATCTACCGCGCGTTCGGTCGCGGCGAGTCGCAGATCTCGCAGGCGTGCCGGGGGCTCGTCGATGACGTGGCCGGCGCCTCGATCCACTACCAGGTGAAGTTCCCCGAGACCCTGGTCAAGCTCGTCGTGCGCGACCGCGATCAGGCGGCCGCGGACGCGCGGCTGGCGCAGCTCGACGAGGGCGTGCGCGCGCGGCTCGCGGGCATCGTCTACGGCACCGGCGATACCGAGACGCTCGTCGAGAAGGTGACGCGCCGGCTGATCGAGCGTGGCGTGACGATCGCGGCCGCGGAGTCGTGCACGGGCGGCATGCTCGGCGAGCTGCTCACGCGCATGCCGGGGAGCTCGAAGGCGTTCCTCGGCGGTGTCGTCGCGTACGCGGACGACGTGAAGGTGCGCCAGCTCGGCGTCGCGCAGGCCACGCTCGCCGCGCACGGGGCCGTCAGCGAGCAGACCGCGCAGGAGATGGCCCTTGGGGCGCGCGAGCGGTTCGGCAGCAACCTCGCCGTCGCGATCACCGGGATCGCGGGACCCGGCGGCGGCACGCCCGACAAGCCCGTCGGCACCGTGTGGATCGCGCTCGCGCGGCGCGGCTCCGATGACGTGACCATGAAGAAGCTGTCGTGGCCGGGGGCGCGCGACCAGATCCGCCTGCTGTCATCGTGGTGGGCCTTGAAGCTCGTCGACGAGCAGCTCGATCGGGAGAATGCATGAGTGACGACACGACCTCTTCTCCGCGCTCCGAGCGCGAACCCGGCAAGCGCCTGTTCGTCGCCGCGCAGGTCTCGACCGCGACCTCGAACGCGCTCGCGAGCGCGGCGCAGACGCTGGCGCGGCGCGCGCGCGACGCGGGGCTCGACGTGCGATGGATGCCCGCGACGAGCTACCACATCACGCTCAAGTTCCTCGGCTGGACGCGCGACCCCGCCGTCGAGGCGGTGCGCGATGCGCTCGTCGAGGCCGCGCGCGGGACGCCTCGCCTCATGCTCCGCACCGCGCGGATCGGGGCATTCCCCGCGCTCGAGAAGGCGAGCGTCGTGTGGGCCGGCGTGGAGGGGGACGCCGTGATGGCCGGACTGGTCGGTCGCATCGAGGCCGCCATGGTGGCCCTGGGCTATCCGGCGGAGACGCGGCCGTTCCATCCGCACGTGACGCTCGGCCGGTTGCGAGAGCTCCGACCGGTCAAGGACCTCGTCTTGCCGCTCGCCGAGCAGACGTTCGGGGAGACCAAGCTCGATGCGATCACCTTGTTCGAGAGCGAGACGAGGGCGGCGGGCGCGGTCTATCGCGAGGTCGCCCGCATCGACTTCGAGCCTGCTTCGATCGGGGCCGCCGACAGCGCGGAGCGCACGCCCAGGGCAGGAGACCTGGACGAGACCGACGACGGGTGGCCACGTGGGCAGGGCCCGAGTTACTAGGAGCGAGAAATAGACCGCGGCTACGGGGTCGTGGTACCTAGCTGAACAGATGTTCGGTGCGGGCGGACTCGACTCGATCACTTCGTTCGAAAGCGAAACGAAGTTATCGGGTTCGGTGTGTCGCGAGGCCGCTCGAATCGAGCTCAAACCTGCCCCGATCCGAGCCGTAGAGACCGCTGAACGTCAGACCAGGGGTGTAGACCTGGCGCAACCAATCAATCGCTAGAGGGAGCCGAGCACGATGTCCAAGGAGACGCCCACCACCACCCAGAACGCCGCCGCCAATCAGGCGCGCGACAAGGCGATCGATCTCGCGCTGAGCGCGATCGACAAGCAGTTCGGCAAGGGCGCGATCATGCGCCTCGGCAAGGACTCCGTCGAGCGCGAGGTCCACGTCATCCCCACCGGCTCGCTCGGCCTCGACATCGCGCTCGGGATCGGCGGTCTCCCGCGCGGCCGCATCGTCGAGATCTACGGGCCGGAGTCGAGCGGCAAGACGACGCTGACCCTGCACATCGTCGCCGAGGCGCAGAAGCGCGGCGGCGTGTGCGCGTTCATCGACGCGGAGCACGCGCTCGACGTCAACTACGCGAAGAAGCTCGGCGTGAAGACCGAGGAGCTCCTCGTCAGCCAGCCGGACTGCGGCGAGCAGGCGCTCGAGATCGCGGACATGCTCGTTCGCTCCAACGCGATCGACGTCATCATTATCGACTCGGTCGCGGCGCTGACGCCCAAGGCCGAGCTCGAAGGTGAGATGGGCGACGCGCACGTCGGTCTGCAGGCGCGCCTCATGAGCCAGGCGCTGCGCAAGCTGACCGGCGCGATCGCCAAGTCGCGCACCATGGTCGTGTTCATCAACCAGATCCGCATGAAGATCGGCGTGATGTTCGGCTCGCCGGAGACCACGACCGGCGGCAACGCGCTCAAGTTCTACTCGTCCGTCCGCCTCGATATCCGCCGCATCGGCGCCCTCAAGAAGGACGAGGACGTGATCGGCAATCGCACGCGCGTGAAGGTCGTGAAGAACAAGATGGCTCCTCCCTTCAAAGAGGTGGAGTTCGACATCCTGTATGGACAGGGCGTCTCGCGCGAAGGCGACCTCGTCGACCTCGCGTCAGAAGCGAACATCGTCGACAAGAGCGGCGCGTGGTTCTCGTTCAACGGCGAGCGCATCGGTCAGGGCCGCGAGAATGCGAAGCAGTTCCTCATCGATCACCCCGACACGTACAACGCGATCGAAGCGAAGGTGCTCGCGCACTATGGCGTGCGGCGCATCGGCATCGATGTCGCGCCGTCGATGGATGCGGGCGCCGAGCTGCCCGACGACAAGAAGGCCGCCGCTGCGGCGTCGACGCCGCGCGCTCCGGTCGCCGCGCCGCCGACCAGCCCGAAGCGTCCCAACGCATAGCGAGATCGAGACACTCAGTTCGCGATTCGTGAGCTGAATAGCGCCCAGGTGAGCACGTGCTCCCTGGGCTTTCTCATTTCATGCGGCGCCGATC
>Ga0247829_10001485_pt1 | contig 10752 bp, 8 predicted proteins | sample 12C_Control_Day4_FD_207765 | JGI IMG/M metagenome (GOLD analysis project Ga0247829, IMG submission 207765) | Soil microbial communities from agricultural site in Penn Yan, New York, United States - 12C_Control_Day4 | ecosystem: Environmental > Terrestrial > Soil > Agricultural land | place: USA... | reverse complement strand
TTCATCGCGCAATCGAACACGTGCTGAGAAAGGACGCCCGCGCGACATGGCGTCACGGGCCCACCGAAGGACAGCCCGCTCTTCGTGAAGCGATCGCCGAGCGATTCCGCGTGCCCGTCGAGAGCGTGCTGATCATCGCCGGCGCGCAGCAGGGCCTCGACCTGTTGGCGCGCTGTCTCATCGATCCGGGCGATGCGGTCATCATGGATCGCCCCGGATATCTTGGTGCGATCCAGGCGTTCCGTGCAGCGGGCGCGAAGCTGATTGGCTGGGACGTGCTCAGGGGAGACGTCGACGAGCTCGAAGACCTGCTCGTCCGCTACCGCCCCAAGCTCATTTACACGAACCCGACATTCCAGAATCCCACGGGCATCACGATGCCCATCCGCATGCGCCGCGAGCTGCTGAAGCTGGCGGAGCGTTATCGCGTGCCGATCGTGGAGGACGGAACCTATCGGGAGCTCTACTTCAACGAAGCGCCGCCAGCATCGCTGCACGACCTGGACGCGCAGAACCTCGTCATCCACTTGAACAGCTTCTCGAAGGTACTTGCGCCGGGTCTACGGCTTGGATGGTTGAGCGCCACGCCATCGATCGTCGACCAGATCGCGATCATCAAGCAGCGGCTCGATCCGCACACGCAGAACCTCGTGCAGTTTGCGATGGCTCGCCTGATCCGCGACGGCAGCTTCGACGCGCACCTGAAGATGCTTCGCGCCGAGCACGCACGCCGGTGCGCTCAAATGCTGACGGCGATCCAGGCACATGTGCCGCCGGGGGCGCTGCGCTTCGCACGTCCGCAGGGAGGGCTGTATCTCTGGTGCCGTCTGGCGCGCGGGCTCAACGCTCGAACCGTGCTGCAATATGCGCTCGAAGAGGGTGTCGCGTTCGTCCCTGGCGACGCCTTCTATGCGGATCCCGCCGGCGAGTCCGAGCTTCGTCTCTGCTTCTCGAGCGTGTTGCCGTCGACCATCGATGAAGCGGTGAAGAAGCTGGCATCGAGCCTGTCGGCGGCCGCGCCCGTCGCGCGGGGCGAGTTCGTGGCGATCGCCTGAGACGACGAGCGAGCAGACGATCGGCCGGCACTGACCCACGCGAGTCGCGTGAGCATCGAGCCGGCGATCGTCGACAGCGCGGCGATCTGTCGTGCCATCCGCGATCGCCCCGTCAGCGCTCTCAGCAGCAGCGGCACTGGCCCGCTCAGCACTCCCGCGGCGCGCACGAGAGAGAGCGGCCGGCCTTGGTTGAGAGCCTGAAACTTCGTGCTGTCGGAGAGCTCGATGTGCGCGCCGATTGCCGTTTCGATCAACGCCGCGCCGATGCCGATTCTGTTCAACGCGCGGTCGTGATGCCCCAGCAACTCGAGGATCGATACCGCCGATCCGAGGCCTGATGCGCCGAAGTGCAGCGGCAGCAGGCGCGCGTTCCTCGACCACGCCGGAATTGCCGTCGCGCCGAGCAGGACACCCGTGTAGGTCGACAGCACGAGCCCCGTCGCGGCCGACAGCACACCGGCGGCGTCAGCGATAACGCGCACCGGCAGCCGCCCTTCCGTCGCGCGGTGCGCAAGCTCCGCGAACGCCGCTGCGGCCGCTGCGTTCGAAAACGTCACCAGCGTCCAGGCGCCCACCGACATCGGGCTGCGCAGCTTGAACACCCGAAGCATGTTCAGAAAGCGCTCGGGGCGTCCGAGATCCGAGATCAGCAGCGGCGGTGAAAGGGCCGCACCCGCGGCGGCGATCCAACGTGCATCACGCACGAGGTCGCTGCGAGCGCCGGTTCGGCGGGCCACGGCGGCGATCAATGCCGCCGCCCCCGCGGCGCCGCCGATGAAGAAATACGCGGGCACTTCCCACGTCCACACAGGTGGCTTCAACGCGGAGTAGCCATAATAGCTGTCGACGGATTGGTGTCGGGAATCGCCGTTCACGGCCTTGGTGCAGAAAAGGGCGAGCTCTGACTGGTGGACAGATCGGCGGCCGTGATGAAGCGTCCAAGCCGTGGCGCATACGCACGCCAGCCCGTCTGCGTGATCAGACGGCGCAGCGCGGCAGGCGCCGCCTCGCCGGTGACGTCGATCGTCGCTGACCAGACTTCCGGCGAATCACCGAGGTCCATCAGGATGCTGTGATCCGCTCCATTGAACTGTCCGAGACCGTGGACGTTGAACTTGATCCCGGGCAGTACGCGCGCGATGGCCGAACGGACGGCGGGTTGTGCGCCGAGCGGCGGCGCTTGTTCGAGCGCCGAAAGCGCGGCCGTCGGCGGCAGGTTGACGAGCATCAGCCGGCGGAACTCCGGCGGCGGCTGGCGAATCGTCGACGCGATCCGCGTCGTCTGCGTGTCCGCGTCCGCCGCTTCCGGACTGTCCGCGGTGAGCCTCGGTACCGCGGCCTGGTTCAACCTGCGGCGGCGCGCCCGTGTCACGAGGAAAAGCGAGATGAGGAGTGCCTGCGCCCCGGCCACCGATTCGATTGCGGGGAGCAGAGGCGACACGGGCGTCGCGGCGTGCAACGCTCGGTAGAGCCCTTCAGCGCCGTGCACGAGAAGAGAAAGGCTGACGAGCAGCAGCACGATCCTGACGATCATCTGGAGGGGACCCTGACACAAACGCGAGCATCGCACCGGCTGCCATCAGTCCGGCGGCGACGACCGCAGACGCCCACGCCGGCCTCAGGTTGACCGTGGGCACTTCCGGGTGCGAGGGGAGATTGTACTCTTCGGGGCGGCCGCGGAAGACGAAGATCGCATGCGCGCCGCCGACGCTCGTCGCCTGCGGATCATACACGACCGCATCGTCGATGCCTCGCAGGCGCAACTCGTCCACCCGCGCGGCGGCCCGCTCGCGCAGCTCGCCGATCTCGCCGAACTGAATTGACTGGGTCGGGCAGGCGGTGGCACACGCCGGCTGCAGCCCCACTTTCTGCCGGTCGTAGCAGAAGGTGCACTTGAACGCGCGTCCGTCGCCGGGCCGGCGACCGACAACTCCAAAAGGGCATGTGACGATGCAGTAGCCGCAGCCGTTGCAGACGTCCGGCTGAATGTAGACACCGCCGAACTCGGTGCGTACGATCGAGCCCGTCGGGCAAGCCTCGAGACAGCCGGCGTTCTCGCAGTGCTTGCACACGTCCGACGAGAAGTCCCAGCGGAACGCGTTGCTTCGATAGCCGGCATCAGCCTCTGCGATCGCGCCGTCCGGATCGAGCGCCCGCTCGACGAACTTGACGTGCCGCCACGTGGAATGATCGAGCGCTCCGGTGTTGTCGTAGGAGGCCCCGCTGAACGTGAACCCGTCCGCAGGCACGCCGTTCCATTCCTTGCAGGCGACCTCGCACGCCTTACAGCCGATGCACAGGGTGGAGTCGGTTAGGAATGCTGTAATCATGTCAACTACGAACTGCAAGCTTCAAACTGCAAAAAGTCGAAACTTCAAGAACGAGAGCTCGAGCGCCCGCCGGCTCACTGCAGAGCGTTGTCATGCCACTTTTCAGTTTTTGAAGTTTGAAGTTTGCCGTTTGTAGTTAAGCGTCGAACGGAACACACCAGTGCCTTCGCCTCCATGATCCTGACGTTGGGCTCCTGCGAAATGGCGACGAGGTCGTTGACGACGTCTCCGGTGACGAGGCCGCGGCCGCCGAAATGATACGGGAGGCCGACCTGATGAACGGTTCGCCCGTGCACCGTCAGCGGACGCATGCGCGGCGTGACGAGCGCGCGCGCGCGCACTTCGCCGCGTGGCGTGGCCACGATCATCATGTCGCCGTTGCGCACTCCTGATTCGCGCGCAAGTTCGGGCGAGATCTCCGCGAACAGTTCCGGCTGCAGCTCCGCGAGATGTGACAGCGTTCTCGTCATGCCGCCCGCCGTGTGGTGCTCGGTCAGCCGGTACGTCGTCAGCACGTGTGGATAACGGGGATCGCCGGGCGAATCCGAGTACGAATTGTCTTCACGTGCGAGGGAAAGCGCCGCCGGATTCACCTGCTGCGCGTAGACGGGATTCTGCACCGGCGACTCCAGCGGTTCGTAGTGCGCGGGCAGCGGACCGTCCTTCAAACCGCTTGCTACCCAGATCCATCCGACTCCGTCCGGATGCATCACGAATGGCGCGTCACCTCGAATTGCAGCATCTCCTCTCGCGTCTGGTGGAGGCACGTAGTCGGGGCGCTTGTCGCGTGAGAAGTCGGCGTTATCCAGTCCGGTCCACTCCGACCGGGCGTCATCCCACCACACCAGCTTCTTGCGCTCGCTCCACGGACGGCCATCGGGGCGCGCCGAAGCGCGGTTGTAGAGGATGCGGCGGTCCGCCGGCCATGCGTATCCCCAGCCATGGCCGTAGACCCCCGAGGCGTTGCGCTCGCGCGCGCGATTGCGTCCGTGTTCGTACACGCCCGAGTAGATCCAGCAGCCGCAGGCGGTCGTGCCGTCATCACGGAGGAAGCGAAAGCCGTCCAGCACGTTGCCGCTCGAGAGATCGTGCCCGTTGATCTCGCGGAGCACGACGTCCATATCAGGCTCCGCATGCGGCCCGACGGTCGGATAGTTCCACGTCAGAGCGCGGAGCGCGATGTTGCTGGTACGAGGATCGGCGGCGGCGCGCGCCTTGAGCCTGCGTCCGAGGTGATAGACGAACCACGCTTCGCTGCGCGCGTCGCCGGGAGCTTCGACCGCCTTCTCGTGCCATTGCAGCAGGCGCTGCGTGTTGGTGAAACAGCCGTCCTTCTCGGCATGGGCCGCTGCGGGAAAGAAGAATACTTCCGTGCCGATCTCGCTGGTGCGAAGCTCACCACGCGTGATCTCCGGCGAATCGAGCCAGAATGACGCGGTCTCTGTTTCGACCATGTCGCGGATTACGAGCCACTTCAGGTTGGCCATCGCACGGCGTTCGAGTCTAGCGTTCGGCGCGCCCACCGCCGGGTTCTGCCCCATTACGAACAGCCCTTCGAGACGCGTGTCGCGATCCGCCATGTCGAGCCAGTACCCCAGATGCGAATGGTCGCCGCTGATGCGCGGCAGCCATCCGAAACCGAAATCGTTGGCGCGCGACGCGTCCTCGCCATACCAGGCTTTCAGCAGCGAGACGACGAACTTGTCCAGATTCGCCCACCAGCCCGCATTCGAGCGGTGCTTCTCGAGATATTTTGCGAGCGAGCTCGAGTCTGAGCCGAAGGCAGGCATCGGAATGTAGCCCGGCAGGACGTCATAGAGCGTCGGGATGTCGGTGGACCCCTGGATCGAAGCGTGGCCGCGCAGCGCGAGGATTCCACCTCCTGGACGTCCGATGTTGCCCAGCAGCAGCTGCAGGATCGCGGCTGTGCGGATGATCTGCACGCCGATCGAGTGCTGCGTCCAGCCGACGGCGTAACAGATCGCTGCGGTCTTCTCGGGACCGCTGGCGCGGCAGAACGCATCGGCGATCCGCACGAACGCGTCGCCGGGCACGCCGCAGACCCGCTCGACCATCTCCGGCGTGTACCGCGCGTAGTGACGCGTGAGGATTTGAAAGACGCACCGCGGATGCTGAAGCGAGGGATCCCGCCGAGGCTGTTCGATGTCGGCTGCCTCGCCCGATCGCTCCTTGCCGTGACCACCGCGCTCGGGTTCGTGGCCAACTCCTTCATCTGCCCGTGCCGCGCCCTCGTACTGCCATGACTCGGGCGAGTAGCGCTGCTCCGATTCGTTCCATCCCGAGAAGAAGCCGTTCAGCTCCTCGGTGTCTTTGAACTCGCGCGAGATGATCGTGGCCGCGTTCGTGTACGGAACGATGTAGTCGCGGAACTCGAGCCCGTTCGAGAGCACGTGGTTGATCAGCGCACCGAGGAACACGATGTCGCTGCCGGCGCGCAGCGGCACCCACATGTCCGCCATCGCGGATGTGCGCGTGAATCGGGGATCGACGTGAATCACGGTGGCGCCGCGCTCGCGCGCCTTGATCACCCAGCGGAAGCCGACCGGGTGGTTCTCGGCCATCGACGACCCCATGATGAGAATCGCGTCGGCGTGCTGAAGATCCTGCTGCGCCGTCGTCGCGCCGCCTCGACCGAACGATGTGCCCAGACCGGGCACGGTGGAGCTATGTCATATCCGCGCCTGGTTGCTGATCGCGACCATACCGAGGCCGCCGGTGAACAGCTTCTTTATGAGGTAGTTCTCTTCGTTGTCGAGCGTCGCGCCACCGAGATGCGCGATCGACGGACACTGCATCAGTGGAGTCTCACGCTCGTCGCAACGGCGGGTCTCCTCGAAGTGGCGCTCGCGTGAGGCCCACACGCGCTCGGCCACCATGTCCATCGCGGACTCGAGATCGATCTCGACCCATTCGCGTGCATATGGCGCGCGGTACTTCACCTTCGCCGCGCGAGCCGGATGCGTGAGCAATTCCTCGGTGGCCGCGCCCTTCGGGCAGAGATGGCCCTCGGAGATTGGCGATGCGGGATCTCCTTCGACCGAGACGATCTTTCCCTCGCGATGGAAGATCAGCTGTCCACAACCGACGGCGCAGAACGGGCAGATCGAACGCGCGATGTGCGCGCCGGTGTTTCGCGGCTGCAGGTCCCGCGTCGCCGAGGACATCGACTCGGAACCGGTGCCGTCTGACCCTGAGCGAAGCTGTTCGATCAGCGGCCACCGGGAGAACCAGTCGGTGAACGTCATGCGCTCATTATTGCCGGGAAGATGACGCCGGGTGCGAGCTTGCCCTTGGGATCGAGTGCGCGCTTGACCGCACGCATCTGCTCGAGGCCGGTGTCACCGAAAAGATCACGGAGCAGTTCCTGTTTCACGGCATTGCGGCCGACGCCGTGCTCGGCGAGCGGACAGCCTCCGAGACGCGCGACTGCACGCCCGAACTCGAGTATGGCCTCACGTCCACGCTCGACGTCTTCATAGCTCCGCGGGATGACGTTGGGATGCAGGTTGCCGTCCGAGATGTGCCCCCAGATCGCGTAATCAAGGCCGCGCGATTCGAACCCGTGACGATAGGCGGCATTCATCTCCGGCAGGTGACGGAACGGCACCACCATGTCGGCAGCGGTCTTCGTAATCCTGCTGTCGACGGATCGTGCCGCAAGCGCCACGCGGTGGTTGACGCCTGCCGGCACGGCTTCTCGCAGAGCGGTCAACTGCTGGACTCTCCGCAGGTCTCCAGGCATGGCCATTTCGGTGACATCGAGGAGCCCCTCGTCTGACACCAGGCGGCAGAACCGTCCGAGAGCGCTGTCGGCTGCCGGACGATTCAAGTCTCCACCGATCTGCTGATACGCGCGCTCGGCATCCACGTCCGCAGGCAACTCCAGTTGTACGAAGAGGACCATGGCCGTCTGCGGCGGGAACCGCACGCTTTCACGCTCTGTCACACCGTCCTCGAGGAGGACGTCGATACAGCGGCGATCGATGCTTTCGATCGCGCGCGCATCGATGCCGGCCCCGTCTCGCGACACTCGAGTGGCCAGCGAAGCATCACGAAGCCGACCCGTCAGTTGAAACGCCTGCTCTTCCGAGCCGCACGGCACCATCGCGAAGGCGATGTTCGGCGGCGGAGACAGAACGCGGAAGGTGACTTCGACGATGACGCCGAGCGTACCTTCGGAGCCGATGAACAGATCGATCGCGTCCATGCCGGGTGCAGCGAAGTAGCCGGCCGATTTCTTGGCCACGTCCGGCATCTTGTACGTCGGCACCGGAACGCTCCTGAAGCCCCCAGGCCGGCTGCAGCCGGCCCCTACGCCAATGTCCAGCGCCCCCGCGACTGCTCTGGCCTGCCCGCGCTGAAGCTGCGCAACAGAACCGTCCGCGAGCACGACTGTCAGCGCCTCTACCCACTCGCGAGTGCTGCCGTACTTGAACGTGCCGGCTCCGGCCGCGTTCGTCGCGACGATACCGCCGGCACACGCGCCTGTGAACGTCGGCGCCGGCGGGAACCATGCGCCGCGTCGCGCGAGATGCTGCTGGATTGCCGCGATCGTGATGCCAGGCTGCACAGTAATGGATGATGCGGTCTCCGCGAGGACGCGCGTCATTCTTGCGGTCGAAACGATCGTTTCACCGAACGGCGTCGCGCCGCCGGTGAGCGAGGATTGCGCTCCGATCGGCAGGACGGTGCTGGCGGCGACGATCGCCACGGTGACCTCGTCAATCGTCTGCGGGAACACGATTCCCGCGGCGTGACCGCCGGGAAAGTGCGCCGCATCTTCGAGGTACGAACTCGGATCCATCACCTTCATCCCGCCTTCCAGATTCCGCAATATGATGATGCCGCATGTTTCGTTTCACGCTTGGAGTCGAAGAGGAGTTCCAGATCGTCGATCCCGAGAGCGGCGAGCTGCGATCGCATGTCTCCGAGTTGCTCGCGTCGAGTGCGCGGGTTCTCGGCGATCAGATCAAGCGTGAGCTCCATCAGTCGATCGTCGAGGTCGGAACGAAGATTTGCGGAGATGTCGCCGAGCTGCAGGAAGAGATCTTCCGGATCCGGCGAGAATTGGTTGCCGCGGCGGAACGGGTTGGACTCGCGGTTGCCGCCGCCGGAACACACCCGTTCGCCGACTGGAAAGACCAGGTGCTGTCTCCGGGCGTCCGCTACGACAGCATCGTCGAAGAGCTTCAGCAGCTCGCAAGATCGCTGCTGATCTTCGGCCTGCACGTCCATGTCGCCGTGCCGGACCGGCAGGTCGCGATCGAGCTGATGAATCAGGCGCGCTACTTCCTCCCGCATCTGCTCGCGCTGTCGACGAGCTCGCCGTTCTGGATGGGACGCGACACCGGACTGAAATCGTACCGGACGACGGTGTTCCGCCGGTTTCCGCGCACGGGCGTGCCCGATCACTTCAATTCATGGAGCGAGTTCGAAAATTACGTCAAGCTCCTGGTGGATCTGAAGTGCATCGACGATGGACGGAAGATCTGGTGGGACGTGAGGCCGCATCCGACGTTCGGTACGCTGGAGTTCCGCGTCTGCGACGTGCCCACGCGGCGCGAAGACACTGTCATGTTCGGCGCGCTTTGCCAGGCCATCATCGTGAAGCTTTACAAGCTCTCCACGAGCAACATGGGATTCCGTCTGTATCGGCGCGCACTCATCGAAGAGAACAAGTGGCGCGCCGCGCGCTGGGGGCTTGATGGACAGTTGATCGACTTCGGTCGACGGGTCGAAGTGCCGATGCGCGAGCTGGCGCTCGAGCTGCTCGAGTTCGTCGACGACGTGGTGGATCCGCTGGGCAGCAGGGAGGCGGTGAACCATATCCACGCCGTCCTTCGCGACGGCACGAGCGCGGACCGGCAGCTCGCCGTCTTTCGGAAGAGCGGGGATCTGACGGCCGTCATGCGGCATCTGATAAACGAAACGCGGGCTGAAGGGCGCGAGGGCAGATAATGAAGATCGGTTTGATGTGCGGCCGCGAGTACAGCTTTCCGCCAGCGTTCATCGAGCGTGTGAATCAGCTCGGTGCAGCGCACGGCATCACCGCGGAAATGGTGACGCTCGGCGGAACCCGGATGGACGAGCCGTCGCGGTACCGCGTGATCGTCGATCGCATCTCGCACGAGGTGGAGTACTACCGCGGATCACTGAAGAACGCCGTCCTGCAGGGAACGTACGTGATCAACAATCCATTCTGGTGGACGGCTGACGACAAGTTCTTCAACTACTCGCTGATGGCGAAGCTCGGGTGCGCGATCCCGCGGACCGTCCTGCTCCCGCAGAAGGGATATCCCGCCGATGTCGATCTCGCTCCGGAATCGCTCCGCAATCTCGCCTTCCCGATGGACTGGGAGGGGCTCCTGGACTACGTCGGTCGTCCGGCGATCCTGAAGCCCTATTCGGGAGGTGGCTGGAAGCACGTCTACAAGGTGAACGACGTGCGCGAGCTGCTGGAGGCGTACGATCGCACCGCCCCCTACTGCATGACCTTGCAGGAGTTCATTCCGTTCGACCGGTACGTTCGCTGCTTCACCTTCGGCAAGACCGACATCACGCCTGTCGCGTATGACGTGAAGGAGCGGCGGTATCTCGTGGATCACAGCTACCTGTCCGGCGAGACCGGCGCCCGCGTCGTGCGCGATGCGCAGACGATCAACCTCGCACTCGGGTACGAGATGAACACGATCGAGTTCGCGATCCGCGAGGGTGTGCCGTACGCGATCGATTATCTGAACCCCGCGCCCGACTTCGAGAGAGATCGAATCACGCCGTTCTATTTCGAGATGGTCGTCGAGAAGATGGCGAACCTGGTGATCGATCGGGCGCTGAACGGACATCCGTCGCAGTGCTGGCCGCGCTGGGAGGAGATGCTGGGGATCGGTCCGGCCACGGGATTCACCGCCGCTCCCGGACCGTCCTGATGGATTTCATCGACGACTGGCACACCCTGCTGCGCTCCGGCGGCGGCACGTCGCCATCGGAGTGTCTCGAGTTCGCCGCGTCGATGCGTGCGCGAAGACTGACGTTCGGCGACCGAATCCATTGTCCGTTCCTGCGGCCGTTCTTTCTGACAGCCGCCGAGGAAGCACGGATTCGGCGGGCCGCCGAGACGATCGCCGTGCTCGGGGAACGCGTTGCGCGCGAAGCGATCAGTTCACCGGCGATCCTCGAGCAGCTCGGCGTGACCGACGCCGAAGAGCGGCTCATAAGGATGGACCCGGGTTACGAGACAGCCAGCACCGCGTCGCGCGTCGACGCCTTCCTTCTCCCCGACGGGCTTCATTTCGCCGAGTACAACGCGGAATCGCCTGCGGGTCCGGCATACACGCAGCGGCTCGCGG